>Ga0335080_10006081_pt1 | contig 12477 bp, 7 predicted proteins | sample Lox_Sample_34_FD_206720 | JGI IMG/M metagenome (GOLD analysis project Ga0335080, IMG submission 206720) | Soil microbial communities from Loxahatchee National Wildlife Refuge, Florida, United States - Lox_Sample_3.4 | ecosystem: Environmental > Terrestrial > Soil > Wetlands | place: USA: Florida...
CGGCTGATCGAGAAGTTGGGTATCGAGCAGGCCAACGCTTCGCAGCACCTTTCCGTACTCCGGTCCAGACAAATCGTTGTCAGCCGCAAAGTCGGCAATCAGGTCTACTATTCCATCCGCGACCGAGCGTTGATTGAGGTGCTCGATATCCTGCGCCGCTACTTTTACACTCAGCTGACTACCACAGTAAACCTGCTGAAGCAGGCTGCCGGGAAACCACCGAAATCTCGCTCGAACTCGCACCGATGATGTCCCACAACCAGTCAGAGCCGTGCCGGCTCGATCTCCTGCGCAGCGCCATCGAACACGCAGCGCACCTGCTCCCGCGGCAGGGGCCAATCGGGGTTTTCGTGCACCACAACACGCTGCATGCGTTCGAGCATCTTCCTTTTGAGCGCGCTGTGATTGAGGCAGCGGAGTTATTCGGCGCGGAGCCATACATGAGCGAGGCCGCGTATCGAGCTGAGCTGGCGCGCGGGCGCATCCATCTGGCGGACATCGACGCCCTACTCGACAGCGAACCAGACGCACTCATCATTCAGCGGCTCAGCCGCGGATCGCTGCGGCGCGCGATGATCACTCCGGGCGTACGGGAGTTCGATGCCGCCACTGTCCTCTGGCGAACGGAACAGGGGGATCTGGCGCAAGACTTCCGGCGGGCTGCGCTGCGGGCGTTGTTCGACGCGTGTTTCGCTCGCACCGTGGCGCATGAGCTCGAGCCGGCACAACCGCGTCCGGTGGATGAGATCATCCACCCGTGGCTGATCCGGCTTTGCGCGGTGTTCCTGGATCAGGGGACGGCCTACTGGGCGATGCCGCATCGGGAACGCGGCTTCTATCAGAGTGTTCGAACGCTTCTGGCGCAGCGCGGCGGTCTGTTTCCCAGGTATCTTGCCGGACTGGACGATGAGTTCCAGCGCCAGCGGCACCTTTCTTTCGACGCGAGCGATGCGGTGCTGGATTGTCTTGACAAACTCTGCTATCGCGAGAGTTCCTGGCCGGAGGTCATTCAGGCGGAACTCCTGGCATTGCCGGGCTGGGCGGGGATGATGCGCACGCTTGAGGAGAATCCCGGTCTGGCTCCGCATCACACTGCGCGGTGCTCACTGATGGACTTCCTGGCGGTCCGGCTGACAATGTGCCGGGCGGCGTCGCGCCTGGGCGGCGCGGAGGTGAGGGAGGAAGAAAGCCCGCTCAAGACGGAGGAGCGCAGACGTCTGAGCCGCGCCGCTCGCGTTTACGATGCGGCACGCGTAGTCCGGCTTTCGGCGAATGAGGTGACACGGCTATCTGAGGCGGAATGGACCGCTTTCGTCAGGGAAGTGAAGGCATTCAATGGCGTGGAGCGGCGGCGCGTGCTGCACCACGCCTACGAGCGCTGGCATGAGCGCGAGGTTCTGCGGGGACTCGCGAGTCATCGCAGATATCGCTCTCGAACGACTGAAGCGTTCGGTGAGGGGCATCGTCCGCCATCGCAGATGTTCTTCTGCATCGACGAGCGTGAGGAATCCCTTCGGCGCGCGATCGAGGAGGTCGACCCATTGGTACAGACCTTCGGCGTGGCGGGGTATTTCGGCGTGGCGGTCGACTACAAGGGCATTGACGATGCCCGGAGTGCTGCTCTTTGTCCGGTCGTCGTGACCCCCGAGCATTCGGTGACCGAACAACCCAGGGCCGAGGACCAGGCGTTGCTGGAGAGCCGGCGCTGGCGCAGAAGAGTGGCCGGGCTGCTGATGCGGAGCTGGCTTGTTTCATCCCGGACGTTGTGGCGTGGGTGGTTTTCGACGTCCGTGCTTGGGCTGCTCTCAGCGGTGCCGCTGGTGGGGCACCTGCTGGCGCCGCGGCGATATGCGCTGTTGCGTGACTGGCTGAACAGAGCCTTTCTTCCTGAGCCGCGCACGGAACTCACGCTGATGCGGAACACGAGCCAGTCACATGGCGCGGTGAGCGGACTGCTGACAGGCTTCGCGCCCGAGGAAAAAGCCGAGCGAGTAGCGGGCGTTCTGCGGCCGGCCGGCCTGCGCAGCGGTTTTGCGCGGGTGGTTGTGATCATGGGACACGGTTCGTCCAGCCTCAACAATCCGCATGAGTCCGCGCATGACTGCGGCGCTTGCGGGGGGCGGCGCGGCGGACCCAATGCCCGGCTCTTTGCCGCGATGGCAAACCGGCCCGAGGTGCGGGATCTTCTGCGCGAGCGACGCATCGATATTCCCGGCGATACGTGGTTCGTTGCCGCCTACCACGACACGTGCAGCGATGACCTGGAGTACTTCGATCTGGACGACCTGCCAGAGACCCACCGGGCCGATCTGGAGAAGGTGCGGGAGTGTCTGGAACAGGCACGGGCCCTGAATGCTCACGAGCGGGCGCGCCGGTTTGATTCCAGCCCGCGGCAGGCCAGCATGGATGAGGCATTGCGCCATGTGGAGGAGCGGAGCGAGCATCTGGCGGAGCCCCGGCCCGAGTACGGGCATTGTACGAACGCCGTATGCGTGGTGGGCCGGCGCGGACTGACACAGGGACTCTTTCTGGATCGGCGAGCCTTCCTGGTTTCGTATGACGCCACGCAGGATGCTTCGGACGAGGATCTGGAGGCGCTGATGGCGGCCGTGCTGCCTGTGTGCGCCGGCATCAGCCTCGAGTATTACTTCTCATTCGTGGATAACGACCGCTATGGGTGCGGCACCAAGCTTCCGCACAACGTGACGGCCTTGCTGGGAGTGATGGATGGACATGCGAGCGATCTCCGCACCGGACTGCCGTGGCAGATGGTGGAGATCCACGAGCCGGTGCGGATGCTGTTTGTCGTGGAGACCACATCGCAGCGCATGGCCTGGGTGATCGATGCGAGTCCGTCGTTGAAGCAACTGGTGGAGAACCGCTGGATCCGGCTGGCGACCATCGATCCCGACTCGGGACGTGTGCACGTCTGGAGAGACAGCGGGTTTGAGGAGTTCAGTGAGCGGTTGGAACGGCTACCCGTGGCGCTCTCGTCCGCTGAATGGTACGAGGGCCGGAGCGGGCATCTGCCGATGGCGTGGATTCAGACCGGGTCGCAGGCGGGCGTGGAGGCACAAACCAGGTGACTCTGCCCCAGGCGATTCTGGTTTCGGTGGTGTTGGCACCGGGCGTGGTCTTCCTCCTGCTCGCACTGGCGTGGCTGCTCGGCTGGACTCCGGGAGAGAAGCTCATCACCCGATTGACCGGCTTGACATTTGGCGCGTGTGCGTTCGGGCTGGCCGCTTTGCTGTGGAACGTCACGGAAGCACATTCGGCAGGAGTAGTCGTCTCTTTCGGGAACTGGTTTTCCGTTCAGGATTACCATTTCCCGCTGGTTCTGCTGGCGGACCGCCTCTCTCTGCCATTCCTTGCGATGACCGTTCTGCTTTGCGGGCTGATCGGGCAGTTCTCCGCGACGTACCTCCATCGTGAACCCGGGTTCTTCCGTTTCTTCGTTCTGTTGCACCTGTTCGCGTTCGGATCGATGCTCGCGTTCGCCGCCGGCTCATTCGATCTTCTGGCGGGCGGGTGGGAGATCGTCGGCATCACCTCGGTCCTGCTGATTGGGTTTTTCCAGCTTCGTCCGCCACCCGTGGAGAACGGCTTGCGCGTCTTTGGGGTGTACCGCGCCTGCGACATTGGGCTGCTCGTCGCCGTGTTCGCGATGCACCACTGGGCGGGCACGGCGAAGTTCGCTACGGGGCTGCCGCAGCTCTTCGGCCGGGAGAATCTGATCGTGTGCCTGCTCCTGCTGCTCGCTGCGGCAGGTAAGGCCGCGCAGGTTCCATTCTGCGGATGGCTGCCGCGCGCCATGGAGGGGCCAACTCCCTCGAGTGCAGTGTTCTATGGCGCCATCTCCATTCACGCCGGTGCGTATCTGCTGCTGCGAATTCAGCCGATCCTGGCCCAGTCAACTCTGGCGTCGGGTCTTGTGATCCTTGCCGGCATGGCAACGGCGCTGCACGGGACCATCTCAGGCCGGGCCAGCGCGGACGCCAAAACATCGATCGCCTACGCCTCGCTGACGCAGGTTGGCGTGATGTTCGTGGAGATCGGACTGGGCTGGACCGCGATCGCCGTCGCCCACATTCTGGGACATGCCACGGTGCGCACCCTTCAGTTCCTGCGTGCGCCCTCCATGCTCCACGACGATCACCGGATGCACTCGGCCATTGGAGAGCACGCCGCGCCGGCCGGGACGCAGGTTGAAGATCTCTTACCCGAAAGCATTCGTCTGTGGCTGTACCGGTGGGCTTTCGACCGCGGACATCTCGATACGATTCTGGATCTCTACGTGATCGAACCCCTGCTGAGCCTGTCGCGGATCTTCGCGCGGCTGGACCGTGCCGGTTCGCGGGGAGGAGACTAGTGCTCGACATCTTGCGGATTACGAGTACGCCGCTGGCGGGTTACGTTGCGATCGCGGTTCCGTGGCTTGCCGCGCTCATGGTGGTTGCTTACCGCAGGCACGTCCGGATCGTCGGATGTGTGGCGGCTGGCGTCTCGGCAGTGGGATGTGTGCTGGTTCTGGGCATAGTTGCACCGGGGCAATCGCTTTACCCGTCGGTGATGCTGCTGTATTCGTGTCTGACCCTCGGCGCAATGATCCTGCTCCCGCAGCGAGACTGCAGCCCGGGGATCGTGGGCGGCATGCTCTTACTGCTAGGATCGACGTTGCTCGCTTACTCGACCGACAATCTGCTGATCCTGCTTGCCGCGTGGATTCTGTCCGCCGTCCCCTTCTTCGTGCCGCGATGGTTCCAGGCGCAATCCTGGCGTCCGCGGGCAGGCCTGCTGCTCTCGTCGATTGCTTTGGCGGTTGCTGTCGCGTTGATCGTGGCAGGCACGCACACCACTTCGATCGAGCGCTTGCAGGGAAGAAGTCCCGGAGGGCCGGCAGCATTCGGATTGCTTGTGGCGGCGGTGATCCTGCGCAAGGGAATTCTGCCCGCTCAGGCGTGGATTTCGGATGCCGCCGAAGCCGGCCCCGCTGTGCCGACATCCCTGCTTTTCAGCGGACACTTCGGAGCGCTGCTCGTTGCGAAGCTGATTGTGCCGCCCTTCGCCGGCGCCACAGCTTCTTTTTTTCCGATCCTTTCGTGGCTCGCTTTGGCCACCGCATTGTACGCTGCAATTCGTGCGCTTGCCGAAGACTCGCCAAGGCGATTACTTGCCCTGGTTGCACTGAGCCAGTCGGCGTCGATTCTGGCGGGTCTGGAGAGCAGAACGGCGGAGGGGATCACAGGCGCGTTAGTGCATTGGTACGTCGTGGCCGTCTCGACGGTGGGCCTGTTTGGGATCGTTCGGTTGCTGGAAGTGAGATTTGGAGAAAACCTGACGACTGCAACTCACCTCGGCTTGGCGCAGCATGCGCCGCGGCTGGCCGTTTCATTCGCGGTTTTCGGCCTGGCTCTGCTCGGCCTGCCGGGCACGTTGAGTTTCTGCTCGCAGGATCTGTTGATCCACGGCACGCTTCAGTCGCATCCGCTCACGGGATTGCTGCTGCCCATTTCCACGGCGATGAATGCCGTGAGCGTTTTCCGGCTGTTTACACGCCTGTTTCTGGGCAGGCGTCGCACCGGTTTCACCGCGGTGGTGGACGCACTGCCACGCGAACGCTGGGTGCTGGCGGTTGGCATGGTGTTCGTCGTTCTGGGCGGTTTGTTCCCCAACGCCTTCGTGGCCCGACGTTCAGCTGAAGCGGATCTGGTCGCCCGGGCTACTGAGACAAAGCATGCTCGCATGCGGCATTAACGGGAAGGCTCGTTTGCTGACGATGGAACCATCGCAGGCGTCATCGTATTGAACCGGGCGTCCCGGCAGCCGATCGGCACGCTTCGCGATGACCACACACTGGCACCCATCCGGATCAATAAGGGCAGCAAGAACAAACCCAAAACGGGCGAGTGAGAACTGGCGCGGCCGCGCACCTGCTCCTGTTGTGTGAGCAGGCGGTGTGGGTAGGCCGAACAGCTTGAGCCCAACCGCCCAGCCGTTCGGCGACGTGGAGAAGGCTCGATCATGATTACCCAGTGAATGCCCATCCGACCACGTGGCCGTCTAGCGCCCCAGCTGTCGAGGTTAACCTCCGCTGGGGCGTATCGTGTGTGATGACTGGTGTCTACAGACGTGAGAGAGATCAGTCGCGTCTAAAGACGATGATGCCATTGGCCGGAACAGTGATGCCGGCCGACGCCGGAAGGCCATGCATCGGCCCACCTCCGGCCCAAACGAAGCCAGCATTGCCCTGTGTTTGCGGGTTCGGCCAATTGTCGTAGTAGTCGCTGTTGAAGACCTCGGTCCAGTGGCCGCCTGCTGGGAAGCCGAGCCAGTAGCTACTGAACGTGAACGGCTCCTCGCGCAAGCTGATCACCACGACCACGTCGTAGCCTTCACCCGGCACCCAACGGTGAAACGCCAAAATCCGGTTGAAATTGTCGACATGAAACACGTTCACCGGTTCGGAGCGCAGCGCTGGCAGTGCAGCTCGCAGACGGATCAGATCACTTGTGAAACGATGAAAATCGCTCATGGCACGATCCTGGCCGTCGACGCCGTCCCACCAGATGAATAGGTCAGACCGGTTAGGATTGTCGGCCCACAGCTTGTCTTCCAGAAACTCCTGTCCCATAAACAGCATTGGAATGCCGGGCGAGGTCAGCAGAATACCCATGGCCGCGCGGGATCGGCCACGTGCGTAAATGGAGCGGGAATCGTTGCCGCCGGCGAGACGGGCGATACGAGGTTTGCGATGGTCGCCATCCGCGTCGAGACAGAAATCGTGATTCTCAAGACAGTTATAGGCTTTCCAAGCCTGCGGGAACCCCCATGGCCGTTCTAGCGCGGGCTTTAGTACATCGAGGTTTACATCGGCGCTTGCACCCCCCGCAGCTTGTGAAAGTACGCTCCGCACGCTGTCGCGGATGCCGTCGGTGTAACCGATATCGAAGCCCATCCCGGCGGGCGGTCCCACAATGCCGCGCCAGCGGTCGCTGCCCCAGTATTCCGCAATGAGCGCGGCTTCGGGTTTGGAGGCCCGCAGAGTCGCGGTGAGATCCTGCGCGAAGAACCAACCACCCATAGAATCGATGACGCTGACTTCATCGAAACGCAAGCCATCGACGTGGTACTCCTGGAGAAACATCAGCGCGTTGTGGATCAGGAAATCGCGGACCTGCGGCCTGCCGAAGTCGAAGACGCGGCCGCCAGCCCAATCATTCCCCGAGAAATAGATGGAGGTTGTCTTGTCGCGCACAGCGGGATAGTCGAAGTAGTCGATACCCTGGTTGTCAAAACCGCCCCCTGCATGGTTATAGACCACATCCGGGATGACCGCAATACCGTAGAGGTGACAGAGGTCGATCAGCGCCTTCAGCTGATTCATCTGGCCGATCAGTTGCTCTCCCGTTAGCGGAGTGCAGCCTTTCTTAGCTAGCAGTGCGTTCACTTTCGCCAAATAGCGCGGGAGTTCGCCAGGTGAGACCGAATAGTCCATTTCCGGCGAGAACAGGTCGCTGCCGTTGTAGCCCAGACTCCATTCGCCTTGGAACTCTACAACTGGCAGCGGCTGGATCGCATTCACATTGAGTGTGGCGAGATACTCGATGCGATCCACCACATCGAGAAATTTCGAAGGGCGGCCCGAACGGATATCGTGCCCCTGTTCGTCGCGTGCGTAGAACACGCCGATATGGAACTGATAAACGACCAAGTCGTTGAAAGCAGGGGGCCGCCAGTTTTGATCGTGCCAAGGGTAGCGGCCAGGGTAGGGCACAATGCAGTTGCAGTTCGGATAGCCGTACAACTCGATCTCGCGCGCCCACGGGTCCCGCTTGAAACCGGCGCCGCCGGGACCAGAAATGTAGTAGCGGTAGAGCGCGCCCTCACCGACGCCGGCGAAGAAGCCGGTCCAGTGGCCCGTGGCGGGGTCTTTGACGAGTTCCGTCGAAAGATCGGGCTGGTAGTTCGCATCGGCGTTGAATGCCACATAAACGCGGTCGGCACCGGGAGCCCACACGCGGAAGCTCGCGCCGTCCGCGATCAGATTGGCCCCCATGGGCCTGGAGCCGGTGATGTACTGCTGTGATGCTGGCATGTCCCACTATGGCGCGGCGACGAACTCGCCGCAAGGCGAAAGAACCAGTCTGCCTTGGCAATGGGCGACCGGCTAAAAGCCGAAAAGGCGTTCAAACAAGCCTTGTCGAACTGCTCGTGGGGTCCGCTCGCCGTTGACTTGACGCGTAACGCCCAAGCCGCCGATGTGCCCTTTCGGTGCTTACGGACGGGTTGTCGGCCACTCGGACAGGGCTCATGCCTGAAAGCCCCGCCGTCGGAGAGTGGTTGGTCAAATCGCTACCGATAATGGCGGTTAACGCCGTTGTGACGCCAGGCAGAGGTGACATAGACGTTGCGCCGGCCAACCGTGGATACCTGCTTCCTTAGGGTTCGCGTCCGCCATGGTCCGCTCTAGACGAGGGCTTTGCGCTGGAGAATCCGCGGAAGCAGAATCAGGGTTCCTCCGTAGAGCAAGAGCGAAGCCACCAGTGCGAGGTTGTGTTCATTCTGGAAGTCGCGGGCAACCAGTTTCCAGGCGGCGAGCGCCATCAGGCCGTACACCAGCCACACCAGCTCTTTTCTTTGCCAGCGCACTCCGGACGAGGCAAGCACGATCGAAAGCAGTGTCAGGACGGCCGTGCCCACTGTTTCAGCGGGCGCACCGCCGCCCGGCCAGGCCGCCACCAGTCCGTGCGCGGCCGCTCCTGCCAGTACCCATATGACGATTGCAGCCAGTATCGAGGACGTAGCCAGGTTGCGCCAGTGGGCCGTCTCCCCCGGTGAACTATTGGCGACCGCGATCCACGCCACCACCGCGGATCCGACCAGCAGCGCCACGCTCCACCATCGTGGCGCGGCGTCGAGACCGTTGAATATCCGGGATAAGGGCTGAACCATGTTTCCAGACGCCAGCGCGCCCAATAGAAGATACGCTGCGCCGTGCAGGCCGAGCGTGGGACGGCGCGTGGCCGTGGCGATCCAGCAACAGGCCACCGCGCAGCCGCACCACACGATCCAGTAGCGCCGCGATCCAGAGAACGGAAGGAACGTACCGGCGAGGACCAGCAGGAGACCGAAGGTGGCCCACGCGCGGAAATTCCATTTGATGGCGAGGCCGACGACAAAGAATGAGAGGACGTAGCAGGCGAGTCCGGCGGCCAGCGCAAACAGGCCGAGGGCCGCGCTGGCGTCGCCCGAGACCGTGGCTGCAGCCCCGCCCATGCTCACCAGCAGGACCGCGGTGGTCTGCGCCGTTTCGAGCACGCTGAAGCGCACGCGCTGGATGAGGGTACGTGTTACTGCGCTGGCGGCGTAGATGAGCAGGAGCAGGCCTTGCGCCGTGAGAGCGGCGTGCGCGGGAATGACCGCGTAGCCTTCCGGAAGCTCGGGGCGCGACGCGATGAAGGTGAGCAGGACGACGGCGAGGTCAGCGAGTGCGGCCGCGAGCCATCGCCAGGCGCCCTGACGTCCGCGGAAGGCGGCCCATTCCAGAGCAGCGACCAATACGAGAAGGGCGAGCGTGAAGGGGTAGAGCTCGTGCGTGGCCAGAAGCAGCAGAGCCGCCACCGATGCGGAAGTGAGCGACACAATCGCGGGGATCACGACGCTCTGCTTACTCCAGGAGAGCGCGAGGCCGAGGATCAGGTAGCCCGCCAGAAAGGCGGCGCACGCCCACGAGGAAATGGCATTCAGCCGAGCCGAAGCTTCCCATAAAAGCGGAGCAACGATGGCAACCGAGGTGACCGTGGAAAGCGCAACCGGGAACTTCGGCTTGTCTGGCAGACGCGCCGCGACGATCAGCCAGACGATGCCGTAGACCAGGCCGAGGGTGACGCCCGCCACGGGGGAAAGAACACCCATTTCGGTGAGCGTCCGCAGTACATATGCGCCGGCGATTGCCAGCACCGCGCGGCCGAAGGTGGGCAGTGCGTTGGGGGGTAAGGTTGGGCCGGCTTCGGTCGCTGGGGTCGCAACAGAGGCAACCGGCTCGACACCCGCTCCCAGACGCTCCTCAAGATTCTGGACTCGGCGCTGCAGGTCCTGCAGGTCCCGCACCAGCGCGCCGATGTCCGGTTCGGTCATGTCGCGGCTTTTTCTTCCCAGGGAGGCAGGAGTTTGAGCAATACCCAGAGAATGGGGAATGGGAGAATCATCAGCGCGATGGCCGGTAGCAGGCCCTCGCGCGTGACGAACTCCATCTTGTAGGTGGTGTAACCGAGGAAGCTCTTGGAGAAGAGTTGGCCGCCGATGACCACGTTCCAGCGCATGGCGAGGATGCCGATCAGCGTCAGGCTGCTGGCCACGGTGTAGAGGACGCTGCGCACGGCCGGGCGCAGTTTCACAACCTGGGTGAGCGCGAGCATCGCGATGGGCAGCAGGGTGCCGAGGTAGATCTGCAACACGATCTGCGAAACGAACAGCCGCGTGTGAACCATGAAATCGAGCGCGCGGAATGACTCGTTCGATTCGTACATGCGATGCACGAGGTCGAGCATTTCAAGGGAGAAATCCAGCACGAAGACGTAAAACAAGTATTTGGCAACGGTATCGAGACAGGCCATATCGACCTTACGCCCGCGGATGCGCGTCACCGCCTGATAAACCACCAGAACCGCGGCAATACCCGAGACCATGGCCGAGAACAGGAACACGACCGGCATCAGCGGAGTGGACCACCACGGATTGGCCTTGACGGAACCGAAAATGAAGCCCACGTAACCGTGCAGCAGGAACGCCGAGGGGATGCCGATCAGGGTCACAACCCAGCCTACGCGATCGTCAATGCGCCGCGAGCCAGGACTGACGTTATACGAGCCAAGCGTCAGGACCGCGTAAAGCCATTTCAGTGGAGCGCGCCGCGTCTGCGCCTGGTGGACGATGTCGCCCCGGTAGTCCAGCCAGATCTCGGTGAGCAGCACGGCCAGCAGATACCAGAGATAGACGAAGCCGAACATGGCCATTGCCGAGGTCTTGTGCGGCGTGAGATACATCTCGAAGGAACGCTCGGGATGTCCCAGGTGCAGTTGCAGAGGCAGGGGGGCCACCAGCAGAAACGCCAGCGCCGTCAGTAGCGACAGCCGGTAGATGGGCTTGACCGCCGCGATGTTGAAGATGCGCGAGAGAGAGGCCAGAATGAACGCGCCCGCCACGAGTCCGGTGATGTACGGATAGAGCACAATGAGCACGCTCCACTGCAGCTCAACCTCATTCGGATACATGAAACCCTGAACGCCTGGCGCCATCGCTCTACCTCACTGCTCCATCGAGATCCTTATAGAAAACCTTGGCCCGCGTGGCCATGTACGGTTTGAGAACCTGCACGTTGTTCTCGCGCAGGAACTCGTGCACGGGATCCGCGGGATTCTTCAGGTCGGCCAGCTTGCGCGCACCGGTGGGACATGCCTCGCAGCACGCGGTGGTGAGTCCCTTGGTGATGCGGTGGTAACACAAGGTACACTTGTCAGCCGTGTGTTTTGTCGGGTGCAGATAGCGGCATCCGTAAGGACAGGCCTGAATGCAGTAGCGGCAACCGACGCAGTATTTCTCATCCACCAGCACCACGCCGTCGGGTGAGTCGAACGTAGCGCCCACCGGACACGATTGCACGCACGGTGAATCCACGCAGTGGTTGCAGAGCTTTGGCACGAAGAAGCTCTTCACGCCGGTTGCGTGCCGCGGTGGAAAGCCATTGATGCCGCCGTCGGGGGAATCGACCTTGGGATGTTCGCTGTCGTCGCCGTTGATCTGGTAACGTTCCACCCAGGTGCGAAAGTACCCTTTGGGGACGCCATTCTCCGCCGCGCAGGCGCGCACGCAGTTTCCACAGCCGATGCACTTGCTGACGTCGATGGCCATGCCCCACCAGTGCTCGGCGCGGTTGTAGTTTTGCGTGTCGCCGTTGAGGGCGGCTCGCGCCGAACCGGACAGGATGATGAACTTGCCCGCTCCCGCCAGCAATTCCCGCCGATTCAGATCCATGGCTTCAGCCTCCGTTCAAATGGCCGGACTATGAGGGTTGTGACAGGTAACGCAGGACTCGCCCGGGGCGTGATCGCGGGAAACCACCTGCGGAAAGCTCTTCGGTTTGTCGGAATCGGCCTCGTGACAACGGACGCAGAGAGCGGCCGGGTTGGGCTTCACGGCCTTGTTGGCGTCGGGATCGTTAGCGTGCGCCGCGAGCGGGCCGTGGCAGGCTTCACAGGAAACCTGGGCGTGCTTGCCTTGCGTCTTCGTTTTGGCCTGGTCGTCGTGGCACGTCTCGCAAGCTTCGTGTCCGGCAAAGGAAATGGGCCGGGCTGCGATGTCGTCGAGGGCGGGGGCACGGTAGTGGCCGTACCTGCCGAATCCAGTGGGAACCACCGCCTTGCGGAACACAAGAAAGCCCACAACGAGGACGACGGCCAGCAGAACCAGCCGGACCAG
>Ga0335080_10006083_pt1 | contig 12473 bp, 7 predicted proteins | sample Lox_Sample_34_FD_206720 | JGI IMG/M metagenome (GOLD analysis project Ga0335080, IMG submission 206720) | Soil microbial communities from Loxahatchee National Wildlife Refuge, Florida, United States - Lox_Sample_3.4 | ecosystem: Environmental > Terrestrial > Soil > Wetlands | place: USA: Florida...
TGCGCTCACCGTGCTCTATCCCGAAATGATCAACCGCGCCTTCGCCAACCGCCCGCCCGACATGCACCTCGCCATGCACCTCTGCCGCGGCAACAATCAGAGCGGCTGGTTCGGCGAGGGAGGCTACGACCCGGTGGCCGACGCGCTCTTCAACAAGGTCAATGTGGATTCTTATTTCCTGGAGTACGAGACCGCGCGCGCAGGCGGCTTCGAGCCGCTCCGCTTCGTCCCGAAAAACAAGACCGTCGTGCTGGGCCTGGTATCCAGCAAGCTCCCGCAGCTCGAATCCAAGGACGTGCTCAAGCGCCGCATCGACGAAGCCGCCAAATTCATCTCCCTCGACCAGCTCTGCCTCAGCCCGCAATGCGGCTTCGCCAGTTCGTCGGAAGGCAACCGCATCTCCGAGGCCGACCAGTTCGCCAAGATCCGCCTCTGCGTCGAAGTCGCCAACGAAGTCTGGGGCCGGAACTGACTCTCAGAAACCTGGCGAAGTTGAGGCGCGTCAGCCGCCGCTTGCGGCAGGTGCGGCGCCGCCACCCTGGTCAAACAGCATGCGCCAGATGTCCAGGCTTTCAATCTCCTCCACAACATGCAGCCCAAGGCGACGGTAGCTCTCGAACAGTTCCTCGCCAAACCACTGGTTCGCCGTCGGGTCGTGTGGGAAGTCGCTGCATCTCAGTTTGTGGCTCATCAGGTCGCCCGGCTCGGGCGGCCCCTTGTGCGCCCCGAAATAGGGCTCCTGGCCCGTGAGCGACGCCTTGATGTAGAGAATCTCGCCGTCACGGTCTCGCCGCCCCGGATAGCGGATGGTTCCTTTCGCAAAGTGCTGCCGACACACCGCGTAACCAAGCTTCTCGTCCATATGCGGTCGCAGCGGCTCCAGGTCCAGGTCGATCTCCGCGCCGAAGTCCACATTGCACAGCCGGATTGCCCTGGCGATCCCGTCGAGCTGGAACTCGCCGTCCTGCTCCGCGTCGCAGACCACGATTGTCCGGCACCGCCTTCTCACCAGCTCGTACAGCCCCATGTTCTCGAAGTGCCCGCCGTCCGTCACATAGACGAACTGTGAAGTGTCGTCCACCTCGCCCAGCAACTCCCTCGTCAGCTGGCGTGCCGGAAACCGCGGCGACGGCCGTTCTTCCTTGTAGCCTGCCGCCGGACGCGCCTTGCCTCCCAGATCCGATTTCCGTGGATTCCGTATCCACCATCCCAGCCTCACGTTGAACATCGTCAACAGGAACGCGGTTGCCGGGTTCGTGTGGTATCCCCAGTTCGGGCTCACCGCCGCTCCGCACGCAGCCACGGCCGTCGCCATGTTGACCCCGCCCGGATACGCGTACGCTGACGTCGGCGCATATCCGTTGTAGCTGAGCTTGTCGCCCTTCTTTCCAGCAGTCCATCCCACGTGGTACCCGCAGTACAGCGGCGTGAACGCGAACGATGCGGCCTTCCTCTCCTGCCACGCCAGGTCTTCGCCGAACGAAAGATTCAGCGTCCCGCAGAAGATCGGGTAAGGGCCCGTGTAGCCCTTGTCCTGCGCCTGCTCCGGCTTGACGGCCTTCTCGTCCTGCTTTCTCCGCAGAAACTCCGCCAGCTTCGTGTCCTTCGTGTCCTGATCGTCGAAGCCGGTCAATGGATCCGGCCGCCGTTCCGCGCCGCGCGACGCTCCCAGATAGCACCGCGTCAGCCGGTTGCGGTAGAACACGTGCATCGAGAACTCGTTGATGTCCACGCGCCGCCCGAACAGAACGAACACCAACGCTGGCCCCAGGTACACGGCCCAACGCATCCCCAGCGACGTGCCATGCAGTACCGTTTGCACGCACCACGCCAGCGACACCATCAGCCCGGCGATGAACACGTAGGGCCCCACCACAGCCAGCACGTTCAGTGCGCGGCCCACGCCGGAGTCCTTGGGCGTGCCCGTGGTCTTGTCGCTCTTTCCCGCCAGCACCGAGCCCCCTGTCGTCAGCAGCCACCCAACGATCGCACTCCACTTCGCGTTCAGTCCCACAAACGTCTTCTTCGCCAGACTCCCCGCCAGCATGTGGCCGAACAGTGACACTCCAAACAGTGCCAGCCACGCTCCCGCGATCAGGAAGCTCCACGCCCTCACCCGCCCCAGCCATTCGCGCAGCCAATCCTCAAAGTCGCGGCCAACCAGGCCCGCCAGCAGCACCTGTGAAAGGAAGGGAATCCCCAGGAACAGCGGTGGTCCCACTACGATCGCCATCGTCCACGGACGCACGTCGGACGGCAGCCATTTCGGCGCCACAATCACCAGCCCCCACCAAACCAGCCCAAACGCAGCCGCCGCACCCACCGCAGATGCAGCGGAATAGCCGATCACCTCCAGCCAATAACCCAGGCTCCAACTCGTCCACCAACCCTCTCGTTTCCGTGGTGGCTCCGGGGGAGGGAAGCTATCCTGCGCGCCGCCTAAATTCGCCATCACCACGTTCGTCGCAAACAGCAGCACGAATGTGTAAAGGCATCCGAGCATCAGGCAGGCGCCGTCCGGGGACAACACGGCCAGTCGCGTCACGAAGAACCCGCTGATCAGCAGCAGGATGACCACTCCCTGCGCCATCCCTTGCCCGCCCGAGCCCTTTCTGTGCAGCCTCGCCTGGGCCAACGCCTTGCTCATCCAGCCGATTCCCCACACAAAGGCCGCCAGCGCCAACGCGAGGAGCACGCACCGTTCTCGCGAGAGACACATCAGAGAAGCCCCTGCATCCAGGAAGCATTTCTGCACACGCGCCAATCCCGCTAGGTCCCATCGTAGACTCGCGGCGTTGCTCTGCCCACATCCCGGACAAGACCACCAGGCGGCAGGAACGCCATCTGTCCCGCCTGTCGGGGACTTGACGAACAGGTGCGGCGCCAGCACCAGCGTCGCCAGCATCGATACCAGCACAATCTGGTTCAGGAATGTGTTGCGCATCCAGATTGCCGCGGCTACCCACGTGTCCGCCGTGAAGAATCCCGTCTGCGGCGTCAAGTAGTTCGAGTATCGCCGCAGCCATTTCAGCGGCTCCGCGTGCGTCTCGCGATGGCCGGCCGGGGGCGGTACCAGTTTCTCCGCCACGTCATCGAAACCGTTGCGTTTCACCCATGCCGCGAAAAACTCGTGGATGTACCCGCCGCCCGAAACCGTCGAGAGGTAGTCGATGCGCTTCAGCAGCGGCGTGTTCCGGCTGTCTGTGTGCTGCGCCAGCCCTTGCAGCACGCCAAGATTGAACGTCGCGCTCCGGATTCCACCGCCCGAGAAGCACAGCCCCGTCACCCGGTTGTCAAACATCCACCCATACGGGTCAGTTCGCGCTCTCTCCTCGTTTCCTTCGGCCGTCTGGCTCCTCTGCTTGCGCAGCTCCCGAAGCTCGTAAATCTCCCGCTCCAGAACCCATCGGCTCGGCGTGTAATCCACCCGGTACGATAGTTCGCACTGAATCTTTGGATGCCGTTCCAGCTTGCCCGCGAACGTTTCCGCCCGTTTCCATGTGCCGGACTTCTCATCTCGTTCGCGAAGTTCCAGGCCCAGGCTCTCTTCAGGCGTATTCGGGACTTCGTACGCCCGCCACGCCAACTGCAGAACCGCCTTATACTCCTCGCTCGAACGGCTGTCGTTCTTCTCGCCCGGCGCGTTATCCGCCAGAAACTGGCAGATCTGCTCCGCCAGCCGGTACAAATAGTCGTCGGAGTGTTCGTCTTTTCGCACGCCGCTCTCTACTCGCTCCACGCCGCGCCTCACGACGACTTCTTGATGATCGCCGCGACCTTTTCAGTGAACTTTACGAAGCTGAATCCAACGCCGAAGTAGGCTCGCTTGCGGTCCACATTCAGATTCCAGCCATTTGTGAATTGAATCGCGTTGTCGAAGAGCGAGAAGAGGGTCCCCGTACCCACCTGAACAGTCGTCCCCGTTGTGTTCGTGAATCTTTGGGTCGAGAGATCAAAGCCCGCGTCGTTGAAGTTCATGAACGAGACGTTGACGCCCAAGCCGGGCGCCAATCCACGCAGGAACTTGTCGCCGGCGCTATTGCCGCGCTTGTAGAACGTCATCGACAGCGTCACGCCGGGGGACGGTGCAAAAATGATGGCATTTAGGGCGCCCGTATTCGGGTTTGCCGGGTGCGTCTCGTCGTAACCAATCCCCAGGCGGTACAAGAACAGCAGGGAATCCGTCGGGAGGCTGTGCTTCAACCCGAACGCCTTGACTTCGACCTCCCATACGCTCGGGATCCCCACCGTCGCCCCGTCCACTCCCATGGCCTGTACCGTCAGCGTCACAATGTCTCCCGGCTTTGCCTTATTCGCGCGCAGCGAGATGCTGCCCTGGGCAAACAATTTCTTCAGCGCGGCAACTGCCTTAGCTCCAAGTTCGGCCGCGACCACATTGATGGCCGCCTGCCGAAGCGCTGCGCAGTTCTGCCGGTCCACCGGCGTCATGGCCCCGATTTGTTTCTCATCCAGACACGCAGCTCCGTTGGCGCCACGTGATGCCGCGTCGAGTTGGTTTGCTTGTTTGGGGAATTGCGCGCGCTCAGACTCCGTGAGGGCCTGCTGCGGTGTGGCTTCAAGTGCGGCGACTCGTGCGTGAATCGGAGCAAAGTGCCGGTACAGGTCCACGTTGCGGTCCCACAACGACAGCAACGCGGCATTTGCGGCGTCAGCTTTGCTCGTGGAGTCCAGGGCCGTGGCCAGGTCGGCCTTCACCTGCGTCGCCGCCGCAATCAACGATCCCGCGTCCTGCTGCAGAACATCGTTCGCGACGATCTGCACGATTGCGTAGTTCTCGGAGGCCGCGAGATAGTCGGCGATAGCGGTGATCTCCTGCCGATGCAGTTGCAGGTTCTCCTTCAGCAAGCTGACTTCCGTCGGAGTATCGGCCTGCTGCTCGGGAGATGTGTTGCCCGATGGCTTCGCGGGTCTGTGGGCAGACCAGGTGGCAGGTATGACGGCAGGCTCGCTGGCGGGCGCCTTCGGCTGCTGGTTGGCGGTCTTCTTATCCGGCGAGGCAGCCGTCAAGGCGCTACGCAGCGCCTGTGCCTTCGCTTGAGCCGTTTCGCTTTGCAAGTCCAGTACCTGCACGTACGGCGGGATGCCGAGCACGGTTCGCAGCAGGTCTTCCGCAAGCTCGGCCATGCGCGCGATCTTCGCCTGCACGTTTTGAGCCGACTCGAACGCCACTCCGCGCTGCGCCGACGTGTCGTCCTTCGACACTCCGATTTTCGAGTAGCCTTCCACCTCGAGATCTCGCGACTGGTCTCCCGACGCCAGTTTTGCCGTGATAAACAGCTTGTTGAAGGCCATGGTGGACCCCATTCGCTTCGGGTCCAGCGTGATCACCAGAGTGCTGCTCTCGTCGGCGGAGAGAAGCCGTGTTCCCCCTTCCGAGACGGTGCCCATCTTCACCGGCGTCGTCTTCCCTTTCCCCCTCTCTGGCGGGCTGCAATTGGCTGCCGAGTTGGGGCGATACATCCAGAAACGGTCCCCGCCGGTTGTGTCCTCATAAATGCAGACAAACTCGGAGGGGCTGAAATTCTTCGCCTCGTTCTTGTCGTTGGTCCCGGCATCAGACGTCGCAGGCCCTCTCGCGGCAAAATGCGGCGAGGCGCTTCCCATGGCCTCGCTCAAGCTGTACTGCGGCGCAGAGATGACACTCGGAGCGGCCGTGCCGTTGCTGGTCCCGCCAGCCGTCGCGGGCTGGGCTGCGCCGTTCACCGGTGCTGCGGAACTCGGTTGTGGCTCGCCGCCGGGCCGGCTCTGCGCGGAAGTGGCATCCGGTATCGGCCGGCCCGCGTCTGCGTCTAGTGCGGGCCTCGCTTGCAGCGCCCCCGTCGGCGGCGCTATCACCTTCAGGGGTCGTTGCGATCCTGTGACCATCCGCAAGGGCGCTGGCCGCACGGCCAAGGTGAAGGGCTGCGTGTAAGCGTTTTTCGGTGTCGAGGAATCGCTTACTTCGACTACGAAGGTGAAAGCCTCACGTCCCGCCGGCGTTGGCGTCCCCTCGATTACCCCGCCCGACGAAAGGTGCAGGCCACCCGGCAACTGCCCTCCCACAACCCGCCAAGCCAGCGGCGCCAGCCCTCCTTCCGTCTTGATCTCGAAGGAATAAGGTTTTCCGGCTTGCGCATCCGGCAGCCCGACCGCCTCCTGCGCGCACGCGTTCGGCGCCATTCCAAGAACCAGCCACACAAAACAGCCCGCCAGATATCGAGTGCGTCCGGACAAGGCACACCTCCCCCTTCATGCGGTCATCCCAGGCACTGCCGCCCTTACTTTTTGGGCTCGCAGCGCTTCCCGTGTTATCAGTGAACGTAACTGGCTGTACTAACCCTTCTGATACGTACCGTGCGAATTATGACCTGCGATGTGCGTGTCAAGCCTGTTCAGGCCAGGGGTAAGGGGCGAGGACCATTTCGGGAATGCTCGGCCAACGAAGACCGTCAGCGTCAGTCTATCCGGGCCGAACGGCAAGAAGTATCTGCGGGAGAAGGAATTGAAGGTTCGACAGATGCGGCTCAGCGCGGCGAGCACTCATCCACTTATCCTGTGAACTGAAGCTGGCACTTCGGTGGCGCGGACTCCCTTGCCTGCCATCGCAGTGGGAGCGGCCCGCGCGCTCGGTGGAGAAAGCGCGCCCCTACTTCCTGGTCATCCGCCACTCGAGGACCAATCGCTCCTCGCCCTTGTCGTCGATCGAGTAGTGCCGATGCACCAGCACCTTCCCATCTTCCTCCAGGTGCGCCCGCGCTACGCTTTTCCGCCCGGGGCGATCCGGATCCATCGACGTAGCCCACAGAACGATGGTCTTGCCGTCAAACGTGCCATCGCTCTGCCGGATCGATATCGTCGTCTGTCGCGAATCAAACCACACGGTCGTGAACTTATTCGTCTTCGGATCGAACCCAGAGATTCCAGTCCCCGTGCTCTTCGTTCCGTCATCATTCAAAAAAGTGAAGTCCGACTGTAGAAACTTCCCGTCCATGATCATGTACTGCTTGACCGTGCCCTTCGTCGAAACCGGGTTGCCCTCCCTCGGGAAGAACGTCTTGGTCATATTCCAGTCGCCGGCAAACTGCGCCAGCAACTTCTGCCCCGCACCAGTCGCGTTCGCCGGCTCGTACTGATTGTGCGTCTGCTGCGCAAACGCGCCACCCGTCGCCAACGCCATCGCAACCAGCACCGTCGCAAGCATCGATTTCTTCATTGCAGTCCTCACAGCGCGCGATGATATGTGAATGCCGCACCCAAATCCACCCTCGCGGCGCAGGCGCTCTTGCCTGCGCGCACTTCGCTTGACCTGCTCTCGACCATTGTTGAGCCTCCAGTGCCGGGCTCCCTCATGCCGGTCCGGAATCTGCTAGAGTGCCGTGAGTAATGCCCCCGACCACCCGCCGCGCCACCCTTCAGAACATCTTGTGCGCCGCAGCAGCATTCCCTCTGCGATGCCTGCTCCGCCCACCCTCCACGCCCGGCGCAGCAGAAGTCACCGCCCCTGAACGCGCCGCCATGGCCGAACTCGCCCAGGCCTTCATGCGTGACTTTGGCGCGCCCGCGCTGTCCGTCTCCATCGTCCGCAACGGACATGCGGTGTTCGAAGGGCCGTTTGGAGAGGTGACCGAACGCGGCGCGCCGCTCGGGGCAGGGAATCTCTTTCGCATCGCCAGCGTCACAAAACCCATCACGTCCGTTGCGATATTCAGCCTCGTGGAGAAAAGCAAGCTCAGCCTGTCAGACAAAGTCTTCGGCACGAACGGCATTCTGGGCGTCGCCTACGGACCGTATCCCCGCTACGTCACTGACATAACCGTGGACCACCTGCTGACGCACACCTGCGGCGGCTGGACGAATGATTCCACCGATCCCATGTTCCGCTTCCCGCAGATGAGTCACGCCGAGCTCATCTCCTGGACCGTCGGCAACCTGCCGCTCGTGAATCCTCCCGGCGAGAACTACGCCTACTCCAATTTCGGCTACTGCCTTCTTGGACGCGTTATCGAGAAAATGTCCGGCCAGCCGTATGCCGACTACGTCCGCCGGGAGATTCTTGCGCCATGCGGCATCACGGATATGCGCATCGCAGGCAACACCCTGAAGCAGCGCTTGGAAAATGAAGTCACTTACCTGGGCCAGGACGAGAACCCCTACAACATGAACGTCACGCGCATGGATTCGCACGGTGGCTGGCTGGCCACCCCGACGGACCTCGCCCGGTTCGCCGATCGCGCCACCGGCGCCGGCGTCCTGAAACGCGAGACGATCGCCAGGATGCTCACGCCCGGTCCGGCCAGCCGGCCGTCTGCCGACGTCAAGTACGCGAGAGGCTGGCTGGTAAGAAACGAAGGCCGCGGCAACATCTGGCACAACGGAAGCCTGCCAGGCACCACCAGCATCATGGTTCACACCGCTAGCGGCTTCTCCTGGGCGGCTCTGTGCAACACCCGCACCCGTTCCGGCGACATCAATTCAGCCCTCGACAACCTGGTCTGGCAGATGGCCCGCAAGGTCCACGCGTGGACATCAGTTCTGTAATGGGCCGGACCTGACGCAGTGAGCGCCAATCATGCAGACGCCGGCTTCCCCCGGGCAAAGGTAGTCTCTTCGACGAGCTGCAGCCCCTTCAGAATCCCAGTCTGGATCTCTTGAGACAGGGCATTCAGTTGATCCACCGCCGATGTCGCGGAGCCTTGCGGGTTTACGCGATAGCGAAGTTGGCGCTGCCCGGCGGGCGTCTGCAGGATGCGCAGCGTGGCGTCCGCGACCTCTTGAGGATCCCCCGCGGCATTGTTCAGGTAGGCCTTGATCTTGGCGGGTATCTGCCGCGCGATTCCGTAGCCTTCTGCGCGAGAAGAATCCGCGGCCTCGACCAGGTTGTTGAACACCGGCGTGCGAAACGCGCCCGGCTCCAGAATCACCGAATCAATCCCCAAAGTTGCAAGCTCGTAGCGATAGCTCTCGGCAAAGGCCTCCATCGCGAACTTGCTGGCGCAATACAGCGCGAAGCTGGGGAACACTACGCGGCCTGCGCCGCTGCTCACGTGCAGCAGCAGGCCGCTGTGCTGGCGTCGCATCTGGGGAAGGACGGCGCGATTGACGCGCACACTACCCAGGACGTTCGTGTCCATGATTCTCTGCGCCTGCTCGCTGGTGACCGCCTCGGTCAGGCCCACAACCCCGTAGCCGGCGTTGTTGATGGCCACGTCCACCCGGCCCGTCTGGCCAATCATCGTATCCACGGCCTTTTGGACGGAGCCGTCGCTCGTCACATCCAGTTCCACCGTTCGAATCGGCAGCGATTCCTTGTCAGCCAGCGCTCGAAGCTCGGCCGCATTCGCGGAATTCTTTCCCGCGATGTCCCGCATGCTGGCGTACACAACGTAACCGCCGCTACGCGCGAGCGTCTCGGCGATCAGGCGGCCAAAGCCGGTACTGGCGCCGGTGATCAGAACTACAGGTTTCGATTCCATAGGTTGCGCGTCTCCCTCCTCGACTTGCTCAGTGTCAAGATGCCCGGCCGCCCGCAAAGGGTATATCGCGCCGGCGCGAAGCCGCGCCGCCTGCCCTCCCGCCGATATCCGGACCGCTGCCGGACCCCGGCTTGCATCGCTCGGTATCGCTCCGTATGCTTGGACCGTGAAGGTCGCGCTCGCCCAGATTAATCCGACCATTGGCGATTTCGACGGCAATGCCGCCAAAATCCGCCAGAATGCCGCCGAAGCCGGGCGCCGCGGCGCCGATCTGGCCATCTTCTCCGAGCTGTCATTGTGCGGCTACCCGCCCTTCGACCTCGTCGAGCGGCCCGCCTTCGTCCAGCGCAACCTGGAAGAAATCGAGCGGCTCGCCGCGGAAATATCCCTGCCCTCGATCGTCGGCTTCGTCGGGCGCTCCCAGGACGACACCGGCAAGACCGTCGCCAACTGCGCCGCCCTGATCGGCTACGGCCGCGTGCTTTTCCTGCAGCGCAAGATGCTGCTGCCCACCTACGACGTCTTCGACGAATCGCGCTACTTCCAGCCCGCCCACTCGCAGCACGCCATCGAGTTCAACGGTGTCGCGCTCGGCATAACCATCTGCGAGGACATCTGGAACGACAAACAATTCTGGGCGCGCCCGCTCTACGAACGCGATCCCGTGGCCGAACTGGTAGGGAAGGGAGCCGAGCTGATCGTCAACGTCTCCTCTTCGCCCTTCCACCTGCACAAGCGCGAGCTGCGGCAGAAGATGATTCACTCCATCGCCTTGCGCCACGGCCGCCCGGTGATTTATGTGAACCAGGTGGGCGGGAACGACAGTCTCGTCTTTGAAGGCGCAAGCTGCGTGATCACCGCCCGCGGCGACGTTGCTGCCCGCGCCGCGGCTTTCAGCGAAGATCTCGTCCTTTACGATACGGGATCACAGAGCGGCGAGATTCATCCGCAACCGGAAGAAGAAATCGAGGCCGTACACCAGGCGCTCGTGCTGGGCACGCGCGATTACGTGCGCAAGTGCGGCTTTCGCGGAGTGATTGTGGGCCTGAGCGGCGGCATCGACTCCGCCGTCGTCGCCACCCTCGCGGTGGAAGCCTTCGGCGCCGCCAACGTGCGCGGCGTGGCCATGCCCGGCCCGTATTCATCGGAGGGCAGCGTTCGCGACGCCCGCGACCTGGCGCACAACCTCGGCATGGAGTTCGAGATCATTCCCATCACGGACGTCTTCAACAGCTATCGCGCCTCGCTCAAAGAGGCGTTCCGCGGCCGTCCGGAGGATGCAGCGGAAGAGAATCTTCAGGCGCGCGTACGCGGCAACATCCTCATGGCGCTCTCCAACAAATTCGGCGCGCTCACGCTCACCACGGGCAACAAGTCCGAACTTGCTGTGGGCTACTGCACGCTCTATGGAGACATGGCCGGCGGCCTGGCGCCGCTCTCCGACCTGCCCAAGACCATGGTCTACGCGCTCGCCGAACACATCAACGCGATGCACGCCAAAGAGGGAAGAGAGATTATTCCGCGCTCGTCCATCACCAAGCCACCTTCCGCCGAGCTGCGCCCGAACCAGACCGACCAGGACACGCTGCCTCCCTACGAGGCGCTCGACCGCATCCTGCGCGATTACGTGGAAGAAATGATGAGCCCCGAGGACATCGCGGAGAAGGAACAGTTGCCGCTGAAGATGGTCGAGGAAATCGCCGCGAAGGTGGACCACAACGAGTATAAGCGGCAGCAGGCCGCCGTGGGCTTGAAGATGACGTCAAAGGCTTTCGGCATCGGGAGAAAGTTCCCGATCGCCCAGGCCTTCAAGCCAGGGCGCGCACGGGTTCCCGCCGGCTCGTGACGTCGTTCTTCTGTCGGTTCAGCCGTTGCGGCTCGTCGTCATAGGGGAGGGAAGTCGCTGATGAGAACCGGTTCTCTGCTCGTGTGCATCATTTGTTTCGCGGCCACCGCTTCCGCGCAGGGCCCGGCGGCAAGCACCACCACGAAGCCGCACGCGGCGGGCGCCACGACAGCCGCAGGCACGTCGCCCATTTCGAGGAAAGTTGAAGCCTACCTCCGCAACCTCTATGCGCTCGGCCCGCGCTACACCGTGAAGGTCGGCGACCCGCAACCGACGCCCGTGCCCGGCATGCGGGCGCTGAGCGTGGAGGTCTCCGCCGAGGGCCAATCGAACAACGCCACGATGTTCGTCAGCGACGACGGACGTTTCTTGCTTCAGGGCGACCTTTCCGACATGCAGGCAGACCCATTCGCCAAGAACCGCGCCGGGATGAACCTCGCAGGCGCGCCTTCACGCGGACCGGCGAACGCGAAAATCACCGTCGTCGAGTACGGAGACTTTCAGTGCCCGAGTTGCCGCCACCTGAGCCAGGTGCTGCGTGGCATCTATCCTGACTACCCGCAGGTGCGCTTCGTGTTCCGCGATTTCCCTCTCACGCAAATTCACGCCTGGGCTCTGACCGCGTCGCTCGCCGGCCGCTGCATCTACCACAAGGATCCCGCGGCGTTCTGGACGTACTCCGACTACGTCTACGACCATCAGGAGACCATCACGGCCGAGAACGCCTGGAGCACCGTGATGCAGCAAGGGCTGGCCGCGGGCTACGATGAGCCGGCGTTCAAGGCCTGCATGGCCGACCCGGCGATGCGCGCCGACATCGACAAAAGCATGGCCGAGGGCGTCGCGCTGAAGCTGGCCAATACCCCCACCGTTTTTGTGAACGGCCGCCGTCTCGTGGGCGGCGAACGCGAAGCCCTCACGCAGTACATCGACTACGAGATCGCCGAACTCGCCAAGAAGAAGACTGCGTCGCAGGCTCCGTAAGGGCGACCCGCTGCACCTGCGCCCAGCCGGGCGCCGCACCACAGCGCCTTGCCGACCCTCTAGGACCGTACCGGGACACCCTTGCGGCCGGTAGGGAGGCGATTTGGGAGGCCGTACAGGCAGGCGAGGCCCGGGAGGCACACCCAGAGCCCCAGAAACCCTGATAATTC
>Ga0335080_10006084_pt1 | contig 12473 bp, 12 predicted proteins | sample Lox_Sample_34_FD_206720 | JGI IMG/M metagenome (GOLD analysis project Ga0335080, IMG submission 206720) | Soil microbial communities from Loxahatchee National Wildlife Refuge, Florida, United States - Lox_Sample_3.4 | ecosystem: Environmental > Terrestrial > Soil > Wetlands | place: USA...
AGCACATCGGCGACGCGCTCGGGCTCAACGACGCACAGCATCCGCTCCTGCGACTCGGACACCATGATCTCGAACGGCTCCATCCCCGGTTCGCGGAGCGGCACGCGGCCGACGTCGAGGCGCACGCTGACGCCGCCCTTGCTAGCCATCTCCGAGGCAGCCGAGGTGAGACCGGCCGCGCCCAGGTCCTGCAACGACACGAGCAGCTCGCGGTCGAGCAACTCGAGGCAGCACTCGAGCAGCTTCTTCTCCGTGAACGGGTCGCCGATCTGGACCGATGGGCGCTTGGCCTCGTCGCCCTCGCCGAGCTCGGCGCTCGCGAGCACGGACGCGCCTCCGATGCCGTCCCGGCCGGTCAGTGCGCCGAGCAGCACCACCACGTTGCCGGGGCCGGCGGCGGCGCTCCGGATCAGCCGCTCGTGCGGCGCGAGCCCGAGGCACATCGCGTTCACCAGGCAGTTCTGCTCGTAGCTTCCCTCGAAGTAGATCTCGCCCCCGACCGTGGGGACGCCGATCGAGTTGCCGTAATGGCCGATCCCTGCCACGGCCTGATCCAGCAAATACCGGGAGCGCTCAGAAAGCCCAGGCTCCCCGAACCGCAACGAGTCGAGCACGGCGATCGGCCGGGCGCCCACCGCGAACACGTCGCGGAGGATCCCGCCGACCCCGGTGGCGGCGCCCTGGAAGGGCTCGACAGCGCTCGGATGGTTGTGGGACTCGACCTTGAACGCGACCGCGAGTCCGGAGCCGACGTCGACGACGCCGGCGTTCTCGCCCGGCCCCATGAGCACGTGCGGCCCGTCGTTCGGCAGCCGGCGAAGCAGCCGGCGCGAGTGCTTGTAGCCGCAGTGCTCGGACCACATCAGGGACAGCATCGCGAGCTCGACGTCGCCGGGCGCGCGCCCGAGCCGGTCGAGGATTCGCGCGTACTCGCCGTCGGTCAGCCCAAGCTGCCGGTGACGCTCCTCAAGCGAGGACGCGCTGCTCGACATGGGATCGCATCGACTCGAAGATCCGCAGGCCATCGCTCGATCCGGCCAGCGGATCGACCGCATGTTCGGGGTGAGGCATCAGACCGAAGACGTTCCGAGACTCGTTGCACACGCCCGCGATGTCGCGCAGCGAGCCGTTCGGGTTGTGCCCCGGGGCGTAGCGGAGCAGAACCTGCCCCGCCGCCTCCAACCGGTCCAACCCACCGTCGGGCGCGTAGTACCGACCAGTCGTGTGCTTGACCGGGATCGACAGCCGTTCGCCGACCTTGCAGGAGCCCGTGAAAGGACCCACCGAACGCACAACCTCAACGTCCACCTGCCGGAAGATGAATTTCAACGACACGTTCGGCAGGAGCGCTCCGGGCAGCAAGCCGGCCTCGCACAGCACCTGGAAACCGTTGCAGATGCCGAGCACCAGCCCGCCCTCGCGAGCGAACTCCTCGACTTCCGCCATCACCGGCGCGAACCGCGCGATCGCGCCGGCACGCAGGTAGTCGCCGTACGAGAAGCCGCCCGGCACGATGACCGCGTCGACGCCTTGGAGATCGTGGTCGGCATGCCAAAGCAGCACGGCCTCGCCCACGCGCGACGCCGCCTGCAAAGCGTCGATGTCATCGCACGAGCCGGGAAAGCGAACGATCCCGAACTTCATCGCTCGATCTCGTAGTCCTCGATCAGCGGGTTCGTCAGTAGCCGCTCGCACATCTCGGGCAGACGCTCGGGATCCTCGACGTCGAGTTCGATCAAGCGCCCGACGTGGACGTTGCTCACGCCGTCGAAGCCGAGCGCCGGTAACGCTCGCTCGACCGCCTGGCCCTGTGGATCGAGAATCCCCGCCTTGGGCCGGACCAGGACCCGAGCTTTCATCGGGTTCGGCTGAGCCAGGCGTCGAACGACTCGCCCGTGATGCGCTCGTACGCCTCGATGTACTTCTCGCGGGTGCGCGCGACCACATCGTCCGGGATCGCGGGCGCCGGTGGGTTCCGGTCCCAGCCCGTCGACGAGGCCCAGTCGCGCACGAACTGCTTGTCGAAGCTCGGCTGCGGGCGCCCGGGCTGGTATTCGTCCGCGGGCCAGAAGCGGGAGGAATCCGGGGTGCAGACCTCGTCGCCGAGCGTCAGCTCGCCATCGGCGTCGAGCCCGAACTCGAACTTGGTGTCGGCAAGGATGATGCCGCTCTCGCGGGCGTGCTCGGCGGCGTGCTGGTAGACGGCGATCGAGATGTCGCGGACGCGCTCGGTGAGCGCGCGGTCACCCACCAGCTCTGCTGCCCGCTCGAAGTCGATGTTCTCGTCATGGCCCTCGACGGCCTTCGTGGCGGGGGTGAAGATCGGCTCGGGCAGCCGATCGGACTCACTCAGGCCCGCCGGCACGGCGATCCCGCACACCTCGCCGGTGCGCTGGTAGTCCTTCCACCCCGACCCGCTCAGGTACCCGCGGACCACGCACTCGATCGGCAGCATCTCGAGCTTCCGAACGAGCATGCCGCGGCCGCGCACCTCGGACGGCACGCCGTCGCTCACCGACAGCATGTGATTGGCGACGATCCCGTCGGTCCGCTCGAACCAGAATGTGGAGAGTCCCGTGAGCACCGCCCCCTTGTTCGGGATCGGCGTCGGATGGACGACGTCGTACGTCGAGATCCGGTCCGAGGCGACGATCAGCAGAGTGTCGTCGCTGCCCTCGTAGATTTCGCGGACCTTGCCCGAAGCGATCAGGGGCAGGTCTCCGAGGGCGCTCACTAAGGCGATGCTAGCAACGGGCCCGGCGGCCCGGAGACCGCCTCCGGGCCGCGATCCCGCAACTAGCGAGGTCGGCCTATTGCGCCCCGGTGAACTCGGCCCAGCAGCCGGTGCCGAAGCTCTGCGCTCCGACGATGCCGGTGACGATGGCCGATGCGCCGCTCGGTGCCACCAGCGCGATCGTCGCCGGCGTCGAGGACGGCGTGCCGTCGGGGGTTCCAAAGATGTCCTCGTCCGTGTCGGTCGGGGTGTTCGCGCTGGCGAACGTTCCGTTGAGGTCGGACTGGTCCTGGCTCGAGCTCGCGTCGATCTCGCTCGAGGTCTCGGTGCCGTCGTCGGTGCATGTCATGGTCACCGTGAACGGGCCGGACGTGAACAGCGTCACCTTGGTGCCGTTCGGCGATCCGGCCGTCTTCACGACGCCGTTCGTGCCGATCTGGCCCCCTCCCCCGACGCCTCCTCCGCCTCCGCCTCCGCCTCCGAGATAGGCGCTCGCCGGCCGGCCCCCCAGCTCCTCGGCGTCCTTTGCCTTCGGTACCGTGCCGAGCGCGCTCAGCTTGATCTGCAGACGAGTCAGCGTGTGATCGCGCAGACGATCTCCCGACAGCGATCCTTTCTTGATCAGGCTGTCGCCGTCGACGTGCTCGCCGGCGGCCACCGCGGTGCCGGTCGCAGCGACGACGAGCGCGATGACGGCAACAACCATCGCCGCCGATGGCCTCCGACTCCGGTGATGGGCCATCTGCGCCTCCCTTCAAGTTCTCGGCCTCCCGATGAGGCCGGTAGCCCCGCGAACGTATCGGACGCTGTGAGAGCGGCCGGTTAAGAAATTGGGGTCCTCGGTTGCGGAGGACCCCAATCTCGAGCTGTTACGGGGCCGTGGATGCGGCCGGTGCGCAGATCGCGGTCACCGTCCCGGTGGTCGCCGTGTTGAAATCGCTGAGGTCGGCGATCCAGGCGATCTTCCCGCTCGGATACGAATCGTCGACGAGTCCTCCGACCGTGTCCGCGATGCTCGCGCCGCCTCCGATCACATTGGTGCCGGACGGGCACGACGCGATTGCCGAGGTCGCCGTCTGGGTCGACTGTGGAATTGTGACGGGCACCGTCACGTATGTGACCTTCGCGATCGGCGCCGAGGCGGCCGTGGTCGCGCTGGTCGCGCTTGTTGCCGTATCTGCGGTGGTGGCGTGGGCGGCGCTGGGCACGGTGCCGAGCGAGCTCACCTTGATTTGCTTTCCCGTGACGGTGTGGTCCCGCAGCCGGTTGCCCGACAGCGAGTTCTTCTTGATCAGCGAGTCGCCGCTGACCAGGCTGCCGGCGGCAAACGCGGTCCCCGACGCAGCGATGACCAGCGCCATGACGGCAACGACCATCGCCGCAGACGGCCTGCGGCCAAACAGATTCCCCATGTGGCAATTTCCCCTTGGTGTGCGCTCCGGATTCCCCGATGGCGTCCGTGTTCGGGCCGGGACCGTAGCGACACTCATCACAAGGTTGGGGCACCGGCCTGCGCGGCTATCCCCCCACCGCAGTAGCTTCGCGCGCGTGCACCATTCAGTGGGCCGGCAGCACAGGGCTGACAATCGCCACCCGAAACCCCCGGCGATCTGCGAGCGCCTCGAGCATCAGCGCGGTGTCGGCGATCGCGACGCCCGTGAGGTGCCGGCTGCGCCGTTCGAAGTCGTGGACGACCGCCGCCAGCGCGGCCGCGTACCTCTCGCTGTCATGGGAGGCGATGGCGGCCACCGCCTCGCCAGTCCGCGCGAATGCCTCATCGCCGGCGCTCATTCGCGCCGCCCACATCCGGGCGTCCGAATCCTCGCCCAGGATCAGCGCTGCCAGCGCCTGCGCATACGACGCGGTCGCGGACTCCGGGTCATGGTCGCCGAGCGCGGCGCGGGCATACCGGGCCTCGGGAACGCCGCCGCCGGCGAGCACCGAGGCCTTCAACATCCCGACGAGTCGTCCAAAGGCCCGCGCGTGCGCCGCCTCCCACGACTGCCGGTACAGGTCGGCGGCCGCGACGAACTCCGCACGAGCGCCATCGACGTCGCCGTCGATCAGCCGGCGCTGTGCCTCCCCCTCCCGCTCGATCGCCGCCGTGAGCAGCTCCTGATGCTTGCGCGGAGGCACCCTGCGCTCAATCGTAGGCGAACCGGGTATCTCCCCACACCATGAAGACGCTCACGAGGCGGGTAGCGCTGGTCACCGGCGCGAGCGGCGGCATCGGTCAGGCGATTTCGCGTGGCCTCGCCGCCGAGGGAGCCGCGGTGGCGCTCGGATATAGCAGCCACGCCGAGCCCGCCGAGAAGCTGGCCGAGGAGCTCGTCGCCGCCGGCGGCCTGGCGGTGGCGATCGCCGCGGACCTGCGCCGGACGGAGGCTCCCGATGAGCTGGTCGACGCGGTGGAGGCGCAGCTCGGGGCGGTCGAGGTGCTTGTCGCCGCGGCCGGGCTTGGCCGCCGGCAGGACCTCGAGGAGGTCTCGATCGATGACTTCGACGAGATGCTCGCGGTCAACCTCCGCGCTCCCTTCCGCCTCGCCCAGCGGACGGTGCCCGGCATGCGCGAGCGCGGCTTCGGGCGGGTGCTGTTCTTCTCGTCGGTCGCGGCGTTCACGGGCGGTGTCGTCGGGCCGCACTACGCGGCGTCCAAAGCCGGACTGCATGGGCTGACCCATTTCCTGGCATCGCGTCTCGCCTCTTCCGGGGTGACGGTCAACGCACTCGCGCCCGCACTGATCACGGAGACGCGGATGCTTCCTGGTGACCCCGAGGAACTCCGCGCCCGTGTGCCGGTCGGCCGGCTCGGCCGACCGGACGAGGTCGCAGACCTCGCGTTGGCGATGCTCCGCAACCCGTATATGACGAATCAGGTCGTCTTGCTCGACGGCGGGATCTACCCGCACTAGTGGACCCGTCCGCTAGGCGGACGCCACGCGGTCGCGGACGCTGATCGCGTCGAGCCGACCGACGATCTCGTCCGCGTGCTGGATGAACTCGTGGTAGTCGAAGATCGCGTCGAGGTCGAGCCCCTCACCCGCCGGGTCCGCGGCGAGCAAATCGCGCAGGTGAACCCTCGTGTCGATCGCCTGCTGGGCGAGGCGCTGGACGACACGGTAGGCGTCGTCCCGGATCATCCCCGACTCCACGAGCGCGAGCAGGACGCGCTGGGAGAACAAGGCGCCGTGGGTGAGCTCGAGGTTCTCGCGCATTCGCTCGGCGTCGACGACCATGCCCTCGACCAAGCTCAGCACCCTGCGCTGCATGTGATCGAGCAGGATCGTCGAGTCGGGCAGGATGATCCGCTCGACCGACGAGTGTGAGATGTCGCGCTCGTGCCAGAGCGCGACGTCCTCCAGGGCCGCCAGCGCGTTCCCGCGGAGCACCCGCGCGAGTCCGACGACCTGCTCGGACTTGATCGGGTTGCGCTTGTGGGGCATCGCGCTCGAGCCCTTCTGTCCGCGCCCGAATGGCTCGCGCACCTCGCCGACCTCGGTCCGGGCGAGGTGGCGAAGCTCGGTCGCAAAGCGCTCCATGCCCGCGCCGGCCAGCGCAATCGCTTGCAACAGCTCGGCATGACGGTCTCGCGGGACGACCTGCGTGGAGACCGGCTCGCGCGCCAGACCGAGCCGCGCGAGCACGCGCTCCTCGAACTCGGGCGAGGTCGCCGAGTACGTCCCGACTGCGCCCGAAAGCGCCCCCACGCAAGCCTGGTCGAACGCGCGCGCCAGCCGATCCGCGTTGCGCGCCGCCTCGAACGCGAACCCCGCCAGCTTGATCCCGTAGGTGGTCGGCTCGGCGTGAATGCCGTGCGTGCGGCCTACGCACAGCGTGTGCGCGTGCTCGCGCGCGGCGCCGGCGAGCACATCTACGAGCCGTCGCGAGTCGGGGAGCACGATCTCGGCGACGCGGCGAAGCTGGAGCGCGAGGCCCGTGTCGAGCACGTCGCTCGACGTCAGCCCGTGATGGATCCAGCGCCCGGCCGGACCCGCGGACGCCGACAGCACGTCGACGAACGCGGCGGTGTCGTGGTCGGTGACCTTCTCGCGCTCGGCGATCGCCTCCACCGTGAACGTCGCCGCGCGAATCGCGTCGAGCTCCGCCGGTGTCGGACCGGAAAGCTCCTCGGCCGCGGCTACCTCGACCTCGCGCATGGCCTCGAAGTGCGCGGCCTCAGACCACACCTCTGCCAGCTCGGGTCGTGTGTAGCGCGCGATCATCGAGCTCAGCCCCCTGCCAGCTGGACGGCCTTGACGATCAGCAGGACGATCGCGAGTAGGAGATAACCCTCCATCGCCAGCATCGCGGCGCGCCGCCCGGGAGACTGCACGGGCCTCGACAGCAGTGCGATCGGCGGCATCGTCCATTGCTGCTTGGGGACATCCCAGGTCTGGGCGGCCGGCGCGCCGGCGCCCTTGCCGCGCCCCCTGAGCACGACCGCGCCGAACACGAGCAGTCCGGCGAGCATCACCGCGCCGCCGACGAGCGCGAACGTGGTCACATTGAGGTTGGGAAACACGGTGGTGGCCATCAGAATGAGGGATAGCAGCAGCAGAACCGCCTCGATCACGACCGCGAGCGCATTGAGCCAGGGACGGTTGCACCACGGCCCGAGCACAGCGCGGTCGTTGCAGAGGAGCAGCAGGAACATACTGGCACTGGGCAGGAGGATCCCCGCGAGCGCCTGCACGGCCTCGGTGATGATCCCGAGCGGGGCGCCGGGGATGAGCACGATTCCGGCCGCGCCGGCAATCACGAGCGCGAACAGCGCATAGAAGCCTCGGGCGTCGGAGAACTTCCGGTGCAGCGAGCTCTTGGTGCCGAATATGTCCCCGAATGCGTAGCTCGTGGCCAGCGTAAGCGCGCCCGCGCCGATCAACGAGGCGTTCAGCAGTACCAGGGCGAAGAACGCCCCGGCCGGCGGCCCGAGCACCTGCTCGAGCCCGGAGGCCGTAGCTCCGGCGTCGGTGAAGTGGCCGAAGTACGGCGTTCCGGTGAAAGCGAACGCGGAGACGCACATCAGCGCGGCGGCGCCGACGACCACGATCACCGCCCCGATCCACGTGTCGAGCCGCTCGTAGTTGATCCAGCGCGGGGTGATCCGCTTGTCGATGATGTTCGACTGCTGGAAGAACAGCTGCCACGGCGCCACGGTGGTGCCGACGATCGCGATGATCAGCAGGACCGACGTAGACGACGCGCCGCCCTGGATCCCCGGCACGAAGAAGTCGTGCGCTACTTGTCCGTAGTCCGGGCGCGACAGGAAGAACAGCGGGACCACAAGCAGGTTGGCGAACACGAACACAAACATCGAGCGTTCCCACGCGCGGAAGCTGCCGGTGGCGGTGATCGCCACCAGCGCCACCGCGGCCACCGGCACCGCAATGCGATCCGAGACGCCAAAGTAGCCGAGCGCCAGGCTGACGCCGATGAACTCGGTGACGACCGTGAGGAAGTTGAGCACGAACAGGTCGATCACCGAGAACCAGCCCCAGAACCTGCCGAAGCGCTCGACGATCAGTCGCGCGTGACCGACCCCGGTGACTGCTCCTAGCCGCACCACCATCTCCTGGTTGACGATCAGGACGGGCACGAGCAGAAGCAGGACCCAGAGGAGGCTCGTCCCGTAGTTCTGCCCGGCCTGCGAGTAGGTGGCAACGCCGCCGGCGTCGTTGTCGCCGACCATCACGATCAGGCCGGGACCGACGATCGCGAGCAAGGCGAGCGAGCGCGACCGCCAGCCGCGGCGCCTGTCGTCGTGCTCGCGTATGGTGCCGAACGCGCCCTGGATGTCGCCGACGTGGGCCGAGTCGAGCACGAACCGCTCCCGGGGCCGCGGCGACGAAGGAGGTGGCGGCGAAGGAGGTGGCGGCGAAGGAGGCGCGGGCGGTGCTGCCTGTGGCGTAGGCGTTGCGGGAGGGGTCGGCGCGCCCGGCCCAGCGGGCGTCCTCGGATCGTTGGCCATGTCTCGACCTCCTTCCTTCGCCGTCGCGGACGCGCGGCGGGGGAGGTCGCTCAGTTCCGGGGGATCAGGCCCCTCAGCGCAGAGGCGACGCCCACGACGCCGGCCGCGAGCCGTCTACTTCGCGGTCTGTCGTCGCTATCCAAGAACTCGTCGTGGTAAGTCATCGCAGCAATCATCGTCGCCACCGGCAGGCAGCAGGCCGACGGTACCACCTCGATCACGGCAGAATGCGACCTCGTAATGAAAGTCGAACACGATTCCGTCACGGCAGGCGACTGGCGCTCCACGATCCGCGAGCTCGCGTCATTCGAGCGACCGTCGGCCTCGGACGGCGAGCGCCAGGCCGCCGAGCTCATCGCCTCGCGCCTGCGGACTCTCGGGTGCAGAACCACCGTCGAGGAGGAGCGCGCCCACGGCGGCTATTGGTGGCCGATCGGGCTCGTCAACGCCGCGTCCGTGGCCGGTGCCGTGATCACGCTCCGGCACCGTCGCGGAAGGACCCGCTTCCTCACGGCCGCGATCGCCGGCATCGGCGCCGCCGCCCTGTGGGACGACCTGGGGCACGGCCGGCGCTGGTTTCGTAAGGCGGTCCTACCCCACCGCCCGACCTGGAACGTCGTTGCCGAGATCGGCGACGCCGATGCCGAGCGGACGGTCGTGTTCATCGCCCACCACGATGCGGCGCACTCCGGGCTCATCTTCCACCCGATCCTGCCGCGGATTCCGCTCAAGCTGGCACCACGGCTGCACGCCCGCTCGGGTCGCAGCTTCCCGCTGCTCTACGCGGTCTGGCTTGGGCCGGTGCTCGTGTGCGCCGCTGCCGTCCTCGGCGCGCGACGTCTCCTCATCGGCGGCGCCGCGATCGCGGCAGCGGCCACCGGGGCGATGGCGGACATCGGGACGAGAGCGTCGGTGCCCGGCGCCAACGACAACCTCAGTGCGGTCGGTGCGATCGTCGGTCTCGCGGCCCGGCTACGCGAGCGACCAATCGATGGCGTGAGGGTGCTGCTCGTCTCGACGGGCTCGGAGGAATCGTTCAGCGAGGGTATGCAGGGCTTCGGCCGGCGCCACTTCGACGAACTCGAACCGGAGCGCACCGAGATGGTGTGCCTCGAATGCGTCGGCGGCCCCACGCTGATCGTCGTCGAGGGCGAGGGGATGCTCCGGATGCGCGACTATCCCCCCAAGATGCGCGAGGCGCTCGATCGGGCGGCGGCCGAGGCCGGCATTCCGATCGTTCGCGGTCTGCGCACGACCGCGGCCACCGACGCGATCATCGCGCTCCGCGCCGGGTATCCCGTGGCCACGCTCGCCTCGGTCGACGAGACGAAGCTGCCGATGAACTACCACTGGCCAAACGATGTTCCGGACGCCCTCCACTGGAACACGATCGAGGACGCGATCGCGGTCTGCGAGCAGTTCCTGCGGACGAACGGGGCCGCGCCTTAGTCCCGAGCCGAGCCGGCCCGCCGGCGCCACTCCTCGGGCACGAGCAGCTCGAGCACATCGTCGACGGCGATGATCCCGGCCGGCCGGCGCTCGGCGTCGAGCACCGGCATCGCGACCAGGTTGTAGTCGCTCATCAGCCGCGCCACCTCGGGGACGTCGGCATCGGTCGCGACGGCCGGCGTGAAGTCGTCCACCAGCTCGGAGGCCTTCCGAGCACCGTCGGCGCGCACGAGCTCCGTGAGCGACAGAGTGTCGATCAGCTTCCCGGCATCGTCCACCACGCACACGATCGCGATCTGCTGCAGCCCGAGACCGCTGGCCCTGATGCGATCCAGAGCGTCTGTCACGGTCGTGTCCGGGGGTACCGAGATGAAGTCCGGGTTCATCATCCCGCCGGCGGTCTGCGGGTTGTGGCCGAGCAGCGCCCTGACCTTGGACTGCTGAGCGGCGGGCATGCGGCTCAAGATCGGGAGTCGGCGTTCCTGGTCGAGCTCGAGCAGCAGGTCGGCGGCGTCGTCGCTCTCCATCCGGGCAAGCACCGCGGCGGCCTCCTGATCGGAGCGCTCGCGCAGGAACTCGACCTGATGCTCGTCGTCGAGCTCCTCGAACACGTCGGCCTCGAGCTCCTTGTCCTGTCCGACCGCCTCGAGGATCTCCTCTCCTTCCTCGTGGGAGGCGGCCTCGACGAGGTCGGCGATCTGAGCCGGGTGCATGCGCCGAATGCGCCGCGCCGCCAGCTTCAGCCGGGAGGTCGGGACGTGGCCGACGAACGGCTCGAGCTCCCGCCAGTCGATGAACTGACGGTGCTCTGTGTCATGGCCGCGGAAACGTCGCGGCAGGAAGCGCCAGAGGCGGGGGCGGAAGCTCGGATCGATTCCCCCGACGCGCCACCGGCCGCCATCACGGACCAACTCGACCTCTCGAGCCCTGACCAGGTGGGCGGTGTTGACGTTGATCACGCTGTGATCGAGAACGTCGGTGCGGAGCAGCACCTCGCCGGGTCTGCGCTCGAACGGCGCCAGATCCAGCTTCGTGGTCGAGGTCGTCACCGAATGCGGGCCGAACTGCTCGACTCGGTCGATCGGAACGAATAGATGCCGCCCACCGATGTGCGCGGTCAGACCGATGACCCGAGCCTCGCCGTCGCCGGAGTCGAGCCGCGCCACCACGTCCTCGACCTTGCCGAGCCGCTGAGAAGAGGAGTCGACCAACGGACTCCCCGCTAGCGAGGATACGTGAACGATGTCGGGCATCGATCCCGCCCCCAAGGCTACCGCGCTCCGTGGCGCGGCCAGCGGCGCGCCCGGGCCCAAGCGGACCCGGGCGCGTGCCAGGGAACCGCGTCAGCTGGGCATGGCGAGCATGCCGTCCGTGTTGTCGTTGTTGTCGAGGTAGAAGCCCACGAGCTGACCGAGGTCGTTGACCCCGTTGACGACGGTCACGGCATTGTTGCCCTTCATGCCGTTCGGGTCGTCGATCGTCGTGTAACCGCCCCGCCTAGTCCAGGTGAAGCCGTGCGTCGCGCCCGTGGCGTCCAGGTAGCTGCCTACGACCTCGCCCTCGTTGTTGATGCCGAGGACCTGCGTCGAGGTCGACCCCTGCGGCCCGGCCAGCGCCGTGATCCGGCCGCGGGCCGAGCGAACGAAGCCCACGTCCTGGCCTTGTGCCCCGACGTAGAACCCGGCGACCTTGCCTGCATTGTTGATCGCGGTCGTCGTGACGCTGACGAAGCCGTTGATCCCGATCTCGGTGAACTTCTTCCGGTGGACGTCGTAGAGGAAGCCGTGGTCATTTCCGTTGGCGTCGGTCCAGAAGCCGACGGCGACGTTTTGGTCGTTGACCCCGAGCAGCTGCTCGGTCGTCATGCCGTTCGGCCCGTTGTTCTCCCCCTTCCGATCGACGACGTCGGTGAAGACGCCGTTACGGTCGACGAAACCGAAGTTGTCGCCGGCCGTGTCGGCCCAGAAGCCGACCGTGTCGCCGTGCTTGTTGATGCCGGTGACCCGGGTCTGCTGCGAGCCTGGGAAGTTCTCGTTGACGTAGTTCACCTGGCCATAAGGCGGATCCAGCACATACCCCCTTGTTCGGGTGCGTCATCGAGCCGATACCGAAATAGCCCGCGATCACGCCGTTGTCGTTGATCCCCAGCAGCTGGTTGAACGTCGGATCGGCCTGGTCGTCCAGCGTGGTGAACGAGTACGTGACCGGCCCGGCGTGATCGCCGGCGGAATGTACTGGTGCCGCGGTCGCCGGCACGGCTACCGCAGCCGCCGCCAGCAGCGAGCCGGTGGCCGCAAGCATCGTCCGACGCAGGTGCGAAAT
>Ga0335080_10006085_pt1 | contig 12473 bp, 9 predicted proteins | sample Lox_Sample_34_FD_206720 | JGI IMG/M metagenome (GOLD analysis project Ga0335080, IMG submission 206720) | Soil microbial communities from Loxahatchee National Wildlife Refuge, Florida, United States - Lox_Sample_3.4 | ecosystem: Environmental > Terrestrial > Soil > Wetlands | place: USA: Florida...
CGCAATCAGGACACGGGCAGGCCCATCATCAAGGCGCACGTCAATCCGCTGGTGATGTGGCTGTGGATTGGCGTGCATATGGTACTGATCGGAACCCTGATCGCGCTGATCCCGAACATGAAGCCGCAGAGGGCGACAGTGCGGGAAAAAGAGAGGGCAAGAGAAGAGGCAGTGCGCAGCGGGGCGGTGGGAGTGGGAGGAGATTGAGGAGCAGTGGCTAGTGGCCAGTGGATAGTGGATACTTTCAAGAGTGTCGCTTGACGTGAAACTCGAAATCAAAGTCGCGAAACTTCGCGTCGTGCAGCTCCTACTCGTCGCGCTGCTGGCCATGCTCTTTCTTGGCGCCGACACGGACGCGCGCTTCAACAAGCTTGGCCATCAGCTCATGTGCATGTGCGGCTGCAACCAGATTCTGCTGGAGTGCAATCACGTCGGTTGCAATTACTCCGAGCGAATGCGCAACGAGCTGACTGCCGGCCTGGAGCGCGGCGACAGCGATTCGCTGGTGCTGCAAAGTTTCGTGCAGAAGTACGGCAACACAGTACTGGCTGCTCCTACGAGCACGGGCTTCAATCGCGTGGCGTGGATTATGCCGTTCGCGGTGTTCGCCGCGGCACTCGCGCTCACCATCTGGCTGGTGCGCCTGTGGCAGTCACGCGCGGTGGCGCAGCCGGTGCCGCATCCCAAGCTTGACGACGCCGAACTCGACGCGCTGCGCAGGAAAGCGCGGCAGGAGACGGAATTCTGATGTACTTGCTCATCGCATTCGCGTTGGCAGGACAGGAGACAGCGTTCGTGCTCTTCGGGTGCGCGCTGTTCGCGGCGTGTCTATTCGTTTACGTCTTCTATCAGCCCGGCGAGGTGGAAACCGGCGAGCAGAAGACGCGGCTGACGTACCTGCTGGAGCGCAAAGAGGCCACGTACGAGAACTTGCGCGACCTGAACTTCGAGTACAAGGCAGGCAAGCTGAGCGAGCAGGATTATGCGGTGCAACGGGCGTCCTTGGAGGATGAAGCAGCAGCGATCCTGGCTGAGATTGAGTCGATTGAGAAGGGACGCGCGGTGGTGAGGCACGGGACGCGACGCGCGGGGGTGTGAGTTTTTGTTCGTGAAAAAGGAAGACTCTCGAGGGTATAGGGGTCCTTCGACTCCGGAGCACTCGCCTGCGGCGAACGCTCCTCCGCTCAGGACGACAGCACTAACAACAACGTCAATGAAAAGGTCGATGACAGCCAGGACAATAGCGGCGGCGGCGGCACTGTTGTTCGTGTTGGCAATCGCCAGTGGTGTTGCCCTCGCCCAATCCATCACCGGCACTGTCACCAACGGCACCACCGGCAAGCCTGCCGTCGGTGAGGAGGTCACGCTGCTGTCGCTGTCGCAGGGCATGCAGGAGATCGCTAGCACCAAGACCGATGCGCAGGGCCGCTTCTCGTTTACTGCGCCGGCTGACGCCAACGCCCCGCACATGGTGCGCGCCACGCACGATGGCGTGAATTACTTCCCGCAAGGCGGGCCGCTGATGCCGGGGGCGACGACGGCCCAGATCACGGTGTACGACTCGGCGAAGAAAGTTGACGGCCTGAGTCAGACGGTCGAAGTGGACCGCTACCAGAGCGAAGGCAAGCAGCTCGACGGCATCGCGCTGTATGCCATCCGCAACCAATCGCAGCCGCCGCGCACGCTGGCCAATGACAAGGGCACCTTCGAGATCGTGCTGCCCGATGGCGCCGAACTTGATTCGGCGCAAGCCAAGGGGCCGGGCGGACAGCCGATCGCGGTGGAGGCTTCACCCGGCGCACAGAAGAACCATTACGCGCTGAACTATCCACTGCGTCCCGGTGAGACGCAGTTCCAAGTCTCGTACCACATGCCGTACAGCGGTGAGGCCAGCCTTTCGCCCAGGCCGCAGGCTGACGTACAGCACTTCGTCGTGATGACACCTAAGGGCATGACCTTCACGCCGAAAAATCCGCAACAGTTTCACGCGATGCCTGATGACTCGGGTTCGACAATCATGGTTGTAACCAACGTCAAGCCGGGACAGGATCTGAGCTTCCGCATCGCGGGCACGGGAACCTTCCAAGCCGAGGGCCAGCAGGGCGCGCAAGGTGGCAGTGAATCAGGCGGATCGATGGGTGGAGGGCAAGCAGCCGCCCCGCAGGGCAGGGACAATCGTCCTGGCGGAGGCTTGGGCGCGCCCATTGATGCACCCGATCCGCTGCACGAGTATCGCGCCGTGATTTTGGGCGTCTTTGCGCTGGTCCTAGTGATGGGCGGAGCGTATGTGGTGTCGAAGTCGAATGCTCGGCCGCGACCCGCGACCCTCGCGGCAGGTTCGTCCGGAATCGCTACCGCCGATTTTGTCGACCAACCGGAGCCATCTGCACCCAGGCAACGCAATGCACTCCTGCTCGAGGCGATGAAGGAAGAGTTGTTCCAACTTGAGGTCGATCGCCAGCAGGGCAAGATCAGCCCCGAGGAGTATGCCAAGGCGAAGGCCGCGGTAGACGAAACCATTAGGCGGGCACTGGTACGCAAGCAAGGCTAGCTTACCGGAACAGTTAGCAATGCCCCTTGTTTTGGGTGCAACAGGCGGTTTCGCACTGCAAACTCCTCAATCAAGTTACTACGTCAAGCTTGTACTACTACCTGTCCCTAGCACTCTATTACGCAGTCGCGTGTAGACTTTTCTCGCCCGCGGCCAATCACGAATTGACAATCACAATGTTTTCAATGATGTAGCTTCACTGGCACGGCTCTTGCAGGCTACATTCCCGTCCGCTGGAATGGGGTGAGGCAGGCGCCCTCCATCGGTGGCCCCACTTCGTTCGTAAAAGATTTGAATGGAGGTCAATATGAAGAGGGTACTTATTTGTGGAACACTGCTGGGCTTACTGACCAGCGTCTGTGTGGCGCAGCGCGGACACGGCGCAGGAGGTGTGGCTCCGATGGCGAGGACGACGCCCAACGCGATCACGACTTCACATGGCGGAATCGCTCCAAACGCGCACACTGCCGGCTCCGTAACTACGGTGACACCCAGGTCCATAATGGTGGCGCCCAATGCGAGAACGACAGTCGCTCCTAACGCGACGGTAGCTCCGAACACGAATACCAAGGTTGCCCCTAACGCGAGAACCAGTACTCCGGAAACAGTCGCTCCCAAGGCGAGGACGGTTGCTCCGGACGCGCAGCAATAGCGATTCGACAGTTTCCCTGTTCTGTTAACTCAGGCCAGCCGGCGCCAATGCCTGCAGCGGTTTCCGACCACTGTCGGCAGCGGCGAAGCCGGCGCGGCCCAAGGTGTGGGTAAGCAGCCTGAGGAACGCTAGTGCCCAAGGAGGCGACTTCCAGTAGCACGCGGAACGGATTGGAGGGAATCCAGTGACGACTGCAAACAAACGCTTGACCAGCGGTATTTCTGAACAGGAAACAATTCACCGGGCCCAGCGAGGCGACGCTGGCTGCTTCGAGGCCTTATATCGCTTGTATAAGCGGCGGGTATATCCGTTATGCCTGCGCATGACGGGCAATATCGCCGACGCGGAAGACCTCACACAGGAGGCATTTCTGCAGCTCTATCGCAAGATCGCGACCTTCCGTGGCGAATCGGCGTTCTCCACCTGGCTGCATCGCCTGACCGTAAACGTGGTACTGATGCACCTGCGCAAGAAAAGCTTGCCTCAAGTCTCGCTTGAGGAGCTGCTGGAACCGCGCGAGGACGGCCCGAAGAAGGACCTCGGCCGCAGCGATGCTCGTCTGGCCGGCTCCGTCGACCGCATCGTGCTGGAGCGGTCCATCGAGAACCTGTCTCCAGGGTATCGCAGCGCATTTGTCATGCACGACATCGAGGGCTACGAGCACAAGGAGATCGCCAGATTGATGGGATGTTCAATAGGCAACAGCAAGTCGCAGCTGCACAAGGCACGCCTGAAATTGCGCGACCTGTTGCAGCGAAGCAAGTCCGGTGGCAACAGTGCGCGGCGGCTGGTAAGGGAAAAGAAATCACCCGCGCCTCGAGGAAGCCTGGGACAGCCAGCCCCTACTCTATCGTGAACGGCAAGGGTCGACGAATGGGCGTGAACCGTGAGGCTCACGCCCGAAGACCCGTGACAGGTTCAGAAGAACGCGGCCTTGAACTGATCGTGCCTCTGGCGGGCTTCGTCCATCAGCTTCTCGAATTCCGGCTCGCCGCGAAGGCTCTGCAGAAGAGGGTCGCGCATGAAGTAGGGATAGCAGAAGAATCCCCCGCCGATACTGTGGCGCAGCATGTGCAAGGCCGAGACCTTGTCGCCCAGCACCGCATAGGCTTGAGCAACTTTGTAGATACCTTCGGCGTCGCTGACGCCGCGCTCCTCAATCTTTGCCTCTGTTTCCTGCAGAAGCTTCAGTCCGCGGGCATTGTCATGTTTGATTGAGTAGCTGAGCGCTTTCCCAACGTTCACCGGGAGCACGGAAGGTTTCCTTGCATAAGCGCTGTCGAACTCCCTGGCCGCCTGGTCGCGACGATTCATGTAGTACTCCGCGAGACCACGATAGAACTGGATGTAAACCGAATCACTGGCCGGCAGGCTCTGGAGAAATTTTTCGTACTCTCCCAGGTAGAGATAGCCGTTGATCGCCGAGCTGCTGATCTTTACTTTGGGATTGTTCTGGCGGGCTTTTTCGCACTCCTCTACTGACTCCTTCAACATGCCGGCAAAGCGGTAGGCATAGCCCAGTTCCCAGTGCGCCTCGGCGTTGTTGGGGCTGTCATGCAGGACCGAGCGCAACAGGGGAACGGCCTGCTCCACCTTACCGGTGTCGGTCAGCAGGTTGGCCATGTAGATCCGCGGCTCAACCAAAGCTGGATTCAGCGCAAGCGCTTTCTCGTAAGCGGCTTGGGCCTTCTCGTAATGCTCCCGTCCGCCGAACTGCAGCGATGCGTTGGTGGTGTAGGCTCGCCCCAGGTGAGCCCACGCCGGGGCGTAATTCGGTTCCAGGGCCGTGGCCTTCTCTAACATTTCAATGGCCGCGGCAAACTCATTGAGCGAGTAAAGGTCGATCCCCCGGAGATAGGCTTCGTAGGCGGCAGCATTAATCGGCCTCTCCGCCTTGAGGTTTGCCGCTTCGGCGGGCGACAGCTTCAATTCCAGCTGCTTCACAATCTGCTGCGCCACCCGGTCCTGGACCGTAAGCAGATTGTCGTACTTCACGTCGATGGACTCCCGCCAGAGAATCTTGTCGGGTTTGACGTCGACCAACTGGGCAGTAATTCGAAGATCGTCGCCATCCTTCATGTAGCTGCCGGTGAGCAGCGTGTCCACGTTCAAGTCTGCGGCGACCCTCTTGGGGTCAATGACCTGGTTGCGATACTTGTCCACTGAAGACGACGGGCGAACGGTCAGGGAATTCACATAGTCAAGCTTGGTGATGATCTCGTCCGCCAGTGAGAAGCTGAGGAAGTCCGTCTGCGGGTCACCGTTGAGGTTTCGAAATGGAAGAATGGCCAGACTGCGAGCCTCCTTCGGCGCCGGCGAGGTGCGTGGCCTCCGCACCAGGAAGTAACCAACCACCAGAAGGGCGATCAACAACGCTGTAATCGGCCACAACCACGAACTTCGCGGGGCGGAAATCTGCTCGGATGGGATTGGCAGGGCACGCGCCGGCGTCTTCCTGACAGATCCCGCTTTCTCGGGTTGGGCCCGCACGGGCCCTTGCAGTTTGGCTTGGAACTCCGCCTCCTTCTTGAAGTCCTGCAGGTCAACCTGGAGGTCCGCAACCCCCTGATAGCGCGTCGAGCGATCCTTGCGTAAGGCCTTGGTGATGATGCGTTCGACTTCAGGAGGCATGTCGGGCGCAAGTTCGGCCGGCGGCACAGGCTCGACTTTCAGGATCTCAGCAATCACATCGCTCGACGTCTCGCCTTCAAAGGCTGCCCTGCCGGTGACCATTTCATAGATGACCGAACCCAGGCTGAAAATATCGCTGCGCGCGTCCACCGGAATTCCCCGGGCCTGCTCGGGAGACATGTACTTCGGAGTGCCTCGCACGATACCGGTTTCGCTGGTCACGACCGCGACATTGGATGCGCTGCGGCGAACCGCCTGCCCGCTGCGCCGCGGACTCAACTTGGCAATTCCGAAATCGAGGACCTTCACAATCCCGTCACTTCGCAGAATCACATTTTCCGGCTTGATATCACGATGAACGATTCCAGAGGCATGGGCCGCAGCCAACGCGCTCGCAATCTGTATGGCGATGTCAATGGCAGAATCCAACTCCAACTTGCCGCCACCCAGCCTCTGGCGAAGGGTCGTGCCTTCGACAAACTCCGATGCAATGAAATGCAGCCCATCGGCCTGTCCGAATTCGTACACCGTGAGAATGTTGGGGTGGTTCAGAGCGGAGGCGGCGCGGGCCTCCTGTTCAAAACGCTGCAATCCATGCTCGTCGCCCGTCAGTTCCGGCGCGAGAGTTTTGATCGCGACTTTGCGCCTGAGGTGCAGGTCCTCAGCCAGGTAAACCTCACCCATGCCCCCGGCTCCGAGCAGGCAGATCACCTTGTAATGGGTCAACTGAGTACCGGGAGCGATGGTTGTTTTGAAGGTTCCCGACCGAACGCCGGTGGGGCTCTTATCCTTGCGATCTTCCGGCTTCATCTCCCTTGCTACCGCGAGCACGGCCTGGGGAACGAAGTCCACGGTCTTGCCGGCGGACTCCAGGAGGGACTCGACTTCTTTCTGTAACTCCGCGTCCGCTCCGCACGCCTGCTGAAGAAATGCGGGACGCGCCTGCGGCTCAAGGTCGAGTGCAGCATGGAACAGCTCTTCGATACGGCGCCAGCGATCGGCAGAGTCCATGCCGCCTTCGCTCCTAGGACTGGCCCGGCGCCAGTTCCCGGTGCAGCCAGGCCTTCGCCAGCTTTAATTCGCGATGGACTGTGGCCGGAGAGATGTCGAGAGCAGCCGCGGCTTCATCGTACGTAAGGCCGCCGAAGAACAGCATTTGGATGATTTCACTCTTGCGCGGATCTATTTCGGCCAGCCGCTGCAGGGCCTCGTCCAGTTCCAGAACTGTAGATGCGGCCTCCGGGCCAACCACGACCGCTTCATCCAGTGGAATCGGTTGCTCTCCGCTACCGCGCTTTTGCCGGCCGCGAGTCCGGGCGTATTCCACCAGGATCCGGCGCACCACGCGCGCGGCTACCGCGTAGAAGTGCGCGCGGTCCTGCCATCCGATGTCAGCATCCATGAGCCGGAGATACGCCTCGTGCACCAGAGCGGTCGCCCGCAGGGTGTGACCGGGCCGCTCCGACTGCAGGCAGCGGCCAGCAAGGCGGCGGAGTTCGTTGTAAACCACCGGCATCAACTGATCCAGGGCCTCGTGGTTACCACCCCTCCACTGCTGGAGCAGCTTCGTGACGTCCTGGCGCTCGGGCGACATCCGCGTTTCTTCGAATAGAACGTTTCGCTTAGGGCCCCACGCCCCCGAGAATGCTGTGGGCCGGATTATATCCCAAAGCTCTCGTCTTGGACTTCCCGACGGCCCGGCAGGTCGCAAGAAATCTTTCTTGTTGCGTGAGGGAATTTGGACGCGAATGTCACATATGTAACCAGAGACGGCTGCGGTGGTCCGAATATCTGCAGTACGGCTTACCTGAAGAAGTGTTCCACAACCTTAGAACTTAACTATTTCCGGCCATCGCCGCATGAAAAAAAGAGGAGAAAACTGCCATGAAACGGTTGCACTTGTTCTTTGTCCTGGCCCTCACGCTGCTCTGCACTTCAGCGTGGGCGCAGACGTCCTACAGCTTCCAAACCCTCAACTATCCCAACGACACATTCACCCAGTTACTTGGCATTAACAACAGCCTGCTGATCGCCGGCTATCACAATGCCGACCAGAACTCAGGATTCACGCTCCGTCTGCCCTTCAACTTTACTACCGAGAATTATCCCAACTCGATGATGACGCAGGTGATCGGCATCAACAACAACGGCACCACCGACGGGTTCTACGTTGACAACAACGGCAATACCCACGGGTTCTACAAGACCGCTAGTGGGTACACCACCGTGGATTATCCCGGAACGCCGTTCAACCAGCTCCTTGGCCAGAACGATATGGGACAAGCGTCGGGCTACTACAGCCTGAGCCAGGACAACACTACGCCTGACTTTCCCTACGTCTACGATGAGTTGGCGGGCGGTGTGTTTGAGGTAATCATGATTCCGGCAGCCGCGGGAGGAGCGCAGGCCACCGGTATCAACAACTCGCAGCAGATCTGCGGCTTCTACATCGACTCCAACGGGGTAAACCACGGCTTCCTGCTGAGCTTCGGCGTGCTGGTCACGCTGGACGCTCCGGGCAGCACCTTCACCCAGGCCCTTGGCCTGAACAACAAGGGACAGGTAGTCGGCTCTTACACGGATGCCAACGGCAACGGCCATGGCTTCGTGTGGACCAGCTCGGATGGCTTTAAGACCATCGACGATCCCAAAGGCATCGGCACGACCCTGATCAACGGCATCAACGACAAGGGCGTGCTGGTGGGCTTCTACGTTGACGCCGACGGCAACACCGACGGCCTGGTTGCCTTCCCTAACTAACCAGTCATCTCTCCGTAGCGCCCATCCCCGTCCAGGCGAGAGCCCAGGGCGGGGATTTTCTTGTCCTTAGAACTGCCGAAGGAAATTCGTCGGGCAACACCAGAGGATACTCTCGTTCATTCCACGCCTGAAAGGCCGCAAGACATCGTGACCTCTAAAGTCGCACAACGATGGGATGGGGAAAACCAGAAACAGCTAACAGCTTCTAACTTTATTATTGATGAGTTGGTCGGGGAGAGAGAACTTGAACCTCCGACCCCCTGGTCCCGAACCAGAAACCGGTTTGCTAACTTGTTGTCCCGCTTAGGTTGGCTCTGCGTCGTTTTGCCTCTTGTTCGCCGGTTTTCGGCAGCGAATGGACCCAAGTTGGACCCAAGTTCCTAAAACTCATGAAGGCGGCGGTTTACTAAGTCTACTTGTCCTGGTCGTGCTCACTTCTCTTCACCTGTTTTGTTGGACTTAGCGCACTCTCCTTTGCACGAGATCACCTCATTTGCAGGCGAATGGCCAGCAATTGGCCAGCAGCGCGCGAACACGTGACATGTAACGGCTGTGACTTGACTGCTTGTCCTGACGTGTCTAACTGACACCTAAACCCCATAGACAAGGAAGCCTGCACGAGAAGCAACTGTCGGGCGCACGTATCGAATGATGGCTGGCAATGACTTTTCCTCCCATAGATACGCCAGCGATTAACTGCGCCCGGCATCCGAACCCCAAGAAGCGCTCTACACGGCCTAATCGGACAAGTGGCCGCTCCAAATCTGGGAGGGTTTCGGTACAGGTTCTAAGTCAGAAAATCGAAGAACTGAGCAAGAAGCTTGACGAGTTAAGTCCTCAGGACGTTGTCAAAGACTGGGGCGGCCTTTACAAGCTGCTGGATGACAACAGCAACTCTTTTGGCGACGCGGTGATGCGGACCTCCTCCGTAACTCAAAGTTCGACGACGTTGATACGGCCCTGTCTGATATCAAGTCGAAGATGGGCTCGTAATTCCAACGCCGGTCAACATATTGGGTTGGTGGCGTGGAAGGACGTTCTGCTACCTCGTCTGCTGCGACCACTGTCTGGAAAATATCCCAAGGGATTCATCTGGTTGCGGATGCAATTGCTGCATCGTAACTGCGTAATAGCTTCCTTTGTTCGCGGGATCTTCTGCGTATAGCGAGAAGAAATCATCAACCGCCCGGCGGATAGGGCTGCCACTGGCCTGCCTACTGAGCTCCTGGATCAGGGCATCTTTCACTGCGACCTGACCACCTTGTCCGGAGTAGGCGTCCCTGGGCAGAGCGATCACCATACGAACACCCGATTCGGAGTCGGGTATCCTCGACGGCCTTCCCGCCTTGCCATGGGTCGTGCTCTGCTCAGCAGCTTTGTAGTAGAACTCGACCTTGAGTTGGCGGGGGAGCGGTTCCAGCAGGCCATTGATGGCGCGGATGTCTTCACCCAGGGTAGTGGCGGCTCCTTGCCATTGCCTTGCGGTCTCGGCATTAGCGGCCGAGGTTTCCTTCGCCTTCTGCGCGGCGGCATTCTGCAGCTTCGTTAAATACGGCACACCGTTGCTGAACAGGAAGTTAAAACACTTAACTGTGCTGCCAATCGCATGCCCCTGAATGTCCCCATCATAGATAGCGGCGTTGGTGTGGGTGTCCGGAGTATCGGCGTCAAGTGACTTGGCCTGCGAAACAGCACTTGCACCGAGTTTGGCCAAGAGCTCCGGCGGCAGAGTTTCACCGGGATAGGAGAACTCTCCGGCCGCCTTCTTGACCTGTTGGACCAGCTTGTCGTGCGCGGCGCGGCTTTGCTGAGGCGGCAGGTTCCAGATAAACAATTCCAGCACGTCTCCGAAAATCGCGCCTGCATCCTGGTAGTGCTCAGCCGGAATTCCCATGGACAGGCTGGTTGGGGATTTCGACAGGACGAGCTGCGGCGGAGCTGTCGGCGAAGGCGGCGGAGGGCTGACGGAAAAGTGGATTCCAATGACGCCGTTGTCGGGGTTCCTGGGTTGCCAGCTCAGGAGATCAGCCCAAGCGCCCCTTGCGTTATGGATGAGGGGATTCAGCCACCCTGCGGCCTTGTTGACGTTTTCCGTGGCCGGGCCGATCAGGCTGCTGCCGATAGCACTTGTGCCGGGGATGGCGAAACTCGCATCCGTGGTGAGGATGGGGTTAATCCCGCTGACGGGCTTACCGGCATAGGGTGAAGCCGGCAGAGAAGAAGGTGGCGGCGAGGGTGCCAGTTCTGCCAGGACTGCCAGCAAGGAATCGGTCGCCCCAGCCTGGCGCAGGTCCGACTCATTCTCCGGCGTCATGGGAAAGTCGATGCCACGTTGACGCACGAGCGCTTCCACGCGCCTGATGGGGACGTCGCCTTTCAGCAGCGTGATGACGTCTGCTTTGGAATAGGGTTTTGTCGAGGGCTGGGTCTGGGCCCATAACACTGGGAGCACCACAAAGAACAGAAGCACGGCAAGGGCAGATCGGCAAACTTGCCCGGCGCTTGGGCTTTGGTCGGGAGGGACCATGGTAGCGTGCATGGCGTAGTGGATGGAATTTCGGCTTAAGTGTAGTCCATTTCGCCCCATGGCAATATGCTAATTGCAGTACGTGATGTACCGACTGGATTCTTGCGGGCTTGGATTCCGGCGCTACCAGTCGTATCATTTGCCCACTGGCCGATTATGAAGTACTGCGACGAATGCCGGAGCAGTTATCCCAACGAGTTCAACGTCTGTCCCATCGATAAGTCCCCGCTTCGTGCCACCTCGGAGTTAGTCCCCGGAATGACCATCCGGGACAAATACCTCATTCTCGACAAGGTTGGCGAAGGCGGCATGGGGGTGGTGTACCGGGCGCGCCATCTGGCGTTCAACGAGACCCGCGCCTTGAAGATTGTGCATCAGTCGCTTGCCGAGGACAAAGCGTTTATCAAACGCTTCAAGACCGAGGCGATTGTCGCTCGCAAGCTGGTGCATCCCAATGCGGTCCGGATCGATGACCTGGACTCGACCGAGGACGGACGGCCTTTCATCGTCATGGAATTGGTGGAGGGTGGCAACCTCAAGAACCTCATCTACGAGGCACGCATCCTTTCCATACGCCGTTCCCTTGACATTGCCGCTCAAGCGGCCGACGCCCTGGGAGCAGCGCACCGCCTCGGGATCGTGCACCGCGACATCAAGCCCGACAACATCCTCGTAACACGTTCCCCTGCAGACGGTAAGAGCGACCTTGTCAAGGTGGTCGATTTCGGGATTGCCAAGGTGCACGAAGGAACCATGAACGTGGGTACCGGATACGGCAGCACTAAGACCGGAATGATTGTTGGGACTCCGCAATACATATCTCCTGAACAGGCCATGGGATTGCAGGGAGATCAGATCGATGGCCGGGCGGACCTCTATTCGCTGGGGATCGTTCTTTACGTGATGCTCACCGGTCAGTTGCCGTTCGAGTCCGACACGCCGATGGGCTTCCTGATGCACCACGTCCAGACCAAGCCGGTGGCCCCCGATGTCATTCGTCCAGACTTGGGAATCACTCCAGTCGTCTCAGCGCTATTAATGAAGGCACTGGAGAAGGACCGAGATAAACGGTTTGCGTCAGCGGGAGAGATGGCGGATGCGTTGCGAAAGGTAAAGTTTGCTCCAGTACCAGCCCAGCGGCCATCATCTGCGAACCTCCCAACGCTTCCCCTCGAGGCAAAGCAGCCTGCATATCCGAAGGCGCCTGAGAGTTCACCCGCTAGTCCGAAGCCAGCGCGTGCTCCCGAACCACCGCACGCTGCTGAGCCGGCGCGCGCTCCCGAGCGGATCCGTGTAACCGAGCCGCCACGCTCTGTCGAGCCACAGCGCCCGCAATACTCCCAGCCGCTGGG
>Ga0335080_10006086_pt1 | contig 12471 bp, 11 predicted proteins | sample Lox_Sample_34_FD_206720 | JGI IMG/M metagenome (GOLD analysis project Ga0335080, IMG submission 206720) | Soil microbial communities from Loxahatchee National Wildlife Refuge, Florida, United States - Lox_Sample_3.4 | ecosystem: Environmental > Terrestrial > Soil > Wetlands | place: USA...
GGGGCTGGATCATGCTCGCCACGCTCGGCGCCGCCCTGGCACTGCTGGGCCCCGGTGCCTGGTCGGTCGATGCACGCCTCTTCGGCTGGAAGCGGCTCGAGATTCGCCCCCGAAAGAGTGAAATCCCGCCCCCCTGACGGGCTGACTTTCACACGCGCGAGCGGGTATCCCCTCACCCAAGATGGGCCGCTCATCCTTCCGATATAGAACGAAAACGACCCCGTCAGGGGGCTGCGCGCTCAAGGCCATTGGTATCACAGTGCGTACCAAGACGACGGGAGCCAACGACCATGAATGCACAGCGCGCCGGACGCGGAAGCCCAAGCGGGAGCGAGTGTCCTTCGTTCCAGCCGGACACGGTCCGCGAGGGGCTGTGGTTCGATGGGGCTGATGGGAGCGGTGAGCGCTTTCGCCTCGACATCGTCAACGAGTGCCTCTGGCAGCAAGTCCCGGATGGCGCGGATCGACGTCGCCTGCTCTCCCCCAAATCGTTCGCCGTACTCAAGCATCTCATCGACCGTGCCGGACGCCTCGTCACTCACGAGGAATTCTTCGAAACTGTGTGGTCGGGTGTTTACGTTCAACCCGAGGTTCTGAAGAGCCAGATCCTCTCGCTCCGCTCCGTTCTTGAGGATGACGCCCGCAAGCCTCGCTTCATCGAGACGCTCTCCCGCCGCGGCTATCGCTTCATTGCGCGTGTCGCTGCTGCCGATGCGATCCCATCCGGGGCGTTTGCGGAGGCCTCCGCATCGGTCAACCTGGTCGGCCGGGAGCAACCCCTGTCCGAGCTCGGTGCAATCCTGCAGCGCACCGTGCACCAGCGGCAGCGAGAAATTGTCTTCGTCACCGGAGAAACCGGCATCGGCAAAACCTCACTCGTCGATGCATTTCTCCGCCAGATCCGCGTGGAAATGCCCCAGGCTCGCATCGCCCTGGGCCAGTGCGTCGAGGGATATGGCGGCAAGGAGGCCTACTACCCCATGCTCGAGTCGCTACGCGAACTATGCATGGGCGAGGGCGGCGCGCCGCTCGCGCGCGACCTGGCCTCCTGCGCACCGAGCTGGCTCGCGCAGATTCCCACGCTCCTCCAGCCCGCACAGCGCCCGGCATTGCAGCGCGAGCTTCTCGGCGGGACACGCGATCGCATGCCGCGTGAGCTCGTGAACCTGCTCCAGCGGGTGACCCAGGATGCCCCCGTCGTTCTCGTCTTTGAGGACCTGCAATGGGCCGACCCGTCCACCGTATCCCTGATTGAAGTCCTGGCGCGCGCGCGTACACCGATGCAGCTCATGCTGATCGGCACGTATCGCACGGCCGATCTGGTGTCGGGCGATCATGCCTTGCAGGCACTTCGACAGGAGCTGCAGCTCCACGGACTGTGCGGCGAGCTGCCGCTCGAGCCTCTGACCGAGCATGAGATCGCCGCCTACCTCACCGCGCAGGCATCACCCGGATGTTCGCCGCCAGAAGGTCTTGCGCGTCTCATTTACCGGCACACCGAGGGCAACCCGCTCTTTATGGTCACCTTGCTCGAGCACCTCCGCCAGCGGGGCCTCCTCACGAGCGTCGAGGGAGCCTGGCACCTCCGGGCGCCACTCAATACCATCGAGTTCGAAGTTCCCGAAACGCTCCGTGAGATGATCGAGACGCGCATCGCGAGGCTGTCGGCCGAAGAGCAGCGCGTACTCGAGGTCGCGAGTATCGCGGGAGTCGCATTTTATCCGCAGTGCTGCGCGGGTGCCGCGGCGCTCGATCCCGAGCGCGCGGAAGAGCTGTGCCAGGCTCTCGCGGAGCGGCATTGCGTCCTGCGCGCCGCTAAGGGCGATCGACAGGCATCACGCGAATACGCCGCTACTCGATACGAGTTTGCGCACGCCATGTACCGCGAAGTGCTTTCTCGGCGGCTGACACCGGCGCGGCGCGCTGGCCACTACGCCAGGATGGCGTCATCGCTGGAATCCGGAGGGACCGCGGAATCCCAGCAACCGCCGGTTCTGGCGGACCACCTTGACCGCGCCAGCCACCCTGCGGCTGCCACGGGGAAAGGCAGCAGCGTGACTCGCGAGCCGCCGTGGGTTGGCGGGATCCTCGCCGTGCAAGGCTGATACGGAAGACTCATGGCGCGCCGACACGCTAAGCCGGGTGGATGATTCACACGGCATTCGGACCATCCCATCGTCGCGCGCACCCCAGGGGGCGCAGTGGATGGCGCGATGGCGTTCAGCACTACCTTGCGAAAGCTCGAGCGTGCTATCGCCAAGTCGCTCACTTAGCCACAGACCGGCGAGGTCTACCGTAACCGCTGGGCGATCGAGCAGAGGGAGTTCTTCGAGCAGCGCGCCACAGCCGCCCTGAGGGTCGGGATGAGGCCATAGGACCGCGCTAGGCAGTGCGGCACTTTTTGCCCGACGCGCGGCGGGTAAGAACGATTCGTTCGGCGCAGTTCGCTCGCGCTGTACGTTTCCGCCCCGTTGTTTTGCCGTTAATTAGACGGTCGCAATGAAGCCGGATCTTCCTGTAAACACGAGGTAGAGTACCGTGGCTGTCGTTGCCGCGCTGAGCATGAACAACCCCACGCAAGCAATTCGGACCAGCACCGCAGAAAGCCCTGTTTTAGCCGGATTCGTCGTTGTAGCCCGGTACAGTCGAGTCGTCAGCAACAGGAGAAGCGGGATCTGGGCGAGCCAGATGACAGGGCGCAGCCAGACGTAGTACGCGAGGTCGAGACCGAGGATCATGGCGTGCCAGATGCTCAGCAGGTAAAAGACGAGCACAAAGCGATGCAGTAGACGCCAGCGAATGATGCCCAGCGAGTTTCGAAGATAAAAGCTGGGCGCGACGAGCAGCAACAGGTAGGCCGCCAGGATTCCGGTGTTGTAGCCGACCACCGCCTCTGGCCACCCTTGGCGGGCCCAGGTCCCAGGAATGAGGACGGTGCGCCAACTGTCCCCCATCGCATCGAGGCTCGTTGCCAGCATATGCACGAGCACCAAGCCGACCACCAGCAGCGCGACATGTCTGTGCAGGGGCTCCAGCGAGGGTCGCGGAGTCTTTCCTACGGCTTTTAGGTTTGCCTGCCACAGCCCCAGGAGAGCTGCAACGTAGGCGAACAGAAGTCCGACGAGTCCCGATGACTGAACCAGGGGGAATGACCAGAAAGTGGCCATGTCGCGCATGTTCATGTCGGCCATCGCAATCGCGGCGGCACTCTTGCCGGCAGACTGCAGCGCATAGATTCGTGCCGCGAGTCCCAAAGTTATGGCGATACCCATCGCCGCCACCGCCGTTGCCGACCGGCGCATCGAACAGCGCGCCTTAGGGACGAGGGCGATCTCGCTCCTCACGTCATTCCCATGTCGCGCGGATCCCGGCGAACAGCTCGAACGGTGCACCCGTCACTTGCGCCGAGGGCGCCGAATAGCTTGTCGCGATGTAATGCCGATCGAAGAGGTTCTGGATGTTAAGGTAGACCGCGACCCTTACCGTCAGCGGGTAGGTACCGGTGAGGTCGACGAGGAAGTGGGGATCGGCTGAGATCGCTCCGGGATAGCCTGGATTGGTGTGGTCGGGAGATGCCCAGTCGGTGCGATCCACCCAATAGGCCTGTGTGGCCACCTGCCATCCCTGCGGGTTGCGGTAGGAGAGACTGGCCGCGACTTCGTTCCTCGGCACGTCCACGATCTGCTGGCCGACGCTTGCCGGATCGAGCGGATTGCTCTCGACGACGGAATCGGCCAGCGTGTAGGCGAGACTCGCGGTAACGCCCGTACCGATTTCCCAATTCACTTCGGCTTCAAACCCCTGTGCCCGCACCGACGCAATGTTCTGGTTCTGGACGACGTACCAACCGGCAGGGGAATAGATGTCGTTGGTCGTAGGCTCGACGACGATGTAGTTGTTGACGCTCGTGCGATAGAAGGTCAGTTGCGTGCGCAGTCCGGGCCCCGAGAAGTCGATACCAACCTCTCCGCCTTTGAGCTTCTCGGGCTGCAGAAAGGGCGCCGGCAGCATCACGAAACCGCCTGCGGCGTAGGTATAGAACTGATCACTGATGTTCGGGGCACGGAACGACTGGTAATACGCGCCGCGGACCGCCAGTCCGCCTCCGAGCGTATAGCGCGCATCCAGGCGCGGATCGAAGCTCGTGAAGCTTCTGTCCGGGACCGCTCCAACGCCGCCCAAGCTCCCGTCGTACCCGTTGGTGTTCTGGAGCCACTGGTACCTGCCACTGGCGCTCAGTTGCAAGCCGGGGACGGGGACAGCCGTCACCTGGCCGAAGCCGCCGACAAACGTCTGGTCACCGTGGGACACGGTCATGGTGAGTTCGGGCGAGAAGTCGGGCGCAATGAAGTGAGTGGTGTTATCGACGCCACTGATCGACCGAAAATCGGCCCCGACCAGATAGTTTGCGACTGGCCCCAGCCTCTGATTCCAAACCAATGAGGCACCCGCGTCATGTGTGCGCACATCATGAATTTCATTCAAAGTATCTGTGGTCGCCGCTAAGTCCGTCTGGTCTGGGAAATAGGTTGAATTGTTAGTCGTGAAGCTGCTGTACGTGTAGAAGGCGGTTGCGGTCAAGGACGCGTTATTCGCGAAGAGCTGCTTCGCATCGGCGGTTACCGTATAGATATCTTGAGAATTCCGATCGATCTCAGTCTCAAGATGCTGGTGGTTGTCGTGGTAGTAGAGGGAGACGTGACCGACGAAGTCATCGCTCAGCTGCAGCGTGTCTCTCAGCTGGAGGTTGACCGCCTGATAGCTCGTCGGCACGTTAAAGGGCGTGCGTTCGTAGACGGGAACCTGCTGGAAGCCGCTCGTGCCATCGATCGAGGCGAATGCCTGAAGCTTCTGGGCGCCGGTCGGGAAATACGCGCCGTAGGCACTGGCCCGGTAGGTGCCGTAGCTTCCGCCCCCGGCGTCGAGCATCAACTCCTGAGCCGAGGGCTCCCGAGTGATCACGTTGATCACGCCCCCCTCAGCGTAGTTCCCCCAGAGTGGACTGCCGCCGCCCCGCACCACCTCCACGCGATCGATGTTCTCGAGTGGCATGCGTCCCCACTGGACGTAGCCAAAGAACGGGTCGTTGATCGGGATGCCGTCCACCATGACCAGAGCGCGGCTGATGCCTTGCGCCGCGCCGCCCAGGCCTCGCATTCCGATGCTGGCGGATGTGGGGTGCTGAGCCTCGCCCGAGTAGCCGAGCAAATCGATGCCCGGTACCAATCTCAGGACATCATCGAGCTCCTGCGCCGGCGTGCTGGCAATGTCGGCGGCCGTGATGAGGCTGACACTCGCCGCGACCTCCGGGAGAGCAACCGGGGTTCGGGTGGCAGTAACGATGACCTGCTCCAGGCTGCTGTCGGCATGGGCACGCAAGCCAGCGCTGCTTAGCAGCAATGTCGCCGCGCAAGCGAGATGCTTGCGCCCGATGATGGCGTGACGGCGTGATCCACTCCGTGCACGCTCTGATGGTGAACATAACGCGATGCACCGCGTGGCCCAACGCTCGCTGCGCCTTGAAACGAACATGGCGACCCCAAGGTCCGATCGGAAACGATCGACGCTCCAGCCGGCGTCATGCCGCCGCAGGCGTCCTATGGGCGCTCAAACCATTGAGCGCAGAGGGGCGTCAGACTTCGGAGGGAGGCCCACGCGCCGATTGAGCGCGCGGTGTAATTTTGATGCGAGCAACTTGCGATGCCCGCAATGGCAGCCGCGTTGCGGACTGTGCTGCCGTGGCTACATTGGCGGATGTCGACTGCGCCGCAAGCGTCGAACTCGCCGCGTACGGACAGGCGCTATGCTTTTGATGGAAACGCGGCGCGCCGCCTCCAGCCTGCGGTTCGCCGGTGGAATGCCGCTGTGCCGGCGCGGCCATGGGCATATCCATGGCCTTACCCGTGGGCATGTCCATCGCTGCGTCAGAGGCTGGCGGGGGTATCGGTGCATAGTCCTCACACAGTGAGAGCTGCACGCTCATGCCAGGGCCAAACATCGGCATGAAGCCGACGGGGATCAGCGAGCGCAACAGCAGGGCGGGCAGAACAGCAACTGCCCAACACCGCGCGCGCTTACGGTCTAGCCTCAAAGACCGCTCCCCTGGACGCGGATGAACCTCCGCACCATGGCCGATGATATGCGGAAACAATGCTCTCGGATACTGTCCCTTGAGCTTGCCGAGCACCAGGACGTGCGGACCAAATCGCGCTTGCTCGAGCCGGAGTCAACCGCTGTTCGCTTGTGGATCCTTCAGAAGCGGCGAAGCGACAGGTGACCATAGGTTAAGGTTAGCTCATCGCGACTCGGGGGAATCGGACAGAAGGGTCACTGGATTTACGGACTTCGCCGCGGCGCGCTACGCTCCGGGCATGGGTAGAATCACCGGGCGCTGCCGCATCTGCGGCTTTGATCACTGGCACATCGTGACTGTGAAACGCACCAAACCTGAAGCGGGAGAGATTGACGATGGAACCCTTCGTCTTCAAAAGGTGAGGCAGCGCTTCGCGGCACCCGAAAAAGACACCGTCCAGGTCAGTTCCCACTGCCCTGCGCCAGACCTCAGTGGTGGTCTGCTCGACGGACCTAAGATTGCCAAGCCCGCGTTATTGACTAATACATTCAACTTCCCAAATCGGCGGGTCGTGTCTTGCACGAGCCGCTTTACGTACGCCTCATCGGACACATCTCCGGGATGAACGGATGCCTTCGCCGTGTCGAATCCGACAAGGGTCTCACGCAGCTTGTGCTCGCGCCGTCCAGTAAGGGCGACGAACGCGCCCTCCTGTAGGAACCAGCCGGCCGTGCCAGCACCAATACCGGAGCCGGCCCTCGTGACGATGACCACTTTACCGTCGAATCTATTCATGACTTCCTCCTGCGAACCCTATGCGGCGGCCGTAAGGACGCTTTGAGGAGCCCTGGCCCACTGCCATCTCCGCAACTAACACGGGTTTGGCTCGGCGAGCATGCATGATAGGTCGCCGCGCCAACCAGCCGGACAAATGTGAGCCGAAGCGCCGCCGGCCAACTGGCGGAGTCAACCCCTCGCTTTCGATGCTTTCATTTCGGCCGCTCGCGCGAGGTCTCGACCCATTCCTGGTGATAGCGGTAAAGAGCGCCAGGGTGCTTGCGGCCGATTAGCTCGAGAAAAAACGGGTCTTGCTGAGTCTCCTCGGTCAGCACATGACAACCACTATCCGTGGGGGTGATAACCCAACCATGGTAGGCGCTGGAGCCTGTCTCGTCGCCGTCGACTACCGTCGACCCGCGAGCCTGCGGTCGGCTTCGCACTCTGTCACTACCAGATTCATCAGAAAGCCGACTGTCACCCGGCTGTATCTGGTACCAAGCGCTAGTTCGTGGCCACCCGTCAGGATTTTCACCTGATCTTCTGCAGGGAAGTAGCGTGACCAATTCTCGGCGTCGACAAGTAGCTTCCACACCACCTCAGGCGGCGCTTTCACGTCAACGTCGTTGAGCGCGTAGATCGCCGACGTTCTCGGCTGGTACATTTCGGGCCAGATCACATGGTCAAACATCGTCGTTGCTCCCTACTGAAATTTGACAAGATCCTGGAAAATCAGGGGCGCCCAACTTTTGTCCCGTGCGTGCGCGAGCTGACCGCCTTCCACGATCTTTCCAAGACTAACCGGCGCGTAGCCGAGCTTCTCGGCCAGCGCGGCGACCGTTGCTGCGGCGCCTTCATCGTCGCTCGAAAGGAAGATCACCCGACGACCGGGGCCGACGTCCGGCTCCTGCGCGAGCACCGGCGCCGCGAGATGATTGAAGGCTTTGACAAGCCCGTGCTCCACTCAGGGCGTTGGCGATCACCTTCGACGACGGCAGGTCCCCCACCCCCACCACACGCGCACGCGCGCCGAAGGAGTAGCGAGAGAACTACGGAATGGACAGCTCCGAGTCGAGAAGGGCAAAGCACGACTTCGTGAGTCCCGAAAAGAGGTAGCACGGGGATGGTTTGCGGTCGGCGACATTTTGATGGTGGAAGGACGAAAGGAGCTTGCAAACGAAGTGTGGCGATTCGCGGCCGAGATGCCGGCGCCGATGACGGAGCGAGAGTTGATCGCCTCTCAGTTGCAAACCCGAGTTGCCGAAATACGGAGGCAAGACGGTCCAGTTCAACGCTGACGCTGAGAAATCATGGCTCAGTTTGTGACCCGCTGAGGTCCACGCCGCTTTTTTGGCTGCGGGCGCCGCAGTAGCCTACCTCCAAGTCACAGGGGCAATGCACCCGAATGACTACCTCCTCCGCGAGAGGCTGGACAAGGATGGATTCGCGTTCGCGCCCGCTGGGCTGAGTCGCGATGAGAAGACCCGCGAGATTAAATCCGAGGCTGTGAGTCACTCCGGGCTCGGTCATATTCACGAGTTCGCAGGCTTCGTGCTTGGCGAGATCGAGAAGAAAGCAGCGAAGAGTCATCCGGCGCAGACTACTCTAATCGTGCAGTGCACTCTGTATGTCTTCGATCCCGCGGAGTGGAATACGCTCGTTGCGATCGTCCAACGCCGTTTGCCGCCCGAGCACCGGCAGCGGTTCCGCGAGATCTTCGTGTGCGAACACACACTCTTCTGGAGCGACACGCTGTAGGCGACTCTCGCGGTCGAATAACGGCGGACCTAGTGATGCTCAGCTGCGCGAGGCTACTCATCGATGGGGAATGCTGCGAACGGTCATTGCTAACGCTTCACCTCTGGTGATCTACAGGCTTCCAGTCGCGTCGATGTGTAGCCACGCGCGATTCGGCGAAATTATGCCGTACTTTTCGATGGCTACGAACGTAAGGCTTTGATTTATGGTGGGCGGTACCGGGATCGAACCAGCCGCCCCTGCCGTGAAGGCGGCGCCTCAGGCAACGATCTCCATCCTCAACCCGTGCTCATCTGTCTCCATAGCTTGAGGGCGTCGACGCGCTGATCCGCGTGCGATTCGGACGGCAGTCCACAGAGCGGCGAACGCGTCGTTCAGATCGTCCGGCCGGCACCTACGACCTTGAACGCGAGCCCACAGGCGTTCTCGTTCACCTTGCCAGATCGCATCGATGAGTTGCTCACGTTCGGCACGCCCAGCGGCCCTGGCCTTGCTGTGCTGCAACGCCCGTCCTTCGTTCCAGGTCGCGAATGAAACCTCGGGATGTACCTCATAGATGCGAGAAATTTCTCGCGTGTGCTCCAAGAGGTATTCGTCAAGCTCACGGATTTTCGGCAGAAGATGAAATGCCTGTCTCGAGAGTCCACGCCCATCAGCGCGGCGATGTCGTGCAGCGATAGTCTCATATGAGCCAGTGGCCAAGCACGCACGCACTGGAGCGGGAAACACGCTCGAGCCACGTGGAACTCCGAGAAATCGGCGTGCCTCAACATCACACGCCCGTGCCCCCCGAGCGGGTAGTCCAATTGGAATATCGACGGCGATCAATGCATCGGGCTTTGCGTTGCCCACAAGACTGAGCCAGTTCTCGTGGACGCCGGCGTCAAGTGAGCCGCCCCAGTCCGAAACGGCAATCCATCCACCACGACATCCATCAACCCCGACGAGCATTGACAAACCAATCATCCCCGCATCAGTGTCGACGTGGCTGGCCAAGCGCCGCAAGCATTCGCGACCCTGGTTGCGCGCGCCCTTTCACGGCGGTAACAGGGTTATTGCACTCTGCTTGGGGACGAACGGTCCCGCGAGTAGCCTCTCTCTAACGGCGTCGGCGCCGGATGGACCGGAAACGCACCCGCAGGGTCAGTGCCTTCTGAGCGACCGAACCGCGCGTACGACGCAGCTGTTTCGCGATTGCGGTTGCGGATAGCCTCGCCTTGGCGAGCGAACGAAGCTGCTTCACTTCCGCGACCGTCCAACCTCTTACTCTTCTCTTCACTCAGGTACTCCAGTCCACTGTTAGGGCACCTATCGAAGTATAACGCAACGCCGACACGAGGGAGTGTCTCCACACGTACGACATCCGCAACCTTACGCGCCACGCGGTCGTCATGATTGATCACGGTAGCGCAGTGCGTACACGCTCGGCCGAGCCAATTCGGTGACTGATGCGTTGGTATCGCTCCGCCGGCAGAGCGTTTCATGCACTGCCGGCGCTCAGTTTGGTGCATTCTCCGTGCAGGCAGTTCGAACCAGCCCCCCGCTCCGTCGCGGAACCGCTGGTGGTGACGAACTACCTCATCGAAAGACTCCGCGCCGCATTCTTGATGAGCTGGGCGACGGCCTCCGGCTGCGAAACATAAATCGCATGGCTGCCCTTGACCTCGACGACGGTTGAGCCGGCACGCTTCGACATGACGCGCTGCGCGGGAGGAGGAATCATGCGATCGTCGGTCGCAACCAGGTACCAGCTTGGCTTGCTCTTCCAGGCCGGCTGTGTGACTGCGCCGTTGAGCGCATCCAAGCCCCAGGGGACCTGCGAGTTCGCCATGAATTCCGCTTTTTCCGGCGCCACATCGGCCGCAAAGCTGGCAGCGAACTTGGCCCTGTCGAGCTCCAGGAAGCCCTGCTGCGGCGGCAGGATGGGAGGTACTGGTGCACCCGGCGGAGGATCCTTGATCAGGGTAGCGACCGATTCGCCACGGTCAGGAGCAAAGGCAGCGATGTAGACGAGGCCTGCCACGCTGGGATCGTTGCCAGCCTCGGTGATCACGGCCCCGCCGTACGAGTGTCCCACGAGAATCACGGGAGCCTTCTGCTCGGCGATGACGCGCTTGGTTGCGGCCACATCGTCGGCGAGTGAAGTGGTCGGATTCTGCACGATGCGAACGTCGTAGCCGTCCTTTGTGAGGATACGATAGACCTCCTCCCAGCCCGAGCCGTCGACAAATCAGCCGTGAACCAGTGCGATCGCGGGTTTTGCAGTATTCATGACCAATCTCCTGTGTGCTGAGGTGCTTCGTTTACCAGAGCCGCGGCCATCTGCCAGAGCTCATGGTTACTTTTGTACGCCAGACTCATGTGAACCTTAAGTTCAGAGTAGTCATCGTGTTTTGATAAACTCTCAACAATGGAAGTCAGCACCCGGCAGCTGCGTGCGTTCCGCCTCGTGGCGCAACATTGCAATTTCACGCGCGCCGCCGAAGCGCTCTTCATTACGCCATCCGGGCTGAGCGTGATTATCAGAGAGCTGGAAAAACGCGTCGGGTTCCGCTTGTTCGAGCGAACGACGCGCCACGTGGAGCTGACGCCGCACGGCGGGGAGTTGCTCGCCGTCATTCAGCGAAGCCTGGAGGAACTGGATGCCGCGATCACGGACATCGGGCGCAGCGCCAGGCGCGGTCACCAGTCGATATCGCTCGGCACGACGCCACTCGTGGCCGCCAATGTTCTACCGCCGGCGATGCGTGAGTTCCGCAAGCAGCGGCCGGACGTGCGCATTCAGTCATTCGACGCTGACCTGCCGACTCTGATCAAAATGGTCGAGGCCGGTAAGCTCGACATGAGCTTAGGCATATTCAAGGCCATGGCGGGGGTGCGCCGTGAGCCTTTCTTTCGCTTCTCCCTGATGGTGGCTCGAGCCGCCAAGGACGACACGCCGCCTCGGGCGACAACGGCGTGGACAGCACTCGACGGCGAGACGCTGATCTCGCTGTCCTCGGGTCATCCACATCAACAACTCATCGACAAGCAGCTCGCGCGGGCCGGTGTCAACGTGCGGCTCGGGTCGACCGTCAACCTGCTCGACACACAGATTGCGCTGGTCGAAGCGGAAGAGGGCATCGCCATTATCCCGTCATTCGGAATGCCAGCCTGCCGCAACCGGAAGATAGTCGTGAGCCAATTGGTCAATCCGGTAGTGCGCTTCGACTTTCACCTCATCAGCAGCCGCGGCAAGGAGCTGCCGCCGGGAGCGGATGAGTTCACTTCCTTCCTGAAGAGCTACATCGCTACATGGGCGGGACGCGCTGGCGTCCTCTGAGCGAGTCCTTTCTGGCTAGATTCTGCTGACGCGCTTGGAAACGCGTACGAGACAGGGAGACAGGCGCTCGCCGAGCCCTTATCGCGATGTAGTGTTGCCACTCGTGGACCGGTATGACGATCGATCTTGACGAGTTGAGCGAGTCCGAGCTGATTGGCCTCGACCATCGGATTGTGGCATCCGATGGTCGCGTGGCACAGTTGTGGCACACCTGCTGCCTCAAAACCGCACCAAACGACGCGTCTCACCTCATGTAAGTGGTTGAGTCAGCAGGTGGCGCGTCGTGTCGAGCAGCGCATAATTTGGACTTCTAATCCTCTGGTTGACTGTTGAATTGTTCAACTGTTCAGGTCAGCCAGCAACATCCCTCATTCGGTGCCAGGATCACGGAGTCCGCAACGGAGAGAGCGCCTATTCGAAGTCGTCGTCCAGTCCGTATCCCTCGTGCCGGGACACCTGGCGACCAGATCCCAGATCTCTCAGCATCCTCTCCAGCGATGCAGACGCGCCAGCTCCAAAGCGCAACGCAAGATTCCTTACC
>Ga0335080_10006087_pt1 | contig 12471 bp, 8 predicted proteins | sample Lox_Sample_34_FD_206720 | JGI IMG/M metagenome (GOLD analysis project Ga0335080, IMG submission 206720) | Soil microbial communities from Loxahatchee National Wildlife Refuge, Florida, United States - Lox_Sample_3.4 | ecosystem: Environmental > Terrestrial > Soil > Wetlands | place: USA: Florida...
CGGTGTAGAAGTTGTAGATCTGAATGAATGATATTTAATAAGAAAGAATGGGATATTATAAGGAATATTCAATATTCAGCACTCAATAATCAATTTTCAATGAATGGTTTTATACTTGCATTCTCGGTTGAACAGTGCGTTGACTATTTAGAGAGCAGATAGTCAATAGCACAATATCAGCTATAGAACTGTCAGCTCCAAAACTCTAAACTCTTTCTTATTTTCCCCATCTGAAAGTATTAATATTCAATTTTACCAAATCCAATACACGGTCCACGACGGTAGCTGCAACTTCTTCTATTGTTTTTGGCATGCTGTAAAAAGACGGGGTTGCCGGGCAAATTATTCCTCCGGCAAGTGTAATAGTTTCCATATTGCGGATATGGATTAAATTGTAAGGCGTATCCCGCACTACACAAATTAATTTTCTTCTTTCTTTCAAAATGACATCTGCAGCCCTCGTAATCAGATCAGACGAAACACCCGTTGCAATCCTTCCCAGGGTTCCCATCGAGCAGGGAATGATGATCATCGTATCATACTGGCCGGAACCTGATGCAAAAGGGGCGGTAAAATCCTGTTGTTGAAAAAATCTTGCCTTATAATTTTTATATGATTCACTGTTCAATTCCGTTTCCCAGACTTTTTTTGCGTTTTCCGTTATGACGACCGACAATTCATTCCACTGTTCTTTGACAAGCATCAGTTTATCCAAAAGAAGTCGGGCATAAATCGAACCGCTGGCTCCTGTAATGGCGACAACTATTTTATGCATAGTATTTGTTTAATTTTGCTGAACCGATATCCAATCCCCCGAAGATTGGAAAATGAAGGTTCAATATCAAAAGTACTATGCAAAAATTTAAGCTGTTTTTTTTGTCTCTCTGGATACTGGTGTTTTCCTGCGGAGAAAAGCCAACGCCATTGTCATCATCGGATCATCTTCATTGGTTAAATCTCAATGAAGCTACTGCGAGTCTGCAAAAAGAAAAAAGACCTGTTTTAATTGATTTGTACACTGACTGGTGCGGATGGTGCAAGGTAATGGACAAGAAAACATATTCAAACAGGAATGTAATTGGATATGTCCAGGATAAATTTTACCCTGTAAGAGTAAATGCTGAGTCCCGGGAAAATATTCTATGGAATGGGCAAACTTATGGATATAATGCTGGTTACCGGTGTAATGATTTTGCTGTATATGTAACACAGGGGCGACTTGAATTTCCTACCACAGTAATTATTCCTGCCGATGGAAGCCAACCCCAGGCTATTCCAGGCTATCTGGAGCCAAAAGACTTTGAGTTGATTGTAAAATATTTTGGAGAGGGACGATATGGAAAAACCCCTTTTGATGAATACCAAAAAAATTTTAAATCCACCTGGTAAAAAGGCATATTCACCGATGGCCGGATATCTGAATCCTATTCGGTTTAACCGAATATTCTTCAGATTATTATCGTTGTAACACTGGTTAACTGCAAAAGATTCTTTTATACTTTCTGAAGATTAATTGTCTAAAATACACTTGATTTTAATCAATTTTCTACTTTTTCTGTGAAAAAAAGGTGCGAAATGCAACTATTATTTTAAAATGAACATGCTATATTTGACTTTTCATAGGATAAGGTTTAATGGTTAATGGTATTTGATTAGTGCGGCCTCCTTTTTAAGGAGGCTTTTTTTTGCTTTGAAATGAAGTTTAAAGTTATATCTGGAATTATCATTTATTATGATAATTTTTAATTCCAGTTCAATAAAATATAAAGGAGAATTTATTTAGGTAGTTTATACCTTGTTACCATCAGATTGCTGAGATCAATTTTTTCTTCAGGTATGTAAGCGAGGCCGGGTGTAAAAAGGGCCGGTTCACGGAGTTTTATGGAAACAATATTTTCTTTGTTTTCTTTTGCGTTGATGATCCTGTCAAAATTCTCACCGATAAATAAACCAAGACAAACAATATTCACATAATATTTGCCTTTAGGAATTGTCAGCCTGATCGTATTATCTGTCGGATAAAATTTTTGTTTTACAATCCCGGCGCCACTGTGGTCAAATTTATCGAACACAAGATAGATTGAATCGATGGCTGCATTATGATCGAGAATATCAATTCTGTTTAATTGGATGATGACAGTTGTTGAATCGTGTGAAGGTTTTTTGTTTGTAGCAAAACAAACTGCAAATGAAAACACCAACAGGGTCGATATGATACACTTCTGTAACAAGGTTTTCGGTTTAGGGACAAATTATTCTGGATATTTTCTGATCAAGACTCTTTAATAGATATCCATTCCATTAAAAAGTTTAATAATTACCTGTCAAATAAGTGTTATCATACTATCTATAACCTATAAACGAAAAACTCCTGGTTTTATTAAAACCAGGAGTAGTTTTTTTATTATTTTATAATTCCCAGAACGGGATTTTTTATGCTTCTGCCATATGAGGAATGGCTTCAACTTTATATTCACCTGCATCCAGTTTTTTCTTTGTTTCCTCGAATGCTTTTAGTGTATTCTGAATATCGGAATCAGTATGGACCGCAGTAGGAATAAGCCTGTAAATAATAATTCCTTTTGGAATAACAGGATAAACTACAATCGAACAGAATATGCCATAATTTTCACGTAAATCCATGACCATGGCTGTTGCTTCGGGAACATCACCTTTCATATAAACCGGGGTTACCACTGAATTGGTATTTCCAATATCAAACCCTTTTTCTTTCAAACCATTTTGCAATTTCAAAGCATTTTCCCACAATTTTTCTTTTAATTCAGGTTTGGTGCGCAATAATTCGAGTCTCTTCAGATTTCCCAATACAAATGGCATTGGAAGACTTTTAGCAAATATCTGACTCCGGATATTATATCGTATATAATCGATGATCGTCTTCTCACCCGAAACGAATGCTCCGATAGATGCCATTGATTTTGCGAAAGTGGAGAAATAAAGATCGATCTGATCCTGAACTCCCTGTTCTTCTCCAGCTCCCGCTCCTGTTTTACCAAGGGTACCAAATCCATGCGCATCATCCACCAAAAAACGGAATTGATATTTACTTTTCAGGGCTGCAATTTCTTTCAGCCTTCCCTGGTCTCCCGCCATTCCAAAAACCCCTTCGCTTACAACCAGGATGCCTCCGGTTTTTTGCTTTTCAACAAGTGCTGTTGCGCGCTGCAATTGTTTTTCAAAATCATCGATATCATTGTGTTTAAATACATACCTGTGACCAGGATGCAAACGCAGACCATCAATAATGCAGGCATGACATTCAGCGTCGTACACAACCACATCATGTCGTCCACAAAGAACATCAATAATACTAACCATGCCCTGATAGCCGTAATTCAGCAATACAGTATCTTCTTTCATAACAAAATCTGCGAGCTCTTTTTCAAGTTGCTCGTGGTAATTTGTATTGCCACTCATCATTCTTGCACCCATGGGGGTAGCAAGACCGAATTTAGCGGCGCTATCCGCATCCGTTTTACGTATTTCAGGATGATTGGCCAATCCCAGATAGTTGTTGAGGCTCCATACAATCATCTCTTTTCCGCGGAACTTCATTTTACTTCCTATTTCTCCTTCAAGCTTAGGGAATGCGAAGTACCCATGTGCCCTGTCACGATGCTGGCCGATCGGACCATAATGTTTAATTAATCTTTCAAAAAGGTCTGCCATTTTACTACTGAATTTTAGGTCAAAAAATTGACGCAAAACTAATGAATTTGGACGAAAAGGCAAGCTGAAATCCACCGGTATCTCATAGAAATTACCGATGGATGAATTTCAGTTTATCGGTTGGGGTTAGTACGCTAATTTTACTGAATAGGATTTTCATTTTTTTATATCGAAATCATCTGATTCAAATAAATTTGTCTAAAATCATTTATGTTTAGGAAAAGCCTCTTTGTTGTTTTTTTTATTCTGCAGACGATATATGCTCTCAGTCAGGCACAATCTGCTACCGTTTTATCGAATCGTCCCAAATTGGTTGTAGGCATTGTTGTTGATCAGATGCGTTGGGATTATTTATATCGTTATTATGATCGTTATGGAACTGGCGGATTCAAGCGCCTGCTCAATGATGGCTTTTCCTGTGAAAATACACTGATCAATTATCTCCCTTCCTTTACTGCAGTCGGCCATACTTGCATTTTTACGGGCTCGGTTCCTTCCATATCAGGCATCGCGGGAAATGACTGGGTAGAGCAGCTAACGGGAAAGCACATGTACTGTACGGAAGACACCAGTGTTCAAAGTATCGGAGCATCCAATGCCGAAGATGGAAAAATGTCACCAAGGAATCTATTGGTAACAACAGTTACAGATGAATTACGGATAGCTACGAATTACCAATCCAAAGTAGTGGGTGTTTCCTTGAAGGACAGGGCTGCGATTCTGCCTGCAGGACATGCAGCGAATGCAGCTTTCTGGTTTGATGATGGGAGCGGCCGTTTTATTTCCAGTACTTATTATATGAAACAACTTCCGGATTGGGTCAATCAGTTCAATAATTCAAAGAGGATTGAACAATTGATTAAGGATGACTGGAATACTTTATATCCCATCAATACATACAAACAAAGTGATGATGATAACATGCCTTATGAAGGGAAATTAGGTGGAGAAGGAAGTTTTCCCCATCATATCCGTGATCTATATGCGAAAAACAAAGGAGTGGTCCGTGTGACTCCTTTTGGCAACACGATCACTCTCGAAATGGCGGAAGCAGCAGTAGATGGATATCAACTTGGCAGGGGCACCGCTACTGATTTTCTGACGATCAATTGCGCCTCCACGGACTATGTGGGCCATACCTTCGGCCCAAACTCAATTGAAGTGGAAGATGTCTATCTGCGCCTTGACCAGGACCTTGCCCAATTTTTTTCCTTCCTGGATAATAAAATAGGTAAGGATCAGTATACCGTTTTCCTGACTGCTGACCATGGCGTTGCCCACGCCATCGGCTACATGCAGCAAAACAAATTACCCGCTGATTTTTATTACGCACAAAGTATCGTTGATAATGTTAACAGGCTTCTCGAAAGTAAATTCAAAGTTGAAAAACTGGTGCTTTCGGGCGGAAATTATCAGATCAATTTTGATCTCAAAAAAATCAATGATAATCAACTTGATTTAGCTGCTATCAAAAAAACAACCGTTGATTATTTGCAACAATTACCTTCGGTAAATTATGCAGTCGACATGGAAAAAATCGGTGAGGCTCCCATACCGGAACCGATCAAGACAATGATCATTAACGGATATAATTTCAAGCGCAGCGGACAGGTAGAAGTCGTTTTCAATCCTGGCTGGCTGGAATCATGGGCAAAGACCGGCAGCACCCATGGCGCCTGGAATCCTTATGATACCCATATTCCACTTGTGTTCATGGGATGGGGAATACACCATGGAAGTTCAAATGCTACCGTTTACATGACGGATATTGCTCCAACTGTTGCTGCACTCCTGCATATTCAGATGCCCAACGGCTGTATCGGAACTCCTATTATTGATTTAATCAAATAAACTCAGTCCTTGTTTATCATGGCCACGAATATTCAGAGACGATTCGTGTACATTCGTATAATTACTGATCTAAATCTTTTCATATGCAAAAACTAAAAGCTTTACATTTTTTTTGCCTGTTATTGTTCACCTTTATTTTATTTTTTCCTAAAATAACTTTTTCACAGTTTAAGCTGAACGACCCATTGCCTGTTGATCCGGCAGTGAAAGTTGGAAAATTATCAAACGGCCTTACTTATTATATCCGCAAAAATCCGAAGCCGGAAAATAAAGTACAACTCCGGTTAGTTGTAAATGCAGGTTCAGTTTTAGAAGATAAGGATCAGCAGGGCTTGGCGCATATGATGGAACATATGAATTTTAATGGCTCTACACATTTTCCCAAAAATGATCTGGTTAGCTATCTTCAATCCATCGGAGTGCAATTCGGCGCCGATTTGAATGCTTATACAAGTTTTGACGAAACTGTTTACATATTGCCAATTCCTTCCGATGATTCAGTGAAAGTGGATAAAGGATTTACCATATTGGAGGACTGGGCGGGCAATGCTTTATTGGACCCCACAGAGATTAATAAAGAGAGGGGAGTAGTGCTCGAAGAATCCAGGTTGGGAAAAGGCGCCAATGAAAGGGAAGGGAAAAAATATTTTCCTAAATTATTCAATGGATCGAAGTATTCCGTACGGATTCCTATTGGAAAGGATTCTATTATTCGGAATTTTAAGCCTGAAACTTTAAAACGTTTTTATAAAACATGGTATCGACCAAATCTCATGGCAGTTATTGTTGTGGGCGATATTGATCCTGCAAAAGCCGAAAAAGAAATTATTAAACATTTCAGCAAATTTAAAAACCCCGCCCCTGAACAGCTAAGACCCTCCATTATTCCGATTCCTGCCAGGACAGTTAATGAAAGCCTGGTGCTCACTGATAAAGAAGAAACTTATAAACTCCTGAGGATTTTTAATTATGTAGAAAAAGCCAAACCACTAAAGACCTGGGGCGACTATCGTCAATCAATAATCGAAGATTTATTTTCTGCAATGATCAACCAACGATTGAGTGAACTGACTCAGCAGGCAGATCCTCCCTTTGTTTTTGCCAACACCGGTATGAACCAGTTTATCAGGGGATATCGCGCTTTTATTTCGATTGCTCTTTTAAGCGATAAGCCTGCACAGGCAGCTATTGATTCGTTGGTTGCAACTTCAGAAAGTGTAAAAAAATTTGGATTCCTGCAAACCGAATTGGAACGGGCCAAAAGTAATTTACTGAATGAAATGCACAATGCATATGAAAACAAGGATAAAACTGAATCCATCAATCTCGTTGATGAATATAAAAATAATTACTTATCAGCTGAGCCTATCCCGGGAATTGCTAAAGAATACGCTTTTTTGCAACAGGTTTTGCCCACAATTACATTACAGGAAGTCAATGCCCTGACTTCAAAAATGGAAAATACGCAGGGCAAATTTGTTTTGCTGACAGCTCCTGAAAAGGATGCAGCTCAATTGCCATCCAATCAGCAATTGCTTGCTATGCTGACTGCAGCCCATCAATTACCCGTTACCGCTTATCATGAGAAGACGATCGCTAAATCGTTGATGGATAAACTGCCCACGGCAGGAAAGATTGTAGGTGAAACAAGCAATTCGGTTTTAGGAACCACTGATCTTACTTTGAGCAATGGACTAACGGTAACGCTCAAGCCAACAGAATTTAAAAATGATGAGATAAAAATGGATTCATGGCGGTGGGGTGGATCCAGAAATTATAAAATTGAGGATAAACAAAACGCAGAGAACGCTGCTCAATTGGTAGGAGCGATGGGAATAAAAGATATGTCGCCGGTTGATCTGCAGAAGTTTCTGGCGGGCAAGACTGTCAATGCAACACCGTATATTAATCCGTATGATGAAGGAATTGAGGGATCCAGCAGTGCGACAGATATAGAAACATTATTACAATTGGTGCATCTTTATTTTACGCAGCCCAGAAAGGATGAGAAACTTTTCCATTCTTTTATTGCGTCTCAAAAAGCCTTTTTGCAAAACATCCGGTCTAACCCATTTGCCTATTTCGCAGATACAGTAACCAAATTAGAATTTAATAATAATCCATGGGCGCCGGTAATACCGACGGCCAGTGATTATGATAAGATCAATTTGGACCGGTCATTTGCTATTTATCGGGAGATATTCAGCAATCCATTCGGTATTCATTTTACATTCGTCGGCAATATTGATATCATCAAAATAAAACCTTTATTGGAAACATACCTGGCCAGTTTGCCTACGGTACAGAAGGAAAATAAATTTACCGATGAAGGATTGAGACCAGTGAAGGGAGTTGTAGAAACCACAGTATACAAAGGAGCAGATAAAAAAAGCCTGGTAAACCTGATTTTTACAGGGGAAGTTCCTTATGACCGTGATGAAGAATTAAAACTAAAAGCATTATTAGATGTGCTGAATATTAAAATGATTGAAAAGCTCCGCGAGGAAATGAGTGGTATTTATGGTGGCGGATCGAGAGGAGGTTTTGAAAAAAGGCCATACAATCATTATTCTATTACCACGAGCTTTCCCTGCGGACCCGAAAATGTCGACAAACTGATTGCTGCATTGCAGGAGATTATTAAAAATGCAAAGGAAAAAGGGATCGAGCAGAAGGATCTTGACAAAGTAAAAGAAACCCGGAAAAAACAAAATGATGACAGGTTAAAACAAAATGAATACTGGCTGGAATCTTTAAGTGGTTCATGGATTGAACAGGAAGACCCTGCCTGGATTTTAGAATATGCTAAAAAAGTGGATGCATTAACTACGAAAGATTTACAGGAAGCTGCTGTAAAATATTTCAATACCGAAAATTATATTAAGGCAGTATTGAGGCCGGAGAAATAAATAAACCTGCAGGTGTGGGAAATGTGGAAATATGAAAATGTGGAAATAAGAATTATCACTTAAATCAGTAACAATTATTTATGCACACATTTCCGCATTTTCATATTTCCACATTAAAATATTACTGTTTCGGATTCAGCGCCTGCTTAATTCTCTCCAATACATCCTGCAAATGATATTTACTCAATTTGTCTGTGGTTGCCGGAATAGCAGCTGTTATTTCGGTTTTCAAAATGTTTAGGTGAGCACGTGCGATAGAAGGCACATCGGTATTTTTAATATCACCTCCAAACAAAATTGAAAAATTCCTGGGTAAACCGGGCGGCAATATCACCTGCGGCGGACTCAGCAGATTGATCAAAGCTTCCACATATGTTTTTTGAAGATTCCTCCGGAAAATATCAATCGGTTTTCTGGAACTTAACTCGCCCCATACTCCTTTTTTGACATCGGTGATTAATTCATCTACCCCATATGTATTGCTTGCACCAAAACGGGCAGCACTGGTCGTCATTCTGAATAATCGCGCTGATGAAAGCAAACTGTTCAGGACGTTTGCCTGGGTAGTGCTTATTGATTCTGTTGTTCCCGGATTACTGAACTTATTCAGGATGTCTTTATTCAATAACCATTGTGGTGTTTCAAAAAGCTGGCTGTTCAAGAATGCCACAGCTTCTTTCTGAATTGCTTTTGGAGTAGGTTCATATACATCTCCTGGTTGTTCAATACTTTTAAAGGTCTCATAGATTCCTCCCACATTTTTTGTAACATGACCCATGTATCGGCTGAACTGGATAATAAGTTCTCCATAGATGTCATCGAGATTTTCATATCTGTCTGCTTCTTCTTTTGTCCAGTTCGGTAATTCAGGAAGGATTCGTTTTAAATTTTTTATTCCGTATTCACTTGCTTTCATGCTATTATCACCAAGGTCCTCTGTCTGAGCGCGAGGATCAAAATTCTGACCTTCCCCACCGAACCATAAGCGAGGATTGGAGGCAAGACTGTCAATGATCCATTGGTTCAAAACTTTTTTATCATCTTCTTCATTTTTAGTATTCATGATTGGTCTGTATCCCCACTGGATTGCCCACTTATCATAATCTCCGATCCTTGGATAAAGGCCTGCAGGGCCGATATTATCTTCGGGTTGGGCTACATAATTGAAACGAGCATAATCCATAATGGATGCTGTATGACCATTGGCTTCAACCCAGGCTTTGTCTCTCAGTTTTTCAACGGGAGTTTTGCTGCTGCTGCCCATATTGTGACGCAGGCCCAGCGTATGACCCACCTCGTGAGAAGATACAAAACGGACGAGGGTTGCCATGAGGCTATCATCGAATTTCATTTTTCTTGCTCTCGGATCAACAGCTGCAGTTTGAATCATGTACCAGTCATGTAACAGTTTCATCACATTGTGGTACCATCCGATATGGCTTTCAAGAATTTCACCACTGCGGGGATCTGCTTCGTTGGGACCATATGCATTTTCAATGTCAGAAGCAAAATAGCGGATTACTGAAAAGCGTGCATCTTCCAAACTCATGGTAGTGTCGTTCTCGGGCCATTCTTTTCCGACAATGGCATTTTTGAATCCCGCTTTTTCAAAAGCTTTCTGCCAGTCATTGATGCCAGCAATCAGGTAAGGCCTCCATTTTTTGGGAGTGGCCGGGTCTATGTAATAAACGATTTGCTTTTTGGGTTCAACGAGTTCGCCACGTTTCCATTTATCTACATCTTCATCTTTCGGTTCGAGCCGCCAGTGATGTATAAAAGTTTCAGTTTCCACTTTTTGCTGATCGTCTGTATAAACCGTATAGCTGCTTGCAAAATATCCAACTCTTGGATCGAACAAACGTTTACGCATAGGTGTTTTTGGAAGAAGAATAAAAGAATTATTGAGTTCCATGGTTACGGCTCCGGATGCTTCTGCCGCCGGCAAACTCACAGTAGGGAATGGAGAAAGAGTAATACCGCCCGGTGACGGAGCTGAAGAAAATGTTTTTACTGTTTTAACTTCCGTATTGATCGGATAGGTATGAATACTCTGTATATAGGAACGATCGCTTAAAAGACCTCCGAAATTAAACCTTCTTTTTATCGCCGGGCTCAGGCTCACAGGCTGGTTATCGCCTTTAAAAAAATCCGTAACATCAATCACCACGCTCGCAGAATCCTTGCCAAAAGCCTTAATATCGAATGCTGCTGCAATGGGATCGAGGGTTGAATTGCGAACAGCCTGGGCAATTGGCTGAGTGGAATCACCGGCGATACTAACGACAGTAACTACCCGAAGAAAGACATTATTTGAAGGACCTTTTTCCCATCTTATGGTCTGTTCATTGACTCTTTCTCCTCCATAATTATTGCCTCCTGCAGGAGTCTTACTGTAACGGGTAACCGCTAAAATTTCCCGGTTCATAATGGAATCATAGATTTCAAAATACCATTTGTCTTCTACCTTATGAACTGTAAACAAACCTTTTTTGCTGACTGCTTTGTCAGTAATGATTTCCTTATAAGGTTTGGGTCCGGTTTTGGGTAGAGCAGGTGTGGTAGCCGTTGCACCTCCAGCCGGGGTTGTAGCGGGTCTTTGTTGGGACATGACAGGCAGGCCCACTGCCACAAAAAGCAGTTGAAACAGAAGTTTTTTCATACAGTTTTAATGATTATAAATTAATCGTTGAAATTAAAAAAGAACAACTATTAGGACGGTTTAATTATATAAGCGGAAAATATTTGATCCGGTTCATTGCTGAACCGGTCAATTCATGATACTGCCGTATAAAGATGGACCGGTTTATGCATTCCTGTTTATACAGTTGAGATCCACGAATGCAATTTCGAGTCTTTGGATAAAACTTTCTTCCCCTTTACGCAGCCATGCACGTGGGTCATAGAATTTTTTGTTGGGTTTGTCAGGTCCTTCAGGATTGCCTAACTGACCCTGCAGATAAGATTCGTTTTTTAAATAGTATTTGTGTACGCCTTCCCAGAAAGCCCACTGGAGATCTGTATCAATATTCATTTTTATAGCTCCATATCCAATGGCTTCCCTGATCTGATGCTGGGGCGAACCGCTACCGCCATGGAATACGAAGTAAACGGGTTTGGTCATGGTGTGTAATTCTTTTTCAATATAATCCTGGCTATTTTTCAGGATGACAGGCCTTAATTCAACATTTCCCGGACTGTATACTCCATGCACATTGCCGAAAGCAGCCGCAATACTAAAAAGCCTTCCTACTTTGCTTAGCTCTTTATAAGCATAAGCGACATGTTGGGGTTGCGTGTACAATTTTTCGTTTTCAACATCACTGTTATCGAGACCATCTTCCTCTCCGCCTGTTACTCCCAATTCAATTTCGATGGCCATACCTAGAGGTTCCATACGTTTAAAAAAGCTGACCGAAGTATGTACATTTTCTTCAATGGGTTCTTCGGATAGATCGAGCATATGTGAACTGAAAAGTGGTTGTTTTTTTTCTTTGAAAAAAACTTCGCCTGCATCAATCAATCCACTCACCCAGGGCAACCATTTTTTGGCAGCATGGTCCGTATGCAACACCACAGGAACACCATAATTTTTTGCAACCTGGTGTACATGCATGGCTCCGGAAATTCCTCCGGTAATATTAGCCTGCATTTTATCGTTTGGCATGCCTTTACCGGCAATAAATTGCGCACCGCCGTTTGAGAATTGAATGATGACGGGGGAATTTACCCTCGCTGCTGTTTCCAGGGTTGCATTGATAGTGTCGGTTCCGGTTACATTGACGGCAGGTAAAGCAAATTCGTTTTGTTTTGCATCCTTGTATAAAGCTTCGAGTTCTTCACCAAATAAAACTCCGGGTTTGTACTTGCCCATGTTTGAGATAGTTTTAGTTTGTAGTTATTGAAAAGAGCCGCGAAGATACGATTTTTTACAATGAGGGGATATGTCGGACAGAGCTAACAGAGAAAAAGAGAATCTTCCTTTTCTCTGTTAGTTCTGTGCGAAAAAATTGCATAAAATTAA
>Ga0335080_10006090_pt1 | contig 12469 bp, 7 predicted proteins | sample Lox_Sample_34_FD_206720 | JGI IMG/M metagenome (GOLD analysis project Ga0335080, IMG submission 206720) | Soil microbial communities from Loxahatchee National Wildlife Refuge, Florida, United States - Lox_Sample_3.4 | ecosystem: Environmental > Terrestrial > Soil > Wetlands | place: USA: Florida...
CAACGAGCGAAGATTATGTTACCTGGGCCAGTGCCTTCGCGGCGGTCTGCCCGGGGCGCGAACTGGCGCTGCGCAGCGCGCTCCAGGCGAGCATCGCGCGCTTGCGATCCCCGCCCCAGTGGTAGCCCCCCAGGGCGCCATCCTGGCGCAGCACGTTATGACAGGGGATGAGCCAGGCGACCGGGTTGGCGCCCACGGCATTGCCGACCGCGCGCGTACTGCGGGCCGCCCCCGCCGCCTGCGCCAGCGCTGCGTAGCTCGTCGTCGCGCTACGGCCGGTCTCGATCAGTGCCTGCCAGACGCGCACCTGGAAGTTGGTGCCGCCGACCGCTAGGCGCAGCGCGCCGCCACCCCCGCCCCAGATCTGCAGCGCGAGCGCAGCGGCCGTGGCGTCACTGCGCATGTGGCTGGCGCGCGGCCACCGCCGTTTCAGCTGCGCCAGGGCCGCCGCCTCGGTGCCCGGCTCGACGAAGGAAAGGTGCGTGATCCCGCGCGGCGTGCTGGCGATGAGCGCGCGCCCGAAGGGCGTGTCGCTGAAGCCGCTCTCGAGCGTGACCCCCGCCCCCTGCGCCTTGAGCTCGCCCGGGGTCATCGCCTCGAGCGTCACCGTGAGATCGTGCAGCCGGCCCGGCCCGGACAGCCCCACGGCGTACGCCGCCTCGAGCACCGAGGGCGTGCCTTCCAGGGCGGCCCGCGCCGCGCGGGCGGTGACGAAGGCCAGGTACTGCCGCGGGGTCAGGCCCGCCCAGCGCCGGAACAGGCGGTTGAAATGAAACTCCGACAGGTGCACGGCGGCGGCAATCTCCGCCAGGCGTGGCTGCGAGCGGAAGTGCGCATCGATGTAGCGGATGGCGCGCGCGATGCGGGTGAAGTCGCGACCATCGAGGAAGCCGTGGGTGCTGCTGTTCATGGCCTCATGATACGAAGGCACCCCGCGGCCGCGACCCGTTTCTTGCGCGGCCGGCGCAGGCGCACCGGCTGGCCTCGGTTACACTGGCGCCGGATTCAGTGCCACAGGTGCGGCCAGCGGACCGCGGCGATGCCGACGCCGACGGAGAACGCCACCAGCAGCACCAGCGTGAGCACGATCAGGATCCGCTGCATCGCCTCATCATAACGCCAAGCTGCACCCCTCATGAGCGACGCCGAACCGCTGCCCGTGTGCCTGCTCGCCTCCGAGGTGACGCCGCTGTCCAAGACCGGTGGCCTGGCGGACGTGGCCGCTGCGCTGGCGACGGCGCTCACTGCCGCCGGCCATGACGTGCGGCTGTTCACCCCCGCCTACCGCAGCCTCGACCGCGACGCCTGTGCGGCGCGCGCACACGCTGGCCTCGAGCGCGTGCCGGTCGTGGTCGGCGCCACGACCTATGAGTTCGGCGTGCTCAAGGGCAGCCTCAAGGGCGGCGCCGCCGTCTACCTGCTCGAGTGCCCGGCGCTGTTCGGGCGCGCGGGGCTCTACAGCAGCGACCCCGACGAGCACGTACGCTTCCTCGCCTTTACGCGCGCGGCACTGCAGAGCTGCGTGCGCATGCGCTTCGAGCCCCGCATCATCCACTGCAACGACTGGCACACTGCCTTCGCGCCGCTGTTCCTGCGCACCAGCTACGCGGCCGAGCCACGGCTGGCGGCGGCGCGTACGCTGCTCACCATCCACAACATCGGCTATCAGGGCATCTTCCCGGTGAGTGCGCTCGCCGACCTCAACCTGACGGCCTCGCAGCTGCCGCTGCTGCATCGGGCCGACCTGCAGGCGGGGCGCATCAATGCACTGCGCCACGGCATCCTGTACGCCGACGCGATCAACACCGTCAGCCCGACGCACGCACGCGAGATCTGCTCGGATGAGTACGGCATGGGCCTGCAGGACAGCCTGCGTGCGCGCGCCGCGGCCGTGAGCGGCATCCTGAACGGCGTCGACTATGCCCAGTGGGACCCGCGGCACGATGCGCTGCTGCCTGAGCACTACGATCCGGAGCACCTGGCGGGCAAGGCGCGCCTGAAGGCGCAGCTGCTGGCGCGCTGCGCGCTCGAGCCGGCACTCGAGCGGCCGCTGCTCGGCATGGTGAGCCGGCTTGCCGTACAAAAGGGCATCGAGCTGCTGTTCGAGGGGCTGCCACGGGTGCTCAACACGCATCCGCTGACGGTCGTCGTGCTCGGCAGCGGCGAGGCGCAGTACGTGCAGTTCTTCACCCGCCTCGTGCAGCAGTTCCCGGGGCGCGTGTACTTCCATGAGGGCTACGACGAGCCCCTGGCGCACTGGATCGAGGCCGGGAGCGACATGTTCCTCATGCCCTCGCGCTACGAGCCGTGCGGGCTGAACCAGATGTACAGCCTGCGCTACGGCACCGTGCCGATCGTGCGGCGCACCGGGGGACTGGCCGACTCGGTGGAGCATTTCGATGCGCGCACCGGCACTGGCACGGGCGTGGTGTTCAATGACTTCGACACGCCGGCGCTCGAGTGGGCGCTGCGCACCGCGCTCGAGCTGTATGCGCAGCCGGCACTGTGGCAGCGCCTGATGCGCAACGGCATGGCGCGGGACTTCTCCTGGGCGCGCCAGGCGCGCGAGTACCTGGCTCTCTACCGGCGGCTGCTCGGCGCGCGCGCCGGGCAGCCACCCCCCCTCCCCTAGAAGCGCGCCGTGCCGCCGAAGAACACCTCGCGCCCCAGCGTGTCGTAGTTGGGAAAGACGTTGCCGGAGCCGGTGCCGGAGTAGTTCGAGGCCACCACCGGCGGGTCCTTGTCGAGGATGTTGTTGATGCCGGCGCGCAGCGAGAAGGTCTTGTTGATATTCCAGATCGCCGAGAGGTCGAAGACGCTGATGCCCGGGATGCGCGCGTAGTACGGGTCGTAGGCGCCGTTGGTCAGGAGCGGATTGCTCGAGTTGACGTCGAGGTCCTGCGCGCCGAGGTAGCGCCACTGCGCCGACACCAGCACGTCGACCCCGGGAGTCTGCCAGGTGGCGCGCAGGTTGTGCCGCCAGCGCGGCGTCACGGCGCAGGTCGGTCCATACAGGCCGGCGCAGTCGTAGCTGCCCAGCCCCGGCAGCGGCTCGGCGGTCGAGTTCTGCATGTAGGTGCCGGTGAAGGTGAAGGTGAAGCCGCCGAGCCGATCGAGCGGCAGGTGCCAGCTCAGCTGCGCGTCAATGCCCTGCACCTTCGCGTTGGCGACGTTGACGTTGGTGCCGGCGATGTAGCCGCCCCCGGCGATGGTGGCACCGAACAGCCCGCCGCTCGCCGCGCGCACGATGTTGCTGCAGTAGGTCGGGTCGCCGGTCGTCAGGCACTGCTGGTAGGAGGTATTGAGCGGGATGATCCCGATCTCGCCCGCGATCTTGATCTGCCACCAGTCCAAGCTCGCCAGGAAGTTCGGCCCCGGGGTGAGCGTGAAGCCGGCCGTGATCGTGTCGGCGGTCTCCGGCTTCAGGTCCGGGTTGCCGCCGGTGAGCGTCGAGCACTGCCCGGCCGGGCACTGCGGGATGTGGCCGTACTGCGCAGGAGTCACGCCGGTGTGCTCGCAGGCCGCAAGACTCGCGGTCGGGTTCGCCCCGGCGCACTGATCGACGCTCACGTCGCTGGTGTTCGTGACGGTCTGTGGGTTGTAGAGCTCGACGATGTTGGGCGCCCGCAGTGCGCGCTGGTAACCGCCACGGAAGCGCACCAGCTCCCACGGCGCATACTGCAGCTCGAACTTGTAGGTGTTGGCAGTGCCGGCCGGGTTGTAGTCGGAGTGCCGGTAACCGGTGTCGAACACCAGCTCGTGCGCCAGCGGCACGTCCTGCAGGATCGGCAGGCGCAGCTCGGCGAACTCTTCCGTCACGTGGATCCTGGCGTTGATGGCGGTGGCGGCACCGCCGAAGCCGGCCAGGTCGTTGGAGAGCGAGGCCTGGTCGGGCAGGAAGTTGAGCGTGTCGCTGCGGTACTCGGCGCCGACGTTGAGCGCCACGCCGTCGCGGGCGGTGGGCAGCTTGATGCCGTACTTGCCCAGGTCCCCGGTGATGTTACCCGAGACGATGCGCTCCTGGATGTTGCCGGTCTCGATCGCCGGCACGGCGAGCGCGTTGGCGGCGGCCGGGGTCACGGCGCCCTGGGTGAAGATCTGCCAGGGGATGCAGGTGTCGCTCGCCGGGGTGACGCACTGGCCGGCGGCGTTGACGTTCAGCGCCGCGTTGATGGCGTTCCAGCTGAGGAAGCCGAGGTTGGTCTGGATGAGCGATGTGTAGTAGTTGGAGAAGTACACGTCGTAGTTCCAGGCATCGGTCACATCGCCGCGCACGCCGCCGACGATGCGATAGTTCTGGTGCTCCCACTCGGTGATGCGCGGCCCGCCCTCGATGTTGCGGCGGCCGATGAAGAGGTCGACGTAGCCCGGCGGGGAACCGCCGGTGCCGCAGAAGGGCGACAGCTGCGCTTGCTGCGAGGCGCTGAAGAGCGAGCTGTCGCAGGGAATGTAGGTGCCGCCGGTCGCCGCGGCGCCGGGCACCGGCGTCTTCGGGTCGCTGCCGTAGAAGAGGCCGCTCGGGGCCACCTGGGCGGTGGACTTGTCGTTCTCGTAGTTGAAATCCAGATACGGCTTCGCCCAGTCGGTGATGTCGTAGTGCGCGAACACGCCGGCGAGGTAGCGCGAGCTCTCCAGCTGGAAGTACTGGTACGGGCTCGAGTTGAACAGCGGCGGCGGCACGCTGCCGGCGGCCGGGTAGGGCTGGAAGCCGTTGCCGACCACGGAGTAGTCGACCTCGGCACCCTCGATGACGCCGGCGGAGACGATGTTCGAGGTGGGCGAACCGTTGCAGAAGGGCGGATTGCCCGAGGCCAGCAGGCAGGCCGCGAAGTCGCGGTTACCCTGCAGGACCGGGTTCTGCGCGCGGTAGGTGAGGTAGCCGGTGACGTTACCCTTGTGATCGGCGGTGTTGGTGCCGATGATCAGGCTGAAGGTCTTGTTCTGGCCGTCGGTGCCGGAGCCGGTGGGCGCCGGGAAGCCCGCCTCGGTCTCCAACTGCTGCATCGCCGGGTTGTGGTTGTCGTGCTGGTAGAAGCCGCCCTGCGCATCCAGCTGCACGCCCTCGAAGTCGCGCTTCATGATGAAGTTGACGACGCCGCCGATGGCATCCGAGCCGTAGGTGGCCGAGGCGCCGCCGGTCACCACCTCGATGCGCTGCACCAGCTGCGCGGGGATCTGGTTGGTGTCGGCGCCGGGGTTGGGATTGCCGGTGTTGGCATCGCCCGGTCCCAGGCGCTTGCCGTCGATCAGCACCAGCGTGCGCTGCGGCCCGAGGCCGCGCAGGTCGACGGTGGCCTCGCCCCCGGGCACCGACAGCGGGTTCTGGCGCGGCCCGAGGTCGATGTTGCCGAGCGTGAGCACCTGCGGCAGCGTGTTGAGCAGGTTGGCGACATCGGAGGCGCCCTGCAGCTTGATGTCCTGGTCGCTCACCACCTGGATCGGGCTGGTGCTGGTCGCGTTCGGCGCGGCGATGCGCGACCCGGTGACCACGACCTCCTGCAGCACCGGCGCCTGCTCGGCGGGCTGATCCTGCGCCGGCAGCGGCGCTGACATGAGCGTGGTGACGAGCGCGCACAACGTGAGCGGGCACAGCGCGCGGACCCAGGACGTGTGAAGATTCATAGGCACTCCCTTGCAGACACTGGCGTCGCAGGCGACGGCAAGGAATGCAGCAATCGGTGGCATCCTTGCCAGCTGTCGCGTGTGCGGCACGCTTTCCGAGTGCGGGCGATGTTAGCAGTGGCGCGCGGCGCCCTCTGTCATCCTGCGCTGGACAAAAGCCTGTTTTTGCACGCTACAGAGTGCGCTGCGCTCAGGCCCGAGCCGTGGGGGGAACGCAACAGGCGCGCAAAGTGCGTTCCGCGCACGCGCCCACCTTAAGCTGAAGATCGTGCGCGGCTACTGCAGTTTGAAGGTGCCGCTCTGGTCGAAGGGAATCGAGCGCAGGAAGCCCTCGCTGAGCGACACCTTGCCGCGCAGCCGGTAGTCAAGTGACTTCACCGGCGTGCCCTTGCCGAGCACTTTCAGAGCGGTGGCAGCGAGGTTGGTGTTGACGTTCATGTCGAAGTCGGCCTGGCCAAGCGGCGGCACCACGAAGGCCGAGGCCGACTCGCCCGTGGCGCACTCCTGGCCCTCGACCTCGAGCCTGTACACGATGCGCTCGACGGGCAGCGCGCGCTCGTTGGGGTTCACCACGTGCACGTGCACCGTCAGGTGCTGCTGCCACAGGTCACCGCCGGTCACCGTCACGTTGGTGACCGACAGCTGCGGTGCCTCGAATTTGGTGAGCGCGCAGCCGCCGAGCAGCACGACGGCGAGCGCGACGAGCGCGCGGAGGATGCCTGGCATGGCGTGCATGGTAACAAAGGGGTGCGCGCGCCTTTCAGGCGCGGCCGAAGGCCGCATTGAGACGCGCGTAGTGACGCGCCAGGTCGGCGCCGAGCGCACCGGGAGGTACCTGCCACTGCCAGTTGCCGCCGACCGTGCCGGGGTGGTTGATGCGGGCGTCCGAGCCGAGGCCGAGCAGGTCCGGCGCCGGGATCACGGCCAGTTGCGCCACCGAGCCGAGCACCGCGCGGATCAGGGCCGCGGGCATGGACTCGCGACTGCCGAGCAGGTAATCGACTCGCGCACGCGTGTCTGCGTCGAGATCGCGATACCAGCCGAGGGTGGTGTCGTTGTCGTGCGTGCCGGTATAGGCGACGCTCTCGCGCACGTGCATGAATGGCAGGTGCGGATTGGCGGGGTTGCCGTCGAAAGCGAACTGCACGACTCGCATGCCGGGGAGCGCGTACTGGCGCATGAGCTCGATCACGTCCGCGGTGATGACGCCGAGGTCCTCGGCGACCAGCGGCAGGTCGGGCAGCTGCGCGCGCAGCGCCTCGAGCAATGCGGCACCCGGGCTCGGCTGCCAGGCGCCGCTACGCGCATCCGGGGCCTGCGCGGGGATGGCCCAGTGGGCGGCGAGGCCGCGGAAGTGATCCAGCCGCAGCAGGTCGAGGTGTGCGAGCTGGCCGCCCACCCGGCGCGTCCACCAGCGAAAGCCCGTGCGCTGCTGCGCTGCCCAGTCGTAAAGCGGGTTGCCCCAGGTCTGCCCGTGCTCGGCGAAGTAGTCCGGCGGCACTCCGCCCACGGCGGCGGGGGCGCCGTGCGGCAGCAGCTGGAAGAGCGCGCGTTCGGTCCACACCTCCGCGGAGGAAGGCGCCACGTAGAACGGCAGGTCGCCGAAGAGGCGCACGCCGCGCGCGCGGGCGTGCTCGCGTAGTGCCCGCCACTGCCACTCGAAGGCGAACTGCTCGGACTGGATCCGCGCCAGCTGCGCGGCGTGCTCGCGGCGTGCCTGTGCGAGCGCGTCCGGGTCGCGCTCGCGCAGCGGTGGCGGCCACTCCCAGAACGGCGCGCCGTGGCAGGCGTGCGTGAGCACTTCAAAGAGCGCGTAGTCGGGCAGCCAGCCGGCGTTCGCGGCGAGGAAGCTGCGCTCATCCTCGCCGCCGGCCGGCGGCAGCTCCTGCGGGTCAAGCAGCGCCGGATTGCCGGCCAGGTCCGAGCGCACCCAGTAGGGCGAGCGGTCCGCGCCGGTCGGACCTGCCGGCAGCACCTGCCACACCGAAAATCCGGCATCCGCCAGCCAGTCGACGGCGGCGCGGCCGCCGCGGCCGAGCGGCGCGTCCAGCGCGAACAGCGGCAGCAGTACCCCGGCGCGGCGGCGATCGAATACCGGCAGGCGCTCGCTCACGGTGGGGCCGGCCAGGCGCGTGCGCGCTGCATGACGCCGCCGTGCTCGGGCGTGCCGCCGCCGCTTGAGATGGGGCTCGCCAGCTGCGGCGGCGGCGGCAGGTTCAGGCGTCGGTAGAGCGTCACCAGCTGGCGGCGGTAGAGGCGGTCGAACTGCTGCACCGCCTCCGCCGGGTTGTAGTCGCCGAACCACCAGAACCAGTCCGAGGACTCGCACAGCGCCAGCTGCCGCGTGCACTGCAGGCGCTGCGCCGGATCGTTCATGCTCTGCATGACGCGGTCGTAGTCCTGCTTGGCGCTGCACAGCAGATCCCAGGCGTGGTTCTTGGCCGCATCCCCCATCCAGGTCGCCAGCGTGCCGTGCACCCAGCTGCCGGCCATGACCCGCGGCAGCGGCGCCGGCTGCAGCCCGCGCGCGAGGCAATCCGACAGCGTCAGCAGCTCGAGGCGCGGATGCTCCCCCAGCAGCCCGTAGAGGGCGCGCAGGAAGTAGTAGCCGTTGAAGGGGTAGTGCTCCCAGGCGTTCTCGCCGTCGAGCGCGATCAAGAGCGCGTGGTTGCCGCTGTCCTGGTAGCGCTCGGCGAGCGTCAGCAGCTCGTTGACGAAGTTGTGGGCGGCATCATCCCCGTGCCAGGTGGCGTAGGTGAAGCCGATCAGATCCGAGAGCGAGTCGTCGCGGAAGAAGCAGTGCATGCCCGTGCCGGGCAGGCGGTACGGGCGGTTGTAGGCCAGCGGGTCGGCCGCCGCCTCGGGAGTCTCGAGCTCGAGGCTGGCGCGCAGCACCCCGGCGCTGCTGGCAGCCCAGCGGAAACTGCCGGCCGCGGCGAGCAGCTCGAGCGTCGGCGCGCTGATGGCGCCTTCCGCGGGCCAGCAGCCGGCCGGCGCCGCGCCGAACGCCCGCGCGAACACCCGCAGGCCCTCCTCGATATGCCAGCGGGCGCGCTCCCGCCCGCCTGGATAGCCCGGGTGCGCCGGCAGCGTCATGCCGGGCACCGCCTCGCGCGCACTCGCGAAGTCCAGCAGCAGCGGGATGATCGGGTGGCCATAGGGGGTCAGCGACAGCTCGACGCGGCCGCCGGCGGCGAGTGCGCGGTAGCGCGGCACCACCTGGGCAATGAGCTGGCCGATGAGTGTCAGCAGGTCACGCCGCTGCCCGGCGCTGAACTCGCGGCCGCGCTCGGTGAGGCGCGCGACCAGCGGCTCGGTGCGCCGCACCGTCTCGCCGAGCCAGGCCAGGTGGTACCACACGGCCAGGTCGTGGATGAACTGGTCCGAGGCATAGGCGATGCGCTCGCTGCTGCCGAGCGTCTCGGCGATCGTGGCCAGCTCCAGGTACGGACCGAAGCGCTCGATCATGTGCTGGCGGTGGCCGCGCAGGCAGGCGCGCAGCAGCGCCAGCCGCTGCGCCGGCTCGGCCGGCACGGGCTCGGGGCCGAGCAGCCCCAGCACCGGATCAGGCAGTACTGTGCCCGTGGCGAGGTGCTCGGCGATGCGGCGCGCGAGCTCCTCCAGCTGTTCGATCAGCACCGGGGTGAAGTTCACCACGGCGCGCGCCGCCGGCTGCGCCTCCAGGTGCGCCGCCATGTCGGTGTAGTCCTTGATGGCGTGCAGGTAGGTCCAGGGCAGGACGTACTGGCCGGTGAGCGCGTCGCGGTACTGCGGCTGGTGCATGTGCCACAGCAGCACGACCGGCAGCCGCGCACGCGCGCTCATGGCGCGCACGCCCCGGGCCCGCGCTGGCGGCGGCGCGCCTCAGCCACCGCGCAGCCGGCGCAGCATGTCCGGCGTCACCAGCACCACGCCCTTGTCGGTGACGTGAAAGCGGCGCGCGTCGGCCGCGCGGTCGATACCGATCTGCGTGTGCGCGGGAATCTCGCAGCCCTCATCGACGATCGTGCCGCTGATCAGGCAGTCGGCGCCGATCTCGGCGTTCGGCAGCACTACGGAGCGCTGGATACTGGTGCGCTCCTCGACGCGCACGTTGGAGAACAGCAGCGACTCGCGCACCACGGCGCCGGAGATGATGCAGCCCCCCGAGACCATGGAGTTGACCGCCATGCCGCGCCGGCCGTCCTCGTCGAGGATGAACTTGGCCGGCGGCTGCTGCACCTGGTAGGTCCAGATCGGCCAGTCCTGGTCGTAGATGTTGAGCTCGGGGCGCACGTGCACCAGCTCGAGGTTGGCATCGTAGTAGGCATCGATGGTGCCGACGTCGCGCCAGTAGCTCTGCGCGCGGGTCTTCACGTCCTGGAACGGGTAGGCGAACACCTGGCGGTTGCCGGCGATCGCCGCCGGCAGCACGTTCTTGCCGAAGTCGTGCGCCGAGTTCTCATCGGCGGCGTCGGCGCTCAGCAGCGTCTCGAGCAGCCGCGGGTCGAACACGTAGATCCCCATGGAGGCGAGGATCGAGCCCGGCCGCCCGGGCAGCGTATCCGGCTGCGCCGGCTTCTCCGCGAAGTGCGTGACGCGGTTCCACTCGGTGGCGGTGAGCACGCCGAAGTGGCGCGACTCCTGCGCCGGGACCTCCACCACCCCGACGGTGATGTCGGCGCCCTTCTCCACGTGGTAAGCGATCATCGGACCGTAGTCCATCTTGTAGATGTGATCGCCCGCCAGCACCAGCACGTGCTTGGGGCGGTGCGAGCCGATCAGGTCGATGTTCTGGTGCACGGCATCGGCCGTGCCGCGGTACCAGGCGGCGCCGAGCTGCTGCTGTGCCGGCACGACCTCGATGAACTCGCCGAACTCGCCGCGCAGGTAGCTCCAGCCATGCTGCACGTGCTGGATGAGCGACTGCGCCTTGTACTGGGTGAGGATCGAGATCTGGCGGATGCCGGAGTTGACGCAGTTGGAGAGCACGAAGTCGATGATGCGGAACTTGCCGCCGAAGGGGGTGGCCGGCTTGCAGCGGTGCTCGGTCAGATCGTGCAGCCGCTCGCCGCGTCCGCCGGCCATGATGATGGCGACCGTGCCCCCGGTGAGGCGGCTGACGTAGCGCCCCGAGGAGGCGCGGGCGGGCTGGCGCTGCATACGCGCTACTACACCGCAAGCGACCTCGTGACTGCAACCGTGGCACGCGGCCGCACTACAGCCACTTCATCAGCCCGAGCTCGAAGGGGTGCGAGAGCAGCTCGTGGCTGGGGTAGATGCGCACCTCGGTGCGGAACTGGCCGCACTCGGGCGGCTCGACGTCGAGCGCGAACACCAGCGCCCCCTCGCCGTCGTGCTCCTCGGTGGGCGTGAGCGTCGCGTGCCACAGCCCGGCCCGCGCCCGCTGCCCGTAGGAGCTCAGCGGCGGCGGGGCGAGGTCGGCATCCGGCAGCAGCCGCCGCGCCACGAACTCCACGCGCACGTCGGCCGGCGCCAGCCCGTTGAGCGTGGCCGCCACCCGCAGCCGCAGCCGCTCCCCGCGCGGCAGGTCGCGCGCCGCATCGCTCAGCAGCTTGAGGCTCACGCGCGGCCAGGCCCCGCGCACACGCTGCTTCCACTCGGCCAGCGCGCGCGCTCCGGTGAAGGCGTTCTCGGCCAGGCGCCGGTACTGCGCCGCCGCCGGCTGGTACAGGCCCTGGGTGTAGTCAAACAGCACGCGCCGCATGTTGAAACGCGGGATCACGCTCATCATGGCGCGCTTGCTCGAGCGCACCCAGTCCGCCGGGATCCCCGACTCCCCGCGCGCGTAGTAAAGCGGCACCACTTCCTCCTCGAGGGCCGCGAGCATGAGCTCGGCCTCGAGCGCATCGCGCCGCTCCGGGTCCTGGACCGCCGCCGGCGGGATGCCCCAGCCGTTGTCCTGCATCCACCCTTCCGCCCACCAGCCGTCGAGGATGCTGAGGTTGAGGCGGCCGTTGATGGCCGCCTTGATGCCGGAGGTGCCGCTCGCCTCGAGCGGCGCGATCGGATTGTTGAGCCACACGTCCACGCCGGACACCAGGCTGCGCGCCAGCTGCAGGTCGTAGTCCTCGAGGAACACGATACGCCCGGCGAACTCCTCGCTCATCATCAGCTGGCGGATCTCGCGCAGCACGTATTTGCCCGGCTCATCGGCCGGGTGGGCCTTGCCGGCGAACAGCAGCACCACGGGGTGCTCGGCATCATTCAGCAGCCGTGCCAGGCGCGCGCGATCGCGCATCAAGAGCGTCGCGCGCTTATAGGTCGCGAAGCGCCGCGCGAAGCCGAGAGTGAGGATGCCGGGACGCTGCGGATCGAGGAAGCGCGTCACGTGCCGCAGCTGCGCCGGGCTCAATCCCTTCTTTTGGTACTCGCGCTGCAGCCGCTCGCGCACGCTCGCCAGCATGCGCGCCTTGACGTCCTGCGAGGTCGCCCAGTACCGCTCCTCCGGCACCGCCTCGAGCGCGCCCCAGAAGCTCACGTCGCGCAGGCGCTCGCGCCACTCGCGCCCGAGCTCGTGGTCGAAGAACTCCATCCAGCGCTGGTGCAGGAAGGTCGGCACGTGCACGCCGTTGGTGACCCAGCCCACCGGGTTGTCCTCCGGGCGCACCTCCGGCCACTGGTCCGCGCACAGCCGCGCCGAGACCGCGCCGTGCACGCGGCTCACGCCGTTCACGTGGCGTGCGCCGTTCAGCGCCAGCCGCGTCATGTTGAAGAGTCCCGGGTTGCCGGGGGCGCGACCGAGCTCGAGAAAGCGCTCGCTGCTGATGCCCAGCTCGCGGATGAAATCGCCGAAGTGCTGCACGATCAGCTCGGGTCCGAAGGCGTCGTGCCCGGCGGCCACCGG
>Ga0335080_10006091_pt1 | contig 12468 bp, 10 predicted proteins | sample Lox_Sample_34_FD_206720 | JGI IMG/M metagenome (GOLD analysis project Ga0335080, IMG submission 206720) | Soil microbial communities from Loxahatchee National Wildlife Refuge, Florida, United States - Lox_Sample_3.4 | ecosystem: Environmental > Terrestrial > Soil > Wetlands | place: USA...
TTGCGCCGCAACACTCTACTAAGAACCGCGGCCGCTGCCGGCTTGACGGCGCTGAGTCTGCTGTTCTGGGGGTGCTCCGGAAGAAGCGTACCGGAAAAAGGAGTAAAGGAGCAATCGCAGGCGAAGACGGCGCCGGAGGCTGCCGCACCTGTGGATGAGACGATCCCCCCCATTCTGCGGACGTCCTGGAAGGGCGATCTTGACGGCATGGTCAAGCGGCGACTTGTGCGTGTGCTGCTGCCGTTCCGGCGGCCGGAGTTCTTCTAGATGGAAGGGCAACCGGCGGGAGTTCTGCAAGAGGCATTCCAAGAACTTGAGCGCGTCCTCAACGCGAAGTACAAGACTACGGCTGCCAACCGTATCGTCGTGGCGCTGCTGCCGACCCCGCCAGACAGGCTGCGCGAGAGAATGGGGGAGGGCTGGGGTGACATCGCGGCGTACGGTATTTTCGATCACAGAACAGAATTCTGGTGGCATCCATGCCCCACGGATCGGAATACGAGATGTCGAGCCGCCCGGTGATCCCGTCCGGGTCACCGGCCCGTTGGGAAGCGGGTATGCGTTGAGGAACGGACGGTACACCGGAGCAGCCTGCGCCCGCGTTTGGGCGGTGGGAAAGTTTCTCTCCGAGGTTCGCGGTTCGCGCAGGCGCAGCCCCTCGTAAGACATGAAGAAGAACGTGCGGTTCCGGCGGATGGGACCGCCGAGCGTGCCGCCAAAATCGTTCTGCCGCAGTGGCGGTTTCGGTTGGGGAATCGTGTTGAACCAGTTCCGGGCATCGAATATGTCGTTGCGCAGATAGTCGAATGCGGCGCCGTCAAAGCCGTTGCCGCCGCCTTTCGTGACAATCGAGATCTGCGCGCCAGGCGTGCGCCCGTACTCCGGAGCGAAGCTGGAGGTTTGGATGCGAAACTCCTGCATCGCGTCCACCGAGACGAGGCTACGGTATACATCCTTTTCCTCTGTGTTACTCTGAAATTTCCACGTGTGCCAGCGCGTGTCAGTGAAGCTCTCGTTCTGCGTACCTACCCGCTGAAAGAAGCAGACCTCGTAGTCAGCTTTCTCACCAGGGACCAGGGGAAATTGCGGGGTGTGGCCAAGCGGGCGCGGCGGCCGAAGAGCGCCTTCGGCAGCGGGCTGGAGCGGCTGTCGCACGTGCGCATGGCCTATTTCCAGCGCGAAAATCGCGAGCTGGTCAATCTCGACTCGTGCGAGCTGATCCGGTCGCAGTTCGGCCTGGTCGCCGACTATTCGGCGAGCGTCGCGCTGGACTATCTCGCGGAAGTGAGCGAGCAGTTGCTGCCCTCCGCGGAGCCGAGCGAGCGGTTCTTCCGGCTCCTCGTAGCAGTGCTGGATTCGCTCCGGGCGCCCGGCGGGGTGTGGCGGGGCGTGACATATTTTTCGCTGTGGGCGGTGCGGCTCTCGGGCTGGCTGCCGGAATTGCACGTCTGTCTGAGCTGCGGCAGCGTGCTGGACGATCCGGAGCACGACGAGCACGCCTTCTTCAGCCGCGGACGGGATGGCCTGATTTGCAACCAGTGCCGCCGCGCGTTAAGTGTCGGGAATAGCTGGGAACTGAGCAAGGAATCCAGGGACATCGCGACCGAAATGCTGCGTCTGCCGGTAACGAACCTCCCGGCGAGGGACTGGTCCCAGGCGACGGCGGCGGACCTGCGGCGGTTCCTGGTGCAGCAGATCGAAGGGCATGCCGAGAGAAGGCTGGTGACGGCGGCGGTGTTGGAAGCGAGTGAAGAAGCTGAGAAGCAAGGAAGCTGAGAAGCGAAGAGCCAACGATGCAATCGTTTCAGGAAATAATTCTCAAGCTGAAGCAGTATTGGGCCGAGCGGGGCTGCGTCATCCAGGAGCCCTACGATACCGAGGTCGGCGCGGGCACCATGTGTCCGGAAACGTTCCTCCGCGTTCTGGGGCCGGAGCCGTATCGCGTGGCTTACGTGCAGCCCAGCCGGCGGCCGGCCGACGGGCGCTACGGCGACAACCCCAATCGCCTGTACAAGCACCAGCAGCTTCAGGTGATCCTGAAGCCGGCGCCGGTGGATGTGATCGAACAGTACCTCGGCAGCCTGGAAGCCATCGGGATCGATTTGAAGCAGCACGATCTCAAGCTCGAGGAAGACAATTGGGAAGCGCCGACGCTGGGCGCGTGGGGCATCGGGTGGCAGGTCATGCTTGACGGGCTCGAAATCTCGCAGTTCACCTACTTCCAGCAGTGCGGCGGCATCGACCTCGACCTGGTGCCGGCAGAGCTGACCTATGGCCTGGAGCGGCTCACCGCGTTTCTGCAGGTGAAGGATAGCGTCTACGACATCGAGTGGGCGCCGGGCTTCAGCTACGGATTTGTGCGGCACGCGGACGAGTTGCAGTACTCGGTTTACAACTTCGAGATAGCGGACATTACGATGCTGTGGAAGCTGTTCGACCTGCACGAGGGCGAGGCCACGCGTCTGCTGAAGCTTTATGACCCGAAAGCGCCCGACAAGAAGCGCTTCCCGCTGCTGCCTGCGTACGACCAGGTGCTGAAGTGTTCCAACCTGTTCAATACCCTCGATGCACGCGGCGCGATCAGCGTGACGGAGCGCGTGGGGGTGATCCAGCGCGTGCGAAAGATGGCGGTGGGTGTGGCGCAGGCATGGGTAGATCAGCAGGGCGCCGCCGCGGCGGCCGGGGTGGCGCAATGAAACCCCCTGTTATCGAGGAAGTCCCGCAGACACCGGCGCCGGATCCGGCAACCGAACCACAGAAGCAGCGCCTGGACGTCGAGATCGCGGCCGAAGCCAGCGGACTCGCGCAGCGTTTCCTGCTCGAAATCGGCACCGAGGAGATTCCGGACTGGATGATCCCCGCAGCGCTGGAGAATCTGCGGCTGTTGTTCGAAAAGCTCGAACTGCCGCACGAATCGCTTCGGCTGGATGCGACTCCGCGGCGGCTGGTTCTTCGCGCGTACGGCCTGCCCCTGCGATTGAAGGATCGCGAGGAGCGCGTGCAGGGTCCGGCCAAGACTGCGCCGGCGCAGGCGGTTGCCGGGTTCGCGCGCAAGCTGGGCGTGCTGCCGGAAGACCTGGTCCTCGAGGCCACAGCCAAGGGCGAGTATTACAGCTACAAGAAAAAGGTGCCGGGGCGCGCGGTCAAGCTGATTCTGGCCGAAGCGCTGCCGGGGGTGATTCTGGGAATCTATTTCCCGAAGACGATGTACTGGACCGGCAAGGGCGGGCCGCGGTTCATCCGGCCCATCCGGTGGATCGTCGCGCTGCTAGGTGAGGATATCGTGCCCTTCGAGGTCGCGGGCGTGCGCAGCGGCGCGCTGTCCGCGGGACACCGTCGGCTGGGCGCGCGAGAGATCGCGGTGACAGCCAGCGATTATGAGCAGCGGCTGCGCGATCATTACGTGATTCTGTCGGCCGAGGACCGGCGCGAGAAGATCGTCAGCCAGATGGCGAGGATTCGCGTCAAGAAGGACCCGGCGCTGCTGGAGACGCTCGTCTATCTGACCGAATGGCCCAAGCCGATCACGGGCACCTTCGACCCGCAGTTCCTGCAATTACCCGAAGAGGTCCTGATTACGGTGATGCGCCATCACCAGAAGTATTTTTCGGTGGAAGATGCCTCCGGCAAGCTGGCGCCGCAGTTCGTGGCCATCATGAACACGGAAAGTGACCCCGAGGGCTTCATCCGGCGCGGCAACGAGCGCGTTTTGCGGGCGCGGTTCAACGACGCGCGGTTTTTCTGGGATTCGGACCAGAAGAAGAAGCTGTGCGACCGCAAGCCCGACTTGGCGCACGTTACGTTTCAGGCCAAGCTCGGCAGCTACTTGGAAAAGGCGGAGCGCATGATGAGGCTCGCGCGGGAACTCGGCGGCGATGCCCACGCCGTGCGCGCGGCCGAGCTCTGCAAATGCGACCTCACCACCGAGCTGGTGAAGGAGTTCACTGAGCTGCAGGGGGTGGTCGGCGGGCTGTACGCGCGCGTGCAGGGTGAGCCCGAGCCCGTATGGGAGGCGATTTACGATCACTACAAGCCCGAGAGCATGGACGATGCGCTGCCGCGGAACCGGACGGCGCGGATCGTAGCGCTGGCTGACAAGCTGGATACGCTGCGCGGGTGCTTCGGTGTGGGGATGATTCCCACCGGGTCGAAAGATCCGTTCGCGCTGCGGCGCGCCGCGCAGGGCGTCGTGCGGATATTGGTGGAAGGCAAGTTCGAGCTCCCGCTCTTCGACCTGATCGGGCCGGATGAGAACCTGCGCGCATTCTTCGAGGAGCGGGTGAAGTATTACTTCAAAGACATCCGCGGATTCAAATACGACGAGGTGAACGCCTGCATGGCCGCCGGCTGGGGAAACCTGGTGGACCTGGAGGCGCGTCTGGAGCGCGTGCAGGCGCTGCGGCCGACTCCGGATTTCGAACCGCTGGCCGCTAGTTTCAAGCGGATTCGCAACATTCTGGAGCAGGCGAAGTGGAGCGGTCCATCCACGGTCGATCCCGCGCTGCTCGAGGCCGGCCCGGAAAAGGAACTCCACGACGAGTATCTGCGCATCGCTGGGCAGCCGGTCGAATCCACGATTGCGAAATTACGGCCCAAGATCGATTTGTTCTTCGATAAGGTTCTCGTGAATGCCCCCGACGAGCGCATTCGCAGGAACCGGTTGATGCTGCTTCACACGCTACGCGAGGAGTTTTCCAAGGTAGCCGATTTTTCAGAAATAGTAACTCATTCATAGGAGCTAACTCAGCATGACGAAGTATGTCTACTCGTTCGGCAACCAATCCGCCGACGGCGATGGAAAGATGAAGGATGTGCTCGGCGGCAAAGGCGCCGGGCTGGCCGAAATGTCCCGGGCCAAGCTGCCGGTGCCGCCCGGCTTCACGATCTCGACGCAGGTTTGCAACATTTATTTCCAGAATGGTAATTCCGTGCCGGAGGAAATCAATGGGCAGATGTTGGAGGCGCTCAAGTCGCTGGAAGAGCGCATGGGGCAGAAGCTGGGCGATACGGGAAATCCTCTGCTGGTCAGCGTGCGCTCGGGCGCGAAGTTCTCCATGCCGGGCATGATGGACACAATCCTGAACCTCGGACTGAACGACGAGACTGTGAAGGCGCTGGAAGCCAAGAGCAATAATCCGCGTTTCGCCTACGACTGCTACCGGCGGTTCATTCAGATGTACGGCAACGTGGTGCTGGATATCGAAAAGCACGATTTCGACGCCATTTTCGAAGGCCAGAAGAAGAAGGCCGGCGCCAAGCTGGATACGGCGCTTACCGCCGCTGATCTACAGGAAGTAATCAAAGGCTACAAGGCGCTGGTGCAGAAGCAAACCGGCAAACCGTTCCCGCAGGACGCCATGGCGCAGCTCGCCGGCGCGCGCGACGCGGTGTTCCGCTCCTGGTTCAACGACCGCGCCAACCACTACCGCAAGATGAACGGCATCCCGGACGATCTCGGCACCGCGGTCAACGTGCAGGCGATGGTGTTCGGAAACCTCGGGGAGACGTCGGCTACGGGCGTCGGCTTCACGCGCAATCCGGCGACCGGCGAGAAGGTATTCTACGGCGAGTTCCTGGAAAACGCGCAGGGCGAAGACGTCGTGGCCGGCATCCGCACACCGCATCCGATCAGCGAGTTGGAAAAGTGGAACGCAAGCGTCTACAACCAGCTTCGCGACATCACCACGATGCTGGAGAAGCACTATCGCGATGTCCAGGATTTCGAGTACACCATCCAGGACGGCAAGCTCTACATGCTGCAGACCCGCAACGGCAAGCGCACGGGTCCGGCGGCAGTGCGGATTGCGGTCGAAATGGTCGAAGAAGGGCTGATCTCGAAGGAAGAGGCCGTTCTGCGCGTGGATCCGCAGCAGCTCGATCAGCTTCTGCACCCGGTGCTCGATCCCAAGCAGATCAAGACGCTGACCAGGCTGGCCAAGGGGCTGCCGGCATCGCCGGGCGCCGCCGTGGGTACGATCGTATTCACCGCGGACGAGGCCGTCGAGGCTTCGAAGAAGGCTCCGGTGATCCTGGTGCGCAAGGAGACGGTGCCGGACGATATTCACGGCATGGAAGTGGCGAAGGGCATCCTGACGTCGCGCGGCGGCATGACCAGCCACGCGGCCGTGGTCTGCCGCGGCATGGGGACGCCGTGCGTGGCGGGCGCAGAAGCCTTCGACGTGAATGAGCATAAGAAGCAGGTCACGGTCACCGTGGGAGACAAGCCGGTGACGCTGAACGAAGGCGACTGGCTCTCGCTCGATGGCTCGACCGGCGAGGTGTATGCGGGCAAGGCCAACACGATAGAAGCTGACCCGACCTCGGGTATCCTGGCCAGCTTCATGAGTTGGGCCGACGGTTTCCGCGGCGAGTTCGGCGTGCGGGCCAACGCGGACATCCCGCGCGACGCCAAGGTGGCGCGCAAGTTCGGCGCCGAGGGGATCGGGCTCTGCCGCACGGAGCACATGTTCTTCGCCGAGGACCGCATCGAGCACATGCAGGCGATGATCCTCGCGCGCGACGAGAAGAGCCGGCGCAAGGCCCTGGCCAAGCTGCTGCCCTTCCAGCGCAGGGATTTCGCTGGGCTGTTCGAGGCCATGAACGGCTTCCCCGTGGTGATCCGCACGCTCGATCCGCCGCTGCACGAGTTTCTGCCGAAGCGCGAGGACCTGATGGTGGATCTCGCCCTGCTGCCGTACGCGGACATCAAGAAGAAGAAGGAGCTGGTGGCCAAGTACGTCCGCTTCGGAGCCGAGGTGAAGAACCTGAAGACGGTGCTGCCGGAGCTGCTGCACCGGGTGGAAGAGCTGCACGAGTTCAACCCGATGCTGGGTCATCGCGGCTGCCGTCTGGGAATTACCTATCCGGAGATCACCGAGATGCAGGCGCGGGCCATCTTCGAGGCCGCCGTGCAGGTCGCCAAGAAGGGCGTGAAGGTGATTCCGGAGGTCATGATTCCGCTGATCGGCGGCGTCAAGGAGCTGGAGAACCAGAAGAAGATCGTGGTCCAGGTGGCCGAGGAGGTTCTGGCCAAGGCCGGCATGAAGAATTTGAAGTACATGGTCGGCACCATGATCGAAATCCCGCGCGCGGCACTGACCGCGGGCAGCGTGGCCAAGGAAGCGGAGTTCTTCAGTTTCGGCACCAACGACCTGACCCAGACCACGATGGGTCTGTCGCGCGACGACTACACGAAGTTCCAGAAAGACTACCAGGATCGCAAGATCTTCGCCAATGACCCGTTCGCCGTTCTCGACCAGGAAGGCGTGGGCCAACTGGTGAAGATGGCCGTGGACAACGGACGGAAGTCGCGCCCCGATCTGGAAGTCGGCATCTGCGGCGAGCACGGCGGCGAGCCAAACTCGGTGCAGTTCTGCTATCGGGTGGGGATGGACTACGTGTCGTGCTCGCCGTACCGCGTGCCGATCGCCCGCCTGGCGGCCGCGCAGGCGGCCATCAGCGGCGACAAGGCCGAAACGATGCGCACGGCATAGTTGAGTACTGTTGCAGGTTAGGCCGGGGCGAACGCCTCGGCCTTTTTTTCGGCACGTGGTAAGTTGATCTTGAGAGGCGCCTCCGATGCCGACGCAGCCGAAGACCTATATCACGCAATACCTGGAGATAGAGCGCGCGGCCGAGAATCCTCAGGATGTCCTCGATATCCCGTCGATCGGGTGCCGCGTGGCGCTCGCGGATCTCTACGAGAAGGTCGATCTCGAAGCGGCGGGCTGAGCAGCTACCTGCGGCGCAGCAGCAGGGCCAGGCCAATCAATCCGGAGCCGGTCAGCACCATCGCCGCGGGCTCAGGAATCTCGGAGAAGCCTTCGCGGAACTCGGTGATCGTTGCAGTGCCGCTGAAGGTACCGCTGCCGGGCGCCGGGATAATGGCGATCAGGTCTTTCCCCACGCTCAAACTAGAAACCCCGGGTAGGCTACCCGCCGAGGTAAACGGACCGGAATTCGAGTCTACTTCGAGCGCTAAGGATCCGCTGCCGTAAGTGATGGTCTCACCGATGTCCGCCACCCCTTGGCCGGCGATGCTGAAGTAGCCACTGAAATCCAGGCTGGCGCCGACGATTAGCGGCAGGTTGCCGATCACCGCGACGCTGAAGCCGATAGACGAATCCACGTAGATCGGATTGCCGGGCGTAGCCGTGCCGTTCACGGTCCACCCGCCAGTGGAAGGGCTTGTGAAAATCAAACCCGGCTCACCCGGATTGCTGCCATCGCCACTTACCATGACTTGGTCGGCGCTGGGAGGAGTGGCATTGTTCGAGGACGGGGTATACGTAAAGGCCCAAAACAGCTTATCGCCGACCTGGCAGGCCGAGTCCAGGGATGTGTAGTTGGTTTGATAAAAACTGATGCTGTTGCTGAGGCACAGGGGATTGGCGGAAGCGAGGCCCGCGACGGCCGCAAGCGTTAGCGAGACGATTAAAATGCCCCTCATGATTCGATTTCTCCCAGTCAGTCGAGGCGAACACGCTTCCGAATCCCAGCTCCGAGGAGCAGGAGTCCGGATCCGGCAAGAACCGGCGCCAACGGCTCCGGAATAGCCTCGGAAAAGTCGTTTTCCACAATAGAGACGTGCGACAGCCCGGCGAACCCGAGACCGCCGACCAGGTGAATCTCGTTGGATACCACCATCGACGTCTGCAGGGTACTGAGGAAATTGACGTTGTTCGAAGCATTTCCTGGCAGGGTATCGGTGATCGGACTCCCGGCAACAGCGGGGGTGAGAGTCTCGATGACGGTTGCCGAACCGCCCGTTCCCGCCAATGTGCCCACGATCGTCAGAGTCGCGTCTTCGATAAGGGGCTGGCCGGACAAGGTAGCCACCGAGTACCCCAGAAACGCGTCGATCACGTTGCTGGAGGAGACTGCCCAGCCGCCGCTATTGAACGTGATCCCTACTTCTGTTACCCCGTCCAGATTTCCGGGGATGTTCACCAGAACCGCTGTCGCGCTTGGTCCCCCGCCCGGATTGAGGCTGAATCCCCAAAATAACTTGTCGCCGATCTGGCAGGCGCTTGTCAGGTCGGTATAGGTGTCGATATAGCTTTGCAGGCTGCCGCCGGGGACGCACAGAGGATTTGCCCAACCAGCAGAGGCGGCAATGCCAGCCAGCGCCAGCACAAAAAGGAGGTGTCTCACAGCCTGCCCTCGATTTGATTTCATGTCTCGGCTTGTCTCTCGCCCTGCAAAACTGATCACGTTCTGTACGTTAGACCACCTATCAACGTCATCCTACGTCACAGAACCTCGACTGGGCAAGTTGCAGGGTCGCCACTTACCCAAACTTTAGTACTAGAGATACTATCCGGGAATCGGGGCGCAACACGCAGAAAAACAGGAGGTTATATCATCGCTGGTACCGGGATTTCGCGGGGCCTAGCAGGTCAGGTCGTCCCGGGTGATACGAAAGTCTTCGAGATTGCCCAGAACCGTCAGCGCGATCTGTCGGGTATCGAAGAACGTACAGGCGATTCGCCGCACGTCCTCGTCGCTGACGCCTTCGATGCTGGAGACCAGTTCGTCTAGGCTGAAAAAACGGCCAAAGTACATTTCCTGACGCGCCAGGTTCGACATCCGGCTCGACGTGGACTCCAGGCTCAACATGAGCGACCCCTTGAGGTGATCCTTGGCTCGCCGCAGTTCCTCGGCGGGCACCGGCTCGGTCTTGAGATGGCGGAACTCTTTTGTAATCGAATCCACCACCTTCCTGGCGGATTCCACGCTGGTTCCGGCGTAGATTGACAGGCATCCCGTGTCCCGGTAAGGACTCAGCTCGCTAAATACGGCGTAGGCCAGGCCCTGGCGCTCGCGGATGTTCTGGAACAGGCGCGAGCTCATCCCGCCTCCCAGCAGGGTGTTGAGGACGTAACAGGCGAACCGGTCCTCATGCGGCAGCGGGTAGGATGGCACACCCAGGCAGAGATGCGCCTGTTCGAGCGATTTCTTGTTGCGGAGGGCGATGCGGGCGTGAGTGCCGGGCACCGGGTCGGCGGGTGCGCCCCCCCCGGGCGGAAGAGATTCGAACTGCTGCCGGACCAGGTTTGCCAGATGCGGATGGCTCAAGTTGCCGGCGGCGGTGACAAGAATGTTCGTGGGCTGATAAATGGCGCGGTAATAATCGCGCATCATCGTGCTGTCGAACCGCCGGACGGTCTGTGGGGTGCCGAGAATCGGCTTCCCGAGAGCATGACCCTGCCAGAAGTTGGAGGAGAAAATCTCGTGGACCAGGTAGTCGGGCGAGTCCTCCTCCATTTTGATTTCCTCCAGGATCACGCCTTTTTCCTTCTCGATGTCTTCGTCGCGGAAAAGGGGGTGTAGCACCAGGTCGGAGAGGACATCGAACGCGAGCGGCAGATGCTCGTCCAGCACCTTCGTGTTGAAGCAAACCAGCTCCTTGGCGGTGAAGGCGTCCAGGTTGCCGCCCACCGAATCCACGCTGCGCGCGATATCCTCGGCCGACCGGCTGGTGGTGCCCTTGAAAAGCATGTGCTCGATGAAATGCGAGATCCCGTTCTGTTCCGCCGTCTCCCGCCGCGACCCCGAACAGATCCACACCCCAACGCTGATGCTGCGGACGTGAGGCATGACCTCGGTAATCACGCGGACGCCGTTGGCCAGCGTGCTGGTCTCTATGTTGCGAAATGGCTGGTCGGACGAAGTCATGGCGCAAGGGGAAAAGGGGACGGAGCCTCTTTTCTTTGTAGCACAGGTGGCCCGGGCCGGGCCGGACCGCGGGCGGGCTACAATGGTGACGGAATGCCCCAACCGCTGGTAGGGATGGATCTGGCCGACCTGAACCAGGCCCTCGGTCCTCATGAGCCGGCTTACCGGGCCCGCCAGGTCTACGAAGCCCTTTATCGTAAACAGGCTACAGAACTGTTGCAAATCTCCACGCTCCCCGCAAAGGTCAGACAGGACCTGGCTGGCCGCCACACGGTGGGGCTTCCCGTGGTTGCCCGGCAGTTCCATTCAGTGGACGGCACAATTCGCTATCTGCTGGGTCTGGAAGATGGCAGGACCGTGGAAACGGTACTCATGCCGGAAGGCGAGCGCGACACCATCTGCATTTCGACCCAGGTGGGATGTCCCGTCGATTGCAAGTTCTGTATGACCGCTCTGCTCGGGCTGGAGCGCAGCCTGACGGCAGGGGAGATCGTCGGGCAAGTGCTGCTGGTGGCCCGCGAGAACCGCCTCAGGCAAGAAGGCGGGCGGCTGAACCTCGTGATGATGGGACAGGGCGAGCCGCTGTTAAACCTGCCGAACGTGATCAAGGCGACCCGGATTCTTCTGGACCCGGAGGGGTTCGCGCTTTCGCCGCGCAGAATCACGGTCTCCACCGCGGGTATCGTTCCCAGGATCGCGGAGCTGGGCGCCGAGCCGGTGCGGCCAAAACTGGCGATATCGCTCAATGCGTCCACGGAGGAGATGCGGCGCGAGATCATGCCGATCACGCGCAAGTACCACCTCAAGGATCTGATCGACGCGTGCAAGGCCTATCCGCTGCGGCCTTGGGAAAAGCTGACGTTCGAATACGTGCTGCTCAAAGGCGTCAACGATACGGACGCGGACGCCCGCCGCGTGGCCAAGCTGCTGGCGAACCTGAACGCCAAAGTAAACCTGATTGCGTTGAACCCGGGGCCGGGCATTCCGTTCGAAAAGCCCGACCCGGAGCGCGTCGCGGCCTTTCAGTCGATCGTACGGCGGTCGCTGCCCTGTTTTGTGAGAAAGCCGCGGGGGCTCGACATTTTTGCGGCCTGCGGCCAGTTGAAGCGCGTCACATCTTCTGCACCCGTCGCAGAGTAAAGAGCTCGGGCTTCATGTTTTCCTGCTCGAATTTCTTCCAGTCGTCGTTGACGTGGATCAGTTTGCCGCTGATGTGATTGCTCCGCTCGGATGCCAGGAACAGGGCCAGAGCGATCTGGCGCTCGGCGGGGACGCCGCCGGTCACACGCACCTTTTCCGCGTCTTCGATCTCCTTGCGTCCGGCGCGCTCTTCGCCGGCCTGGAGCACTTCATCCGTCATGTGAGAGTACGCCGCGCCGGGAGCGATCACGTTCACCTGGACGTTGTGGTCGCGCACCTCCTCCGCGAGTGTCTCGCCAAACCGCACCACGGCGGTCTTGGCCGCGGCGTAGGCACTGAAATTCGGCCGGGCATAGGCACTGCCGCCGCCGGAGAGCAGCATGATTTTGCCGGAGCGCTTCTCGATCATGGCCGGGAGAACGGCGCGGCACGCGTTGGCGGCGCCGATGAGGTTGGTCTCGATGGCCTCGTTCCAGGCTTTGGGCTTGGCGGTGAGGAACGGGCCGATGGGGCCTTGCACCCCGGCGGCGGCGATCAGTACGTCGAGCCCGCCGAAGTTCTCGCGCATGCGCTCGACCGCGTGCGCCAGCTGGTCGACGTCGCGCACGTCCGCCCGCAGACGCATCGCCGAGCCGCCGGCCTGTTCGATCT
>Ga0335080_10006092_pt1 | contig 12468 bp, 11 predicted proteins | sample Lox_Sample_34_FD_206720 | JGI IMG/M metagenome (GOLD analysis project Ga0335080, IMG submission 206720) | Soil microbial communities from Loxahatchee National Wildlife Refuge, Florida, United States - Lox_Sample_3.4 | ecosystem: Environmental > Terrestrial > Soil > Wetlands | place: USA...
CTGTAACCGTCGGCCCATTCGAAGTTGTCCAGCAGGCTCCAGAGGAAATAGCCCTTGATCGGATAGCCCTCGGAGGCGGCGCGATGCAGGTGGGTGAGGTGATTGCGTAGATACATGACGCGATCGGTGTCTTCGATGTGGCCGTCGGGCCTGATCACGTCGTCGGCTGAGCAACCGTTTTCGGTGATGTAGAGGGCGCGCGGTTTCCAGATGTCGCTGACGTTGCGGATGGCCCAGTACATTACTTCCGGGCCCACGTAAAGCCAATCGGAAGCCATGTGAGGGAAAGAAGGCTGCTTCTTCTCGATCACATATCCGGCCGGGGTCGCGGCGGCGCTCACATATTCGGGGCGATAGACATTAAGCCCGACGAAATCCAGCGGGCTGCCGATGGCTTTCATGTCTCCGGGCTCGACTTTGGGGGCGTTCGCGCCCTCGCGCTGTAGATAACCTTCGGTGTATTTGCCTTCCAGAACTGCGGTAAGAAATTTGGCGTTTTCCTCTCGCGTGGCGCGTTGCGTCGCCTCAATATGCTCCTGGGTTTCGATCACCGGCACGTAGACGATGGCATCTTCGGCTAGGCCGACCTGGGTTCCGCTTTTTGCGCTGGCCCGAATCGCCTGCACGCCGAGGCCATGGGCCAGCACGCCGTTGTGGCGAATCTGATTCACTTGCGCGTCCGGCAACTTCAAGCCCGGAGCAAACTGGCCGGTCTTGTAGCCCAGATCGGTGAAGCACTCAAATTCGTTGATGGTGAAAAAGTGGCTCACGCGATCGGAAAGCTTTCCGGAAACATAGGCAGCGTAATCGGCGTAGGCCTTGGAGGTGTCGCGGGACTGCCAGCCTCCCGGGAGAGCCTGGGGCAGGTCCCAGTGGAAGAGCGTGACGTAGGGAGCGATATTGTTCTTGAGCAGCTCGTCGACTACGCGCTGGTAATAATCGAGGCCTTTGGGGTTGGGCTGGCCGGTGCCGTCGGGGAAAACGCGGGGCCAGGCGATGGAGAACCGGTAGCCGCTCACGCCCAGATTCTTCAGCAGCGCTATGTCTTCTTTATAGAGATGATAGGAATCGTCGGCGACATCGCCAGTCTCTCCCTGAAACGTTTTTCCGGGGGTGTGGGAGAAGGTATCCCAGACGGAAGGCTTGCGTCCGTCTTCGTTCACGGCGCCTTCGACCTGGTAGGCCGCGGTGGCGCACCCCCAGAGAAAGTTGGGAGGGAATTTCAGTGGGGCTGCACTGGGTGTTTGAGCAAGGGAGAGGCGCGGGAAGGAAGCACTGGCAAAAGCCGCGGCGGCGGTACCAGCCAGAGTCTTGCCGAATCGGCGACGGGTAATTTTTTTCATGGGCCCAAGCAGATTACCACTGCAGTGGACTCAAAAGAAGGGCCGCAGTCCAGGCTCACTGCCAGGGCTGAGCCAGAGGGCGGGCGAACCCCGATCTTCACGCGGGCCACGCCTGAACAAATTATCTTGCCGGCAACGCACAGCAAGATAATCTTCAGCGTTTCCATTCACGTGCGACCTTCAGGTTTTTTCCCTTGCGCGCCACTTACCCGCATGGGGTGGATTTCGAACGTATTGAGCCCCGTCAACACCGAAGGGTCATTCTCCGCAAATCGCCGGGCCTCAGCTTCGTCGTCGACTTCGAGTATGCCGATGCCAAACGGTCCCTCACGAGCCAACACCGGGCCGAACAGGAGGACCCGGCCCTCCGCGAAGTGTTGTTGAAAGTACTGGCCGTGCTGGTTCATCACGCGCTTCTCCTCGTCGGTTATGTCCTGGGCGAAGGTAGGCCGAGGCGAAATGAGTTTGAAAAAATAGTGTTTCTTCATAGGCTGGAATTGTAACGGAAGCACTATAGCCAGCGCTTCGCGAGGCGGGCGAGTCGTACCACACGATAGAGCGGAAAGAATAGTCCGGGCAAGCGGATGGCCGACCATTCGCCAACGCCGGGCGTGGAGGCGAGCCGCCACAGGAATCGCAGGCGGTCCTGCCAATGTTCCCGGGCCTGCGTCATCAAGCGAAAGTACGAAGGAGCTTCAATGTCGTATTCGTTCGCGTCGGCGAGGATCGAAAGTGCCTTCTGCGCGACAACTTCTGCGGCGGGATCATCTTGCGAGATTTGCTGAACCGTTTGCGGCAAAGGCGCGGCCAGCAGCCGATGTGCCAGGAGAAAAGTCACGGCCACAATGCGCTGAATTCTGAGTTGCCTTGCCCGCTGGCCGATCACAGTCCAATTAAGCGGTTTGCTCCTGGCCAAGCTGGCGATATCACACAGCCAGGAGAGCTGCATCCAGGCGTGCTTGGCAGCGTGGACGCAGAGAACCAGCAAGAGATCCTCGTGGCTTAGGGTCCGGACAGCACCGCTGCCGAGGGTCTCCACGATGGCTCTTTCGAAAAGATCGCGGAAGTCAAAGTTGACACAGTAGAAGCGAGGGAGAATCTGCCATTTGATCTCGAGCAGATTAGCCCCGCGTGGTCCATCGAAGGCGTATTCGTAGCCTGACCGTAGGTATGCGCGCTCTTCGCGTGGCGTGAGGCTGAGAGCTGGTTTGTATCCCAGTTCTGCGAGGGCCGGTCTAACTCTGGGAAGATCGGCGGGATGGATCAGCAGATCGAGGTCGACAAACTGGCGCATGGTAACGTTTCCGTAAAGCATTGCAGCCAGCACGGGCCCTTTATAAGGAAGCGCTGTTATGCCGCTTTGTTTCAGGCGATCGAGAATGCGAAACAGTTCCTTGGTGAGCCAAAGCCCCTGCCGGGCATTGGCCTCGTAGAGGGCGCGCAGGTCTGGGAGTGACCTGGTCAACCTCGGCCCCATCCCTGCCAACCGGGGATAGACCAGCGGTACCACGCCATGGCGCTGGGCGAGTTGAGCAAACCGGCCCCAATCCAGATTCTGCGGCGGTTCCGTCTGGCGGCACTCGTCCACCGATTCGGCACAGCAACCAAGCAGCAAGTCGAACTCAGGAGTAAACGCAGAGGAGAGGGCTGGAGTCAGGGCAGCATCAGGCGAAGGTTGGGGCCAGGCAGCCGTCATACGGCGAAAATCAACATGCCGAGGGGCAGAGCGTCAGCATCCAAAGTGCAACTCTACGAACTGGTTTCGGAACGTCCAATTGCCTTCCGCGACACTATAATACAGACAACTCCAGCCTTGGTTTCAGTTTGCTGCACCGGCGATTGCGTGTACCAGCAATGGAAAGTGTCCTCCTCGAATCGGTCAGCAAAGTGTTCCGGCACCGCCCTGCGCTTTTCAATTTCATGGGCAGAGAGCGGCGGGGCGAAACTCGCGCGCTGGACAATGTGACCCTGAGAGTTCCCGTGGGCAGCGTGCTCGCACTACTGGGTCCCAACGGCAGCGGCAAGACCACTGCCTTGAAGCTGATTTCTACCATGCTTTTGCCCGATGCCGGACGGGTGATGGTCGAGGGCGCGGACACCCGCAAACAGGCCAGCCTGGTGCGGCAACACGTAGGATTCGCCGTCGCCACAGAGCGGTCTTTCTTTCCGAGACTCACGGCGCGGGAAAACCTGGACTTCTTCGCTGCGCTGGACGATGTGCGACGAAAGACCAGGCCGAAACTGATCGAACGCATGCTGGAACTTGCGGGATTGCAGGAGCATGGGGATACGCTCGTGATGAAATTCTCCGCGGGAATGTACCAGCGGCTGGGAATCGCGCGAGCGCTGATAAAACGGCCGTCCGTCGTTCTGCTCGATGAGCCCACGCGCAGCCTCGATCCGGCGTCGGCTGCCCACTTCTGGCGACTGGTGCGCGGTTTGCCGGGCCACGGCGCCACTGTGATTCTAGCCACCCATAATTTTCAGGAAGCGATTGCAGCCTGCGATCAGGTGGCGGTGTTGCAGCGGGGAAGGCTGGCCGGGTTGCGCACGCTGGAAGATTTCAGCGTGGAGCAACTGCGCCACTACTACTTTCGTACGACTGGCGAAGCCGACGGCACTCTGGAATTTGAAGCGCAGCGGAGGGTGCTCGATGAAGCTGGCTAGCCTGCCGGACAAAATGGCCGCCATCGCGCGCCGCGATTTGCTGACCGCCGCGCGTTACCGGAATGGCTTTGTGCTCGCGGCGGGAGGCGCTGCCGCCGAACTGGCAGCCTTCTACTTTCTTTCGCGCGCTATCGGCCCGGGCTTTCGTCCTGAAGGAATGGACTTTTTCCCTTTTGTTCTTGTGGGCACGGGTTTCTACACGTTTCTGATCGCCGGCATCAACGCATTCTTGCACATCATTCAGGAGGCGCAGCAGACAGGAACGCTGGAAGTTCTGATGACCACTTCCACGCCGCCGCCGGTGCTGGTGTTCTTGAGCGCGATGTCGGCCTTTGCCGGCAACACACTCTATTTGCTGTTCTATCTGGCGGCCGGGTTTTTGCTGTTTGGCGCTCCGCTTCAGAATATCAATTGGCCGGGATGCGCCATCGTTCTAGCGCTTTCGCTGTTGATTGCGATCTCTCTAGGCGTGCTGGCGGCGGCCTTGCAACTGGCCATCCAGAAGGGATCTGCGGTTGTCTGGTTGTTTGCTTCGGGAACCTGGTTCCTGACCGGCACGCTGTTCCCCGTTACCGCTTTGCCACAACCGTTGCGTACTCTGGCGGAATTCATTCCCCTTACTCACTCGCTTAGTGGCATGCGGCTGGCCCTGCTGCAAGGAGCGAGTTGGGCGGCGTTACTTCCTGAAATTTCAGCCTTAGCTTTGTTTGTGGCCGCACTCTTGCCGTTGAGTCTGCTGATATTTTCGTACACACTGTACCGGGCGCGGCTGCAGGGCACGCTGTCGTTTTATTAACCTCGTAAACCTGACCGGAACCGTGGACTCGGAACCCCTAAATTGACCGCGGAATCCTCTCGGGCGGTCATCTTCGCAGATAACAAGGCGCAGGATTTGCTTCCCCGGGCGGCAACGGGACTGCGCTATTCTGTCGATACTGCTATTTCTGCGCATGAATACCTTAGTTTTGGAACAGAGTAAGCGCAGCCTCGCGACCCAGGCGTTGCAATCCTGGGGCAGGTTGAAGCTGCGGGTCAACGGTGCCAGCATGATCCCCACTCTATGGCCGGGAGATCTTGTGACCGTCGAGTCTCAAGGCTTCGATCAGGTTGAACCCGGACAACTTGTGCTCTATGAACGTGAGGGAAGATTCGTTGTGCATCGCGCGATCAGGAAGGCAGCTACGCCGGAAGGCGCAGTTTTAATCACACGCGGAGATTGCGTGGCGAAAGAAGATGCGCCCCTTCCTGCCGCTGCTCTTCTGGGGACGGTAACTCAGATATGGCGGCATAACTCGCTTCTGGGGCGTGGCCGCCCGCTCACTATCGGGCAACGAATCGTGGGCGGCGTGCTTTGCCGCTGGGAGCTTTTAAGAAACGTGGTTCTACGGCTGCAAATGCGTTCTTCGGAAAGTTCCCCGATGGAAGACTTTGCCGCCTGCAGAGGGCTCCTTGAGTGAAGCCGGCATCTAAGATTCTGGACAGGAATGGAACGTTGGTTTGAGTGAGAGTCAGACAATCGCGATTGAAATCGGTGGACATCCGATCCTATTGCGCACGGAGGACGATGCTTTTCGAAAGCTGGTCGCGGAGCGCTATGCCGGTTTTGTAGGATCTTCTTCTTTGTCCAGCAGCAGTTTTGAATTTGAGGTCGATCTGCTTACAACTCCTCCTGAGCCTGCGGATGAAGACGTTCGCGTGGAGCGGAGCGGGGCCAGTTGGCGCCTGCGACGGGGAGACTTCGAGGCGGAATGGAATCCCGCACTGCGCCGCGGCCGCATTCGTCAGACCGCAAATCCTTACTCGATCGATTCTGTTCTGCGCATCGTGCACAGCCTCATTCTGGCCCGTGAAGGAGGATTTCTGCTGCACGCCGCCAGCGCGATTCGTGGAGGCCGCGCGTTCTTGTTTTCCGGCGTTTCCGGCGCGGGAAAGACAACCATTTCGCGGCTCGCTCCTCCGGATGCGACGCTGCTGACGGATGAAATTTCCTATGTTCGCCGGCTGGGCGAGGGCTATCACGCCTGCGGCACCCCCTTTTCTGGCGAACTGCAGAAGTCGGGGGAGAATTGCTCGGCTCCCATTCGCGCTCTGTTTTTTCTCAAGCATGGAGCGGAGAACAAGATCGAAGCCGTGCCTCAGGCGGACGCGCTTCGCAGCTTGATGCGCAACATCCTGTTTTTTGCTGAAGATCAGGAGTTGGTGGGAAGAATTTTTCAGGCAGCTTGCGAATTTGTGGAACGGGTTCCGGCGCAACGGCTGACTTTTCTGCCGGACACCCGGATTTGGAGCATGATTCAATGAGCGAAAAATATCTCGCGAGAAGCTCCGCCATTGCTTCCCGTCTGCTGGGCGGCGAAATGATGGTGATGTCCGCGCTGGATTCCACTTTCTTTACCTTGAACGAAGTCGCCACGGTGATCTGGCAGGCGGCCGACGGGCACACCCCGATGTCTGCGATTGTGAGCAGAATCTGCACCGAGTTCGAGATCGACCCCGGTGTCGCTGAGGTCGACGCTGAGCATTTTGCCGAGGAACTTTCCCGGCACGGCATTCTGCTGGTTTCGGATTCGCCGCAAGAGATTTCGTCGTCCCCCACGGAGGCGGCATGACGCTGATGGAAGAGGTCCAGCAGCGTGCCCTGCAATTGGGTGTGCCGTGGGCGGTACATCTGGACGTTACCTACCGCTGCAATGAAGGCTGCGTGCACTGTTATCTGGACCATGACGATCGTGGTGAGATGACGACCTCCGAGATCAAGGGCGTACTCGACCAACTGGCTCAAGCCGGTACTTTCTTCCTCACTTTCAGCGGCGGGGAAGTTTTCATGCGGCAGGATTTCCTGGAACTCGTGGCCTATGCGCGGCTTCAGATGTTTAACGTCAAAGTCAAAACCAACGGCGTGATGATCCGCCAGACGCAGGCTGCCCGGCTGCGGCAGTTGGGAGTGGAGCAAATACAGATCAGCGTCTATTCTCACCGGCCGGAAATTCACGATGCCATCACCAAACTACCCGGGTCGTTGAAGAAGACGATCGACGCCATTCGGTTTCTGAAGTCACAAGGCCTGAAAGTGGTGGTGGCGAATGTGCTGATGACGCTGAACTCGACGGACCAGAGTGGAGTCCATGCCCTGGCGCGCGAACTCGGCGTCAGTTACACGCTCGATCCGACCATCACGCCGAAGATCGACGGCGATACTTCCATTCTTGATTTGCGAATTGCGACTTCCGATCTGAATGCTGTGCTTCACAATCAGGACCTGGTGGGCAACGTGGACGAGTATTGCGCCGCCCCATCGCCTGTCGACGAAGACGATATGGACGGATACTCGTGCAGCGCGGGGCATACGTCTGTTTATATTTCACCCTACGGAGATGTTTTTCCCTGCGTGCAGTTTCCTTTGCCCAGCGGCAATGTGCGGCGGCAGAAGTTCCTCGACATCTGGAACCACTCGCCGGCTTTGCACGAAGTGCGCTCGATCCATGCACGGGATTTGCCGGTTTGTTCCACCTGTAGCCACATGGCCAGTTGCACGCGCTGTCCGGGTTTGGCCTACATGGAAGGCAACATGCGCGGGCCGTCCGCGGCGGATTGCGAGAAGTCTTTTGAGAGGACAGGGATTCCCTCGGCAAACATGCTCCGCAAGGCACATCTCCGAACTCTGACGCCACTGATACAGATCCAGCCACTGGGTTTGTAAGTGGCAGAAGTTTTTTCACCACAAAGGACACTAAGGTACACGAAGGAGGGCCTTCTGCTTTTCACCTTCGTGTACCTTCGTGCCCTTTGTGGTTAACGAATTCGAGGCTCTAGCTATCGATTGAGCAGCTTTGAGAAGTACCGGTTGTCGTAATACATCGACGTATTGTGGACGTATTCCAGCACGCGATGCATGCGGTCTCTTTCTTCGCGGCCCATCTCGTTGAATTGGACGGCAATCCCCAGGCCGGGATCGATCCGCAGCACGCTGCCGTTGGCCTGCAGCTTGCCGTCGTCGATGGAGAAAATCAGCTTTAGCTTGGTAGTCGGAGGCAGCAGAGCGCTGGTTTCGACGTAACAGCCTCCCAGACTGACGTCGATCAGATTTCCCAGGACCGGCGCTTCCCCTTCGTGGGGCTGCAGCTCGATGGTGACCCGGCACTTCATACGAGGAAACAACCTGCGGTTCTTGCGCGATGGCTGCTTCTGCTTTTCGAGGTACATGCGCCGGTCGGCCTCGGCCAGAAGCTCCTCGGCGTCCTGCCCATTTTCGGGGTACACGGCTTGGCCGACGCTAAGAGAAAGAATGTCTTCGTTGCACACATCGATCCCTGCCTGACGGGCAAGCTCACGCAGGCTCTCAGCTTTCTTTGTGGCCGCGTCGGCCGCCAGCCCGGGGGCGACAATCACAAACTCGTCGCCACCCATTCGGGCCACATAGTCATATTCGCGGCAGCTGTCTTTGAGTGCCTGGGCAAACAGGCGCAACACGCGATTGCCTTCCAGGTGGCCGAAGCGGTCGTTGATCTGTTTGAAACCGTCCATGTCACTGACCATCACGACCAGCGATGAGTTATCACGTTTGCAACGGGCCAGTTCGCGGTCGAGCTGCAAGAACAACGAACGCGCGTTGGGCAGGCCGGTGAGATAGTCGGTGGTCGCGGAATTCTCTGCCTGTTCGTACTTGAGGGCATTCTCAATAGCCAGCGCCATCTTGGAACTGATGGCCAGCAAGATGCGCAGGTGGTCGGAAGTAAACGCGTCTTGTTCCGCGTGATAGACGGCGAGCACGCCCACAACGCCAGCGATGCCTTCCAGCGGAATCGCCAAAGCCGAACGCAGAGTGCTGAACTTGGTGGGATCGTTCAGATATCCGGGTTCGACCGACGGGTTGCCATTCACGATCGGTTTGCGGTTTTGCGCAACCCAACCCGAGAGCCCCTGCCCCAGCGGAATGCGGAGCGAAGCAAACAGGCGGTGATTGTCGCCACTGACGTGTTGCGGAATCAGTTCCTGTCCACGCTTGACGTAGATCGCGATCGCATCGTAAGGCACCAGGCGCTGCAGTTTTACGCAGAACACGGAAAGCGTTTCATCCAGGCTGAGCGATGCACCCAGGTCCTGGCTGAGTTCGAACAAAGTCTGAGCTTCCTGCCGCGCCGCCGCAATAGAGAAGAGAAAGTTGGCCTCCTGGCCAGGTACATCTTTGACCGCGATATCTTCGAAACCTGCCGCGGGGGCCAGTCCGTGCTCGACCTTGACGTCTTTAGAGAGCGGCGGCGCCTCGCTGTGCTCGAAACTGCCCTCAACCAGCTTTTCCAGCTGGCGATAGCGCTTTTGCAGAACGTCCACAACTTTGGGATCAAAAGACTTCCCGGATTCGCTTTGCAACCGCTTGATGACCTCTTCAATGGGCAAAGCCCGCCGGTATTGGCGGTCGGAAGCCATCGCGTCGAGGAAGTCGACGGCTGTCAGAATGCGTGCACCAATCGGAATTTGTTCTCCCTTCAGGCCGAAGGGATAGCCCGACCCGTCCCAGCGTTCATGGTGTGCCCGCACAATGGGGACAACCGGATAAGGGAAACGCACTCGTTCCAGGATCTCCGCTCCCACCATGGGGTGGATTTTCATCTTTTCAAATTCTTCCGGCGTCAGCCGGCCCGGCTTGGAAATGATGTGCTCCGGCACGGCGAGTTTGCCGATGTCGTGCAATAGCGCCGCCGCGTGGAGGGCCTCCATCTCGGCCCCTTCGACTCCCAGTTCCTTGGCCACTTCGATCGCGTACACCCGCACGCGCTGCAGGTGATCGTGGGTCGTATGATCTTTAGCTTCGATGGCAAGCGCCAGCGCTTCGATTGTTCGCAGGTGCAGAGTGGCCATTTCTTCCACATGGCGTTTCTCGTCTTCCAGCTTGCCGAGATACAAGCGATAGGAGCGGTAAATCAGATAGATGACAGGGACAATGAGGAGCGAGGTCTCCCAGCCGAAGATGCGATTGAACCAGCCGATCATTCCGGCGAAGGCTGCGCCGACAAGGTAGTAGGGGAATGACCAGAAGTAGCACTCAATCCAGATCTTCTTCAGCTTCTTGCCTTCGGTAAGAGCAATCACCAGGGCAATCGAACCGGTATTGGCTATGAAGTATGTGACCGCAGCCACGCCCACCAAAAGAGGGCGGCTGCTGAAAACATGGGTTGTCAGCACGGCATGATAGGCCGCGTAGGCCGCCGCCGTGGCAAACGCGCTGGCGCAGATGTTGAAAGTAACCTGCAGAGCGGTGGGCCGATCACGGTAGAAACACTGCACTAACAAAGCCGCCGTGCCCAGGATGAGGGTCTCGGCAAAGCTAAGTTCCAGCATCCCCAGCAGAATGAAGAGAAAGTTCACCGACATGGTGCCGGTGATGCCCGGCAGGTGAACTTTCAACCGGGCCGCCAAAATCGCAATCAGCAGATAACAAAGAAACTGGGCGATATTGCGGCTGGTGGGGTTGGCCGCTCCGTAAATCAGCACACCGGTGCCTGCCAGGATGACCAGGCTGATGAACACCCGGGCCCCGACGCTCATGTGTTTCCACGACTGTGAGCGGCTCGTCACTATTCTCCGAACGACTCCCCCACGATGGCCTTTTGGGAAACGAAAACAGGCTGGGAGTCTTCCTCTAAGTGATAGCAGTCAAAAGACTTCATTACAACAATTCGCCGCTGGTCGAGAAAACTTTCGTAACGGGAAACACGTCTCGGGGGTCACTGTCAGGAAAGGTCAACCGGCAAGGAAGTTAGTCTTAACTGCCTTGTCTGCAAAGCCTTGGGGACAGGCCGAACAACTGGCGATTGGTGTGCTAGATTGAAGCCGGGCGGGCCCTTAGCTCAGCGGTTAGAGCAGTGGACTCATAATCCATTGGTCCCAGGTTCAAATCCTGGAGGGCCCACCAGGTACCCCAGAGCCCACCAGAGGCAATTCTAAAAATGTATTCCTACCCTTTCCGGGCAAAAACGCTGTAGTTCGGAGTGAACTGATCGTTTTCGGTAAGCTTTAACCGTTCCAGACCGAGACCAAGAAGATTTAGGGCAGGACTGATGGTCACGCTAAACATCCTTCGCGACACCCCGAAGTTGGCGAAGGCATTCAGCGCCACATTCAGCGTGCGGCAAACCCCGCCCAGACTGTCGACCTCAGGGACAATGTCCACCTGGGCAAAGGGCGCAAGCAACTGCCGGATTCCGGCCGGCAGGAATCGCCGGTACTCTTCGTCGGCGAATCTGGGGGCCATCGCGGGGACACTCATCAGCAGCGCGCCGCCGGAATTGAGGACGCGATGAATCTCCAGGGCTGCTCGGCACGGGTCCCGGAAGCAGTCAAACACTTGAGTCGCGATAGCTAGATCAAAGGTCTCCGCCTCGAACGGCAACGCTTCGCCGCTCGCCATCACATCGACCAGCTCGGTTCGAAGCACATCGACGCTGAAGTACTGTTCGACGCGGCCCTCCAGTAGCGACCGGTAAGGCTGGTAGCGGCCACCCACATCCAGGACACGAAGTTTCGCCCTGGACAACCGGGCAATCCATTGGGTGAAGATCAAGCGCCTTGCGCGCAGTACCAGGTAGTTGGGATCAGTGAGCGAAGGATAGAGCCTGCGACGGGCAATCTCGCGGAGTTGATCTGCTGGCTGCACAGGCGTTTTGCATTCTATCGCGCGTGACTCACTGAGACGATGCCGCCGGCCATTCGACAACTCCAACTTTGCCGTCGGGTTGACGCTCCAGAACCGGGGCGTAGAGTCCCAGCAACTGCCGCCGCCACCAGACTCCATTCTCGCGCTTGTCATTCATGGAAGTGCACCAATACTGCCAGAGAACAGCCCGCACTCTCTGCGGCGGCGCCTTGGGGAAAGGGTTTCCGGCGAATAGCGAAAGCACGTCGCGGTCATTTGAGAGCAGCCTGACTTCAGTGTTGGTAACGATGGGATACTCACGCCAGTTGCCCAACGAGGCGAACCACAGATTCCAATCGAAGCGGGGTTGATAAGGCGCGTAAATGCCGGGAGGCTCATTCAAGTCCTGCGGCTTATAACGAAATGGATAGGCTACCCAGGTTTGTCCGTCTGGCGATCCCTGGAATTCAATTTCATAACGTCCACGGGTCATCACAGCGAACAGGCCGTAGCGATTCGCGATGCGAAACGGGTCGAGCGCTCCCACCGGAGAAGTTGGCAACGGGAGGCGGGGAAACAAAATCCACAGCATTTGGGCCGTAGTGGAATAGAAAATCAAGCCAAGCACTGCTGCCGTAAGCGAAACTCGCAGCGCGGTGAACTGGGAAGAGAATTCTCGCTGATTAGTACCATCCATGACGGGCGCTTCGGGTCCGCCGGAGGAAACAAATGTCTGCCAGCGTTTGGGAAAGAAACGAAGCAGGAATTGGTCATCGAGCAGAAGAAATCCGAGCGCCAGAACAAGGTAGTTCAGGAACGTGTAGT
>Ga0335080_10006094_pt1 | contig 12466 bp, 11 predicted proteins | sample Lox_Sample_34_FD_206720 | JGI IMG/M metagenome (GOLD analysis project Ga0335080, IMG submission 206720) | Soil microbial communities from Loxahatchee National Wildlife Refuge, Florida, United States - Lox_Sample_3.4 | ecosystem: Environmental > Terrestrial > Soil > Wetlands | place: USA...
GCCAGCGCGCGCGAACGGGCGGCAGAAACTGATCGATCGCGGCCGGTCTGCTGGATGCCCTTGGCGAGCTTGGCCACCAGCGCCTTGGATTGCGCCGGTGCGAGCAGATCCTGGCACCAGTCGAAGACTAACGCCAGTTGCCGCAGATCCTGCCCCGGACCCAGCGCCCAGGTCACTGCGCTCCGGCCGCTCTTCTGATCGCCGGCCACCCTGTAATAAAGCGCGTCGGCAAAACCCGGCTCCGGCATAGGAGCGCGCCCCGCCATCAACAGCTCGAACTGCTGCCAGCGCAGCGACCGTCGCTGCCTTTCTTTTTGTAGCAGCTGAAGCCGGTGACTGCCCAAAAGCAGGCGAGGATGCTCGTTATAGACGTGGAAGCTCTCCTCCTGCTGGCTCTGCGCCACCCCAGGCACAGCCAAAACCATGGAGGTTAAAATACCCGTCCAGACCCGATGAGACATGAAGTCCGATTGTGTCATAGCGCCACAGCCGGGCACCACGGTGCCTCAGATATTGGTTAGCATGGACTACCTCAAACTTGAAGAATCAATACTTTAGGAGCATTGACAGTTGGCCGCGCTGTTGCTATCTCTCTAATGAATTGGCGAAGTAACCTGTAACCTGCCCTCTGCTGCAACAGGCAGGATGAGACGGAAGCGGGCAAGAAGAAACAGCGTGCTTGCGGGAGCCGATGTTTTAGTTTGCTTTAATGCTCGCGGCTGAATCGTTTTGCTGGTTGCATCAGAGGGGTTTTTTGTTGGTACGGATTCTCACTTCTCTCCAGGGTTCTGGGTTGCGGTAGTCTTCTGGCGTTCTTGGTGCAGGGAAATCGGACGCGGAACCTCACCAGGGATTTATGGAAACAGCAGGTGCCCGGATGGCCCGCCGCCGGATCCCAGCTCGACAACGGGCGGACCGCATCGGACCGGCTCCAGAACGTCGGGGAGCTTTCCGGTGCGGTTTTTCTTTTACCAAGCCAGGGTTCCGGTCCGGGGTTCTTCCTCCAGGCTCGGCAGGTAGAGCGTCTTGCAGTGCTCGCAGCGGTAAATTTCGGCTTCCGGCCCGAACTTGCGTTTCACTTCGTCCCCGAAAAAGTACCAGCGCTTCAAATGGCCCGCGCATAACTTGCCCTTGGCGTCTTTCTCGTTGCAAGCGCGCATGCGGGGGATTCTCCGTTTGACCTTGGTGCCATCACCTAACGTGGCCACCAACTCCGTCACCGGGATGGCCTTGTCGGATACCTTGTATTTCGGGTTTGCCATTGAACAGAAGTATATCAGGGCCGTTTGCGTTCGCGTCCATGCCGTTGTTACAATACGAATTCAGGATTTCGAAGGAGATTTCCGTCCAATGGCGAGAGTATGTGATGTCTGCGGTCGTGGGCCGCAATTCGGCCACCGCATCAGCCACGCCCACAACGTGACCAAGCGCCGCTGGAACCTCAATTTGCAGACGGTTCGCGCAGTGGTCAAGGGCGCTACCAAGCGCCTGCGCGTGTGCACTTCCTGCATCCGCAGCGGCAAAGTCCAAAAAGCCGCCTAGATTTCCGGGTAGAACTCGAAGAACGCATCGAGCGACTGCAGAAGCTGCTGGCGAATCTCTTTTTCGCTGGCGCCCTCGATCAGGTGCATGGTCACCGAAGCTGTGCGGCCGTTCTTGAGGACGATCGCAGCTTCCCCGACCGATTCCAACTCGTCGCTCGGCAAGAGACGCACTCCGTAGACCAGCGCCAGCTTGGCCATCAGATAAACATCTCTTCGTCTTGCGTAGCGTGGTCCACCGACTCGCGCCGGCTGTGCGCCACCACCGACAGCGCCGCACGAATGCCGTGCATGATGCCATCCACCTGCTTGACGGGTTTGAGAATCGCGGTCTTTACGGCGTCGCTGGCCTGCTGCACCTGCTCCACCGTCAAGTCCACGGCGCCATCAATGCGCGCCACCTGAGCGCGCGCCCGATCGCTCATCTCTTTGACCACCTCACCCAGGCGGTCGACGTGCTCGTGGAGAGTCTTGACCACGTCGGTGGCCTCGGTGGTCATCTGGGAAAACTTGGGGGAGTTCTCGTCCAAGAAGCGGCGCACCGTCCCGAGGATGGGCGTAAGCGCGTCAGCCACCGGCAACAGCTTGTCTTGCGTGGCTTTCGTCACGCGGTACATGGAGAAAATAAGCACGGCCTGCACCACGAACGCCACCAGCGCGAGAAACACGCCCAACGAAATGACCCAACGAAAGACGTCTTCCGACATAGACCTGTTGGTTAGTGAGCTACCTGCCCTTCGGGCGGTGTGGGCTGCGCGACCGCTTCACGATAGGCCTGTTTGCCGGCCTCGACCGCTTCGGCCAGAGTGTCCTTCTGGCGGCCGATGGCCTCTTTCCCCCGCTCGATGATATCGCTGGCGCTATCGCGCAACTCGGAACCGCGCTTCTTGAGATATTCCTTGCCTTCGTCGGCCTTTCCTCGAATCAGCTCTCTGGTCTCCTCGCCGGATTTAGGGGCAAAGAGAAGCCCGAGCCCGACGCCCACGCCCACACCCAATAAGAAGCTCGCCAGGTCTTCTGTGTCCATGATTCTCTCCTTCGTTTCAGGCCCGGCTTCCTGCCAACCCCGACGGAAACCCGCCCCGCTCGTGCAGTTCCAAGTATACTCCGCGGAGCGAGTTATGGTTTACTCTTGCGCGTCACGCGATTAAACTCTTGGACAGTTCGTGAACCATGCGAGGATCTGCCAAGCGCCGGCTGGATGCGAATGGGCTCTGGGAACTGGCGCTCAAGACGCTGGGCGCACGTGCCTGCTCCGGCGGCGAGCTCCGCCAGAAGCTCGTCCAACGTGCCGCACGGCTTGAGGACGTAGACGCGACGATAGCGCGATTGAAGGAGTACCGCTATATAGACGACCGGCGGTTTGCCGAAAGCTTTGCCACCGCGCGCCTCGAAAATCAGCGGCTGGGGAAAAACCGGGTCTCGCAGGATCTGCGCCGGCGGCGCGTGGCCCCTGCCCTGGCCCAAACGGTCGTCGACAAGACATACAAAAATGTCGATGAACCTGCCCTGATCGAGGAGTTCATCCGGCGGAAATACCGCGAGGCTCCCCGGGAAGAGTTGTTTCGCGAGGACAAGCAACTGGCATCCGCTTACCGGCGGCTCTTGCGCGCCGGTTTCGGCTCCGGCAACATCATCCGCGTCCTAAAGCGCTTTGCAGCCAATCCGGAACTGCTCGATCAGTTCGAGCCACCGGCGGAAACCAGCCAAGAGCAGGAATGAGTCACACGGTTTCAGACGACCTCGGAACCGTCGCCTAGCGCCACGCTCCAGGTCTTAAACCCTCCGCAAATCAGTGGTTCCTCCGATTGCCGTCACCGGCGCGGCGTGGGACGATCGGCCCGTGCAACGCGAATAGGTGTACTCCGGGCCTATATTGGCGGCTAGCGGCTGCCCCAAAACCTGGTTCAATTCGGATGCAGCACAACCATTTCGTGGTGGCTAATAATGCGCATTCCGGTGAGAGAAGTGCCGTCTCACGCAGACTGATTGTAGTTCCCACGTGGAGTTCAGGGCCCGGTGGGGGAACAGATCCTCGGAAGCCCGTTTCCTGGCTTGAGATCGGGGCACCAAGACTAATCAGCGAAATCTGGAGCGGGCAATGGCCATCATCCTGATCGTAGACGACCACGAATCGAATCGCGAACTTCTCACGACTCTGCTGGGTTACCGGAATCACCAGACGGTGGAAGCCGCGGACGGAGCCGAGGGTCTGAAGCGCGCCCGAGAGGTCCGGCCCGATCTGATCATCACCGACATCCTGATGCCCACCATGGATGGCTATGAATTGACCCACAAGTTACGTGAGGATCCCGCGCTCGCCGGAATTCCGGTCATCTTCTACTCGGCGCATTACCTGATGCACGAAGCGCGCGCGCTGGCGGAGCGCTGTGGAGTGGAGTACGTGGTTCCAAAACCGGTCGAGCCCCAGGAACTCATCCGCACGGTGGATGCCGCTCTGGGACTGGCGCCGATTGTGGTCGCACCGCCGCCGGTAGAGGAATTCGATCGCGAGCATATTCGCGTCCTGACTGACAAGCTCTCGACAAAGGCCGAAGAGGTGCAAAATCTGAATGCGCGTCTGGAGGCCCTGATTGAGATCGGGCACGAGCTGAACGTAGCGCAGGATCCCTCGGAGTTGGTGAAGCGGTACTGCGGCGCCGCGCGCGAAGTGATTGGCGCGATGTGCGCTTCAGCCTGCGTCACCGACCCGATTGGTGGCGCGGTCCACCGTTTCTGCTCCGGCGGCGTTAAACCCACTGACCCTCAGAATCTCTGCCCAACCTGCGGGCTGCAAGGACCGGTGGCTGAGGTACTGGCAGACGGGCAGTACCGCCGCGGCCGGAGTTGGCCTGGAGGCGCGGTGGCGCTGGGATGCGCGCCGGGCCTGACCGTTCTGGACTCATATCTTGTCGCGCCGGTGCAGACGCGGACCCGGAAATACGGCTGGATCGGGCTGGGGAACAAGTTGGGTACAGCGGGATTCAACGCCGAGGACGAACGGTTGCTGGCAACGCTGGCGGCTCAGCTCGCGGTGGGCTACGAGAACTCGCGGCTCTTCGAGCAACTGAAAGAGCGCGCCGAAGAACTGGAACGTGAGGCGGCGGAGCGGAGGCGCAGCACCGAGAAATACCGCATGGTAGTGGAGCAGGCGTCCGACGGGATCGTCATCGCCGACCCGAACGGCAGCTTCGTCGAAGTGAATCCCAGGATGCTGGAAATGCTGGGTTACTCCCGTGCGCAGTTTCTGGAATTGAATCTGCGCGATCTTGTTCCGAAAGACGACCAGGTGCGCGACCCGGTGCGGCTCGACGTGCTGTGCTCCGGCAAGGTGGTGCGCCAGGAGCGCCGCTTCATTCGCCGCGACGGCAGCCTGATCGACGTGGAACTGGGCGTCACCGCGCTCGAAGATGGCGGGATTCAAGCCATTGTCCGCGATGTTTCCGAACGCAATCGTTTGGAGACCCAGCTGCGTCAATCGCAAAAGCTGGAAGCGGTAGGCCGGCTGGCTGGGGGAGTGGCGCACGATTTCAATAACCTGCTGACGGTGATTCTCGGCCATAGCGATCTCGCGATTACCACTCTAAGCCCCAATGACCGCTTGCGCCGGGATATTGAGGATATCCGCGAGGCGGGAGCGCGGGCCGCCGTGCTCACCAGTCAACTGCTGGCTTTCAGCCGCAAGCAGATGCTGCAGCCCAAGGTTCTGGATTGCAACGCCGCGATCGCCAACATGACGAAGATGCTGGGCCGGCTGATCAGCTCCAACATCGAGATCGTGACCAAGACGGACGCCGAGTTGTGGCGCGCCAAGGTGGACCCGGGACAACTCGACCAGGTGATTCTCAACCTGGCGCTCAACGCCCGGGATGCCATGCCCCTGGGCGGCAAATTGATTATCGAAACGGCCAATCGCCGTTTCGAAGGCGAGCAATTCTCCGGGCAGCAGCAGATTCCACCCGGGCATTACGTGCTTCTGGCCGTGAGCGACACAGGATGTGGCATGGATGCGGAAACGCGGTCGCACCTGTTCGAGCCGTTCTTCACGACCAAAATGCAGGGGAAGGGTACCGGGCTGGGACTCTCGACTGTTTATGGGATTGTCCGCCAGAGCGGCGGCCACATTGCTGTGTACAGCGAGCCCGGCCATGGCACCAGCGTGAAAGTGTACTTGCCCCGCGTCGCCGCTGCCGGCGAGGCTGCCGCCCCACCCGAAGAGGGAACCCCGCTGCCGGTGGGTTCGGAGACTATCCTGATCGCGGAAGATGAGGATCGCGTACGGTCGCTGGCGGTAGCTGTTCTGGCGCAACAGGGCTACACCGTGATCGAGGCCTGCGATGGCGCCGAAGCCCTGGCGTTGGCAAAGGAATACAAAGGTGAGATCCATCTGTTGCTCACCGACATGGTGATGCCGAAAATGAGCGGCAAAGAACTGGCGGACGAATTGCGTCGCGCCCGGCCCGGCCTCAAGATCGTGCTGTGCTCCGGCTACACGGGCGACACGGTGATGCAACAAGGCGTGCTGGATGCGTCGACTCCCTTCCTGCAAAAACCGTTCACCCTTCGCTCGCTGGCGGTCACAGTGCGCGAGGTACTGGATGCCGGCGCCGGAGGCCCGTTTGCGAAAGGACTCGGCGGCAAGACAGCGCGCGGCGGCACCAGTGCCGGCCGCCCTGCATAATCACCAACGTTCGAAGAGGACACATGCTCGAGTTCCTCAAAGATATTTTTGCCAGCGACTTTCTCCCTCACGGGACATGTTATCTGTGGCAGCCCGGCGTTCTGTGGCTCAACGTCATCTCCGACCTGTTGATCGGGCTGGCCTATTACGCCATTCCGGTCCTGCTGTTCTGGTTCTTTCGAAAGCGCCGGGATGTGAAGTTTAGCTGGGTCCTTGTGGCCTTTGGAGCGTTCATCCTGGCCTGCGGCACGACGCACCTATTGGCCGTCTGGACGGTGTGGCACGCCACCTACCGGCTGGATGGAGTGGTCAAAGCCATCACCGCGCTGGCATCCATCGCAACCGCCTTGCTGTTGGTGCCGCTGCTTCCCACGCTGGTCCGCTTGCCCAATCCCATGCAGTTGGCGGCCATGAACCGGGAGCTGGAGCGGCGCGCCCAACTGCTGGACTTGGCCCAGGATGCTCTTTTGGTGTGCGGCTGGGACGGCATGATTCGTTTCTGGAATCGGGGCGCTGAAGTCCTCTACGGATGGTCGAAGGAACAGGCGATGGGACGGTTGTGTCAGGAACTGCTGAAGACGCAATTTCCTGTGCCGCTCGCATCGATCGTCGAACAGGTTGAGCAAAAGGGCCACTGGGCCGGCGAACTGCTTCACACGCGGCGCGATGGCAGCACCGTGGTCGTTTTCAGCCGGTGGACAGCGCGCCAGGGTGAAGACGGGCGGCTGGAAGTTCTCGATCTGAACACCGATATCTCAGAGCGGAAGAGCTTTGAGCGCTCGCTGGAGAAGAAAAACGAGGAACTGGCGGCGATGAATCGGGAGCTCGAGCGGCGCGCCCAACTGCTCGACTTGGCCCAGGATGCTCTCCTGGTACGCGACGTGGATGGCACCATCCGCTTCTGGAATCGCGGGGCAGAAGCTCTCTACGGATGGACTGCCGAAGAGGCGGTGGGGCAGGTGAGCAAAGACCTCCTCAAGACGCAGTTTCCGGCTGCGCTCGAGTCGATTCTGGAACAGATGGACCGAACCGGCCGCTGGACCGGCGAGCTGCACCACACGCGGCGCGATGGGAGCCCCGTCGTTGTCTTCAGCCGGTGGTCGGCGCGGCAGGCGGAAGATGGGCGGCTCGAATTCCTCGAACTGAACTCCGACATCTCCGAACGCAAGAGCATCGAGAGCTCCGTCGAGCAGAAGAACGCGGAGTTGGAGCAAGCCAGCCGCCGCTTTCAGGCGCTGCTCGAGGCCGCCCCCGACGGCATCATTATTGGGAACGCGAGTGGCGAAATCGTTTTGGTCAACTCGCAGACTGAGTTATTGTTCGGCTATCCGCGTAAGGAGCTGCTCGGCCGGCCCATCGAAGTCCTGCTGCCGGAGCAATTTCGCGCCACCCATCCCAAACATCGGGCCGGGTATGTCCACGAGCCGCGGCCCCGGCCCATGGGTGCGGGCCTGGAACTGTTCGGCCTGCGGCGGGATGGCACGGAATTCCCGGTCGAGATCAGCCTCAGCCCGATTGAAACCGAAGAGGGGTTGCTGGTGATCAGTTCCGTGCGCGACGCCACGGAGCGCAAACAGTTCGAGCACAGGATGCGGGAAAAGAATGTCGAGCTGGAGAAGGCCAACTCGGCTAAGGATGTGTTTCTCTCCAGCCTGAGTCACGAGCTGCGCACGCCGCTCAACGCCATTATCGGCTACACCGGCACGCTGCTGATGAGACTGCCGGGGCCTCTGACCACAGAGCAGGAACGCCAGCTCAAGAGTATCCAGACCGGCGGCCGGCACCTGCTGTCACTGATCAACGATCTTTTGGACCTCGCCAAAATCGAATCCGGAAAGGTCCACATACACCTTGAGACCGTCGAGTGCCGGGACATTGTCGCGGAGGTGGCTTCCGCTCTGCGGCCGCTGGCTGAGGCCAGGGAGCTGATGTTCCAGAGCGCCTGCCCGGACTCCCCGCTCATGGTCAGGACGGACCGGCGGGCGCTCAGCCAGATTCTGTTGAACCTGGCGGGCAACGCCATCAAGTTCACCGCGCGGGGCTCGGTGCGGCTGGAGTTGACCGAACGGGCCGAGAACGGCCACCTGATGGCCGCGATCGACGTGACAGACACGGGGGTCGGCATCAAGCCCGAAGATTTGCCCCGGCTTTTCAAGCCGTTCGACAGGCTGCACGATGCGCTGCGCGTGGAAGGAACGGGCCTGGGCCTGCATCTATGTCACCGCCTGGCGGAACTGCTCGAAGGAAGGATTCAAGTGGAGAGCGAGTACGGGAGGGGGAGCCGGTTCACCGTCATGATCCCGAAGGCATAACGTCATGGCGATTCAGCGGGAGTTACAGATCGTGTTTGCCATTGTGGCGGCAGGGCTGGCTTCGGTGTTCGTGCTGCTCGACCAGATCCAGTGGGTGCAGGTGGAAAGCGCGGGCGCGGTCTCGCACACCGAACAGGTGATTGCCGAGCTGAGCGCGGTTCATGTCGAACGCGTGCACGCCGAGCTGGCGGCCAGAGGGTATCTGATCGATGGAAACCCGGCGCATGCCGCAACCTCCCGCAAGGCGGTAGCGGACATAGAAGACCACATCCGAAAGATCGCCAGCTTGACGGCGGACAATCCCAACCAGGTCCGCAGAGTGCCGCGGTTGCGTGAAGCCGTTCGAAGCCGGGCCGCGGCCTGCGACAAGATGATGGAGATTCGCGACTCGCAAGGCGCGGCGGCAGCAGCTCGCGCGTTCGCGGCGAGCGACCTGAATCGAGATCTCGGCATCCTGGGCACTCTTCGGGAAATGGCCGGCGAGGAACAAACCCTGCTGGCCGCACGCGACAGGCAACTACGGGCAAGCGAGCAAACGCTGCGGATCGCCTCCCGAGCTTCTGGAGCGCTGATTCTGATTCTCTTGGCGCTGGCCTACGGCCGATTCAGGCGGGACGTTGGCAGGCGCGTATCTCTCGAGGCACAACTCTTGCAGAAGAACGCACAGCTGGAAGACGCCAGCCGGCTGAAGAGCGAATTTCTAGCGCACATGAGCCACGAGCTGCGCACCCCCCTGAACGCCGTAATCGGGTACACGGGCACGCTGCTGATGAAGCTCCCGGGACCGCTGAATGCGGATCAGGAGAAGCAGCTCAAGACCGTTCAAACGAGCGCGCGGCACCTGCTGTCGCTGATTAACGACATCCTGGACGTGGCCAAGATCGAGTCCGGGAAAGTGGACATCAAGCTGGAAGAACTTTCGTGCCGCGAAATTATCGAGCAGATCGTCTCGACGTTGCGGCCGATTGCGGAGGCCAAAAAACTGGCCCTGGAGACGAAGTTTCCCGAGCAGCCGGTGAAGGCTAAAACGGATCGCCGGGCGGCCTGCCAGATCCTGATCAATCTCGCCAACAACAGCATCAAATTCACGGACCAAGGTTCGGTGAAACTGGAGCTGCGGGAGACAGCCACCGACGGGCGCCCCATGGCGGCCATCGATATCGTCGACACCGGCATCGGGATTCAGCCGCAGGACCAGCCGAAGCTCTTCCGCGCCTTTGAGCAGGTAGGCGCCGCCAAGCCCCGGGAGGGAACCGGTTTGGGTCTGTATGTCAGCGGAAGGCTGGCCGCCTTGATCGGCGCACGCGTGGAGTTTTCGAGCGAGTTTGGAAAGGGCAGCCGGTTCACGGTGCTGATCCCGAGGGTGTAAACGTTATGGCCGTTCGCATTCTGCTCATTGAAGATCATCCGGAAAATCTTGACTTGATGAAGTATCTGCTCACTGCGTTCGGATACCCGACGCTGGAAGCGGAGAGCGGGCTCAGCGGAGTGGAAACCGCCACCCGCGAAACCCCCGAGCTCATCATCTGCGATATTCAGCTTCCCGACATCAGCGGATACGAAGTGGCCGCGCGGCTGAAACAGAATGCAGGGACACGGGACATACCGCTGGTCGCGATCACGGCCCTGGCCATGGTGGGAGACCGGGAGCGCGTGCTCAGCGCGGGTTTCACCGGCTATATCGCCAAGCCCATCACGCCCGAGACCTTCGTGGCGGAGATGGAGAGTTTTCTCAGCCCCCATCAGCGGCTGCAAAACGCGACGGCGGCCTTGGGCGCGGCCCTCTCCACCGAAGACTCAGGGCCGTTGCCCCCGGCAGGGGGACCGGCGGCCGTGCGCGCCACTCTGCTGGTGGTCGACAACTTGGAATCCAACCTCGAGCTGGCGCGCTCCATCTTTGAGCCATCCGGCTACAGGGTCCTGCTGGCGGGAGATTCCGACTCCGCCATGGCACTGGCGCGACAGACCAAGCCCGACCTGATACTGTCGGACATCAACATGCCGGAGGGTTCCGGTTTGGAACTGGTGTTGCGCGTCCGGTCCGACTCAAACCTCGCGGATGTCCCGGTGATCCTGATTTCAGCCACGCTGCCCCGCGATACCAGGGACGATCTGGTGCTGGCTACTGGCGCCAGCAAGTTTTTGCGCCGCCCCATCGATCCCGTTTTGCTGCTAAGAGAGATTGAGAACACCCTGGCCGTCTCACGTCAGGCGCACGCCTGATCTACTCGACGACCACCGCGGGGTTGGAGAGCTCGCCGATTTCCGGAACATGAATGGTCACCGTGTCGCCGGCAGCAAGTGCCGCCTCCTCCGTCACGATGATGCCGGTTCCGGTGAGCACCACCGATCCAGCGGGCACCGGGTTGGCGCGCAGCAAATACTCCACCAGCGTTTCGAGCTTGCGATGCAGCCGTGAAGTCGACACGCTCCCTTCGAACAGCGTCGCGCCGCCGCGCGTGATCTTGCAGGTCATGTTGAGGTTGTACGGGTTCGAGAGCTCATCCGCCGTCACGATAACCGGTCCCACGGAGCAGCAAGCCGAATACACTTTCGATTGCGGCAAGTACAACGCGTTTTCACGCTCGATGTCCCAGGCGGAAACGTCGTTGGCCAGCGTGAAGCCCAGAATGGCGCCACGGCTGCCGAGGATCATGGCCAGCTCCGGTTCGGGCGCCGTGAACTTCGCATCAACGCGCAATCCGATGGGCTGTCCCGGGCCCACGCACACGCGCGACGTGCCTTTGAAGAAAATCTCCGGCCGGTCATTGCGATAAACGTAAGCGTACATTCCCTCACGCGTGCCGTGCTCGGCATCGCGGAAGCTGGCGCTGGTTTCGTAGGTGCAGCCGCACGCCCAGACCTCCACGGGATGAATCGGGATGACGGGAACCGCCGGTTGGGCATGCCGGCTCGCCAGGGAAGCCGCCAGCGCGGAAAGCGAAATCGACTCGACCTCCGAACGGCGAATCAGATCGCAGAGCGTGTGCGCGGGAATGGGGCGGGCCTGTCCGCCCTCGAAAATCGCCGCCACCGTGCGGCCGTCGTGTTTGATTTGTCCGAGTTTCATGGAGAGGTGTTAGGTTCCAGGTGTTAGGTTTTAGGTTTGCCAACACCTGACACCTAAAACCTGGCACCTAGTATTTTAAGTAAACCGTCTTGTAATCGCTGTAAAACTCGAGCGCGGCCGGTCCCTGTTCTTTGGGACCGAAGCTGGAATCTTTCGTCCCGCCGAAGGGCAACTGGTACTCCACTCCTGCGCTGGGAAGGTTCACCGTGATCAAGCCCACCTCAATCCGGTGGATATATTCGAAAACGCGCGACAAGTTGGTGGTCTGGATGGACGACGAAAGGCCGAACGGAATGTTATTGGCGATGCGCATGGCATCATCGAAATTCTTGGCGCGCATCACGGCCAGCACCGGACCGAAGATTTCCTCCTGCGCGATGGTCATGCGTTCCTCGACGTCGGCGAAGATGGTTGGCTCGACGAAGTAGCCTTTCGCCAGGCCATCGCCGGTCATGCGGTTGCCGCCGGTCTTCGGCGCGCCTGCTTCCTTTTTGCCGATGTCGATATATTTGAGCACGGTGTCCATCTGCGCCTGGTCCACCATCGGACCGATCTCGATGCCCGGCTGCATGCCGTCACCCACTTTCAACTTGCGCGTGCGTTCGATCAAGGCGCTGAGGAACTTGTCGTAAATTGCGTCCTCGACGATCGCGCGGCTGGTGGCCGTGCACTTCTGCCCGGTGGAAAAGAATGCGCCGTTCACAACGTTCTCGACAGCCGAGTTGAAATCGGCGTCCGCCAGGACAATGGTCGGATTCTTTCCGCCCATTTCGAGCTGGATGCGCAGCCGGCGCTTGGAGGCCTCGCCGTGCAGCCAGTTGCCGATCTGGCAGGAGCCCGTGAAAGAGACGGCCTTGAGTGG
>Ga0335080_10006095_pt1 | contig 12464 bp, 12 predicted proteins | sample Lox_Sample_34_FD_206720 | JGI IMG/M metagenome (GOLD analysis project Ga0335080, IMG submission 206720) | Soil microbial communities from Loxahatchee National Wildlife Refuge, Florida, United States - Lox_Sample_3.4 | ecosystem: Environmental > Terrestrial > Soil > Wetlands | place: USA...
GAAGAAGGTGCCGGGGATGCAGAATCAGCACAATATGGCGGTCACCACGACCGGCAGACTAAGCAGTATCTGGGCGGAAAGCTCGACCAATCACCGTTGGGAATACTCGAAATGGAGCATGTGTACCTGTGTGGCGAGAAGTGCTAATACCGTACGTTAGCCCATGAATACCATCTGTTTTGAATGCACGTAATCTGCTATCGTGGCACCGTGAGGAGATAATTGGGGGACACGAATTGATGACGTTGGAGGTAGAGTTTTGACCCTTGCAGACATTGCCGCATCGATCAAACATACGTTTCCGTTTGCACTAGGTAGTACATCCTATGTCATTGCCGCGGATGTCGTAACGAATGTCCGTGCCATAGCACCCATTGTGGATGATATTGAGCTTATTCTTTTTGAATCTCCAGGTGCCTCCAATATGTTAACCGACAAAGAGATTCATACCTTGTGCCAGTTAGCAAACGAACACGGGATTACGTACACCGTGCATTTGCCCATACAACACAGGGCGGCTGCTGCGGATCCATCCGAACGACTACGATATGTCACTTCAGCGCAGCGCGTTATCGAGACGTGTCGCTGTTTGGAACCGCGCGCGTGGATTATGCATTTGGAAGGTGTTCCGCAAGATGCTTCGCCGTCCGAGCGCGAATCATGGACATCGCGCAGCGGCGAATCGCTGCAAGCTATAGCTAATGCGGTATCCTGTCCCGGCCGGCTGGCGGTGGAGAATCTCGGATATCCATGGCACTGGCACGAAACGCTTGCCTTCGACTTCGGTATCGACCTGTGCTGTGACGTCGGCCATCTCTGGTTATATTTTCCGGACGACTGGCTGAAGCAGGTTGAGGGAATGCTGCCCAGGACAAGCGTGATTCATTTGCATGGCGTATCGAAAGGGCACGATCATATCTCCCTGCGGCGAACTCACTCAAAGGATACTTGGGCTTTCCTTGATTGTTTGCACCGGTTAAGATACACGGGGGTAGTCACGCTGGAGATGTTCAACGAGGAGGATTTCGCCCAGTCGGTGCAAATTGTGAGAGATATTTGGGAATCGCTTTTATGCCAACCATGAGTTCGGAAGGAGAGAGCAGTATGGGAGCCATATGGGAACGTGGCTATGTTCACGTGTATACAGGGAATGGAAAGGGAAAGACGACAGCGGCCATCGGGCTGGCGGTACGGGCTGCCGGAGCGGGTCTACGTGTCTTCATCGGCCAATTCGTCAAAGGAAAACCGTACAGCGAGGTGGCCGCTCTTCAGCGTTTCAGCGACTGCATAACCCTTCGTCAGTTCGGCAGGGGATGCTTTATCCGAAGCGGACCCGGATCGGAGGATATCCGTAATGCGGCCGTTGGTCTCGAGGAGGTCCGCAATGTCATTACCGGAGGACAATATGAGCTTGTCATTCTCGATGAAGTCAACGTGGCTGTTCAACTGGGCCTTTTCCCAGTCGAACGGTTACTGGAGTTGATCGACGCCAAGCCGGATCGTGTCGAGTTGGTGCTGACTGGGCGCGAAGCCAACCCCGCTGTTGTGCAGCGTGCGGATGTGGTCACCGACATGGGCGAGGTCAAACATTACTATCGGCAGGGCATTCTGGCGAGGGAAGGCATTGAATGTTAGCCGTTCGAAGGGGGAGGACGGGATGCAGACACTACGAATCGCCATGCTCCATCTAGCACCCAAGCTTGGAGACATTGCACATAATTACCGTACGGTTGAAATGGCAATCAACATCGCTGCGGACAAGGGTGCCCAGTGGGTTGTAACGCCCGAGTTGTGCCTTTGTGGTTACCATTTTGCCGCCCGAATTGGAACGTCCTGGATCAGACCATGTCCTGACGGCTGGATCGACCGCGTATGTCAGGAGGCTAGATGCAGGCGGATCGCAGTGTTCCTGTCGCATCCGGAACGCGACACGCAAACTGGGAAGCTCCATAACTCGGTGTTTGTCATCGGGGCCGATGGGACTATTGCCGGAGTTCATCGGAAGGTGAATGTGATACACAAGAGCGAAGCATGGTCGAGTCCTGGCCTTTCAAGTGTTCCGATTTGGGTTCCCCTCTGTCCGTCGGGATTTTGATCTGCGCCGATGCCTATACGCCCCGCCTTGCGAAGCATCTGAAGGATCAAGGCGCTCAGATACTGGTGTCTTCAGCGGCATGGGGGCCACATCCTTATGGACCAGACGGAGCCTGGGAACAGCGTAGCCGTGAAACCGGTCTCCCCCTTTTTGTATGCAATCGTACGGGAACAGAGGACGGCATTGGCTTCGTGAATGCCGAAAGCGTTGTTGTCAAAGATGGCAACCGTTTCCTGGCGTTTAGAGGAGACGAGTCAACCATGCTTCTTATGGACTGGGACCTGCGTGCCCAAACACTCACGGGAAATTGGTGCCTGAAATTAAGAGAAATGCCTGCTTGAGTTCAGTGGAATACCCACAAGAGCACGATTATAATACAAAAATATCAAGAAGCATATTATTCCATGATTAAAAAAACAACAAAATACAAAGTGTTTTTGATAAAGATGGGATGCTACCGCCTTTTCCATGATAGTTACTTATAACTGCTTGCTTAAAAAGGGTACCCCAGATGCCGGTTTGCAGTTACATCATTCGATATGCAAGCCGTTTTGTGTGTAAACCGCGCAAACGATTGTTAAATATACTACGTTTTTAAACAGGGTTGGCCAGAACTTCAAATATTTATGATAGTTGAACTTCTTAGAAATTGTCGGCTGCAATAAGTAACGCGACACCATCTTGTGCGACACTATAACTAACATGAATTCACCAACAAGATTCAATTTGACTTTACACCATATCCATGATATAAGAATTTGACACTACATATAGAGTTACGTATTCAAGCTAAGGGAATCCCGTGTAATTCGGGAGCGGACCCGCCGCTGTAATCCTGGCTCTGCAAAAAGCGGAGCAAACCAACTGTCGAGAGAAGCCACTGGCCGCCGAGGCTGGGAAGGCCGACAGTGGAGGAAAGCCAGAAGACCTGCTTGAATAATTTCGCACAGTCTTCGGCGTTAAGATGATGTGTGGGGCAATTTTTTTTATGAATCCCCGGTCTTGAACAAGAGACTGGGGATTTTTTTTTATAATTTGCGAAGAATGAGCAACTGGAAATAAGCTTTGTTGCCATGCCGCCTCATAATTGTGGTGGATACGAAAGCTGATCATGCTACTGCCCGAAACAGGGGTGAGGGGCAGGCGACTGGGCTGTTTGAAATTCGGAGAGGCTATATGCCAATGTGCGTATGGAAGCAGAAATAACACACTCAAAATATTATTTTACGTGATACCCGGTAAAGCTGACTGATGCTGCCATATCGCTTAAAAGCAGCACGTGCGGTAGTCGATATAGCCTCAACAATCAGAAGGAGTGGAAGTATGAGAACACAAATAGAAATTGCCAGAATTGGGCTTGTAACATCGCAGATGGAGGCAGTAGCCACTGCGGAAAATGTTCCAGTTGATTATGTCAGAACAATGGTAGCAGAGGGGAAGATCGTAATACCCAGGAATATTATAAAACAATCGAAGGCTGTCGGTATTGGGAAAGGGCTCCGCACGAAGGTCAATGCATCGATCGGCACTTCATCTTATATGATCGATTATACCGCGGAGGTCAGGAAGGCGAGAGCCGCCGAAGCAGCAGGTGCAGACACGCTTATGGATTGTTCCATTGGCGGTGACTTGAACCGCGTACGAAACGATGTAATCGCTGCTGTGGACATTCCTGTCGGCAATGTTCCCTTGTTCCAGGCTTTTTGCGATGCTAGTAGGAAGTACGGCGATCCAAACAAGCTCGATGACGAGATGCTATTCGACCTGATCGAGCAACAGTGTGAAGACGGGATCGCTTTTATGACTATGCACTGCGGAATTAATCTCTATACCATTGAGCGCCTGAGAAAACAAGGCCATCGCTATAGCGGACTGGTGAACCAAGGCGGGATCAGTATGGTTGCTTGGATGACAACAAACAACCGGGAGAACCCACTTTATGAGAAATTTGACCGAGTGATATCAATCTTGAAAAAATACGATGTAGTCTTTTCGCTCGGGAATGGTCTTAGTGCAGAGGTAATCCACGATTCGTCCGACCGGGCGCAAATACAGGAGTTGGTCATTAACTGTGAGCTGTCGGAAATAGGCCGGGATATGGGCTGCCAGATGCTTATCGAGGGGTCGGGATACGTACCACTCGATGAGATCGAGGGTAATATTCTTTTACAAAAAAAAATGAGCGGCGGGGCTCCGTATTATGTGCCGGGTCCCATATCCGTCGATGTGGCGCCGGGTTTCCACGATATAACCGCCGCCATCAGTACATCGCAGTCCAGCCGTTATGGAGCAGACATTGTTTCTTATATTACCCCTACCGAGCATGTCGCAGCACCGAATGAAGGTGATGTGCGCCGGGGAGTGCAGGCGGCCAAGATTGCAGCCTACATCGGTGATTTAATAAAATATCCGAGAAGAGAAGACAGCATGCCAAGACCTCAATTGGGGAAAATGATTCAACAGGCGTTCCATCCCGAGGAAGCGATGGTCGGCAACAAAAGCAGTATGCCGAAGTAGGAAGATACGTGTATGCTGTGCGGACGGTTCCATGCCGGGAAAGAGGCGGCAAAACGTTATAGAAATGACTTAAAAAAATCGATATAGGCTTCGTTGAGGGAATATTAAAACTTTGATAAGCGCAACGGACTTGGTACTGGCCTTCATACTCGACTTTTTCATTGGGGACCCTCGGTGGGCACCCCATCCGGTCAAGATTATTGGAGGCTTTGTAAACAAGGAAGAGCACTTCTTAAGAAAATGTTGTTCAACGCCTTCAGGCGATAGATGGGGAGGTTTTTTGCTTGTCCTGTCTATTGTCATAACGACGTATCTCTTCACAGGTCTCATCATGATGTTGATCACCTGGATTTCTACGCATCTTTCCGCTGTTATAGGGAAGGTAGTGCTTGTATGGCTTACAGCCACGACGATTGCGACACGGGAACTGATCCGGTCTGCTCAAGACGTAATTACATCGATTCAAAAGCGTGATCTCGGTTCTGCCAGATTTTGTGTAAGCATGATCATGGGGCGCGATACCAAAGAACTTTCTGACAAGGGGGTGCTAACAGCCACGATCGAAACCCTCGCTGAAAATCTTTCAGACGGCACTGTTGCACCACTTTTCTACCTCGCTATCGGAGGGCTGCCCCTTGCCATGACATATAAAGCTGTCAACACACTTGATTCTATGGTTGGCTATAAATATGCAAAGTACCTGAATTTTGGCTGGGCAGCAGCAAAGCTCGATGATATTGCGAATTACGTCCCTGCTCGCATTACGGGGCAGCTTATCGTGATTGCCGCCTTCTTGGTATCCCTAGTGATAGACGGAAAGAATGCAGTGTCAATTGCCAGGCGATCGTTTTCTGTGATGATGCGAGACGGCAGGAAGCATCCAAGTCCCAACAGCGGTATTCCTGAGGCTGCCATGGCAGGGGCGTTGGGTGTCAGGCTTGGAGGACCGTCCTTCTATGAAGGTGTGCTGGTCCAAAAGCCCTATATCGGGGAAATGGAAGCGGGCGACTACCTTGACGCCTGTTTACGAGCCAATACGTTTGTTGCCGTATCGGCGGTCATGGGTCTGGCAATTGCTGTTTCGATTCTTGTATTGAGGAGCACAGTATGATGGAGCACGGAGGGAACGTATATCGAGCTTCGGAGGAAACGGGTATTCCGGTGAGCAAGATCATTGATTTCAGCGCGTCTATCAATCCCCTCGGCGTTCCGGACAGCGTTTCGCAAGTAATCCTGGAGAACATCAAATATCTACCTCATTATCCAGAGCCTTATGCAGAGCAACTCTCGATGCGCCTTGCCAGGCACCTGGATATCGATCCGCAGACGGTTTTATGCGGTAACGGGAGCACGGAACTGATCTATCTCATTGCACGGGTCTTGGCCTCCAGGAAGGTGCTCGTTCTTGCACCTACCTTCTCGGAATATGAGCGGGCGTGCGCGATACACCGCGGAACATCTTGTATTCGCTTTGCTTTGTCGCGGGAGAGCGGCTTTAAAATCGACCCCGAGGCATTTATTACCGCAATGACAGGATGCAACATAGCCTTTCTCTGTAATCCCAATAACCCCACGGGCAGGCTGCTGAACAGGGAATCCGTCCTGGCCATAGCAGAGGCGGCGAAGCGATTATCGTGCTATCTCGTAGTGGACGAAGCATTTATCGATTTCATGCCGGAACATTCTGTGGTCGATGAGGTCGCGGGGTATTCCCATCTCATCGTGCTGAGATCGCTCACAAAATTCTATGCGCTTTCTGGTCTCAGAATCGGCTATGGTGTTTTTCCCATGGCCCTGGCGAGACAGATGAAAAACCATAAAGAGCCATGGTCCATAAACACCCTCGCACAAAAGGCTGGTATAGCGGCAATCAATGATCGGCGTTACGGGGAAAGGACTGGAGCTGTCATCGCAACGGAAAAAAAGTTTATTGAAAGGGAGCTGATATTTCTAGGGATCGAATATATTCCATCGGACGTAAATTATTATCTCTTGAGAATAGAGCATGCACAGGAGGTGGCCCTAGCACTTCGGAAGATAGGTATCCTGGTAAGGGACTGTTCAAATTTCCCGGGACTCGATGGGTCTTATATCCGAGTTGCGGTAAGATCCCAGCAAGAGAACATGGCATTACTGAAAGAATTCGGACGATTATGTGCGGATTAGCTGTCGCAGCAATTCATGGTAACCACGGCAAAAGCGGTTATCATCGCAGCCTTGAGAAAAAAGGTCTTACAATATGGCCCATTGAGGCCGGAACCGACGGCATCAAGGAAGAACTTCACCGGCTTGTTGTGGAAACGCACCCCAGACAACTCGATCGATGGATGTATCGGCATGACTACCTAATCGAGTGTTTTCGCGGGCTGGAGCGCATGATGAAATCGCAGCGATCGAGGGTATCATGGGATGAAACACGGCGATTTGAGCACAGGGAGTCTGGCGTGTCTTCATTATGTTCCCGTAATCTTTATTGTTGATGCATATGGCATGGCTCTGCGCGATGTGACAGGACGTATACATTCATGACTATGAATATTTCTACTCGTGATCGTTGTTAGTTGCACGTTTTAAGAAGCATAACTTTCCCGCTGAGTAAAGAGTGAGTAATACGTTGTTTGTAAGGTGAAAGTCACGCATGAAATTAGGACCTGAAAGAAAATTACAGGAGTTTTTCAACCATAAGAAATACTTGTTGCCGGAGCGAATCGATCGCTGAGACGAATCATTCCTATGGCTTATTACTAATTAAATAGGAAAGCATGGATTGAGGAAGATAATGAATAGTGGTCAAGTAGCTTATGATTACATGAGAAGTGCTATCTGCAAGGCATACTTAAAACCCGGCTCTCCTGTTACAGAAAAATGGCTGGGAGAGCACCTCAAGATGAGCCGTACTCCTGTACGAGAGGCAATGATACGCCTTGCGTCTGATGGATTAATCACGGTCATTAATAACCGGGCTACAGTCACAACCGTCTCGCCGGTCGATATTCATGAGATTTTTCAATTGCGCCTTCTTCTTGAGCCGCATGCAGCCGCCATGTGCGTTAGACATGTTAGAAAAGAAGATATCATGGAAATCCAAGAACTCACAAAAAAGTCGCTTGAGCAGAAAAAGCAAACGTATGTTGAGGATATTCAGGACCTTCATCGGATCATCATTGGAGCTACGGGAAATAAACGGCTGACCAAGATCATGAACAATCTCAATAACCAGATCATTCGTCTTCTGAATGCACTTGGAGATATCCCGGGTCGGGTCATGCGCTCGTTAGAGGAACACATGCAGATCATTGATGCCATTTTGGCGGGGGATGCGCTGATGGCAGGAAAGCACATGCAGAACCATATCGAGTCCATTATGAAAGACTTGCTAACTGCCGATAATTTCCTCTATATATTCAAAGAGTAGGTATTTAAAAATTTATGTGATCATTACGGCAATGAACAGGAAGATTGTAAAGCCGTTGATGGAACCCAAAAAAGAGGGAGGTGATTAATCAAATAAATCGTAGGGAGCTACCGATTCAAGTATCAATCAGCAATCCGGGAATGATGAAGCGGAAAGGGGTGCAATTCCCCTGCTGTCTCGCAACTGTAATGGAAACGAAAGCCGAGCATGCCACTGTTCTTAAAAAAGAACGGAAAGGCCGGCCTGTAGGATGTCCTGAGCCAGGAGACCTCTCATTCCCACAACCTCGACGGAAGGAGAATGTTATCATGAAGAAGCGAATTGCATCAATTGCCTTTGGTTTTTGTTGTTCATTGTTGTTGTCGCAACAAGCATTGGCAGAGGAACCCAGCGTACAGCTCAAGGAAGTTGTTGTTACGGCCACCAAAACGGAGCAAGACCCTCAGGACCTAACGCAGTCGGTTACGGTTATTACCGCTGACGAAATCCAAAAGTCTAGCGCAAGGACTGTAGGAGATGTTATCGGACGAACCACGAGTGTCGAAATATACGACAACGGGCCGCTCGGATCAGTACTTGGCAGCAGCATCAGAGGTTCGGGCTCCGCGCAGGTCCTCTGGCTATTGGATGGGAGGCGGTTAAATATTGCAGGTACCGGCGGTTTTGACATGTCAGATCTGCCCATCCCGCTCGAAAAAATAGAAAGAATTGAAATTGTCCGCGGGCCTTCTTCGGCCTTGTATGGGGCGGATGCATTGGGCGGCGTGATTAACATCATTACCAAAAAACCGACCGGCTTCGAATCTACCATCACGGGCACAGGAGGAAGCCATGGATATTGGACTCTCGGAGCAGATACTAATGGCAAGGTCGGCAATGCTTATTACGATCTGTACGTGAACGAATTACGATACGGCGGATATCGCATCAACAGCGATCTTAACCAGACCACAACAGGAGCAAAGCTCGGGTACGATTTTTCCAAGGATTCATCGTTAGAGGCCGTTGTGAACTACACAGAAAAGGAGATCGGCGTGCCCGGCTCTATCTATTATCCAAGTCCTTTAGCGCGTGAATGGGATCGTGCTATTGATAGTGCTCTCACCTATAAGGTGAGATTCTCAAAGGAACTGGATTTACGCATAAGCATATATGATAAACGGGACAAGATCCTCTATAACGATCCTGACTTTCCTCCGTATAGCATCAATATCAGTAAATCCGATACTGTTGAAATGCAGACAAATTGGCTTGTAAACTCCTGGAATCTCGTGACCCTGGGCGTGGAAGCACGGGGCGATCATCTCGAAAGCACCATAGCAGGCGAACATTCAGCGTCACTCGCGGCAGGATATATTCAGGACGAGATTACGATCGGCCAACCGCTCATCCTTATAGTCGGAGGCAGGTATGACGACCATTCGGTATATGGCGGCCAGTTTGATCCTAAAGCCAGCGCTCGCTATCTCATAGCTTCTACCGGCACGACATTCAGGGCTTCAATAGGGAGGGCCTTCAGAGCGCCGACCTTGGAAGACCTTTATTGGGCTTTTGATGGTTTTGAGCAAGGCAATCCAAATCTTAAGCCCGAGACCTCCGTGGAATATGAAGGAAGTGTTGAGCAGTCCCTTGGGAAGGGACGGATGATAAAGTTTACAGTTTTTGATCGTCATGTCAGTGACCTGATAGTCTGGGAACCTGATCCGGTCACATTCATATACAGTCCTGTGAACATCGACAAGGCGCGCATCTCAGGGTTCGAGGCAGAGGCGAAATTTACTTTTTTTGATGCTATGACGTGGGGGTTGAACTACACTTACATGGACCCTAAGAATCTAAGTACAGGAGGCTATGTCCCGAACGTTCCCGAAGACATGATCAAGAGCTACATCAACATAATATTTCCGACCAAAACGAACTTCTATATAGAAGGACGTTATGTGCAAAACTATGTGCAACCTGCTCCTACACCCAATCCATCGGCGCATTACTGGGTTGTTGATGCCAAGATATTACAACCGCTTACCTTCGGTTCGTACCTGAAAACTGATCTCTTTGCGGGGATTAAGAACCTCACAAACCGATCGTATGAGGTATTAGCGGGATATCCCATGCCTCCCACCGAAGTTTACGCAGGATTGACGGTCAGATTTTAGTGTAACACTGCCGCGGAGGGCAAGGAAAACACGGTGCTATCCGCGCCCCCCGTGGCCATTTTTTCATGTTACCTATAAGAATCGGACCTTAACTGCAACGAAATAAATAACTTGACGAAATAAATAACTTGACATATCCTGATCTTAGTGCTACGTTTCTAAAAATCGTAGTACTACTCTTTTCGTGTTTAACGTGTGTAGACTATTAAAGTAGAAAATTGTTAATAATGTCTGTGCCAATATCTGCCACGCATTGATAATCCAAAGCCATAGAATTAATTAAAAATTTATAAACATGAACAGGAATTAATATTGCTTTGCGTTTATGTGTTGAAAAAACAAAAAAGCGGTAATGTGTAGCCGAAAAGTTTTTTTGTCGATTATTATATATAACAAGTTTCCGGCAGTACCTCCTTTCAAGGAATTATTGTATTCGGGCACGGGCAGCGTCCACTTCTCGTGTCCGCTGCCGGAATGATGGGCAAGCATCGGCAGTAGGTGAAACGCATTTATAACATAATTGTACAGACCAGGACTGTGGATAACAGAAAGAATGGCAGCAATGATTATTGTAACGGGCGGCGCGGGCATGATTGGCAGTGCGGTCATCTGGCGTTTAAATCAACAAGGAAGAGAAGATATCCTCGTAGTCGATCATCTTGGCTGCAGTGAAAAATGGAAAAATCTGGTGCCGCTCAGGTTTGCGGATTATCTTGAAAAAGATGTGTTTCTGCAGCGGATCTCCAGTACGGCCTCCTCATGGTTGCTCCCTGGCCGGAGGGGAGACATTGACGGAATAATCCATCTCGGCGCATGCTCACTAACCACGGAGCAGGACGCTTCCTACCTGATAAACAATAATTTTGAGTACTCCAAGCAATTGGCAATGTTTGCATTAAAACAAAACAGCAGATTCATCTACGCTTCAAGCGCCGCGACCTATGGAGACGGAGGCGCGGGGTTCAGGGATACTGTTGAAAACCTGCACGAGCTGCGGCCTCTGAACATGTACGGTTATTCCAAGCATCTTTTTGATGTGTGGGCAAAGGCAAATGGCCTTCTCGAAAAATTTGCAGGATTAAAATATTTCAACGTTTTTGGCCCCAACGAGTATCACAAAGGCGACATGCGTTCTGTTGTGCTGAAGGCATATGAGCAAATCGCTGCGACTGGAAGAATTAGATTATTCAAGTCCTACCGCGACGATTATGCCGACGGAGGACAGCAAAGGGATTTTCTCTATGTAAAGGACGCTGCATCGATGACATTGTTCTTTTTAGACAACAAGCACGCAGGTATTTATAACATCGGCAGCGGTCAGGCCACAACCTGGAACAGTCTTGCCGCAGCAATCTTCAAGGCAATGGACAAACCGGAACAGATCGAGTATATCGACATGCCCAATGCCATACGGGAGAACTATCAGAATTATACCTGTGCGGAAATGGCACGGCTGCGGAGTATGGGTTACAACGGACCTGTCGTTTCAATCGGCGACGCTACCGAAGATTATGTGAAGAACTATCTTAAGAATAGCTCCCGGTTGGGGAAGTAAACCAAAATTGCCTTGTTCATAACGGTTAGTCATTTATAAGCGATGCGAAAGATGCGGTATGAGATGGATGATATGCAGTCTGGGTAATGGAACATGCTGGAACGGGTCATTTGAGGTTTACTTGCGAATTGAAGAGCTCCTGTGCCCACTGAATGCAAGGCTGAGACAGCTCCAGGGTTTTGGCGGCAATTTCTTTGACTATCATCTGTTGACCGAAGAATATGTGAAGGAGGTTCGGCAAACAATCGATGACGCATTAGCTTCCTGTGTACTTGATGAAGAAATGGAGTACCATCTTGTTTTTTTGTATGAAGTGTATCGCGGTGGAAACATAATTATGGGATAGCATCACTGATTTTATCATTACCTAACAGGCTTATAATTTTGAAGGACGCGCTAACTCAATGTAGTCCGTAAATCTCCAGTTTACCCTAAATAAGCCTTGACAGTAACAAAAAACAGTGTTACAAAATTCATATTCTTGACATAATTGTCGCATAATTTCTAAATTAGTAGCATTACGATTGACAGGATCGATTTCCATATATTTTTTTAATTGGTTGGCATTATTTGAACTGATTGCAGAAGTGAGGTAGAGATGCGGGAGGCAATTTACAGAAGCGCAGCGTCAGTCGGGTTCTGGGACGGCTATGCGCAATGGTATAAGCTCTGGATGGAGCATACCGCTTATCATGACAGGACGCTTGACGTTCTCACGACGATGAC
>Ga0335080_10006096_pt1 | contig 12462 bp, 9 predicted proteins | sample Lox_Sample_34_FD_206720 | JGI IMG/M metagenome (GOLD analysis project Ga0335080, IMG submission 206720) | Soil microbial communities from Loxahatchee National Wildlife Refuge, Florida, United States - Lox_Sample_3.4 | ecosystem: Environmental > Terrestrial > Soil > Wetlands | place: USA: Florida...
CCCCGCTCAGTTCGCCCGGTGCGTTGCGCCACGAGACCATGAACACCTGCAGGCCCTGCTCGAGCGCGTAGCGAACGAGCGAATTGTCGGGCTGCAGGTCGAGGATGTAGTACTTATTGATGAACGGCGGGATGATGAGCAGCGGGCGGCGATGGACCTGCGGGACGCGCGGCGCGTACTGGATGAGCTGCATGACGGGATTCTGGTGGACCACCGCACCGGGCGTCGCGGCTACGTTGCGTCCGATTTCGAAGGCGGTCTCGTCGCTCATCCGGATGCGCCCGCGCAACAGGTCTTCGCGCAGCAGTTGAAGGCCTCGCGCCAGGCTCGCGCCGTTAGTCTGAGCGGCGAGGCGAATTGCGTCGGGATTGGTGGCCGGGAAATTGGTCGGAGCGAGCGCATCCAGGCACTGTCGCAGCACGAACGCGGTGCGCCGCTTCTTCTCCGCCGCCAGCGGCACGGCCTCCAGCAGCGCCGTGACCCAGCGCGCGTTGGTGAGGTAGGAACGCCTGAGATAGTCGAACCAGGGCAGTGAGCGCCAGGCGGGACTGCCGAAGCGCGCATCGCCGGGCTCCGGTTCGCCGGGGAGGGGACCGTCGCCGGTCAGCAGAGCCGCCCACAGGGCAAGATGCTCGCGATAGTAGCGCCCGTGGATTTCCGCGACGCGTTCCGGCTCTGCCGCCAGCGCACGAAAGAGGTCGTGCAGCGCAGACCGATCGCTGTCCGGCAGTCGGCTCAGGAGCTCGCGCAGAAGCTGCTGGAGCATCGCGGACGCTTCGTGTACGTTTGTGCCGGGCGCTTCGCCGGGCGGAGTGGGCGACGCCATGGGGACCGCCGATCAGCCTGCGATCCAGATGCAGGCGGCATGCCGCCCGGTCACGCGGTCGCGGCGATGCGAGAAGAACCGCTGCGGGTCGCCGAACGTGCACAGCCCGCCGCCGAATACTGCGCTCACCCCGGCGCGCCTCAAGCGCAGGCGGGCGAGCGCGTACAGATCCGCGAGCCACTTTCCCTCGCGAATTGCCTCGAAGGCCGGTTCGGCCTCCCGGTCGGAGCCGGCAAACGCCACGTAGACATCGCGACCCACCTCGAATTTCCGTGGGCCGATCGCGGGTCCCAGCCAGGCGATGATGTCCTCGGGCGCAGAGGGCAGGGTGGCGACGGCGCGCTCCAGCACGCCCGCGCTCAAGCCGCGCCAGCCGGCGTGAGCCGCCGCAACGCTCGCCCCTGCGCGGTCGCACAGCAAGACCGGCAGGCAATCGGCGATCTGAACGGCACACACAACATCGCGCGCGCCGGTGAAGACGGCATCCGCGCGAGGCTCGGCCTCGGCGCGCTCGGCCTGTACGACGTCGGTGCCGTGCACCTGCTCCAGCCACCTCGGCTCGGATGGCAGCGCTGCGCTCAGGCGCGCGCGGTTTTCGCGCACAGCGGCAGCATTGTCTCCGACCCGCGTGCCGAGGTTGAGGCTGGCATAGGGCCCGCCGCTCACGCCGCCGCTGCGAGTTGTCACCAGCGCTCGCACGCGCGGAGGCGCAGGCCAGTCGGGCTCGATCCAGTCAAACGGCACTTGAATCGCGCTCGAGAGCCGCAATCAGCGCCGCAAGATCGCGAGGCAGCGCCGCGCTGAAGGCAAGCCGCTCGCCGGTCGCGGGATGCAAAAGCTCCAGGCGAGCGGCGTGCAACGCCTGCCTCGGGAAAGCGCGCGCGGGTTCCGGCAGGTTGCGCGGCAGCTTCGCGCTTCCGTACACCGGATCGCCCACCAGCGGATGGCCGATCGAGCGCATGTGCACGCGGATCTGATGCGTGCGCCCGGTCTCGAGCCGGCATTCCACCAGGGCCCAGCCGCTGCCGGCTCGGCGCACGCGAAAGTGGGTGAGGGCGGGCTTGCCGCGCGCGACGACCGCCATCCTGGTGCGCGCGCTGGGGTGACGGCCGATCGGCGCTTCGACCTGTCCGTGTGCCGGGGGCACGCCCGCGACTACTGCCAGATATTCGCGCCGCACCGACCGCGCTTGAAGCTGGCGCACCAGGCTCGCGTGAGCCTCGAGCGTTTTTGCCACGGCAAGCAATCCGCTGGTGTCCTTGTCCAGGCGGTGCACGATGCCCGCGCGCGGGAGCGCGGCGAGCGCCGGCGCATGATGCAGCAGCGCATTGAGCAGCGTCCCGCGCGGATTCCCGCTGCCGGGATGCACCACCAGGCCGGCGGGCTTGTCGATGACGAGGAGCTGTGTGTCCTCGTGGACGATGGCGAGCGGAATGTCCTGCGGGACATCCTCGCGTGCGCCATCCGCCTCCGCGCGCACCTCAATGCGCTCGCCGCCCCACACCTTGTCTTTGGGTGTGCATGCTGCGCCGTCGACCAGCACGCGCGCGGTCCGCACCCACTCCTGCAGCCGGCTGCGCGAATAGGCGGGAAGCAGCCGTACGAGGGCTTGGTCCAGACGCAGGCCGGCCATCTCGGCCGGGACGCGCAGCTCCACCGGCGCATCGGCGTGCGCGGCCGCTCGGGAAACGGGCTTTCCGCTATAATCCGGCGCGGTTTTTCCCAGGATGATCATGCAAAGTAGTGTAGCGTCAATCGGCTCCGCACTGCTCCTCGTGTGCGCCCTGCTGGTCACGGCTTGCTCCAACGACGACAACAAGTTCGACCCGACCCGCGACTGGCCGGCGGAAAAGCTCTACCGCGAGGCCAAGGACGAGCTGACCAGCGGCAACTACAAGAAGGCGATCGAGTACTACACCAAGCTCGAGGCGCGCTACCCGTACGGCCGGCTCGCGCAACAGGCGCAGCTCGAGGTCGGCTATGCCTATTTCAAGGACAAGGACCCGATCGCCGCGCTGGCCGCGGCCGACCGCTTCATCAAGCTCCACCCCAATCACCCGAACGTGGACTACGCGTACTACTTGAAGGGGCTGGTCAACTTCAACGAGGATCTAGGCCTCCTGGGCGGCATCTCCGGGCAGGACATGACCGAGCGCGACCCGAAGGCTGCGCGCGAGTCGTTCGAGGCATTCAAGGAGCTCGTCACGCGCTTCCCCGACAGCAAGTATTCCGCTGACGCGCTGCTGCGGATGCGCTACCTGGTCAATGCGATGGCGCGCAACGAGGTACGTACCGCCGAGTATTATCTGCGCCGGAAGGCGTACGTTGCTGCCGTCAACCGCGCGCAGTTCGTCTTGACCAATTACCAGCAGTCGCCAGCCGTGGAGCAGGCGCTGATCGTGCAGGTGAAGGCCTACGATGCGATGCTGATGCCGGAGCTGCGCGACGACACTGCGCGGCTGCTTAAGCTCAACTTCCCCAACACCAACTTCACTCTCGACCAGCTGCGCAAGAGAGCCTGGTGGGAAGTGTTCTAACTCGCGTCGTAGCCAGCTTGCTCGATCGCGGCCTTGAGGTGCGCGAGATCCACCTGCGCCGGGTCGAACGTCACCTTCGCTTGGGCGGCATCGAGTGAAACCTCCGCGCTTGCCACACCTTTCAGGCCCTGCAGCACACGCGTGACGCTGCGCGCGCAGCCCTGGCAGGTCATGCCTCCCACTTTCAGAGTCGTTGTTTCCATGTTCAACTTCCCGGTTTCCAGCGCCGCAACAACAGCGAGTTGCTGACCACCGACACCGAGCTCAGCGCCATCGCCGCCCCGGCGATGACCGGGCTCAGCCAGCCGAGCGCCGCCAGCGGAATGCCGAGCGCATTGTAGGCGAACGCGAAGAACAGATTCTGCCGGATCCGCGACAGCGTCGCGCGCGAAAGCGAGATCGCGTCCGCTGCGCTGGCCAGATCGTTGCGCATCAGCGTGATGTCGGCCGCCTCGATCGCGATGTCGGAGCCGCTCGCGAAAGCGAAGCTCACGTCCGCCGCGGCAAGCGCTGGCGCGTCGTTGATACCGTCTCCCGCCATGCCGACGCAGCGGCCAGCGGCCTTCAGGCGCTCGATCTCCGCCGCCTTGTGCTGCGGCAGCACGCCCGCCTTCCAGCGTGCAATGCCGGCTTGAGCGGCAATAGCCTGCGCGGCGGCGGCGTTGTCGCCCGTCAACATGACCAGCCCGACGCCCGCGGCGTGCAAGCGTGCAACGGCGGCCGGCGTGCTCTCTCTCAGGCGATCGGCAATCCCGAGATAACCCATGAGCCGCGTGCCCTGGGCGAGCGCAACGACGGTCTTGCCCTGCCTCGCCATGTCGTCGACGCGCTCGGCGTCGACGCTCAGCCCCCGCTCTTGCATCCAGGACACCGTGCCGAGCGCAGCGCTGCGTCCCTGCCCATTACCCTCGATGCCACGGCCGGGGTACGCGCGCACGGCCGATGCCGCGGGCGGCGCCAATCCCAGGGCGGCGGCTTTGCGCAGCACCGCGCTTGCCAGCGGGTGCTCAGAGCCGCGTTCGAGCGACGCGGCGAGCGATAGCAGCTCGCGCTCTTCGACGCCAGACACCGGAACGACGTCGATGACTTCGGGTCTTCCCTGCGTCAGCGTGCCCGTTTTGTCCACCACCAGTGTCTCGATTTTTTCGGCGCGCTCCAGTGCCGCTGCGTCGCGTACCAGGATGCCGCTCTGCGCCGCGCGGCCGGTCCCGACCATGATCGCCGTTGGAGTGGCCAGCCCGAGAGCGCAGGGGCAAGCGATGACCAGAACCGCGACTGCGTTGATCAACGCGGGCGTGAACGCGCCGGCAACCAGCCACCAGCCGGCGAGCGTCGCGAGCGCGATCGCGAGAACGATGGGGACGAAGATTCCCGACATGCGGTCCGCGAGGCGCTGAATCGGCGCCTTGCTGCCCTGCGCCGCGCCCAGCAGCCGGATGATCTCGGCGAGCTGCGTCTGGGCCCCGACGCGGAGCGCCCGGCACTTGAGCGCTCCGGTTCCGTTCAAGGTTGCGGCGAAGACGCGTGCATGCGGCTCTTTGGCGACCGGCAGGCTCTCGCCGGTGAGCATGCTTTCGTCCACGCTCGAACGCCCTTCGAGCACTTCCGCGTCCACCGGGATGCGCTCGCCGGGGCGCACCAGAAACACGTCGCCCACCGCGACTTCGCTCACATCCACGTCGAGGAGTTGTCCGGCGCGCTCCACCTGCGCCGTCGCGGGCTGCAGGCCGAGCAGCTCCTCGAGCGCCGACGAAGCGCGGCCCCTGGCTCGCGCCTCGAGCAGCTTGCCGAGCAACACCAGGGTAATGATGGCTGTGCTCGCCTCGAAGTAGACATGCTGGTCATGTAGTCCGAGCAGTGTGACGGCTGCGCTGAACACGTATGCGGCGCTGGTACCCAGCGCGATCAGCACGTCCATGTTTGCGCCGCCGCCCCGCAAGGCGTGCCAGGCGCCGACGTAGAAACGGCGGCCGATCCAGAGCTGCACTGGAGTTGCGAGCGCGAGCTGGAGCCAGCGTGGCAGGACGTCGGCGTGCTCCCCGGTGAGCATCCACAGCATCTGAGCGGCAAGCGGCAGCGAGAGCGCGGCCGCAAGCCAGAAAAGCCGGCGTTCACGCTGATACTGCGCTTCGCGCCGCGCCTTGTCGGCAGCCGGGTCCGGTCGGCTAATGACCTCCGCGCCGTAGCCTGCCCGCTCGACTGCTTCGATCAGAGACCGCGCGTGCTGGCCGGGCGCAACGCGCACCCGCGCCCGCTCGGTGGCGAGATTGACGCCGGCCGACACCCCGGGCAAGCGGTTGAGGGATTTCTCGATGCGAGCGGCGCAGGCGGCGCAGGTCATGCCGTCGATGCGCAGCTCGATGACTTCCTGTTCCGCGCGACTGGGGGCGCTCATCTCGTTGGCTCCCTCTTCCCTTGCGGGAGAGGGCTGGGGTGAGGGGTACATGGCGACGAAGCCAGCGCCGATCGAGATCCTTAGCCGCAGACTCCGGCTTCAGCGCCGCAGCTCAGGGATGTCCTTGTACAGATCCAGCGCCTCCGGATTGGCGAGCGCCTCCTGATTCTTGACCGGCTGGCCGTGCACGATGTCGCGCACCGCCAGCTCGACGATCTTGCCGCTCTTGGTGCGCGGAATGTCGGCCACCTGCACGATCTTGGCGGGTACGTGCCTGGGCGTCGTGTTGGCGCGGATCTGCATCTTGATCTTCTTGACGAGCGCTTCGTCGAGCGAGAGGCCGTCGCGCAGCCGCACGAACAGCACGACGCGCACGTCGTTGTCCCAGTTCTGGCCGATCACCAGGCTCTCGACGACCTCGTTCAGCTGCTCGACCTGTCGGTAGATCTCAGCCGTGCCGATCCGCACTCCGCCCGGGTTCAGCACGGCGTCGGAGCGGCCGTAGATGACCGCCGTGCCGCGCGGGGTCAGCTCCATGTAATCCCCGTGGCACCAGACTCCCGGAAAGCGCCCGAAATAGGCATCGCGGTATTTCTTTCCTTCTGCATCGTTCCAGAAGCCGACCGGCATCGAAGGGAAGGGCGCCGTGCACACGAGCTCGCCCTTCTCGCCCACCACGGATTGCCCGGCGTCGTTGTAGACCTCGACTTTGAGCCCGAGGCCGCGGCACTGCAGCTCGCCCCGATACACCGGCAGCAGCGGGCTGCCGAGCACGAAGCACGACACGATGTCGGTGCCGCCGGAGATGGAGGAGAGCAGCAGGTCGCGCTTGATGCTGTCGTAGACGTAATCGAAGCTCTCTGCCACCAGCGGCGAGCCCGTCGAAGTCATGGTCTTGACGCTGTCGAGACGGTGCGTCTTGCTGGGTTTGACGCCGAGCTTGGCCAGCGCATCGATGTACTTGGCCGATGTGCCGAACACGTTCATGTTCTCGGTGTCGGTGAGGTCGAACAGGACGCTGGGATTCGGGTAGAACGGCGAGCCATCGTACATGAGCAGAGTGGCCCCGGTCGCGAGGCCCGACACCAGCCAGTTCCACATCATCCAGCCGCACGTGGTGAAGTAAAAAAGCCGCTCTCCGCGCTTCAAGTCGACGTGCAGCTGATGCTCTTTGAGGTGCTGCAGCAGAGTTCCCCCGGCGCCGTGCACGATGCACTTCGGCACGCCGGTGGTGCCCGACGAGTACAGGATATACAGCGGGTGGTCGAACGGTAACTGCTCGAACGTGATCTCGCCCGGCCTGTACCCCTGGGTGAAGGCCGCGGCGTGCACCGCCTTCGGAATCTCGCCGATCAGCGGCTTGGCGATCAGGTACGGGATCACGACGACCTTCTCGAGGGTCGGCAGCTTGCGCACGATCTCGGCGATGCGCGGGAGGGTGTCGTGCGTCTTGCCGGAGTAGTAGTAGCCGTCCACGCAGAACAGGACCTTGGGCTCGATCTGGCCGAAACGGTCGAGCACGCCCTGCGCGCCGAAGTCGGGCGAGCACGAGGACCAGATCGCCCCGATGCTGGTCGCGGCGAGCAGCGCCACCACCGTGTCCGGCATGTTGGGCATGAAGGCGGCTACCCGGTCGCCTGGCTTGATGCCCATAGCGCGCAGCGCCTGAGCGGTGACGGACACCTGATCGTGCAGTTGTGAGAAGGTGACCCTGCGCCGCACCTTGTTCTCGCCCCAGAACACGATCGCAGTGTCGTGGTCGCGGCGGCGGAGCAGGTTCTGCGCGAAGTTGAGGCGGGCGGCCGGGAACCAGCGCGCACCCGGCATCCTGTCCGGATCGATCAGGCAAGGCCCGGCACCCATGTCCCCCACGACGCCGCAGAAGCTCCATACGGACTGCCAGAACTTTTCCGGCTCGCGCACGGACCACGCGTAAAGGGAGGCATGATCCGAGCAGCCGGCCTGCCAGCGGCCGTTGACGTCGCCGATGAAGCGAGTCAGGTTGGCCTGGGCCTTGCGCTCGGCGGAAGGCTCCCACAGCAGGGCAGGTTCATCGAGGCTCATCGCAGACTCAGAGGCGGAACCCAAATCTAACCGCAGAGGCGCAGAGAGAACCACAAAAAAAGATTCTGGTCATGGGTTGCGGGTTCTCTGCGTCCCCTGCGTCTCCGCGGTTCGACCTGGTTTACTCCGGCCGCATCTGCGGAAACAGAATCACGTCGCGGATGCTCGGGCTGTCGGTGAGCAGCATGACCAGCCGGTCGATGCCGATGCCTTCGCCCGCGGTTGGCGGCATGCCGTACTCCAGGGCGCGCACGTAGTCGGCATCGTAGAACATGGCCTCTTCGTCGCCCGCGCTCTTGGCCTCCGCCTGCGCCTTGAGCCGCTCTGCCTGATCTTCGGGATCGTTCAGCTCCGAGAAGCCGTTCGCGACCTCGCGGCCCGCGATGAACAGCTCGAAGCGGTCGGCCACCGCAGGGTCCGCGTCGCTTCGGCGCGCCAGCGGCGACACGTCGGTCGGGTGCGCGACGACGAAGGTCGGCTGCACGAGCTGCGATTCGGTCGTCAGCTCGAACAGCTTGAGCTGCAGCACGCCAACCCCGTCGGTGGGAAATACCTCGACGTCGAACGGCGCCAGCGCGACACGCAGGTACTGGGGCTGATCGAGCTCGTGCAGATGGTAGCGGGGGTTGTACCGGGCGATCGCCTGAGCCATGGTCAGGCGGTCGAAGGGACGGGCGAGATCGATAGCGGCGCCTTGATACGTGACGGAGGTGCCCCCGGCAACCTTTTGCGCGACTTCCGCCAGCAGCGTCTCGGTGAGATCCATCAGGTAATGATAGTCCCGGTACGCCTCGTAGAACTCGAGCATCGTGAACTCGGGATTGTGGCGCGTGGAAATGCCCTCGTTGCGAAAGCTGCGATTGATCTCGAACACCTTTTCCATACCCCCCACGACCAGGCGCTTGAGGTACAGCTCCGGCGCGATGCGCAGGTAAAGGTCCAGGTCGAGCGCGTTGTGATGGGTCACGAAGGGTCGCGCCGCGGCCCCGCCCGGAATCGGCTGCATCATCGGCGTTTCCACTTCGACGTAGCCGCGCGCCACGAAGAACTCGCGCAGCGCCTGAATCGTCCGGGAGCGCACGTTGAACACGCGCTGCGACTGGGGGTTGGCGATCAGGTCCAGATAGCGCTGGCGGTAGCGCTGCTCCTGGTCAGCGAGGCCGTGGAATTTCTCGGGCAGGGGCCGCAGCGATTTGGCCAGCAGCCGCAGACTGCTCGCCTTGATCGAAAGCTCGCCGGCACGGGTGCGGAACAGGGTGCCCTCCGCGCCGATGATGTCGCCCAGATCCCAGTGCTTGAACTGCTCGTAGGCCGCCTCACCGATGTCCTCGCGCCTGATGTAGAGCTGAATGCGTCCGGACATGTCCTGCAGCGTGGCGAAACTGGCCTTCCCCATCACGCGCTGAAGCATCATGCGACCGGCCACCGCAGTCTGGATGTGTGCCGGCTCCAGCTCCTCGTTGGCTTTGTCGCCGAAAGCCGCGTGCAGCTCGCCCGCCAGGTGAGTGCGCCGGAAATCGTTCGGAAAGGCGCCGCCTTGGCCGCGGAGGGCTTTCAGTTTCGCACGCCGCTCCGCGACGATCTGGTTCTCGTCAAGCGGCGGGGTGTCTTCGCTCACCTCTTTCACCTCTTCACCTGTTTCTACACGCCCTGCTTGAGGCTCGCGGTGATGAACTCGTCGAGGTCGCCGTCCAGCACGGCCTGGGTGTTGCCCACTTCCACGTTGGTGCGCAGATCCTTGATACGTGACTGGTCCAGCACGTAGGAGCGGATCTGGTGGCCCCAGGCAATGTCGGTCTTGGATTCCTCCATCTTCTGCTTCTCCGCCTCGCGCTTGCGCAGTTCGGCCTCGTACAGGCGCGATTTCAGCATGGCCATGGCCTCGGCGCGGTTGCGGTGCTGCGAGCGGTCGTTCTGGCACTGGACGACGATTCCAGTGGGTAGATGCGTGATACGGATCGCAGAGTCGGTCTTGTTGACGTGCTGGCCGCCTGCGCCGCTGGCGCGAAAGGTGTCGACGCGCAGCTCCGCCGGGTTGATCTCGATCTCGATCGTTTCGTCGATCTCCGGATACACGAATACGCTGGCAAACGAGGTATGGCGGCGGGCATTAGAGTCGAACGGCGATTTGCGCACCAGGCGGTGAACGCCCGACTCGGTGCGTAAGGTCCCGTAAGCATAGTCGCCGCTCACCTTGAGCGCGGCGCTTTTCAGCCCCGCGACTTCGCCTGGCGACTCTTCCAGCACTTCCACGCGGAACCCGCGCCGTTCGCAAAAGCGCGCGTACATGCGCTCGAGCATCGCGGCCCAATCCTGCGCTTCGGTTCCGCCTTGCCCGGCCTGGATGTCGAGGAAGCAATTATTGGGATCGAGCGGGTTGGAGAACATGCGGCGGAATTCCATGTCCGCCACCGCCTGCTCCAGCGCGTCGACGTCCCGCGCCACCGACTCCAGCCCGGCTTCGTCGCTCTCCTCGCGCACCATGGAGAGCAGCTCGCGGCTCTCCTGCAACCCGCGGCTCACACGCAGCATGGTACTCACCACCGACTCGAGCGCCTTGCGCTCCTTGCCGACATCCTGCGCGCGCTGGCGGTCTGTCCAGAGCGCAGGGTCCTCGCTCAGCTTGATGAGCTGTTCGAGCCGCTGCTGCTTGGCGTCGAAGTCAAAGATACCTCCGCAGATCGCCGGTGCGGTGATCGAGGTCGGCGAGCTTGTTGGTCACAGCGTTCAGACGTTCGGCTTCCATTGCGTCGTGCCCTCGGAAAAGAATGCGATTTTAGCAGCCGGGAGAGGCTCGGGCGAACAACAGCGCGCTGGTTGCTGCTTCCAGCCGCGGTGAACCCGTCCACTGCATGCCACGGAAAATCGAACGGCTTGCTGCTGGACACGCGCGTCAGTCCGCGTGCTCCCAATGATCCAGCACGAGCTGCAGCGAGCGGGCGCCGTTGTATTCGTCCACGTCGAGGCGGAACACCGCACGAATCGCGTCGGGCAGCGGCTCGGAGGTCCCGAAGAGCACACCGCTCACCGGGCGCGCCGCCGAGTCGATGCTGGGGGGCTCGATGCTGGTGAGCGCGAATCGCAGGTGGCGCCCGCCCACCACGCGCTGGGCCTCCACGCGGAAATCGCCGCGAAAACGGGGCTGCGGGAAACCCTGGCCCCATACCGGAGCACTCAGCTCCTCGGCGAGAGAAAGGTTGAGCTGCTGCTGCGAGAGCGTGCCGTCGGTCTCGATGCGCAGCCGGAGGTCTTCCGGAGTCAGGAGCTCTCGCAACGCGGCGTCGAACGCGCTGCGGAAGACATGGAAATCGCTCTCGCGGATGGTCAAGCCGGCCGCCGCCGCGTGCCCGCCGAAGCGCAGAAGCAGCCCAGGCTCGCGCTTGTCCACCCGGTCCAGCGCGTCGCGCAAGTGCAGGTTAGGAATGGAGCGGCCCGATCCGCGCAGCTCGCCGGGCTGTCCGCGCGCGAACGCGATCACCGGGCGGTGAAAGCGGCTCCGGATGCGGGCGGCGAGGATTCCGATCACGCCTTGATGCCAGCCGGGATCGTACAGCGCAAGCGCGAAGGCGTCTCCCGGCGCGAATTGCTCGAGGTGCGCGAGCGCCTCGTCGTGCATGTCCGCCTCGATGCTGCGCCGCTCGCGATTCAGCGCGTCGAGCTGCGCCGCGAGCGCGCTGGCCTTGTGAGCGTCTGCGGCGATGAGGCACTCGATACCGAGTGCCATGTCGTCCATCCGCCCCGCGGCATTGAGCCGGGGCGCCACCACGAATCCCAGTTCGTACGCGCTGGCGCGCGCCGGATCGCGCCCGGCGACGGTGAGGAGCGCCTCGATGCCCGGCTGCGCGCGGCCGCGGCGGATACGGGCGAGGCCTTGCGAGACCAAGCGCCGGTTGTTGTCGTCCAGTACCACCAGGTCCGCGACCGTGCCGAGCGCTACCAGGTCGAGCAGGCCTGCGAGGTTGGGCTCGGGGCGAGCCGCAAAGGCGCCGCGCGCGCGCAGCTCCGCCCGCAGTTGGAGCATGGCGTAGAACATGACGCCAACGCCGGCCAGATGCTTGCTCGGAAAGCTGCAGCCAGACTGGTTCGGATTTACGATGCACTCGGCGGCGGGCAGCTTGTCACCCGGCAGGTGATGGTCCGTGATCAACACCTGCATCCCTAGACGCCGCGCTTCGTCGACACCTTCGAGCGAAGCGATGCCGTTGTCGACTGTGATCAGGGTATCCGGCCGCCGCTGCGCGGCCAGGCGCACGATCTCGGGCGTGAGACCGTAGCCGAACTCGAACCGATTCGGTACCACGTAGTCGACCTGTGCGCCCATTTCGCGCAGCGCCAGCAGCCCTACGGCGCAGGCGGTGGCGCCGTCGGCATCGTAGTCGCCCACGATGAGAAGCCGCTTGCCGCCGGCGATGGCATCGGCCAGGATTTGCCCCAGACGCGGCAGGTTGCGCATTCCTTCGGGCGCGATGAGATGCGCAAGGGCCGTATCGAGCTGAGCGGGCGCAGTGATGCCGCGCGCCGCCAGCACACGCGCCAGCACCGGGTCGAGACCCGCTTCCGTCAGAACCCGGCAGGCCTCGTCCGAAAACGCGCGATCGACGATGTCGGGCATGTCACTCCATCGCCAAGGGGCTGCGGCG
>Ga0335080_10006097_pt1 | contig 12461 bp, 10 predicted proteins | sample Lox_Sample_34_FD_206720 | JGI IMG/M metagenome (GOLD analysis project Ga0335080, IMG submission 206720) | Soil microbial communities from Loxahatchee National Wildlife Refuge, Florida, United States - Lox_Sample_3.4 | ecosystem: Environmental > Terrestrial > Soil > Wetlands | place: USA...
CAGATCGAGAGTATTCCAAGGAAGCCGGGCGCGGCGAAAAACAGCCAGTAGAATCCGAACAGACTCCATTCACGCTTCTGAAGAAAATAGCGGAAAAGCAGCCATGGTAGAAGCAGAGTCGCGCAAACATGCGCAGTCAGGTACAGCGGCCAGAAGCCGTGAATAGGGATAGCTCGCCTGATCGCGGCTAGCGCGAGCAGAAATACCGGCGGATAGAGGAAGTTAACCGAAGAACTGAAATGATAGGGCGTTCTCCCGTCAAGCCATGCGGCAACGGCGCTACGATAAACATGAGCGTCGACAAGACCAGGCGGCCAACCTACAAGCTTCAAGTAAAGTGCCGCGGTGGGTATGAGCAGCAAGAGAATCCAGTACCATTGAGGATTGTCCTGTTGCTGCGCATCGCGCATCTCTGCATGAACCGGTCGCGTCATCGAATCTCCAAATATCGCATGATCCTCAATGCTTCCCTCAAAACTCGAGTGAGTCGTATTGTTTTGGGTATACTGGCACGCGCCCCTATTTATTTGCGCAGCCACAGGGCGTCGTTAGTCCAGACTGTAACTGCGCAGAATCGCAGATAAATCCTCGCGGACGCTCTTTTCGGAGCAGTGTTCACTGGCGAAGCGAAAACCGTTCTCGCCCAGTATGCGCGCAGTCTCAGGTTGTTCCCATAAAGTACGAATCTTCTCAGCCATATCAGTTGCACTATGTGGCTCGCAAAGGAGGCCATTCCATCCGTCCGTTACGTAATCCAGAACTCCGGCAGAATTTGTTGCTACGACAGGTCTTTTCAAGAGCATCCCGGAAACCAGCGTCACATGCCCACACGGTACCTTGGAGTCCCTCAACGGCACTACAGTCAACCGAGAGTGAGCCACCACGTTCATGGCGTGAGGATACGAGATATTGCGCAGTACGAGTACGTGTGGTGGCAACTCCAGTCCCGCAACATTTTCTGGCCGGACCACCCAAACCATGGGTATGGTACACAGGAGTCGAGCCGCTCCAAGAAGGGTTGCATAGTCGCGCGCGCTCCCACCTACTGCAGACACATAAGACTGGTTCAGGATGGGAGGATCGGCGGATACCTGCGGAACATTGATACCCCACAGACGAACTTCGATGAGGTGTTCAGGAATACCGAAATAGCCACTGTACAAACTCTTCTCAGTTTTCGAGGCTACTCGCAAGCTCTTGAGCTGGCGAAAACCAAAGCTGAATATCTTCTTCTTCCAACCAGTAGGCAACTCCGCAAAGTTAAATGCGAAGGCGAAGTGGTCGACGTTGATTCTGAACCACCGGCAAAACAATCCACACCAAAAACTGTACCGTGGACCGATTGTGACAAGCAGCCGGGCGTTGTGCCGCTTGGCATAGAGGACGGCGCGCATTCCTTCGATTGCGGTGTTAAGATTCGGCCGCTTCAGAAATCGCTGCCAGAAATGCCTCTTTTGATCGTTGAAATACTTGCAACGCACATCAGTGCCTGCCAGCTCTTCAATAAGCGAATGCCAGTCGCTCGCAAACGGAGTGTAAAGGACCACCAGCTTGTGACTCAAAACTGACCTCTTCGCTTGCGCATCAGCAGGCAACTCGGATGAGTTGATGTGGTTTATTCCCTGCTTGCGGTACGGGTAGAAAAGTCCACAGTTGTGCCAGCCGACGGGCCATCGCTCCAGGCTCGCTTTTCCATCAGCCGCGTGGGTCGGGGCAACCTGCGGATCGACAACGGAGAGCTGGGCTGAGGAGGCCGATTATTGTCTGGCTGCCGTGCCAGGGCAAGCAAGCGTAGCGCCAGAATCCCCAATCGCCATTGGCTCCATGAATATGTCTTCGGGACCCGGCCCACACCGGATCAAAGCGTACAGAGGGAGATCGCTTGCCTTGACCAGATAGTTGCCAGACTGCATATCGTCAATCTGCACATAGGTGGCCAGGACCGCGGGATTCCCCGGTGCCGCATGAATTCTGAATTGGCCAGTCGAGGGTTCGTAGTTCATATAGTCGAAACAATGCCCCACACAAGCACGAGACACCAGATGCGTCCAAAGCGGACTTCTGCGGTTAAGCAACAAAACCCGTTTGGTCAAATGCGCGAGCCCTCCTTCACCTGCCGAGAGATTGCCAAACTGTTCTCCATTAGAGAGGTCAGCGAAGGAGACCACGCGATCGCCTGCAGGCAGAGTCTTAACCAACTTCTCCATCTTTGCCTCGACGCGAGCCGCCGTCCCTATGTCGCTATACAGTGCGGCGAAGAATATAGCGGCAGTGAGAAGTCCCGCAGGGAGAAACCACCGCCTATAACTTGAACGGCTCAAAATGGCCAACAACAGGACGGCGCAGAAAAGGGAAAGACGGTGTGAGATGATGCCGGCCCACGCACTGTCCGTCGAAGCTCGAATCGAATAAGGCATCACAACGATCGCAATCGCAGTGAGAAAGTATGCCTGCCCAGGAACGCTCGCGATAGCGCGCCAGCGATTTTCCGGCATGCCCAGGAGGACGACGCTAAATAAGAGAAATCCCACGGCCACCGGCAAGTAAGGCCATCCATGTAGCAAAGACTGATCGACTCCCGTCCAACCCATGAGTTGCGTAGATTTCCAGGTGATGATGTATTTTGCCACAACGTAGCCGCGAATCAAAAAGAGGACGACCACGCTACCAAGAAAGAGAAGAAGTTGAAAGCGTACCCGCATCCGCAGGGCAAGCCAGCTGTAGGCCGCCACGCAAAGAAACCACACGACAGGCAGAGGATGCGCGAGATAGGACAGAAGGAGCAATGGCGCGGCCCACAGCGCCCGCCCTGCAAAACGCTGCCGCCATAAAATGGCAAATAACCACAAAACAATTCCGCATGAGAGGTAGAAGTTCATCAGTCCCACTTGGAATATGATGCCGTAGGAGAGAATAGCGAGCCATGGTGCCAGCCAATAGGCAGCGTGGCCTCGAATAGCGGAGATAAAATGGAAAGCGCCCCAGAAGAAGACCAGCACCAGAGCGGTTGTGACAACTCTTTCGGCTCCTGAAACACCAAAGCCCTTCAATAGAACCGAAAGTAGCATATCGATCAGTACGTTCGTGTTTTGATGGACGATCCACAGACCGTGAATACTGCCACCACGTATCAACTCTGCCAGCCACGCGTTATAAAGATGGCTCTGTAGGTCACTGCCTGAGACGATGGGCTGCCAAAAGCAAGGGATTACTAACGCCACTGAGACAACTATCGGCAGAGTCCAAGTGGATTGGGATAGCTTCGACAGAAGATGGCTTGGCGTGGGCGACTCCTTCACTTCCATTACTTTCTCCTCCTCTGAACCAATTCCCATTTTGCCGCTCTGCTGTGAAATGATCCGGAATCTCCCTGTTCGGCTGTGTTTCTCTCGAACTGTTCGCTTCCCGACGTGATCAACTCTGCTTTTCCTTGGCTTAACTTATGAGGCCCTCTGCAGGGAGCATGCGCTCTCCACGCGCGATTTCTTCCGGCAGATGCCAAACCGGCTCCCGGCGCGGTATTCTCAGGAGCAGGGGCTTTTCGCGGACCGGAACTTCGTCTGGATCGCCGCTTTGGAGGTGTTGTCGAAACCCGCTCTGATTCGCCTCTTCACTTAAACTAGGATTCTTTGTTCTGGTTTGAGTCGTTCCATAACGGAGTTCCAACTCGTCCTGTGGTACGTAGTGGCCTTGCCTGAGAAGTTACCTAGCCCCTCCAGAGAATGCGCTAGAAAGTTAGCCGGCGAGTGATAGTCGATCAGCGCTTCAATCGCTGGCGTAAAAGTGTAGCGAGACGCTTGTTCCAGCGATTTGGCCATGGCGATGCCGAATGACGATGGGTCGTAGATATTGCATACCGTGGCCACATCAAAACGCCTGGCGATCGCACGCATCCAGCCGAAATCATGGACGAGTACATGGCGCTGGGCGGCTATGGCCCTCAGCATCAGCGAGGATAGACAGGGAAATTGGTAGTACGGAAGGCAAACTGTATCCATTGCACTGAATCCGTGCGCCATTTCACTCTCAGTTAACCAGCGGTCAATAACTATCAAGCGGCCTTTTCGTTGAAGGTCGGAGTAGTCGCGCTGAATGAGGGATGTGTATTCAGGATCGAGGTGTCCTGCGAGCACAAGACGGTCGGTCATTGCAAGTGGCGCTCTTCGAAACGCTTGTAGAAGCTCCGGGATTGCCTTGCGGCCATCCATCCTGCCGACGAAGCCGATCATTCGCCCATCATCGGGGACCCCGAGAAGTCGTCTTGCTTCCTGTCGACTGATCACCGGAGGTCGAGGTAGGGGATCGGGAACCATGCCGATACGACTGTGCTGATCCTTACCCGCATGGGACTCATAAAGCAAGAAATTTACAAAGTTGAGTCTCTTCCAGGAGCTCCACGAGAATGAAGTGTCGTAAATTGCTCTCTTAAGCCGGCTCTTGAAATCCATAGCCCCAGGACCATAACCCCAGTGAATGATGCATTCGGCGGCGATACTCGTCGACGAGCGTCCCAGAGAAAACGGCGCGCTCAAACCAAGCGCAATGTTTTGGGCATCTCCTGACGGCACAAAAACGTAGTCAGGCTTGTTTCTGTGGACAGCTTCACGAAGATTGGATAACGGCTTCAACCGGTCTTGCCAGGGGCAAGCAGGATTGGCTTCGGGAACGTCAATGTCGAACTTGAGGTTCGTACATTTTTCCGACGCGAGACAGACACGTTGAAAATCGTTCGAATCAAAGAAGCCTTTCGTGACTGCGACAACTAATTCCGAGCACATTGCGCTCATAGCAGGCACTATATATTCCAGATAGTTAGTGTAGTGTCCCCCCTTCCATTGCTCGAAGATAAGAACTTTCATCTAGCCTCCGCCTTCAAAAAGATCACGCGGCGCCAGCCGGTAAATGATCACCGGCTTTCCGGAAATATCGGCCCATCAATGCCAGCCGATCAGCTGCTCATTCGCTCATTCAGATGGCTGTGGACTTGCTTGCTCTGGAGATTCTTTCAAGATCGCCATGGTCTCCATTCATCCCTTAGGAAATTGCCTGGGAGACCGTTCCATCACTGGTCCCCTCCGGCAGAGTCCAGGTAAAACGTCTCTCCAGCCAGATCTCCTGCGTATTGGCGAGGGCGTACTCAACAGAACGCTCTACCATGCTTACGAGTTCTTCCCGATTTCGTTCAAGGTCGACGATCACCTGCGCCATCGCGTTGACATCTGGCCAGGGAACAGTTCGTCCCGCGCCGCTTTCCAGCAGCTCTCTGTAGTAATAGGTATCGAACGCGAGATACGGTATTCCCGCAGCCATGGCATCGAGAGTGCTCCTGGGTGTGTCCTCGCGCAGTGGCGCAGCCAACAACAGGTGATATTGATAGAGGAGTCGAAAGAACTCCTCATTGAAGAGCAGCGAACCATGGAATCGCACATACGAATCAGCGTGACATTCGGTCGTCAGGCGACGCAACGCATCCAGTTGCTCTCCACTTCCAATGATGTCGAGTTGCACGTTGGCCCCCGAATTCTTCGCTGTTACCACTGCTCGCAAGCATCGATCGATGCCTTTGTATGCTGTCAGGCGTCCGAAATACGTCAATCGAACGGGCTGCGATCGGTCCCGGATATCCTTAACCTTCTTCTCCAGAACTTCCGCATCGATCACGTTGTTGGCGCTGTGCGATGCGTCGAGAATGTATTTCACGTTCGGCCGGCCCACGCCAAAATCTGCGACCATCTTCCTCCCCTTGAGCATGACCAGCGTGCAATATCTCGCAGCGATTCGTAACTGAAGCGAGCGGACATTATCGTAGATGAACTTGCACAATATGTAGCTCTTCCATGACCAGTCGCCGATCTTGTAACTCATAAAGGCCGAATTCCGATAATCGATGTCTACTACAAACACCGTGCGTCGCCCGAGAACTTTGCCAAAGAGAATGGATGCGAATTCGAACGGAAGCCACACGCTCCATGACAGACCACTATGTATGCAAAAGCTCTGTTTCGAGATGGTGTAGACAGTTCGCATCACGGGGTAAAGGTGGCGGATCTTGTCCAAAATTGAGTGGATTGTATCCTCAGAGTACAGTGAACAGAAACTAATGGTTGCCTTCTCCTCATCAATTAATGACAGGCCTTGCTTCAGGCTCTCGTAAGTCTCCGCCCGCATTGACGGAGACGCAACAACCAATCTGTCCCCGGCATCTCCAATCCTCCTGCGCATCATCCGCAGATGTTCCGCAAAGGCGCTTTCCACAGCCACGCGACTGCGCCCGACTCTAAAGTGCGGTACAGGTAGAACCATCAAGTAGTCAGTGGCGCTCATGTTTCCCTGGGGATGTGCGCACTCTGACCCCGCTTATCAGCTGTCTGTTCTTGATGAGTAGCATCATCGACACCGGAAATTGAGGGCCTCATCGACACTAATCTGCACGTCTTGCGTTGTATTCAATCAACTTCGGAGTTCTTCCTTGTCTTTTATTGACTTCGTATTGCAGTTGTCCGACAAGGATCGGGGCATGTTGTAGTTGAGAATGAATACCGTAAAGAAGGAGTGTCCAGGGATTGCCTTCTTTCCAACGGGCTTTCCACGCGGAACGGACCGACAGCAGTAGAAGCAATGCCAACCAGAGGACAAGGGGAAGGAACCCGAAACGGATGCTGGCTAAAATCACGATGACGAGCGAGAGTGGCCAGAAGCTGCCGCGGATCAAGTTACCCTTTCGCTCGAAGGCCCAGGACGGGTCGCTGCTTCCCCTGTAGCGCTCTGAGACTTCGGCATAGGCATGGCCGGCGCGTAGAGCGCGCTTCCAGTACTGACTCCAGCGCGTGATCTGTAGATCATGTCCGGTCATCGGATGGTCGATGTGGAGAATCGTGTATCCGCGAGCCCTCATACGTCTGCAAAGCTCTGGCTCCTCTCCCGCGATCAACCCCTCGTCAAAGCCCCCTGTCTCTAGCAAGGACTCCCGGCGGATCAGGACGTCGCCGCCACAGAATTCGGTGAGCCCCGGCCTATACACCCAGTCGAGATCGAGCACGCGATTGAAGATCGAAGCCTTCGGATAGATCTCGCGCCGATGCCCCCACACTGCGCCGACGGACGGCTCCCGCGACAATGCGTCGCAAGCGGCGCGCGGAAAATCCTTGTGTAGCACAGTATCCCCATCCAGAAAGAGAACCAGATCGGATTCAGCGCGCCGCCAACCAGCGTTGCGGCCGATCGCTGCGGTCAGTCTCCCCGGGGGAACCACAATCACGTCCGCCCCACACCGAGACGCAAGCTCCGGACTACCATCGGTTGAGGCGGAGTCGACATAGATGATCTCCTTCACGAAAACGCTTTGAACCTGTCCGATAGAGTCAAGGCACTTGGCTAGGCGTGCACCCTCATTGCGCCCGATCACAACAATTGAAAGTCTCGGGATATCGGTGTTCCCGCGACTGTCCCGGGTGCTATCAGAAACTTCTTGCATGCACTTCCTGCGCTTCCTCCGCGTCGGGCGTTGCAGGTCCCTCGCTGACCGCTGCTCTAACTATCTTTCGCGGAAGAACCCGCGCTGGAATCCCGACAGCAACAGAGTTGGATGGTACATCGACGAGTACCACCGCATTGGCACCGATCGACACATCATCGCCGATCCGGATCGTGCCCAATATCTTGGCCCCGGATCCAATATCTACCCGGTTCCCCAAGATTGGCGCGCCGCGGTGGCCTGTATGCTTTAGCCCCACGGTGACCCCGTTGCGGATCACGCAATCGTCCCCAAAGACCGCGTCCCCGCTGATGACGATTCCTCCGAAATGGTCGATCCGGAACCGCCGCCCCAGCGTTGCTTCGCAAGGAAGCTCGATTCCAGTCAGTACCTCGGAAATAGGTTTGAGCGCCTTATAAAGGAAAGAAAACGGCATCCGCAGCCAACGCCAGCGAATCGTGTATCGCCAGCGACCAAAGCGATATGTGACCATGGCCCATAAACCCTGACGGGAAAGTTGGCGGCCGTGCGTCTTCCAGTCTTCGCGGATATTCTCAAACAAGTTAAGCCTCAACAGACGCAAGAGATCGTATGGAATCGACCTCCTGCCATTTCATTCAGCGGTGTGCCGGTTGTAATCGACTCGGAAGCTGGAGAGCGCGGCAAAAGTGACACCTAGGGGCAACTACAATGATGCGCACGCTTGCATAGATGAAGACGATGCTCAGTTCGTTTGACGAACTCCCCGCTGGGAACCCATCGGAGGTGCCGGGAGGTCGCACGTTCTGGCCCCGCTGGATGCGAATCGGCATAAGCGATCGGTCCTATTTCTTAATCCTCTTGATCGCATCTAGGACAATCGGTGGCGTGACGGCACGGAGAACACTCTTGATCGCACTTTGCTTCTCTTCCTCGGCTCCGGGACGCTGTTGGAAAAGTGTGGAATGAGCTTCCGAGACTTCCTCCTCGGGACGGCCGTTGGAATAGTAATAAGTTGCGATAGACTTGCGTGTCCGGTCAGGCGGGCAGGCAAGTGGAGTCGGATGTCCGTGGTAGGAAAAGCTCGTGGTGCTGAATATGGCGCAGCGGTTGAATATAGGCAGAATCTTTTCCTCCGCGCGAGTCATCTCCCGATTCCACAATTCGAAGTGTCCGCCATACTCTTCTTTCCAGTTCTTGTTGAGATAGACCAGTACATTAATGCGGCGATCAAGTTTAAGCTTTGTGTGCCAGTTGAAGTCTGCATGAACTTCGAGCTTGCCGCCAGGTTTGATCTGGTGTAATCCGCCACCAATATAGTATGGGTCGGGGATCACACCCTGGATGCCCGTGAGCACCTCAAGAAACTGCAGCATTGGCCGGCTATTCAAAAAACAGAGCACATCGCGAACGGCCGAAGGTAGCTTCTCAACAACATCGAAGGCCAGTTTTTTCTCATTGGGGTTATTAAACTCGTTCCAGGCAAGCTGCCTCGGCTCGGGAAATTCCCCTAGCGCTGCTTCGGCTGCTTCCAGAGGCAGGAAGTTATCAAAGTAGATGTGAGGGAAAGGCTTGTTCTTCTGGTACTCCTCTGCACTTTCCTTGGCGAGAGTCTCGAGTTTGTGGAGAAACTCGTCACTCAGGAGTTCTTTCGCGACAGACTCACTTTCAATCAACATGTCCTTCATAGCAGTCTCACTTTCGTTGAGATCTCGATTGGAGTTTTCTCGGCCCGCGCTATGGCAATTCAATTGACGGATTCCGTCAAACCACGCACGCAAACGGGCAGCTCTGGTTCTTCCCATCTACCGAGGCGGTAGCGGTGCAGCTCGAAATCTGGTCTCCAAGTCAGCGGGCGAACTCCAGCGAAGGAATCCGTGTACAGTCGCCGGGTGAACTGACCTTGTCTTTTCCAGATTACGGACTCTACCAGGGCTGTACAGGAGAGAAACGTCCGCCGTTGGTATCGCGCCAAGCCTGGTTCATGATCGAGATCATGGATACATACGTTCTGGCGCTGATGCGACGGTTTGGATCCTTACTCAACCGTCTGCGCTGCGACCGCATCCAATACCAGACAATTTCCACCATCATCGCGATCCGCGCTGCCGGGCCATGATGTTTCCGATAGTAAAGAAGCATACTCCGCATTCGCCAGAGAAGAAGCTGCGCCCCTGTTCGTGACATTTCGAGCGAACAAATCTGGCGTGAGGATTCGCCGCCAATGTGCACGACGGCGATATCCGGCCAATACCAGATCGAGTATCCCTTCTGTTTGATCCGCATGCAGAGGTCAACCTCCTCGTAATAGAGAAAGAAACGCGGATCGAAAGGGCCGGTGGCTGTCAGCGCATCCGAACGAATGATGGAGTACGCTCCCGGAACCCAATCAACTTCTGCAGCTTCCATTTCATTGGCCCAGGTCCGGTCGGCGCGACCAAAGAAGCGTGACCGCGGAAAGCGAGCAGCGAGTCCCGAATGCACAATCAGATCGCTCAATACCGTTGGGAACATACGCGCCGAAGGCTGCCACGAGCCATCGCGCCCGATGAGTCGGCCGCCACCCAGACCCGCGCGTGGGTTGTCGTTCATGTGTGCCACGGAACGGCGAAGGGAACCTTCGGTCAGAAATGCATCGGAATTGAGAAACACTACAAAACGGCCGCGCGCCGACTGAATGCCTAAGTTGTTTGCTGAGCCGAAGCCAAGATTGATTTCACTTCGAATCAACTCAACTTCGGGGAACTCCCGCTCGATCATCTCCGGCGATCCGTCAGTTGAGGCGTTATCGACGACAATGACCTGAAGATGCAGCGAGCCTGCTTCACGATAGACCGACAGTAGGCATTCCCTCAAGACATCGCGGGTGTTGAAGGAAACAACCACGATGGAAGCGTCGACCTCGGATGGTGGAGACTTCTGTACCTGCATAAACCTTCAATTGCTATCCGAGCAAAAGCTGATTGAACACGACGGCAAGCGAGCATACATTTTGCCGAAGGTTGTACAGGTCGCACACGCGCTTGCGACCCGAAGCTCCAAGCTCTCGCCTCAGAGTCGGATCTTCGATAAGACGGCGGATAGCCAGGGCCAGCGCGTTGGCAGAGGATGCATGAACAAGGAGACCATCGAGACCATCTCGAATCAACTCCGGAATTCCTGCAACACGGGTGCTCACGCAGGGAACTTCCATGGCCATTGCTTCCATCAGAGCTATCGGCACGCCCTCAGCGAAGCTCGCCAGCACGAAAATATCGGCTTGGCCAATCGACAGCCTGGTCTCCTCGTGATTCTTCGCTCCTTCGAAGACCACGGGGATGCGCTTCTCCATCGCGAAGGCTTCTAGGTATTTACGTTCCGTACCCGCGCCTACTAAACGGACCCGAAGCGAATAACCTTGAGCGAGCAGCAGGTCGCAGGCATGCAACAGAATAAGTTGCCCCTTTGACGGGACCAATCGCCCCACGCACACGATTTCCAACGGGCACTCCCTCTTGCGCTCCTGTCGCAACGGAAAAAACACTCGGGGATCGATGCCCAGTCGGACCACATGCATTTTGCCCCAATGTTCAGGGGCCGCGATGCGCATCAGTTGGCTCCGGCAAAAGTCGCTGATACATACGATGAACTTCGCGTGTTCGACCTTCTGCCGAAGATAGAACTTCTCCACATCGTAGAACTCGTCCGGCCCGTGTACGGTAAGCGAATACGGAAATCCCCACGCCGTGGACGCAAGCAATCCCACGGTCGCTACCGGTCCGCAGAAATGAATGTGCAGTTGATGATGACCACGCGTACGCATCCAGTCGCCCAGGATGAGCGCCTCTGCGAAGTAAAAGAGCGCTAAGAGGTTCGCGCTGAGGTCCCATCGCCCGAGCCCCAGAGCAGCCACCAGTCCGCGGGCAAAAACACGCGGCCGTCTTAGGAGCGTCTTCGCTGCAATCCGTGCTGTCATTGCAGCACCGGCAGACTTGATGTAGAACGTCTTTTCCGCCTCCTGCGATTCGACCTCCGGCATCGCAGAAACAGAACGGTCTGAGCGGTTGATAGAGGCAACTTCAATCGTCAGTCCCACCTTTCTCAGTTCTCGAATTTCGCTCAGAAAGAAGGTGTGCGAAACCGCCGGATACTGGCTCAGGAGATAGACAAGCCGGTGTGTTGGCGGCGCTTCCGTAACCTTCCCTCTCGAGACTCCCGTGAGGGCCGCGCAGTCTAAATGCGGCTCTCCATCCAGAGCCACTGCCGTATTTCCGACTTGCGCCTTTACGTTGTGAAAACTCACGTTCATGCGTACCAGAAGTGTTCTTTGTTGGGCTCAAAGCTGTGATGGGCAAAAATTCGGCCCCTCTTGCAGAAACTCTTCCAACACGTGTTGCCTCGTTGTCCCGAAAACTGCCTCGACTGCGCTTGAGGCACAGAGCAATTCAGTCCGCTCTTTGCTCACGCTTGCGCAAGATGCCTGGCGAGCCGCTTCGTCGTGAACTCGGCTCCGCAAGCAAAGCGGCATACCGGTCCAAAATCGTTTGCCGAGGCTAAGCCGATCATGTAGAGCCCCGGCATGCTGGAAGCAAAGTTTCGGTCGAGCTTAGGTGTCTCGCCGGCAGACTTGATCTTGGCGGCCAGAGGTCCATCGAGGAAGGAGAGCCCACGCAGGACTGGACGATAGCCAGTCGCTGCGATAACGTGGTCCGTCTCAAGCTCGCGGCTGGCGCCGGAGGAGTCGCGGTAAAGGACGCAAAGCTGAGTGCCAGACTCTCTGACCTGTTCCAGTTGACAGCCGAGATGGGCAGGGATTTGGTCCTCGAACTCAGCCCGCGAGAACCAGCCCGGTGCAGGGCCGAGGTGCCGTGCCACGGCGCGATGGCGGAGTTTTTCTGGCAGCGTATGGAAGACAAGAGGAAGATCGACTGCCAGTTTCGAGCGCCAGCCCAATCCGACGGTGGAGCGAGGATAGCGCAGCCGATCCCTCCAGGAGCGCGGCTCAATAGGTCGCGAATGGAAGAGGATG
>Ga0335080_10006100_pt1 | contig 12457 bp, 10 predicted proteins | sample Lox_Sample_34_FD_206720 | JGI IMG/M metagenome (GOLD analysis project Ga0335080, IMG submission 206720) | Soil microbial communities from Loxahatchee National Wildlife Refuge, Florida, United States - Lox_Sample_3.4 | ecosystem: Environmental > Terrestrial > Soil > Wetlands | place: USA...
TGGACGTGGCCGAAGAAAGACTCCTCGCGGTTGTAGACCATCCTCACCGGGCGACCGGTGTGGAGGGCAAGCATGCAGGCATGGACTTGCATTGACAGGTCCTCGCGGCCGCCGAACGCCCCACCGACGCCGCTCATCGTCAGGCGTACCTTTTCGGGCGGCAGGTCCAGGCTCAGGGCAAGCTGATCGCGGTCGACGTGCAGCCACTGCGTGGCGAGGTAGAGATCGACCCCGCCCTCGCCGTCCGGAACCGCCAGGCCGGACTCGGGGCCGAGGAACGCTTGGTCCTGCATGCCGACCTCGTACTCACCGGTGACGACCACATCGGCGTCCGCGTCGGGGTCGCCGTGAACGATCCTCACGTGGCGGAGCACGTTGCCCGACAGGTGGAGCTGCGGCGCGTCCTGGTCCATCGCCCGTTCAGGGTCGGTCAGCGGTTCCAGCACGTCGAAGTCGACCTCAATCGCGCTGATCGCCCGACGGGCGGTCTCGGGGTGGTCGGCGGCGACGATCGCGATCGGCTCGCCCTGGTAGCGAACGTGCTGCCAGGCGAGCACCGGCTGGTCGGCGCGCTCCATCCCGTATAGCTTGCGACCGGGGACGTCCGCGTGAGTGAGAATCGCGCGCACGCCGGGGATCGTGAGCGCGCGTGAGACGTCGACCGACCAGATGTCCGCGCGCGGGTGCGCGCTGCGCAAGGTCGCGCCCCACAGCATCCCATCCATCCGCATGTCCGAGGAGTACTCGAACTCGCCCTTGACCTTCGGGACGCCGTCCACCCTGACCGTTGTCGTGCCGACGACGCCCGGGCGCTGGACCTCAGCGGGGCTCCGCTCCCTCGTCGGCTGCGTGGGAACGGTCGTCACACCCGAGTCTCCGCCTTGGCCGCGAGTTGCCGGCTCGCGCGCGAGATCTCGACTGCCACCTCTCCCTGGTCGACCGTGCGCAGCTCGCCGGCCTCCACGATCGAGCGCCCGCCGACGAGCAAGAGTTCGACCGCTTGCGTCGCGCCGAAGACGAGCGCGGCCACCGGATCCTCGATGCCCGCGCCGTCGAGCCCGTCGAGTCGCCAGAGCGCGACGTCGGCCAGCTTGCCGACCTCGAGCGACCCGAGCTCGTCTTCGCGCCCCAGGCAACGCGCGCCGTCGATCGTGGCGCGGACGAGCGCCTGGCGCGCGGTCATGGCCTGCGGGCCACCCGCGAGCCGAGCGAACTGCAGTGCAGCGCGCATCTCCGACGCCAGTCCGCCGTCCTCGTTCGAGGCGGCGCCATCGACTCCGAGCCCGACCGGCGCGCCGGCGCTGATGAGGTCGCCGATCGGTGCGATCCCGGCGCCCAGCCGCGCATTCGAGTTCGGACAGTGGGCGACACCCGTGCCGGTGGCGCCGAAGCGGCGGACCTCGTCGTCGTCGAGGTGCACACAGTGCGCGAGCCACACGTCCTCACCAAGCCAGCCGAGCTCGTCGAGGTAGTCGACAGGGCGCACTCCGAACCGCTCGTGGCAGAACCGTTCCTCGTCGAGCGTCTCGGCCAGATGCGTGTGGAGGCGCACGCCGCGACGGCGCGCGAGCTCGGCGGCATCGGTCATCAGCCCGCGCGTCACCGAGAACGGCGAGCACGGCGCCAGCGCGATCCGCACCATGGCGCCCGGCTCCGGATCGTGGAAGCGGTCGATCGCGCCCTCGCTCGCGGCCAGGATCGCATCTCGGTCCTCGACGACCTCGTCGGGCGGAAGTCCACCGTCCGAGCGCCCGAGATCCATCGAACCGCGGCACGGGTGAAACCGCAGCCCCACCGAAGCGGCGGCTCCGATCTCGACCTCGAGGAGGTCGCCGGCATCACGCGGGAAGACGTAGTGGTGATCGGTCGATGTCGAGCATCCGGACCGCGCCAGCGCCGTCAGTCCGGCGCGAGCCGCCGCCCAGCAGATCTCGTCGTCGATCAGCGCCCACACCGGATAGAGCTCGACCAGCCACTCGAACAGCGTCGCCTGCTGGGCGAGACCGCGGGTGGCCCACTGGTAGAGGTGGTGATGGCAGTTGACGAGGCCGGGCGTCGCCAGGTGACCTTGGCCGTCGATCCGGCGCCGCTCGAGCCCGTCCGCCACGTCCGGGGCGCAGCCCTCGCCGATCGCGACAATCCGGTCGCCCTCGATCACGACGTGCCCATCGCGATATTCAGTCCCGACCGCGTCGACTGTCGCGATCGCGCAGCCTTCGATGACCGTGCGGGTCGTCACTTCTGCTGCGCCTCGACGATGCGCTCGCCGGCGAGCCGCACGGCGTCAAGGATCTTCTCGTATCCCGTGCACCGACACAGGTTGCCCGCCAGCGCCTCGCGGATCTCGGGGTCGCTCGGGCGCCGGTTTCGCCGGAGCAGGTCGTGGCTCGCGACGATCAGCCCGGGCGTGCAGAAGCCGCACTGCACCCCACCCGCTTCGACGAATGCCCGTTGTACCTCGTGCAGACCATCACCGTGGCCATTCGCGATCCCCTCAACGGTCACGACAGCGCGTCCCTCGGCCTGTGCGGCGAGCACGAGGCACGAGCACACGATCTCGCCATCGAGGTAGACCGAACACGATCCGCACTCACCCTGCTCGCATGCGTTCTTCGATCCGGGAAGATCGAGATGCTCGCGGAGCGCGTAGAGCAGACTCGAACCCTCCCATACGCCGTCCGCCTCCCGAGGATCGCCGTTGACCGTCAGCGTCAGCCGCATCGATACCCCTCCCACACCCAGTTGAGCGTACGCCGCCCGAGGACGCCGAGCGCGTGATGTCGATAGCGGGCTGTCCCGCGCACGTCGTCGATCGGCCGCGCGGCGCGCGCCACGAGCCCGCCGAATTGATCGAGGGCTGGCTCTGGAATCGGCGCGCGCCTGGACCACAGATCCTGCTCGTCGAGCACGCCGGCGATGAAGCGCTCGGCCTCGCTGCACCGGATCGGCGTCGGCCCCGCGGAGCCGATGCACGCGGCCATTCGCTGACGCTCGGGCCAGACGGACAGCGCCAGCGAACAGACCGCGATGACCATTGCGTTGCGGGTGCCGATCTTCGCGAACTGCTGCGGGCCGTCGGCGGGCGCGATGTGGAAGGCCGCGATCAGCTCGTCCTCCGCTAGGCAGTTCCGCTTCGGCCCGATGATGAACTCGCCCACCGGCATCCGCCGGGTCCCCGCCCTCGACGCGAGCTCGACCTCGGCATCGGACGCGAACAGCGGCGGTAGGCCGTCCCCGGCCGGGGACGAGGTACCGAGGTTGCCGCCGACGGTCCCGCGGTTACGGATCTGGGGCGACCCCACCGTGCGCGACGCGATCGCCAGCCCGGGCAGGCGGTCGCCGAGCTCAGCGATCAGCCGCGCATAGGTGACGCCGGCCCCGATCCGCAGGCGACCGTTCTCGGAGCCCCATCGGTTCAGCTCTTCGATACGCGTGAGGTCGAGGATGGCCCGCGGGCGGATGCGGTCGAAGTTGAGCTCGACCATCAGGTCGGTGCCGCCGGCGATCGGAACCGCCTCCGGATAAGCGGCTTTGAGCTCGAGCGCCTCTGCCCAGCTGTCGGTCTGGAGCACCTCCATCGCGGTAGTCTCGCTCACCGCCGCCGTCGCGGGCAAACGGCACATCGATGACCGACTCCAAGGCCTACGCAGCGGCCGTGCTCCGGCGCTGCGACGAACTCGCCGCCTTCAGCGAGGAGGAGGACCGCCTGACCCGGCGGTTCGCAACCCCCGCACTCGGCCGCGCTGGCGAGGCGGTGCGGCGGTGGATGGAGGCTGCGGGCCTGGCCGTGCGCCGCGACGCGATCGGCAACGTCATCGGTCGTCTCGGCGAGAACGCGCGCCGGACGTTGCTGATCGGGTCCCACCTCGACACGGTGCGTGATGCGGGCCGCTACGACGGCATGCTCGGCGTGCTCGTCGCCATCGGTTGTCTCGAGCGACTGCGCGATGAGGGCCTGTCGCTGCCCTACGCCGTCGAGGTGCTCGCCTTCGCCGACGAGGAGGGCGTCCGCTACGGCACCCGTTACCTGGGGAGTGGCGTCGTCGCGGGCCGTTTCGACCCCGCAGATCTAGACCGGCGCGATTCGGGTGGCGTGACGTTGGCCGACGCGGTGAGCGAATTCGGCGGCGATCCGGACGGGCTCGCCGAGGCCCACCTCGAGCCGGCCGACCTGATCGGCTACTACGAGGTCCACATCGAACAGGGCCCGGTGCTCGAGGCCGGCGGCGTTCCGCTCGGCGTCGTCACCGCGATCGCCGGACAGACCGGGGGCCGCGTCGTGTTCAACGGCGAGGCGGGGCATGCGGGCACGGTCCCGATGGCGCTGCGCCGCGACGCCCTGGGCGCGGCGGCCGAATTCGTGACCGCTGTCGAAACCGTCGCACGTGGCGAGGACGGCGTCGTGGCGACGGTGGGCGAGCTCGAAGTGCAGGACGGAGCGAGGAACGTGATCCCGGGCCGCGTTGTCCTCAGCCTTGACGTACGCCACGCCGATGACGCGGTCCGGAGGTCCGTTCTTACCCGCTTGCACGAGCGCGCCGTCTCGATCGCGGAGACCCGTGGAGTCGCGTTCGGGTGGCAGGTCGGGCCGGGAACTCCATCAGTCGGCTGTTCGGCCGAGCTCACGGAGCTCGTTGCCGAGGCGGTGGTGTCCTGTGGTCATCCCGTCCTCCGCCTGACGAGCGGCGCCGGCCACGACGCCGCAATGCTGGCGACGATCACCCCCGTCGCGATGCTGTTTGTTCGCTGCGCCGGCGGTGTCAGCCATAACCCCGCCGAGTCGGTGACGGTCGACGACGTCGCGGCGGCGATCGACGTCACGACGCGTTTCCTGGAAATCGTCGGATGAGCTTCGACCTTCTCATCCGTGGCGCGGTTGTCGTCGGCGGCGACGGACAAGCTCGAGTCGACGTCGGCGTGGCTGACGGAGTCATCGCTGCCCTGGGTCCTGAGCTCGCGGGGGCGGCGGCCGACGAGATCGACGCCGCCGGCCTACACCTCTTGCCCGGGGTGATCGACGGTCACGTGCATATGAACGAGCCCGGTCGTGCCGACTGGGAGGGTTGGGAGACGGGCACGCGGGCGCTCGCCGCCGGCGGGGCGACGGCGGCGATCGACATGCCGCTCAATGCCCACCCGCCCACGGTGACCGGCGCCGCGTTCGATGAGAAGCGCCGGTGCCTCGAGCGGAGCGCGCTCGTCGACATCGCGCTGTGGGGTGGCCTCGTTCCGGGGGGCGTCGAGGCTATGGACGAGCTTGCCGCTCGTGGGGTCGTCGGCTTCAAGGCATTCATGTGCTCGAGCGGGATCGACGACTTCCCGCGCATCGACGACCTCACCTTGTACGAGGGGATGTGGCGGGCGGCGTCTCTCGGGCTGCCCGTGGCCGTGCACGCTGAGAGCGAGGCCATCACGGCCGGACTCGCGCAGCGCGCGCGTGCCTCCGGGCGCACCGCAATGCGCGATTTCCTCGCCTCGCGCCCGGCCGTTGCCGAGCTCCAGGCGATCGCACGCGCCACCGCTCTGGCGCAGGAGACCGGCTGCTCGCTCCACATCGTTCACGTCTCGACGGGCCGCGGCGTCGCGCTCGTCGCCGATGCCCGCGCTCGCGGCGTCGACGTCAGCTGCGAGACCTGCCCGCACTACCTGGTGCTCACCGAGGAGGACGCCGAGGCACTGGGCAACGTCGCGAAATGCGCTCCGCCGTTGCGCCCACGCGCGGAGAGCGAGGCGCTATGGGGGGCGCTCGCCAGCGGGACGCTCCCGATGGTCGCTTCTGATCACTCGCCGGCGCCCTGGGCGCTCAAGCGCGGAGATGATGCGTTCGCCGCCTGGGGCGGCATCTCCGGCTGCCAGACTTTGCTTGCTCTGCTGCTGAGTGAGGGCCATCGCGTCCGGGGCCTCGAGCTCGACGTGATCGCTCGGGTCACGTCGAGCTACGTCGCCCGCAGATTCGGTCTTTCCGGTAAGGGGCGCCTCGAGCCGGGCGCCGACGCCGACCTCGTGCTCGTCGACCTCACCGCTTCGGAGGAGCTATCCGCCGAGGACCTCCAATACCGGCATCGCCACAGCCCCTTCCTCGGGCGGACCATCGGCACCCGTGTGGTGCGCACGCTCGTCCGCGGCCGGACGGTGTTCGCGAACGGCCGGATCGTCGGGCCGCCCGCGGGCCACTTGCTCATTCCCGCAATCGAAACGGAGACCGCATGACAACGCTGTCCATCACCGCCGGCCCTTACACCTTCCGGGCCCGTCTCGAAGAGGAGCGTGCGCCCAAGACCTGCGAGGCGTTCTCAAAGCTGATGCCGTTGCAGCAGAAGGTCATCCATGTGCGCTGGAGCGGTGAGTCGACCTGGATTCCCCTCGGCGACTTCGACGTTGGCGTCGGCTTCGAGAACCACACGAGTCACCCGGCGCCCGGCGAGATCCTGCTCTATCCCGGCGGGTTCAGTGAGACCGAGATCCTCCTGCCGTATGGCGGCTGCATGTTCTCGAGCATCGTCGGCCAGCTGGCTGGCAACCACTTCCTGTCGGTGTTCGAGGGCAACGAGAACCTTCGGCCGCTGGGCGAAATGACCCTCTGGCACGGAGCTCAGGACATTCTGTTCGCTCCGGAATAAGCGTCGAGTTCGGCCAGGTAGCCCGCTCGGGCGGCGTCATCCAGAAACGCCGCTTCGAAGCTGTTGCGAGCGAGCTGGACGAGCGCGCCGTCGTCGAGCTGCAAGGCCTTTGCGACTCCGGCCAGGTTCTCCCCGACGTAGCCGCCGAAGTAGGCGGGGTCATCGGAGTTGACCGTGACGCGGAGTCCGTGCTCGAGCATGTCCGCCAGCGGGTGCTGCTCGAGCGTTCCCACGACTCTCAGCTTGACGTTTGAGAACGGGCACACGGTCAGCGGAATCCGGTCTGCCTCGAGTCGCTGAACTAGGCTCCGATCCTCCAGACAGCGCACACCGTGATCGATCCTCTCCGCGCCGAGCACGTCGAGCGCCTGCCAGATGTAGTCGGGCGGCCCCTCTTCGCCCGCGTGCGCGACGGCGCGGAACCCGGCGTTGATCGCCCGCTCGAAGACCTCTCGAAACTTCCGCGGGGGATTGCCGACCTCAGCGGAATCGAGCCCGACGCCAAAGATGACGTCGCGGTGCGCGAGCGACTGCTCCAACGTCGCCATCGCGTCATCGACCGGCAGATCGCGCAGGAAGCACATGATCAGGTGCGACGTGATGCCCTGCCGCCGTGCCTCGGTCAACGCCCGGCCAATTCCCCCCACGACCGTGTCGAACTGGACGCCACGCGCGGTATGGGTCTGCGGGTCGAAGAAGACCTCGACGTGACGAACGCCCTGGGCGCGCGCACGGTTCAGGTAGGCGATGGTGAGCTCGTAGAAGTCGCGTTCGTGGATGAGCACCGAGCACGCCCGGTAGTACACGTCCAGGAACGACTGCAGGTTCCCGAACCTGTACGCACGCCTGACCGCATCCGTGTCGGCGTACGGAAGGCTGACGCCGTTGCGCCGACCGAGTTCGAACATCAGCTCGGGCTCGAGCGTTCCCTCGATATGCAGGTGCAACTCCGCCTTTGGCAACGTGAACGGATCGATCATCATGCGAGCCCTCGCGGAGCAGAAGGAGTTTTCCACACGACCCGCATGTAACTCAGACTCGCGGCGCCCAGCAGCGTCAGTGCCGGCAGCACGAGCAAGCCGGCTCGCAGGCTGGTGACTTGAGCGATCACCGCCGCGACGAGCGGCCCGCTGGTTTGTCCGAGTGCCGCGACGGTGAGCGTCTCTCCCAGCGCAATGTCGGCGGTGCGTCGGCTGGCCTGGACGTGGAGCGACGATGTCAGGGGGAAGAGCGCGCCAATACCCGCGCCGGTGAGGATGATCCCGACGACGGCGGCGGCCGCGCCGGTGGCGGTGAGCAGGAACGGCAGGCCGATGAGCACCGTTCCCAGCGCGATTGCCAGGAGCCGCTCCGGGCTTTGCGTGCGCGCCAGTCGACTGGCCACCACCCGGCCGAGGAGGTTCGACGCATACAAGCCGCTGACCATTGCCACGGCTGCGTCCCGGGATAGACCGACGTCGTCGTTGAGGTAGCTGGCGAGCCAGAAGCTCAGAGCAAACTCGAGTGCGACGATCGCGAACACGATCACGAGAGTCGGTTGAGGACGCCCGCGTCGGGGCCGCGCACGGGCGCCGGGCCGCTCCGCGGGAACGGCCCGCGGTGCGGGGACGGCGGCGCGGAGCACCGCGACCGCGGCTAGGGCCGCGGTAACCGTGCCGATCGCGAATGCGAGCCGCCAGGTGGCAGCGCCGGCGGCAAGTGCGCCGATCAGCAACGGCGTGGCGACGCCCGCCAGGCTGACCGCGACCTCGCCCTCGGTCATCGCGACCGCTCGACGGGCCCCGTGGGCGTCGGCGAGCGCCGCCCACACGCGGATCAGCGCCAGCGTCGCCAGCAGCCCCATCAGGAACGCACCGGCGATCGTGACTGGCGCGGTGTCACCGTAGCCCACGGCGAGGCCGGCGAGCCCAGCGCCGGCAATTCCGCCGGCGATCACGGTCCGGCGGCTAACGGAGATGCGATCTCGCGCCGAGAGCAAGCCGGCGAGACCTCCGCCGAGCGCGAACGCCACTTGGTGGAATACGGCGACCACGTACGAGATGCCCTCGACCGACCTCAGGTAGGGGAGCGAGGGACCGAGGACCGCGTTCAGGTAACCGAACGCGAACAGCGCACCAAAGGCGGTCCAGGTGAACGCATTGCGGCGATAGCTCATCGCGCCACACCGGCCCACAGCGCGAGCCGGCGCGCGTCCAGAACCTCATCGAACGCCGCCAGGGCGACCCCGACGAGCACCGCGTCCTCGCCCGCCAACCCGGCGGCGACCTCCGGCGCATCCCCGCGGTGCACCTCCATGAGTCCAGCCTCGAACGCCTGCTCAAAATCGGAAGCCGCCGCGTCGCGCAACGGACCTGCAAGGCCGCCGAGCGTCACGACGTCCGGGTCAAACGCGTTGACGAGTCCAGCGGTGCCGCGACCCAGATCGGCGGCCAATTCGGCGCGAATGCGCTGCTGTTCCGAATCGGGCTGCGGGGTCTCGATTAGCCGGCGGAGCCAGCCCCGAGGGTCCCCCTCATCGTCTTGGCCGAGGCGAGCCGTGATCCGCGCCGGATCAAACCGAGCGCCCCAGCAACCCCTCGCCCCGCAACCGCACACCTCCGCGGGATCACCAAACGGCAGATGGCCAAACTCCCCAGCCAAGCCCCGGGCGCCTCGGACCGGGCGACCGCCGATGACGAGCGCGCCGCCGACCCCAATCTCGAGCACGAGGTGCAGCAGCGAATTGGCCGTCGGGCGCTCGCGAGCCGTAGCGACGGCCGCCATCGTGGCGTCGTTGCCCGCGACCACGGGAAGGCCGCCGCCGATGGCGGAAAGCTCCACGTCCCGCCAGCCGAGCATCGAGGCGTCGAGCAGGCGCGTCCCCGCGACAGGCCCGGGCACAGCCACACCCAGAGCAAGCGCACGCCCGCCGTATTGCTCCGCCTCCCGAGCCACGACCTCGCGTAGCCGCGCGAGGACAGGGCGAGACTGCTTACTGCCGTGGCGCCCCGAGGCGAGCACCTCGGATTCGCCGTCGATTCCGCACACAGCCAGCCGCCAGTCTCCATGGCGTAGATCGAGCGCGAGGACCACCGGCCCGTCGGGATGGGCGTACAGGCCGGTCGTCGGCCGTCCCCGCCCGTGCCCCGGCACTGGACGCTCGCACACGAGCCGAGCCGAGCGCAGGCGCCCGAGCAGGTCTGATGCCGCGCCGCTGGCCAAGCCGAGCTCGCTGGCCAGCTCGAGCCGCGTCGGCAGCTGCCGATGGCGCACCCATTCGAGCGCCGCGGCGGCCGACCGCCAGTGTCGTGCTTGAGGCAAGGCGAGCTGAGACATAAACTCGCTCAACGAGTTTATTACGTTGGATCGATCGACTTCCTTAGAGTCCTCTCTTGTGAGCACCGCCCAAGACATGAGCCGACCGGTCGCGATCATCACGGGCGCCTCCCAGGGCATCGGCGCCGGGCTCGTCGACGGATATCGCGGTGCGGGGTACGCCGTCGTCGGCGTCGCGCTGTCGTGGCCATCAACCGAACGAGACGAGAGCGATTACGTAGCGGTCGCAGGCGACATCGCGGACGCCGACACCGCTCGCCGTGCGGTCGATGAGGCTCGCGATCGGTTTGGGCGGATCGACACACTCGTCAACAACGCCGGCATCTTCATCGGCAAGCCGTTCACGGAATACACCTTCGATGACTACGCGGCGATCACGGCCGTGAACCTCACCGGGTTCTTCCGCGTCACCCAGCTGGCGATCGCGGAGATGGTCGGCCGCAGGAGCGGCCACGTCGTGAACGTGTCCACGAGCCTCGTCGACCACGCCGACAGCAAGCGGCCGTCCGCACTCCCGGCCCTCACCAAGGGCGGCCTTGTCGCGGCCACCCGCTCCCTCGCGATCGAATACGCGTCACAGGGCGTGCGGGTGAACGCCGTCTCGCTCGGCGTGATCAAGACGCCCGCCCACGACCCCGCTTCCTACAAGGGGCTCGAGGCCCTCCACCCGCTGGGGCGCGTGGGCGAAGTCAGCGACGTCGTCGACGCGATCCTCTACCTCGAGCGAGCGACCTTCGTCACCGGCGAGACGCTGCACGTCGACGGCGGCCAGGCCGCCGGCGGCTAGGCGTGAACACGGTGTCGACAACTCAGCTGGGCAGGGTTGGGCGGCTTCTGTCGGTCAACGTCGGCCTGCCGAAGGACGTGCCCTGGAAGGGGAAGATCGTATACACCGGTGTCTTCAAGGACCCGGTAACGGGACCGTGCCACGCCGGCAAGCTCAACCTGGACGGCGACGGTCAGGGCGATTTGGCGGGACACGGCGGCGAGCAGCGTGCCGTGTTCGTTTACCAGATCGAGTCGTATCGGTACTGGCAGCACGAGCTCGAGCGAAGCGACTTCGTCTACGGACAGTTCGGCGAGAACTTCACGGTCGAGGGCCTCGCCGACGACGAGGTGTGCATTGGCGATCGCTACCAGATAGGCACCGCAACCTTCGAGGTGACCCAACCCCGAGTCACCTGCTACCGCGTCGGGATCCGCATGGACGACCCGCGCATTCCCGCCCTCCTCGTGTCACACCATCGCCCGGGTTTCTACTTTCGCGTGCTCGAAGAGGGCGACGTACAAGCGGGAGACGACATCATCAGGCTCGCCTCAGGCCCCGAACAGATGCGGGTCGCCGAGGCCGACGGGCTCCTCTATCTCCCAGGGCACCCGCGCCAGCAGTTGCTTCGAGCGCTTCGGATCCCCGCCCTCAGCCCCGGATGGCAGACGTCCTTCCGGGCTCTGCTCGACGAGGAACCGGGCGGCGGCAATGCCGGTCTCACGGTAGCGAGCCCGCCTCCCGCCTGGCCCGGCTTCCGTCAGCTGACCGTCACCGCAATCACCCATGAGAGCGACTCGGTGATATCCATTTCCCTCGACGATCCCGCGGGCGCAGCACTTCCGCCGGCCCACCCGGGTCAGTACCTCACGCTGCGCGTCCAGCCCGACAAACAGCAGAGGCCGGTCCTCCGCAACTACTCCCTCTCCGGGCCCCCGGACGCGGGCTATTACCGGGTCACCGTCAAACGCGAACACGACGGCACCGCCAGCGGCTATCTCCACACCCGCCTCGCCGTCGGAGACAAACTCGACGTCGCCGCACCCCGTGGCACCTTCATCCTCGACGAGACACACGCGCCCGTATTGCTGATCAGTGCCGGGATCGGCGCTACCCCCGTGCTCGCAATGCTTCAGGCGCTGGCAGAAGGCAAGTCCGATCGAGAGATCTGGTGGCTGTACGGCGCACGCAACGGCCATGAGCACCCGTTCGCCGCCGAGGCCCAGTCTCTCCTGGTTTCACTCCCGAACACGCGGACGCGCGTGTATTACAGCCGCCCGGGTCCCGATGACGTCGAAGGCCGCGACTTCGACGCCGTGGGCCGTCTCACCGGGCCACTGCTGGCCGAGCTCGAACTACCGCACGACGCAGAGGCATACCTGTGCGGACCGACACCCTTCATGGACGAGATCAGCGCGAGTTTGTCGGCGATCGGGATCGGAGCCTCGCGTATCCACACCGAGCCGTTTGGCCCCGCGCCCGGTTCGACGCCGGGCATCGCGCCGGCGCCGGCGAGGCCACCCCACCCGCCCTCCGGCAAAGCCGGAAACGGTCCCACGATCGAGTTCGCCCGGAGCAGCCTCGCGATCCCCTGGGACAGCGACTACGGCAGCCTGCTTGAACTCGCCGAAGCATGCGACGTGCCCGTCCGGTGGTCGTGCCGCACCGGCGTCTGCCATACCTGCGAGACGACCCTCATCGCCGGCGATGTCGAATACAGCCCCGACCCGGTCGAACCCCCCGCCGACGGGAGCAC
>Ga0335080_10006101_pt1 | contig 12457 bp, 12 predicted proteins | sample Lox_Sample_34_FD_206720 | JGI IMG/M metagenome (GOLD analysis project Ga0335080, IMG submission 206720) | Soil microbial communities from Loxahatchee National Wildlife Refuge, Florida, United States - Lox_Sample_3.4 | ecosystem: Environmental > Terrestrial > Soil > Wetlands | place: USA...
TACGGGAGGGCACGGCACCGAGGGCGGCTGGGGCGATTTCATGACCCTGACCGCCAATACGCCGGAGCAGGCCCGCGCGCAGACCAAGCGCGCCGTAGCCGCGAAGCCCGACGTGATCAAGGTCTTCACCGACGGGTGGCGCTACGGCACGGCGCCGAACCTGACGAGCATGAATTACGAGACGCTGGCGGCCATCGTGGAGGAAGCGCACGCGGCCGGGGTCAAGGTCTTCACCCACACGGTGACGCTGGGCGGCGCCAAGATCGCGGCGCGGGCGGGTGTGGACGTGCTGGCGCACGGCGTCGGGGACGCGGACGTGGATGACGAGCTGATCGGGATTATGAAGGCGAAGGGGACATCGTATGTATCCACGCTCGCGGTCTACGAGTTCAAGGGCGGGATGGAGCGTCCGACGCGCCTGGCGGGGCTGCTCGAGCCGGAAGTGAAGGCGGCGTTGCACCCCGTGCAGGCAGGGGCAGGGGCGGAGGCACCCGCCGAACGGCAGCAACGATGGAACCACCTAACCGGCAACGTACACAAACTGTTCGAGGCCGGTATCCCGATTGCCACCGGCACCGATGCCGGGATGCCCGGCACGTTTCACGGCTATGCGACGTTGCGCGAGCTGGAGCTGCTGGTGAAATCGGGCCTGACGCCGATGGAGGCGTTGACGGCAGCAACGAGCGGCAGCGCGCGCGCACTCGGCGTGCTTGCCGAACGGGGAACGATCGCGCCGGGGAAACTGGCGGACCTGGTCCTGGTGGATGGGCGCCCAGACGAGCGAATCACGGATCTGGAGAAGACGCGGCGCGTATTTCTAGGCGGTCTCGAGATGACGGCCGAGGATCTGGAAAAGGCGATCCAGTCGCCGGAGATGACCGCGCTGGGCTCGCGCCCTATTCCGCCGCAGGTGGACGATATGGAGCGCACCGACGGCCGCACCATGCTCAACACGCTGCGGGTGAACAGCACAGACCCGGGGATCGACCATTCGGCGATGCTGTTTCAGCCGGTGGTGCGCGCCGGCGGCGATCACGCCCTGATGATCCAGGCGGCGATGGCGGACAAGGAGCATCCATGGGTGCGTGTGGAACTGCCGCTGACACCGGGGGCGTTCGAGATGGCCGACGTGAGCCGGTACACGGGTGTGTCCTTCGATGTGCGGGGCGACGCGGCCGCGCGGCTGCTGGTGCAGACGTACGGCGTGCGGAGTTCGGATGCGTGGTCGGCGGCGTTTACGCCAGGCGGCGAGTGGCAGACGGTGAAGGTGCCGTTCGCCAAGTTGACGAGGAAGGCAGAGGGCGGGCCGGGGTGGAGCGGCAAGGACGGCCGCGCGCTGGTGTTCGAACTAGCGGGGCCGGCCGGATCGAAGGCGTGGCTGGAGCTGGATAACGTCGGGTTTTATCAGTAGGCGCAGCGGCGCTATGCTGGTAGCCGTCATCATGAAACTGCATATTCTTCTGGCGATTTCATTGGCACTCGCGGCGACCGCCGCGGCGCAACCGTCGAAGCAACTGCCGGACCAGGGCTTCACCGATACGCCCATTCTTCCCGGGTTGAAGTGGCACGTCCATGATCCGGCGCGGCCGCATCCTCCAGTGGTGACACCCGGAGCCACGCCGGGCGCGCCGCCATCCGACGCGATCGTGCTTTTCGACGGCAAGGATCTCTCCAAGTGGGCGCAGGACGGCCGGGGCGCCGATCGCGGCAAGATCGTCAACCCGCAATGGCCGGTCAAGAGCGGCTATTTCGAGGTCGGACCGGGCACCGGAGATCTCTTCACGCGGGAGAAGTTCGGCGACGTCCAGCTTCACATCGAGTGGAGCGAACCGCCCGACCAGAAGGGCATCAGCCAGGCGCACGGCAACAGCGGCGTGCTCTTCATGCACCGCTACGAGATCCAGGTGCTGGGGGCATACAAGAATCCTACGTACGCCGACGGGCAGGCGGGAGCGATCTACGGGCAGTGGCCGCCGCTCGCCAACGCGGCGCGTCCGGACGGCGAATGGCAGGTCTACGACATCGTCTTCGAGGCGCCGCGCTTCGAAAACGGCAAGGTTGTGAAGCCTGCCTATCAGACCGTGTTCATGAACGGCGTGATGCTGCACAACCATAAAGAGGTCATGGGGGCGATGGTGTACCGGCAGGTGGCCACCTATGCGCCGCACGCGGCCGAGGAGCCGCTGGCACTTCAGGACCATCACAACCCGGTGCGCTTCCGGAATATCTGGGTGCGGCGCCTGCGCGGATACGATGAGCCGGAAAAGTAGGCTGATCATCGAGGAGCCGGGGCACTTTCACGCCACGCTGGTGCAAAAGGAAATGTACGGGTGGCTGGAACCCCGGGCGTCCGTTTATGCGCCACTCGGCGCGGAATTGATCGAGTACCTGGGCCGGATTGCGCGCTTCAATTCGCGGCCGGCGGACCCGACCGCGTGGCAACTGGATGTCCACGCAACGGCGGAGCCCATGCAGGAGATGATCCGCGACCGCGCGGGCGACGTGGTGGTCTTCACCGGCAGAAATCGCGGCAAGATCGACAAGATTGTCGCCGCGCTGCGAGCCGGGTTTCACGTGCTGGCCGACAAGCCGTGGATCATCGTGCCGGGGGATTTGCCCAAGCTGGAGGAGGCTCTGGCGATGGCGGCGGAGAAGCGCCTGGCGGCGTACGACATCATGACCGAGCGGCACGAGGTGACCAGCCAGTTGCAGCGCGAGTTGGTGAATGCGGCCGAGGTGTTCGGCGCGGTGGAGTCCGTGCGCGCGCGCAGCGTGCACAACCTGATGAAGGTCGTGGCCGGTGTCCCGCTGCGGCGCCCGGCGTGGTTCTTCGATATCGACGTTGCGGGCGAAGGATTGGCGGACGTCGGGACCCACGTGGCGGACCTGGTGCAGTGGACCGCTTTTCCGGACCAGGCGATCGACTATCGCAGGGACATTCAACTGTGCGGCGCCCGGCGGTGGCCTCTCGTGCTGACACGGGAACAGTTCCTGCGCGTCACGGGCGAGGATCCTGGCGGGGAACGGTTCGATTATTACTGCAACAATTCCGTCGAGTACACGCTGCGCGGCGTGCCGGTGGCGATGGAGATCACCTGGGAATGGGAGGCGCCTCCGGGCGCCGGCGATGTCTACGAGGCCAGCTTTCAGGGAACGCTCTCGCGGATCGATGTCCGGCAGGAGCGCCGGCCGGAGGTGTACGTCGTGCCCGGGGCGGACGGAGTGGCGGGGGCCGTGGATCGCAAGATCGCCGGGTTGCAGTCGCGGTGGCCGGGACTCGCGGTGGAGCGGCGCGGAGACGAACTGCGGGTGGCGATTCCGGATCCATTCCGCGTCGGACACGAAGAGCACTTCGCGCAGGTGACGAACCAGTTTTCACGATACGTGGCGGCGCCCGATTCGATGCCGGCATGGGAGGCTCCGTGCATGCTGGCCAAATATTACGTGTCCACCAAGGGAGTCGAAATGGGGAAATCACGATGAAACGCTTGTCGCTGTTTGTGGTTTTCGCGCTGGCGCTCGGCGCGCAGGAGACGCGGCGCGAGGTGACCAACGCCGCGCCCAATCCAGCGGACGACGCCAAGGGACTGAGCGCACAGGTGCCCGATGTTTACGCAATGCGGACGCAGTTCGACCGCGTGGTGGTGCTGCGCTTCAAGTTCGACACCGACCTGCTGGCCGGGCTGGAGAAGATGGTCAAGCAGGAGAAGATCAAGAACGCGGTGATCCTCTCGGCTTTCGGGAGCGTGCGCGGCTACCAGGTGCACCAGGTCAGCAATCGCGATTTCCCTTCGAAGAACATGTTCGTGAAGAACCCGACGATGCCTGCCGACATCATCGGGATGAGCGGCTTCGTGATGGACGGCAAGCTTCATCCGCACATCTCGCTGGCGATCCCGGAGAAGTCGTTCGGCGGACACCTGGAGCCGGGGACGAAGGTGTTCACGTTCGCGGTGATCACGCTCGGGGTGCTGCCGGACACGATCGACTTCAGCAAGCTCGACGACAAGAACTACCGCTGAGCCGTCTGCCCCAGGAACTCGTCCAGACGGTCACGGAGCACCCACAGCTCCGGCCGGCGCTGCAGCCAGCCAAGCTGTTGAAAGTTGTGCATGAAGTGAGCAACCCGCCAGCGGGTGGATCCAATGGTGCGCGCAAGTTCCGAATTGCTCGGGCTGAAACTCAGCCGGACCCAGCCGGAAGCCGGCCTGCCTGGCACGAAAGTCCGGAGCACCAACGCCAGTCTTCGTTCCGCGCGCTCGACGATGGCGTTCTGGATTACCTGTTCGTAGTTCGCGAGGCGGCGAGCCAGGTTCCGGATCAGTGCCGACGCGAAAGCCCGGTCCTGCTGGAGGTAATCCAGGAGCTCCGATCTGCGGAAGGCGGAGGCATGCACGTTCGAGAGGCTTTTGGCGATCAGCGTTCCCGCTTCCGGCGCGAGCAGGGTTTTCTCGCCGAAGAGATCACCTTTGCGGAGGTAGGCGACTATCGCTCCGCGATCTCCCATCAAGCGCACGTGCCCCGAGTGCAGCAGGTATACGCGCCGGCAGGGGCGTTGACGGTCGAAGATGGTTGCTCCCGCTGGAAATTCAACTGATTTTCCCCTCTCCTTTCGCCCGGGCGGATTGCGGCGATGAATGAGGTCCTGCATCGCGCCTCACCTCGGCAGATGTCATCAACAGATAACCAAATCTGCTTATCTGTTAACCAGATTACCTCTCCTGCGGGCGTTTGGATACGGTGCAAAATTGCACTACTTGACGAAGAACGAGCGCTCTCATATAAAAAGGGTACCAATCCCAGACTTGCCGCCTTGCCGACCGGATGGCGGCGAGGGGGCGCGGCCCGGTGGAGGCCGCAGACGATCGATAATCCGTGGATGGCTAAGGCTATGTCGGAAGGCCTGAGCCACCTATCCCGGGGCATGTCCGGGCTCTGCGCAGAGGTGTAACGTGACAGAAACCGGCATTTCAAACCCCATTGTAATGGCGGTGGTTTCCCCTGGAGAGGATGAGCGAGCGCTCAGGGAAATCCTGGACAACTCGGCCTGGAGACTCCATATCGCGACCACATTCGCGGGAGCGTGTCTCAAGCTGCGCACATGCTGCGTGGTGATCAGCGAATCTTCTTACCCTGATGGCCTGGGCTGGCGAGACCTTCTCCTGGTCATTCAGGGAATGATCAGCCCGCCGCCACTCATCGTGACGGATCGCCTGGCTGATGAGCGGCTGTGGGCGGAAGTTCTAAACCTGGGTGCCTTCGACCTTCTGGCCAAGCCTTTCCACCCAAGGGAAGTCCTGCATGCGATAACCGTCGCATGCAGCCGACGCCAACATCAGGAACGATTGATCGCGGCCCGGAGCGAGTTACAGCCCACCGGGCGCAATGTCGCGCCCGCGTTGAAGGCCCGTGCCGCGGGTGCTAGCCGGTGAGCCGAGGAGGAGTATGAAAATGGCGAAAAATCACCACCAGAAGATGAAGCCAAAGGCAGGCGTGATTGCGGCAGCCCACGGTGCCGAGTCCGCGCCGGCTGCGGAAACACAGTGGACGTCGCATGCCACGCAAGACGAAGTCGCCGGGCTGGCATACATGTACTGGCAGCAGCGCGGATGCCCGGACGGCTCGCCGGAAGAAGACTGGTTCCGGGCCGAAGCCGACCTGCGCCGGCGGGTCCTTGCAGCGGCGGTCTAACGCGCTACCAGACTCTGCACGACGAGTTTTTCACCATGGGCTGCCCGACCTGGCACGCGAATGCCTTCTGGAACTCGGGCATGTTCTGCACGACACCGTTGACGCGGAACTTCGGCGGCGAGTGCGGATCGGTCTGGACCTGGAGGCGTAACGCTTCTTCCCGCTCGTTGGAGCACCAGACCTGTCCGAAGGAGAGGAAGAAGCGCTGTTCCGGGGTGAAGCCGTCGATTTTCTTTTTGTCCGCGCCAATGGTATTCAGGAGGGCCATCAGGGCGATGCGCGCGCCGCCGTTGTCCGCGGTGTTCTCGCCCAGGGTCAGCTTGCCGTTGATGTGGACGCCCGGAGCGACGGTGAAGCTGGAATACTCGTCGGCGATACAGGCGGCGCGTTCCTGGAACTCCTTGGCGTCGGTGGGGGTCCACCAGTCCTTCAGATTGCCCTCGGCATCGAACTGACGGCCTTCGTCGTCGAAGCCGTGCGTCAGCTCGTGGCCGATGACCATGCCGATGCCGCCGAAGTTCACCGCGTCGTCCATGCCGTTGTCGTAGAAGGGCGGCTGGAGAATGCCCGCGGGGAAATTGATGTTGTTCATCTGCGGATCGTAGTAGGCGTTGACGGTGGGCGGCGTCATGCTCCATTCCTTGCGGTCCACCGGCTTGCCGATCTTGTCGAGCTGGCGCTGGAATTCGAACCTGTCGGCACGGAAGCCGTTACCGATGGCATCGTCGCGCTTGATCTCGACGCTGGAGTAATCGCGCCACTTGTCGGGATAGCCGATCTTGTTGGTGATGGCGTGCAGCTTGATCATGGCCTCTTTCTTGGTGGCCGGGGTCATCCATGGCAGGTTTTCGATATCCTGGCCCATGGCGGTCTCGATGGCGCGCACCATCTTCAGGGTGCGCTCCTTGCCTTCGGCGCCGAAGGTCTTCTCGACATATTTTTTGCCGAGCGCCTCACCCAACTGGTCATCGGTGAAATCGACGCAGCGCTTCCAGCGAGGCCGGATTTCCTGCACGCCGTTGAGGGTCCTGGCGTAGAATTCGAAATTCTCTTTGAGGAAAGGCGTCGGGAGCATAGGCGCTTCGCTGTGCAGCGCGTGCCATTTGAGATAAACCTTCCAGTCTTCGAGGGGCGCCTTTTGGATCTCCTCGTCGACTGCCTTGAAGAAGTCGGGCCAGGAGACGATCAGGTTGGTGAAGGCGGGCGACCGGGTATCGGCGAAGTACTGCGTCCATTGGAAGGCGGGCGCCAGTTTGGCCAGCTCGGTCTTATTCATGGGGTGGTAGATTTTTTCGGGATCGCGCCGGGAGACGCGGTCCAGCGAGCCTTTGGCGAGCGCGGTCTCCAGGCGCATGACGGTCTGCGCGTGGGCCTTGGCGTCCTCCGGCTTTTCGCCGGCGAGCTCGAACATGCGCTGCACGTGCGCCAGATACTTCTGGCGGAGCTCGACGCTCTTGGCGTCGGTATTGAAGTAGTAATCGCGGTCCGGCAACCCCAGCCCGGCTTGATCGAGCTCCGCCACGACCTGGGTGGAGTCCTTGAAATCCTGGCCGCTGGAAAAATCGAACAGAGATGGGATGCCGATGCCGTGCAGGTGAGCGATTTCCGCGGCGAGCTGCGCCTTGTCCTTGAGACCGGCGATGCGGTCGAGCTCCGGCCGGAGCGGAGCGAGGCCCTTGGCGTCGATGGCCTTTTCGTCCATGCAGGCGGCGTAGTAGTCGCCGATCTTCTGCGTGTCCGCGTCGCGGTCCGGCGACGGTTTGGAGGCCTCTTCCAGAATCTCGTGCAGGGTATCGCGATTCCGCTCCGCCAGCTCGTCGAAGCGTCCCCACCGCGCCTGGTCGGGGGGGATGGGGTTGGCTTTCAACCAGGTGCCGCAGGCGTACTGGTAAAAGTCCTGGCAGGGGTTTGCGGTTTTGTCCATCGCCTTCACGTCGAAGCGGATCATGGAGGCGTTGGGGGACGGGCTTTGGGCGCACAAGGCGCAGGCGCCGAGAAGCGTGAAGCAGGCGAATTTCAGCAAAGCGGGACTCCTCTTTTCACTGTACCCCTGGAAAGACGCGCATTTGGCGGTTCGGTTTGACCGGGACGGGGCAGTGGACGGCATTTGACAATCCCGTGTCAAACCCCGTAAGCTAAGTATTTTGCAGACTGAGAGCATAGCTGGAGAAGTGTGTCAATGAAGACTGAGTTCCCTTCCAAGAACGGGATTGCACGCCAGTGGCACGTGATCGATGCCCAGGACCTGGTTCTGGGCAAGCTGGCCAGCAAGGCAGCCATGCTGCTGATGGGCAAGACCAAGCCCTCCTACACCCCGTTCCTGGACACCGGCGATCACGTGATCGTCATCAACGCGGCCAAGGTCAAAGTTACCGGCCGCAAAGAGAGCGACAAGATGTACCGCCATTTCACCGGATATCCCGGCGGGCTGGTGGAAAAGAGTCTCAAGCGGGTGCGCGAGGAGAAGCCCGTCCGCCTGGTGGAAGACGCCATTTTCGGCATGCTTCCGAAGACCAAACTCGGCAAACAGATGTACCGGAAATTAAAGGTCTATGCGGGTGACCGGCATCCGCACGCGGCGCAGAAGCCGGCCGCGCTGGCCGTGAAATAGGAGTTGTGATTTAGTGGCAGCGACGATGGTGCAGTATTTGGGTACGGGCCGCCGCAAGACTTCGGTGGCTCGCGTGTTCTTACGGCCCGGCAAGGGCGAGATCGAGGTGAATGGGCGGGCGTTCGAGAATTTCTTCCCGACGGAAAGCGCGCGCGCCACGGTGCGGCAGCCGTTGCTGGCCACCGAGACCATGGAGAAGTTCGATCTCGTGATTCTCGCTGGCGGCGGCGGCGTCGCCGGACAGGCGGGTGCGGCCCGCCTGGGAATTGCCCGGGCCCTGGTGGAGTTCAACGCGGAACTTCGCGGAAGGCTGAAGAAGCTCGGATTTCTCACGCGCGACCCCCGCGCGCATGAGCGCAAGAAGTACGGTCAGAAGGGCGCCCGCAAGCGGTTCCAGTTCTCCAAACGTTAGTCCCCGCGGAGCCGTGGAGGCGCGCAGGATCGCCTCCCGGCGCTGCAATGTTTCAACCCAACTTAGCCGGTCCGGTTCCGGCGCGCGCAAATCTCGCTTTGGACCGCGCGCTTCCGCGAACACAAGACCATTTGACCAGGAGGCATTTTGCCTGCGATATCGATGAAGGAATTGCTCGAAGCGGGCGTTCACTTCGGGCACCAGACCAAGCGCTGGAATCCGAAAATGAAGGAATACATTTTCGGCGAACGTAACGGGATTTACATTATCGACCTGCAGAAGACCCTGAAGATGTTCAAGGACGCCGCTCGTTTTGTCGGCGAAATGGCAGCCCAGGGGAAGAACGTGCTGTTCGTCGGCACGAAGCGCCAGGCGCAGGAAGCGATTGCCGAAGAGGCCGGGCGTTGCGCGATGTTCTACGTCAACCAGCGCTGGCTGGGCGGACTGCTGACCAACATGGCAACGGTGCAGAAGTCGATCAAGCGGCTGAAGGAACTGGAAGCCATGGCGTCGGTGGAAGGCGGGTACGCGGGCCGTCCAAAGAAGGAAATTATCCGGCTGGAGCGCGAGCGCAAGCACCTGGAGCAGAACCTGTCGGGCATCAAGGACATGCCCGGCTTGCCCGACGTGTTGTTCGTGATCGATTCCAACAAGGAAGCGATCGCGGTGAAGGAAGCCCGCCGGCTCGGCATCCCGGTGGTCGCCATTGTGGATACCAACTGCGATCCCGATGAGGTCGATTGGGTGATCCCGGGCAACGACGATGCGCTGCGCGCGATCCGCCTTTTTGCGAGCAAGATTGCCGATTCGGTGATCGAGGGCCGCGCGCTGGCCACCGAGACCGACTTCGCCGCCGACAAGATCGTGAGCGACGAAACCCCGGCTGAAGAGGGCATGATCGAGTACACCGAGTACGTGGACCCGAAGTATGCCGAGAAGATCATGGCCGAGAGCCTGAGCATGGCCGAGGAGCCGCAAGTATCGCCGCGCAAGGGCCCGGCGTCGGAGACCGCGGACGCCACGGCGGCGCCGGAGCCGGCCGCGACCGAAGGTTAGTGTTTTGTGGGCGGGCTTCCCGGCCCGCCCAGTTCATACAAGGAACCTGAAATTCATATGGCGGAAATTACCGCGACACTAGTGAAAGATCTCCGCGAGCGCACCGGCGCGGGGATGATGGAATGCAAGAGCGCCCTGGTCGAGGCCAAGGGCGACATGGAAGAAGCAATTGTCGTACTGCGCAAGCGCGGCATCGCTTCGGCGGTGAAGAAGGCGTCGCGCGCGACCAAGCAGGGCCTGATCGGCACCTACATCCACCACGGCGGCCAGCTCGGCGTGATGGTGGAAGTCAACTGCGAGAGCGATTTCGTGGCTCGCACCGACGATTTCAAGGAGCTGGTGCACGATATCGCGATGCACGTGGCCGCGGCGGACCCGAAGTTCATCCGCAAGGAAGACGTCACACAGGATGTTCTCGACAAGGAGAAGGACATCCAGCGCGCGCGGGCGCTGGGCGAAGGCAAGCCCGAGAAAATGGTCGACAAGATCGTGGAAGGCCGCATGAACAAGTTCTACGAGGAGATCTGCCTCCTGGAACAGCCGTTCGTCAAGGAAGCGACCCTTACGGTCGGCCAGCTCGTCAAGACGAAGATTGCCAAGCTCGGCGAGAACATCTCGGTAGCCCGCTTCACCCGCTTCAAGGTGGGCGACTCGCAGGCCGCGGACGCAAGCGAGACCCCGGCAGCCGGTTAAATGGCCGCCTACGAGCGCATCCTCCTGAAACTGAGCGGCGAGGCCCTGGCCGGAACCGGGAGCTTCGGCATCGACCCGGACCGGGTCAAGGCTCTGGGGCGGGAGATCGCCGATGTCGCTGCATCGGGCGTTCAGATGGGCGTGGTGGTGGGCGGCGGCAACATCTTTCGCGGCATTGCGCTGGCCGCGCGCAACATGGACCGGGTCACCGGCGATCACATGGGCATGCTGGCGACGGTGATCAATTCGCTGGCGTTGAGCGATGGCCTGGAGCAGATGGGCATTCCGACCCGTGTGATGAGCGCGATCGAGATGCACCAGGTGGCGGAGCCCTACATCCGCCGCCGCGCCATCCGGCACCTGGAGAAGGGCCGGATCGTGATCTTCGCGGCGGGCACGTCGAACCCGTACTTCTCGACGGACACGGCCGCGACGCTGCGCGCGCTCGAAATCAAGGCGCAGGTGATCGCCAAGGCGACCCGCGTGGACGGCGTTTACGACAAGGACCCGCTGAAATTTGCCGATGCCGTGATGTTCCGCGAGATCAGCTACCTGGACGTGCTCTCGAAGGGGCTGGGCGTGATGGACGCGACCTCGATCGCGATGTGCCGGGACAACAAGCTTCCGATTCTGGTTTTCAATCTGAATACAACAGGAAATATAATGCGTATGTCGATGGGCGAGCCCATCGGCACGGTGATTCGTTAACTCCCACCGGAGACACTGCCATGAAGCCTGAACAGCACGCAGCAGTAGCCACTACCACCTTTGGCTCGGTGAAGGACGTCGAAGCCAATGCCAAGGCACGAATGGAGAAGGCGATGAGCGACCTCCAGCACGACATGGCCGGCATTCGCACCGGCCGGGCCTCGCTGGGCATTCTCGACCACATCCGAGTCGATTACTACGGGACGCCGACGCCGCTCAACCAGGTCGCGAACCTGCACGTTCCGGAGCCGAACCTGATCACCATCCAGCCCTGGGATGTTTCGCAGATCGGGCCCATCGAGAAGGCCATCCGCATCAGCGATCTGGGCCTGAACCCGGCGAACGACGGCAAGATCATCCGCCTGCCCATTCCTCCGCTGACCGAGGAGCGCCGCAAGGAGATCGTGAAGAAGCTGCACGCCGGCGCCGAGCATCACCGCGTGAGCGTGCGCAACGTCCGCCGCGACGGCAACGAAGCCGTGAAGAAGCTCCTCAAAGACAAGAAAATCACCGAGGACGAGGACAAGAAGGCGCACGACGAAATCCAGAAGATGACCGACGCCTACATGGGCAAGATCGACGCCGCGGTGAAGACCAAAGAGAAAGAGATTCTCGAAATCAAGTAGCCCACGGGTTTTGACATGGCGGAACCCTACCCCTGGTATACGCTACGTGTCCCCGCCTCCAGCGCCAACCTGGGGCCGGGATTCGATGCGCTCGGCCTGGCGCTCGGGGTTTACCTCACCTGCCGCTTCCGCCGCAGCGAAACACTGCGCATCTGCGCCGCAGGCCGCGACGCCGGGAGCATTCCCGCGACGAGCGAGAACATGATCTGGCAGACGGCGCTGGCCGTGGCGCGGGATCACGGCCTCAAAATGCCGGCGATCGAGCTGCACCTGCACAACGAGATTCCGATAGGGAAGGGAATGGGCTCGAGCGCCGCCGCACTCACTGCCGGCGTGGTCATCGCCGACGAGCTACTCGGCCTGAATTGGAAACCACTCCGTATCCTGGACGAAGCGGCGCGCCTGGAGGGGCACCCGGACAACGTCGCGCCGTGCACGCTCGGGTCGATCTGCGCCAGCGCCATCGATTCCGGAGGGGTGACACGCGCCATCCGCATCCCGCTGCCGCAGAGCTTCGGTCTCGCCATCGTCGTGCCGGACTTCGACCTGCCCACCGTGAAAGCGCGGGCGGTACTACCCAGCGGCTACAGCCGGGAAGACGCGGTGTTCAACGTGCAGCGCGCGTCGCTGCTGATCGCGGCGCTGGCCACCGGCACCACG
>Ga0335080_10006102_pt1 | contig 12456 bp, 13 predicted proteins | sample Lox_Sample_34_FD_206720 | JGI IMG/M metagenome (GOLD analysis project Ga0335080, IMG submission 206720) | Soil microbial communities from Loxahatchee National Wildlife Refuge, Florida, United States - Lox_Sample_3.4 | ecosystem: Environmental > Terrestrial > Soil > Wetlands | place: USA...
GCCGGCGTCGGCGACCTAGAAACCGCGATGGAGATTCTCGCCCGCCGCGTGCCGTTGTTGGTGGTCAAGAGAGGCGCAGCGGGCGCGACGGCAATCGCGAACGGAAAGACAATCTCGGTTGCTGCAATCCCAGTCGAGGTGATCGATCCGGTGGGCGCCGGCGATAGCTTCAACGCCGGATTCCTCTCCCGGTTCGTGCGCGGCAAGGATCTTGCCGAATGCCTGGCCTGTGGCAATCTAGCCGCCGCTTGCTCTACGACAAAGCCCGGCGGCACGGAAGCATTCCGCGACCCGCAGTATTGGAAGGCATTTTTTGCCGCGCACCGGGGCTAGTGCATTGCCGGCGTCGACGAAACCGCCGCCCCCTTGAATCGGCTGAACATCTTCTCTGCATTCAGATGATAAATTTTTTCGAGCACTCGATCAGGCAGTTCGAGGCCGTAGATTTCCCATCGCCCCTGCGCGGGAGAGCCGTAGTAATCGAAATATTCATCCCCGGTCTCGAGCCAGCGGAAATAGTTCTGATACATTCCGGCTTCGAAGCTGTTATCAGTGCCGAACATCACCCGATCCTGAAATTCGGTGAACAGTTTGTAAGTGCGGCGGGGCTGGCGGCCGAGCTCCGCTTCGCGGGCGCCGAACTCGATATACACGTTGGGAAATCGCCTCAGCAGCGCCTCAACATTGTCTAGATTTTCCGGCCAGTTTCCCACGTGCAGAACGTTGAAGATGGTCTTCGGATGTTTCGCGATCATGCGGTCACGGGCCGCAATCAGCTCCTGAAGGCTGGGGAACTGAGGAACGGGAAAACTCCAGTCCGGATGCCCGACCAGTTCCTCGTAGCGTTCATTCTTCCCGTCGATGGGATGAAAAAAAGCTTCGGGATCGCCAATGTGAATCGCCACCGGAATTCCCAGACGGCCGCACTCCTCCCATACCGGATCAAGGCGCGGGTCATCGATGGCAATCAGTTTTCCGCTTTTGTCGCGGACGCCCAGACCCAGATCCTTCAGGATTTTCAGTCCCCGCGCGCCGCGTCGCACGGAATCGTCGAGTTGGTCGACCATGAGCCGGCTGAAATTCGGGTCATCGATCTTGCTCCAATCGATCTGCTCGAAGACGTAGAACCGGCCAGGGTAAGGCTTCACCATGGTGTCGATGATCTTCTGCAAATCCTCGCCCCAGCCGCCGGTCAGGATCACCACCGACTTGATGTTGAGCTGATCCATGAGCGCAACCGCCTCTTGCGGCGCCATCCTGCTGCCGATGCCGCGCGCGTCGTTCAGATGCTGGTGCACATCAAAGACAGGAAACTTGGCGCGCAGCACGCGAGTCTCTTTCACGTGCAGCATCGCCTCGGGATGAAAATCGCGCAGCATCAGCGTTTCCTTCTGATAGGACTCGGGATCGGATTTGTAACCGATCTGAGAGAGAGCCGAAAACGATGCCAGGAGGACGACAGCGATGGCGGATAGAGCAAGAAAACGTGTCACGTATTTTCTCCGCAGCGCAGGCCGGGCTTGGGAGGAGCCGTGCCAGCGAAATCAAGAGTTTAGGCGTTAGCATTGTATGCCCATGTTGAGCGCCATCATCTCTAACTTCTTGCAATCACGTGGCTAGGGAGCCTTCGGCGAAAACTGCAAATTTCTTAAAATATTTTTCTTCCGCCGGCGTCTACATCAATAGATGGACGAAGCGGCGACAAAAGCGTGGCCGATGACGGAGCAGGATGAACGCATCTCTGAAGCGATTTCCCGCGACGAGCCGCGGCTGCGCAACTTCATCCGCAAGCGCGTAGCCGATCCGGGAGACGCTGAAGACGTTCTTCAGGACGTGTTCTACGAACTGATTGAAGCGTACCGACGCATGAAGCCGGTGGAGCAGGTTACGGCATGGTTATTCCGGGTGGCGCGAAACCGGATCACGGACTTGTTCCGCAAGAAGCAGCGGGAAGCGGCAAAGATGGAAGAACCGGTAACTGACGGCGAGGAGCAGGAGGTGCAGCGGCTCGAGGAGTTGCTGCCCTCCCCGGATGCCGGACCCGACGCCGCCTATGCCCGCAGTGTGCTGCTTGAGGAATTGGATGAAGCGCTCGAGGAACTGCCTGAGGAACAGCGCGAGGTCTTCGTGGCGCACGAACTGATGGGTTACAGCTTCAAGGAGTTGGCCGCGCAGTCGGGAGTGGGCGTGAATACGCTGATCTCGCGCAAGCACTACGCGGTTCTCCATTTGCGTGAACGGCTGCAGAGCATTCACGCGCAATTTCGAAACGACAGGACTCGACGATGACAAAACGCAGAGTATTACGGGGATTGAAGTTTGCCGCCATAGGCATCTTGTTTCTTGCCCTGTTCGGCTTCGTGGTGATGAGCCTGTGGAACTGGTTGGTGCCGGCGCTCTTTGGCGGCCGCGCGATCAGTTTCTGGCAGGCGCTGGGCTTGCTGATTCTCAGCAAGATTCTTTTCGGAGGCTTCCGCGGCGGGCCTCACCGCGGCTGGGGATATCGCCGGCGCATGTTGGAGAGATGGAACCAGATGACTCCGGAAGAGCGGGAAAAATTCCGCCAGGGGCTGCGTCACGGCTGCGGTCCATTCGGCAGGACTGCCCCGGAGGCAAAAGCCTGAGTCTCAGAAAAGCCTGTCGAAATTCTCATTGAATTCGCTTTTTATTCGCCTATAATAGCTGGACAAAACTTTGAGCCGTTCAAGTCTGGAGAGAGCATCATGTTGAATATATCCGTCGATGATCTGGGTGAGTTGGTGGTCCTGCACTGTGCTGGCAGGATCGTGAGCGGCGATGAACATGCCCTTCTATGCGCCGTGGTGCAGCATCATGGCAGAACGGTTGCGCTTGACCTGAGCTTGGTCGAAGCGATTGACGCAGCGGGCATTGGCGCCCTGGTTTCCCTGCAGGCCGCCGGTATTTACCTCAAGCTGGTGAATCCGCCGGCGGTTGTGAAAGACGTCCTGAGGGTTACCAAACTGGACTCGGTGTTCGAGATTTCCGAGACCGCAGCTCAACCTCTGTCCAGCCCGAATCCGCTTTTCCCGCATCCAAGCTACGGCACAGGAGGAGACTGCCGTGGATATCAAGATCGCGGAACAGCTGCTGGATGAATTCCTTCCCGCTTTGGAGGCGCTGGAAACAAAAAGCGCTGCGGTTCTGCAATTTTTGAAGGACAAGGGCCTGGCGACCGACGACGAGTTCGCTCCTTATCTCGAGCAGGCTGCCAATGCCAGCAATGTGAGATGGCTGGCAACCAGCCTGCGTATGAAGGCCCTGCTGGCATCCGCGCTGAAAACGGAAGATTCGCCGTCGCGCAAACCGGAGCAGCCGCCTGCCAAGAGCGATGAGCCGCCGCAGATGCAGGTGGGTCATGTTGAGAAGAGCGTGGCAGGCCCGGATGCCCAAGCCCAAGGCGCCGCGCATCCCGAGGAGCGGCGCGAAGACGACGGCGATGTCAGCTGGGATCGGGCAGAAAAGCGCGAGCCGGATGAAGCTAAGCGAGACCAATCGAAACCGAAAACCGCAGCTTGAGTCGCAGCTGGGAAGACGATCGAGTCTCTGATTCCGCGGGTTCCCAAAGTTCCGATTTATTGCTGCTTGCGATAGTCTTGCTCTGCGGCAGCGGGGGGAGTGTGCGCGTTCGCGGCCGTTTGGGAAGGCGCGATGAACGAGGCTTCGCGGGTTTCAGCGGTCATATTGGCAGCCGGCAGTTCCACGCGGATGGGTGTTCCCAAGCAGTTGCTGCAGCTTGATGGAAAACCACTCCTGGAGCATGTGCTCGCCCACGTTCGCGAATCGCAGATTACCGAGATCGTGCTTGTTCTCGGTCACGCCGCAGAAACGATCCGCAAGCAAATCCAGCTGCGGGAAACGCGCGTAGTTACCAACGAAAATTATCCGGACGGAATGGGCAGTTCACTGCAAGCGGGAATCTCCGCCGTGGACGCCGAAGCGCAAGCCGCAGTCATCGTGTTGGCGGACCAGCCGTTTGTCCGTGCTTCCACGCTGGATAAACTGATCTCCGAACACACGCGCAGCGGCGCGCAAATTGTAATTCCCACCTTCCGGGGATTCCGCGGCAACCCGGTTCTGCTCGATCGCTCCATGTTTCGGGAAGTCATGCGACTTCGCGGAGATGTAGGCTGCCGGGCCATTTTCGGAAATCACCTCGAAGGCATCGTAAAGTTGCCGGTCGAAGATCCCGGGATCCTGCTCGATATGGACCGGCTGAGCGACTATGAAAAGCTCCGCGATCCGCAGAGCCGCGAAAGTATGCTCCATTTACCCGACGTGGAGGAGAGGCAGCCCTCCGAAAGCCGCTCGAGCGCGCAGAAACCCGAACTGATCATCGTGGGCAGGGAAGCTTTGGCGTTCGCACTGGCGAAGCTGGCGGTTTTCCTCCAGTTCAGCGTTACGCTGGCTGATCCTCTGCTCTCGATCGACGAGATGCCGGAAGTCGACCGCATTCTGCACACTCTCAATTTTTCGCTTCTCGGTCCAAATCCGGAACGTTACGTCGTGGCCGCGAGCCGTGGAAGCTGCGACGAAGAAGCCATCGAGCAGGCGCTGCACGCGAATGCGCGATATGTAGCCTTGGTCGCCAACAGGAAAAGAGGAGAAGAGGTGCTTCGGGCGTTGCGGATTAAAGACGTTGCGCCAGATCGACTAGCCGCGGTCCGGATTCCCGCCGGGCTCGAGATCGGAGCACAAACTCCAGAGGAAATTGCACTGAGCATTATGGCGGAAGTTGTAGCCATGCGAAGAAAAGCCTGAGGAGGACCAGAATCTTCGTTACTGCGAGTCGCCCGGTTCGCACTGGGTTATCAATCTGTCCGCGGCGTCGGCTTTGTCCATCAAACCAATCTGCTTGACTCCCTTGGAGTCACTTCCCCGGCGGACGGCAACAATCTGGCTCATGATGCTGAGCGCGATCTCTTCGGGTGTCACGGCTCCTAAATCAAACCCGGCGGGCGCGCGCACCTGGTCCAATTTCTCCGCTGCAATTCCCTCCGCCGCCAGATAGTCGAGCACCAGTCTGGCGCGGTGGTGGCTTGCAACCAGGGCCACATAGGCCGCATTTCCCTCGAGCGCCTTTCGCAGCCACAAGTGATCGTTCTTGTGTTGGGTTGCGATGACAATATAGGTCTGTGCGTCAACCGGGACGTGCTTGAGATCGAAGTCCTGGCTGAGAACACGCGCGGCCTGCGGGAAAGCGGCCGGGTCGGCTCCGGGATCGTCCACTGTAACCCGGAACCCGAGCAGGCTTCCCAGCGCGCACAGGGTTTCTGTGATGCGCCCGTGGCCTGCGATCAGCAGTTCAGGCTTCGGTAAAACCGGTTCGATATAGACGTCCATTTTTCCCCCGCAAGGCATTCCCACGCCGAGAACCTCCTCGGTCATGTCGAGGGTTATCAGAAGCGGCGCCTCATCGCGAATGCAGCGCCGGGCTTCGTTCCTCACAGTGCTCTCGGCGCATCCGCCGCCCACCCAGCCGAGCAGCAACTTTCCTTGCGCGTCGATAATCGCTTTGGCACCGCGCCGGGCGGAAGACGAACCCTCTACCCGCACTACTGTAGCCATGGCAAAAGGACTTCTGTCAGCGGCCAGGGCAGCGGCTTTGGCGTAGATTTCCGCGGACATCCAGTTGGCTATGATAGTTCCGCTGCGAATGGGAATTCAATGCGGCGGCCGGCATTTCGCAAATGTCCGCCGTGTGATAACTTACTAGCCCGCATATCGATCCCATCATCTCCGGAAGTCTGTTTTGCGCAGCTCCAAAACCCAGGAGTAGCCGATGATTCCGCCAGCCTTCGAATACTTCAGGCCTGACACGATTCCAGAAGCCATCGCTCTTCTCCAGCAGCACGGGGAGGACGCGAAAATCCTGAGCGGGGGACAGAGCCTGATCCCCATGATGAAACTCCGGATTGCGCGTCCCGCGTATCTGATCGACATCAATCGCATCAAGGGTTTGTCGTATATCCGGGAGGAAGGCGGTTTTCTCAGAATCGGAGCGCTCACGCGCGAGGCCGAACTGGAGGCCTCGCCGCTGATTCGCTCTAAATACGCCATCATCGCCGACACCACTCGGGTGATCGCCGACCCGCAAGTGCGTAACCTGGCGACAGTTGGAGGCAATCTGGCGCACGGCGACCCTGCCAACGATCATCCGGCGACGATGCTGGCCCTGAGCGCTCAACTGCTGGCAACCGGACCGCGTGGCGAAAGAATCATACCTATTGAGGAATTTTTCCTCTCCCTGTTCAGCACCGCTTTGCAGCCGGATGAAATCCTGACCGAAATTCGTGTCCCCGCAGCGCCCAGCCGCAGTGGAGGCGGCTATTTCAAGCTGGAGCGAAAAGTTGGAGACTTTGCTACTGCGGCGGTGGCCGCCTATCTCGCGCTGGATGGCAGCGGCGTGGCGCAAAGAGTCGGCATCGGGCTCACCAACGTTGGGCCGAAGCCGCTGAAGGCGGTGAAAGCCGAAACATTTCTTCGCGGCAAAAAAGTGGACGCGGCGAGCATTGCGCAGGCGGCGCAGCTCGCGGGCGAAGAATCGGAGCCAAGCTCCGATCTGCGCGGACCAGCGGAATACAAAAAAGGCCTCATCAGAGAATTCGCCAAACGCGCCCTTGCGCGGGCTTTGCAGAGAGCAGGGAACTAAGATTCGAAATTCGGAGCCGAAAGATGGCGAAAAAACAGAACATTCGAGTGAAGGTCAACGGACGTGAGCGGCAGGCAGAGATCGAACCCCGGCTGCTGCTGGTTCACTTTATTCGCGAGGTGCTGGAACTTTCGGGCACTCACATCGGCTGCGACACCAGCCATTGCGGCGCCTGCACGGTTTTGCTGAATGGAAAAACGGTGAAGTCCTGCACCATGTTTGCCGTGCAGGCGGATGGCGGCGAGATTCTTACCGTCGAAGGACTGATGAAAGACGGGCAGCTGCATCCGCTGCAGGAGGGCTTCAAAGAGGAACACGGCCTGCAGTGCGGCTTCTGCACACCCGGCATGCTGATGTCGTCCTACGCGCTGCTGCATGAGAACCCTCAGCCCAGCGAAGACGATATCCGCTGGGGAATCTCCGGCAATCTGTGCCGCTGCACCGGATACCAGAACATCGTACGCGCGGTGCAGTTCGCGGCCGGCAAGCTGGCCCGGGAAAAGGCAGGCAAAGAGCAAACCGGGCAAGGAGTGGCACGATGATCCACAAAACATCTCCTGAAATTGGCGGCATGGGCCACTCCATCAAGCGCAAGGAAGACCTGCGCTTCATTCAGGGCAAGGGCAACTATGTCGATGACGTGCGCCTGCCGGGTATGGTTTACGGGCAACTGGTGCGCAGCCCGTATGCTCACGCGCGCCTCAAGAGCATCAACGTGGAGAATGCCAAGAAGCTGCCGGGAGTGCTGGCAGTGATCACGGGAGAAGACCTCGCCAAGGCAAACCTTTCGTGGATGCCTACTCTCTCCTATGACAAACAGATGGTTCTCGCGACGGGCAAGGTTCTGTTTCAGTCCCAGGAAGTTGCCTTCGTTGTAGCCGAAGACCGCTACACGGCTGCGGATGCCGCCGAGCTGGTGGAGGTAGAGTACGAAGAGCTGCCGGTGCTGGTGGACCCGCATAAAGCCCTCGATCCCTCCGCCCCTGTGCTGCGAGAGGATCGCGAACAGAAGAACAATCACATTTTTCACTGGGAGGTCGGCGACCGCCAGGGCACAGAGCAGATTTTCAAAAATGCCCCGGCCAAAGCGCAGGTGCATGCTTTCTTTCAGCGCTGCCATCCCGCTCCGCTGGAAACCTGCGGCTGCGTGGCCGACTTCAATCGCGCCACCGGAAAGCTGACCGTCTATCTCACCTCTCAGGCGCCGCACGCGCACCGCACCGTGTTTGCTCTGGTGGGCGGCATCCCGGAGCAGAATATCCGCGTGATTTCTCCCGATATCGGCGGCGGCTTCGGGAATAAAGTTCCCGTCTATCCGGGGTACGTCTGCGCCATTGTGGCTTCGCTTACGCTGGGCGTGCCGGTGAAGTGGATCGAGACCCGCTCGGAGAATCTGCAGTCCACAGGCTTCGCCCGCGATTACCACATGACGGCGGAGATCGCCGCCGACCGCGAGGGCCGGATGCAGGCTCTGCGGGTAAAGACTCTGGCCGATCACGGGGCCTTCAATGCGGCCGCGCAGCCCACGAAGTTTCCTGCCGGGTTGTTCAGTGTTTGCACTGGTTCTTACGATTTTGCCAACGCTTTTTGCGAGGTGGATGGCGTTTATACCAACAAAGCTCCCGGAGGGATCGCCTACCGCTGCTCGTTCCGCGTGACCGAGGCTGCGTACCTGATCGAAAGAGTGGTCGACGTGCTCGCGCTGGAATTGAAAATGGATCCCGCCGAGTTGCGCCGCAAGAACTTCATCCCTCCTGCGAAATTTCCCTACAAGGCTCCCCTGGGCTGGACTTATGACAGCGGGAACTATGAAGCGGCGATGAAGCTGGCGCTGGACAAGATCGGATACGAACAGCTACGCAAGGAACAGGCCGAGAAGCGCAAAAAGGGCGAACTGATGGGAATCGGGATCGCCAGTTTTACAGAAATTGTGGGAGCAGGGCCGGCGCATACCTTCGACATCCTGGGGATCAAGATGTTCGACAGCGCCGAGATTCGCATTCATCCCACGGGAAAAGCCATTTGCCGCATGGGAACCAAGAGCCAGGGGCAGGGCCACGAAACTACTTACGCGCAAATCGTGGCGCAGGAGTTGGGAATTCCCGCGGCGGATGTCATGGTGGAAGAAGGCGACACCGATACCGCGCCTTACGGACTGGGAACCTACGCCAGCCGCAGCACGCCCACTTCCGGCGCAGCCACGGCGATTGCCGCGCGCAAGATTCGCGACAAGGCGAAAAAGATCGCCGCGTACCTGCTGGAGTGCAGCGAGAACGACCTCGAATGGGAGCCGGGGAAGTTTTCCGTGAAAGGCGTGCCCAGCAAGGCGAAGACGATTCAGGAGATCGCTTTCGCCGCCTATACGAATATTCCTCCGGGCCTGGAGGCGGGACTGGAAGCCGTCGACTACTATGATCCGCCGAACCTCACCTTCCCGTTCGGTACTTACATCTGCGTTGTGGACATCGACAAGGGCACGGGCGAAGTAAAAGTGCGGCGATTCGTGGCGGTGGACGATTGCGGAAACATCATCAATCCCATGATCGTCGAGGGCCAGATTCACGGCGGCCTCACCGAAGGCCTGGCCATCGCGTTCATGCAACAGATTGATTATGACGAAAACGGAAACGTGCAGGGCGGAAGCTTTATGGATTACCTGTTGCCCACCGCGGTGGAAACTCCTCATTGGGAAACGGACAAGACCTGCACGCCCTCACCCCACCACCCGTTTGGTGCGAAGGGAGTCGGAGAGTCGCCGAACGTAGGGTCCCCTCCGGCCTTCGTCAATGCAGTGGTGGATGCGCTTTCCCATCTCGGCGTAAAGCACATCGATATGCCCGTCACTCCCTGGAAGGTGTGGAGCATTCTGAAAGAGAAAGGGATTACGGACCAGGCCGATGGCGCTTAAGTTCGAAAAGACCTTTCAGGTGCAAGAGCCGGTGGAGAAGGTGTGGGCTTTTTTGAGCGACCCTCGCAAAGTCGCTTCCTGCGTGCCGGGGGCGCGCATCACCGAGCAGGTCGACGAGAAGAACTATAAAGGGACGATCAGCGTCAAGGTAGGCCCGAGCGTAACCAACTACAACGGCGAAGTGCAGATCGTGCGCCTGGACCCGGAAAACCACGAAATCGAAATTCTGGGCAAAGGACTCGATGTACGTGGACGCGGCAGCGCATCCATGAGAATGACGGGAAAGTTGGTCGCTCTCCCGGAGGGCGGGACCGAGGTGCGCAGCGTATCCGAAGTGAATGTCGTAGGCATACTGGCGCAAATGGGCTCGCGGGTTATCACGGAAGTTTCCAACATCATGTTCGGGGAGTTCACCAAGAACTTCCAGGCGAAACTGCAACAGCCCACCGAAACGCCGGAAGTTCAGGCAACGGAGGCAACCGGGCCTGAGCCAGTGAAGGCGGGATCGCTGGCCTGGAAAGCTGCCAAAGGCTTGTTTCGCGGAGATTCCTGAGCTTTTGGGGCAGCTTGCCGGTTCGCGATTCAAGTCCCTATCATCACCCCATGAGTTTTCCCACTCCTTCCGGCGACGGCGTGCAGAGCGTTGATGCAGTGGTAGCAGGCTTCGAGACTCTCGGATATATCGCCGACCGTTCGCTGGCAACCGCTGTCTATCTGGCAACAAAACTTCGCAAGCCGATCCTGGTCGAAGGACACGCCGGCCTGGGAAAGACCGAGGTGGCCAAAGTGCTGGCGGCGTTTCTGAAAACGAAGCTGATCCGGTTGCAGTGTTATGAGGGGCTGGACGTAAGCTCGGCGGTTTACGAGTGGAACTATCAGAAACAACTGCTAGCCATCAAGATTCAGGAAAGATCGCAACAAACGGTTGAAGAGAAGGAAAGACATGTTTTCAGCCGGGAGTTCCTGCTCGAGCGTCCGCTGCTGCAGTCGATTCTCATTGAAGACTCTTCGCCCGTGCTGCTGATTGACGAAATCGATCGCGCCGACGAGGCCTTTGAGGCTTTTCTGCTCGAATTGCTCTCCGACTTTCAGATCAGCATCCCGGAGCTGGGTACGGTTCAAGCCCGGCACGTGCCGTACGTGGTCCTGACATCCAACCGCAGCCGGGAGCTGGGGGATGCGCTGAAGAGAAGGTGCTTGTATCAGTGGATCGAGTACCCCAGCCTGGAGAAGGAAATGAGGATCGTGCGCGCCAGGTTGCCCGGCATCGAAGAAACATTAGCTGCACAGGTGGTGCGCTATGTGCAGTCGGTGCGGCAGCTTCACCTGAGCAAAACACCAGGCACGGCTGAAACACTCGACTGCGCGCAGGCTTTGACGGTTTTGGGGAGACAGCAGCTCGACGCGATGACGGCTGAGGAAACGCTCGGCTGCATTTCGAAGTCCGTCGAAGACACGGCTAAAATCAGGGCGGCAGGGCTGGAGCATCTTCTATCTTCAACGCCCGAAGCTTAGCCGTTTGCTTTCCAGGAGCCGAATGTCCGAGGCAGTCGCAATCGACGCAAAGAGCATCGTGCAATTCTGCCGATTTGCCCGCGAGCAAGGACTTTCGGTCGGCGTACAGAAAACCCTGCTTGGGCTGCGAGCGGCCGCTGTCCTTGGTGCTCCCGCCAGCGAGGATTTCAAGTCCGGACTGCGCACTGCGCTTTGCTCCAACCAGGAAGAATGGGAGAGTTTCGACGGGATTTTCGACGCCTTCTGGCACGAAGCGGGGTCCGGGCATGCAAAGCGTCAGGCCGAGCGGCGCAGCGCGCGGGCGACGGATCACAATCCGCAAAGCAGTGGTTCACTGATGTCCGGTGTCATTGGCTCCGAAGAGTCCGAGCCAGGCGGCAGCCAGGAGATCGCAGGCGCCAGCGCGCGTGAACGGCTGCGAAAGGCCGACTTTTCGACACTGCGCCAAGACGACCTGTCGGCACTGGAGGAGATTGCCTTGCGGCTGCTCCGGCAAATGAGCCTCAGGCTTTCGCGGCGGCGGCGCATCGCCAACCTGCGCGGCCGGGTGGATCTGCGAAGAACGATTCGCAGCAGCATCAGCCGCGGAGGGGAACCAATCGACTTGCGTTACCAGGATCGCCGCCCGCGGCCGCCACGGCTGGTGATCCTGCTCGACATCAGCGGTTCGATGAGCGCATACAGTCTGTTTCTCGTCCGTTTTGCCTATGCCCTGCAGAAATATTTCCAGCGCGTGGATACGTTTCTATTCAGCACGAGCCTGGTCGACGTTACGAGAATCCTGCATTCGCGCCGGCTGCCGGCGGCGCTGCAGGCGCTCTCCCAGATTGCGGCAGGATGGTCTGGCGGGACCAAGATCGGCGGCTCGCTTGCTGAGCTTAATCGCCTCCATGGTAGAAAACTGCATTCTGGGGACACGCTGTTCATCATTCTCAGCGACGGCTGGGACACCGGCAGCCCAGAGTTGCTGGCGGCTGAGCTCGCAGCCGTTAAACGGCGCGTGCGAAAGCTTATATGGCTGAATCCTCTATTGGGCCTGGCGGAGTACCGGCCGCTTACGCAAGGCATGAGCGCGGCCCTTCCACACGTGGACGTTTTCGCCGCGGCGCACAATCTCGAGAGCTTGCTGCAGCTGGAGAGGCATCTTTAGAAGCCCATGATGATGTTTGACCAATTCCTGAACAAGGCCGCAGAACTGCTGGCCAAAAATGAGCCGTTCGCTACGGCTTCCGTGGTGCGTTTTCAGGCCCCCATTTCCGGCAAGCCGGGAGACAAGGCGATCATTTTCGCCGACGGCAAAATGTGGGGATGGATCGGAGGCGGGTGTGCGCAACCCGTCGTGGTCAAAGAAGCGCTGAAGGCG
>Ga0335080_10006103_pt1 | contig 12454 bp, 14 predicted proteins | sample Lox_Sample_34_FD_206720 | JGI IMG/M metagenome (GOLD analysis project Ga0335080, IMG submission 206720) | Soil microbial communities from Loxahatchee National Wildlife Refuge, Florida, United States - Lox_Sample_3.4 | ecosystem: Environmental > Terrestrial > Soil > Wetlands | place: USA...
GTGGGAAGAGACCAGATCCACGGCTACATCAGCACGGCAAAGTACAAGGCCAGCGATCTGCCTGCGTTGAGCGGCTTGAGCGAGGGCGACAATTCAGGCGCAACCGCGACGGCCGTTCCCTCCCCCGCGGCGCCGCAGTTGCAAACCCGGACACAGCGATAGGTTGAACTACCGAGTACCCAGCGCCGCTTTTGGCTAGGTACTCGGTACGAGCCGCTGCAGCGCGCTGCGGGCTTTATCGAAGTCGCGAGCCAGTGCAATCGAGGCGCGATATTCTTCCGTCGCGGCTCGCACGTTTCCCTGCTTCTCGAAAATCTGCCCCAGCAGGTAGTGCGCCTGGTAGGCAGGCGCAGACTCGGCTTGTGATCCGCCGGCGATGTACTTCTGCAGCAGGGCGACTGCGCCTGGAAAATTCCTGCCCCCGAGGCAAAGCAGCATAGCGGCTTCGTAAGGCACGGTGCTCGGGCCGGCATCGTCGGAAACCGCCTGGTTGACGGTGGATTCCATTCGGTCGAGCCGTCCGCGGCTGCGATAGAAGGCTGCCAGATCGAGCCAGCGTTCGCCCTTGTGCGGACTAGAAGTAACCGCAGCGCGATATTCCTGTTCCGCTGTCTCGAACTGCTTGGCGCGTTCGGCGAGACGCGCCCGAACCCAGTGCGATGCCGCAGCATCGAGCGCTGCCAACGCGTCAGCCTGGGCCAGGGCTTTGTCCCTGCCGCCTCCAAGAAACGCGGGGGCTTCCATGTAAAACTCCGCCAGATCGGTGCGCGCTTCCGAATTGGAGCCGTTGAGCTGCACGGCGCGCTCGAAAGCTCCGCGAATCTTCGGAACCATGCGCACCGCGGTCACGAAACTGGAATGCGCGGCCTTCTCGCCTACGGCGCGCGCCAGCCATAACTGATACTCGCTTCTTCCCGGCTCTAGCGCGATCGCACGCTCGGCAGCGGCGGCCGCGTCATCCCAGCGCCCCATGTAGAAGTAAGTGCGGGTAAGCAGATTGTAGGCCTGGGCATCAGGCGCGGCGTGGACCTGGTCCTTAAGGACGCGGAGGGCGTCATCTACCCGTCCCGCTGAAAGCAATTCCGCTGGGGACGCAGGATCAGCCGCAGAGGCGACCGCCGCAAACAAGGCAAAGAGCCCAAGGAGCAGCGGGACCCGAAGGCGCATGATCAGCGCTGCACCACCCGCACGGGCAGGTCATCGGATAGAGGATGGCTGTCGAGAGCGCTCAGCGCTACCCAGGCATTTTCGGGCAAGCCGCTCACGATCTCGGTGCGGGTGGCATTAGTGATTCCGATGGCGACGGCGCGGCGCTTGAGCTCGCCGTTTACGATCTCAAATACATACTGCTGGCCATTTTCCTGGTGAACCGCCTCGCGCGGCACGGTTAGCACTTGCTCGCGCTGTGCCGTTGTGATGAGAAGGTTCACATTGATGTTGGGCAGCAGCTTCAGATCACTGTTATCCACCGTGCAGATGATCTCTCCGACGTTGCGTGTACCCAGCAAAAAGACGGTTGACGGAACCCGCGTGATGGTTCCCTGCCAGCTACGGCCGGGCAGCGCATCCCAACTGACGGTAACCTTCTGTCCCAGCGCCAGGCGTCCGATCTCGGGCTCGTCAACATAGCCCACCACCTGCACCCGGCTTAGGTCGGCAACCTGAACCAGCAGATCGCCCGTGTTCACGTAGGCGCCGACGCGTACCGGCAAGGAATAAACGATCCCGGCGCGCGGCGCGCGGACACTCGAACCCCGCAGGGTGTCTTCGGCAGCTTCGTACGCGGTGCGAGCTTCATCCTGCTCGGCTTTCACTTTGTCGATTTCGGGATGGGAATAGCGCGAGGTTTCCTTCTCTTCAAGCAACCGGACGGCGGCCTCGGCCAGCTTCACCCGCATGCGCCCATCTTCCACCTCAGCCGGCGAAGCAGCACCCTGGTCCTGCAGGCGCCGCAGAGTCTCCAGATTGCGCTTGGCCGCGTCCAGCTCGGATCGGGCCTTGATCAAATCCGACTGGTTGGTGATGACCTCTTCATGGCTGCCGCCGGTCTGGATCGAGTTCAGGTCGGCCTCCGCGGCTTTCAAGCTGGCTCGCCCCTTGGCGGCGCGAGCGCGAGCTTCGGTATCGTCGAGCTGCAGCAGCAACTCGCCTGCCTGAACGTGATCTCCCTGGTGAACCAGCACCCGACGCACGGTAGTGGCAGCGGGGGCATGCGCCTCGAAATCCTCAACTGGCCGGACCTTGCCGTTGGTTGCGATAGAGCTGACGATGTTTTCGCGGACCGCTTGGCCGGCACGCACCGGGGCCTCGTTGCCGCGCAAGGAGGCGAAAGCCGCCAGCAGAATCACAGCGACCGCCGCGCCCGAGACCATCAACATCAGCCGCTTACTGTGCACGAAGTCCAAAATGTCTAACCCTTGCGACCAATCAAATCAGTATAGTCTGCTTGCATCCACAAATGTACCCCGACCGGGCAATTCGCCCGCCCGGAACTGGGGTTGGCTACCTCGGTTCCTGAATTGGTGTTATTCAGTCAATTAGATGCCCGGGGCGGCCGCAAGGCCCAATGTTTGGTCAAAATTTTGACGTACGGAATCCCTGTGGGCGCACTCTTCGCCAGGCACGCAACCCCGCCCTGACTTGAGCTGTCCTAATGGGTCATGCGCCTTCGTACCACGACCGAGACCCTGGTACGTACGGTGGCCGACGTGCAAAACAACCACACGCTTGCCATGGCGGCGGGTCTCTCCTACTACTTCGTGATGGCGTTGTTCCCTATGCTGATCGTCGCAGCCACGGTGTTTGCCTACTTGCCCGGGGGCTTGTTCGACAGGATTCTGAATGCCGCGTCCCTGATTGTGCCGCCTGAGGGCATGGGGCTGGTGCGGGCAATCGTTGGCGATGTGATCACACCCAAAAGAGGCGCACTGCTCTCCTTTGGCTTACTGGGAGGGCTGTGGACCGTCTCCAGCGGATTCACGGCGCTGATTGAAGCGCTCGACGTGGCCTATGATGTTCCCGAGACCCGCTCCTGGTGGCAGCAGCGTCTGCTGGCGCTGGGAATGGCGATTGCCGTCGGAGTGCTGACCCTGATCGCTCTGGCGGTGATGCTGGTCGGTCCGCGGTTTGGGGACTGGCTGCTGGGCATGGGCGTTGGTCTGCAATTTGCCATCGCGTGGCCAGTAATCCGCTGGGCGGTAGCGGTTGGTTTTACGGTGCTGGCGGTCGAGCTGATGTATTTTTTGATGCCTAACGTCAAGCAAAGCTTTAAGCAATCGCTGCCGGGGGCATTCGTTGCCGTGGGCCTGTGGATTGGTCTCTCCTTTGGCCTGGGCGTCTACTTCCAGCACTTCGCCAACTTCAACCGCACTTATGGCACGCTGGGGGCAGGGGTTGCGCTCATGGTGTGGCTCTACTGGTCGGGCTTCGCCATTTTGCTCGGAGGCGAGATCAACTCAGAAGCCATTCAGGTGACTAACCAAGGGAAGCTGGCGCTCAAGCGGCCGCCTCCGCAAAAAGTGTTCCCTAAAGAGCCGCCCAAGGATGCGGATGAGATAGCGGCCTAGAACCAGCTCTCAGTTGCCAGTCGCCAGTCGCAATTTTGCGAGCTATTCTCGCTCCTCCCCGGAAATCAAAGGCAAATCTGTTTGCAGAAGTGTTTGGCGGCTCCTTTTCAAAGTGACAACCGGCAACTGACAACCGGCAACTGTTTACAATGGCTGCATGGCGAAGAAGCCTTCCTACACGCCCGAGCATGCGCGCTCGGGGCTGAATGCGCGGCTGCCGGAGATCGAAACCTGGCCCAACCAGTTTCCGGGATATGAGATCGTGATCGACACGCCGGAGTTCACCGCGGTGTGTCCCAAGACGGGGTTGCCCGATTTCGGCGTGATTACCCTGCGCTACATGCCAGACCGCAGTTGCCTGGAATTGAAGTCGTACAAAGAGTACTTGCTGAGCTATCGGAGTCTGGGCATTTTTCAGGAAAACGTGGTGAACCGCGTGCTGGAAGACGTGGTGCGGGCGACGCGTCCGGTCTGGGCGATTGTGCGGGGTGATTTCCGGCCGCGCGGCGGCATCGGCACGGTGGTGGAGGCGCGCTGGCCGCGTCCGGATGCCAAAGAGCGCGCCCTTCCCTTCCCGCACAGTGGGCCGCCGACGAGGAAATAGATATGAACGACCTGCTGCGCTTTCTGCTCCAACAAATCGACGACGAGTGGGACCGCCTGCTCCACGAGTTCGTGCAGCTTACTCCGGAGGCTCTCACATGGCAGCCGGATCCGAGTATTCATTCTGCCGGATGGCATGTGCGGCACATCATCGACTGCCGCTACGCGCTGGTGCACGTGATGATTTGCCGCCATCGCAACGAAGAGCAGCTCTACTGCCTGGGATGGGAGAGCGACCCCGTGATGAATGAGCTGGCGGCGAACCCGGGCGTGTGGTTCGAGCCGAAGTTCACGGTAGGCGACAACGTTAAGTTTGCCGATCGGGTGCGGGGCATCACCGATTCTGACATCGCTTCCCTTCCACCGGCGCGGTTCTCCGAAGAAATGGATTTCCCCTGGAAGTCGCGCAGCCGGGTGCTGGACGAGATTGCCGAAGAGCTGCGCCACTCGGCAATGCACCGCGGCCACTTGCAGGAGCTGAAGAAACTTTACGCCCGCAGAGGCAGGGCTTAGCCACAGAGACACAAAGACACGAAGCTTGGCGAATTTCTGTTCCCTCTGTGTCTCCGTGGCAACGGGCACATGCTATAGTCGCCCGACCTGATGGCGCGCAAAACCTATCCCCTGCTGGCGCTGGCGCTGCTGACGGCGATAAACTTCGTCAACTACATCGATCGCTCCGTGCTGTTCGCGGTGCAGCCGCTGGTGCAGGGGGAATTCAAGTTCAGCGATACGCAATACGGCCTGCTGACAACTTTTTTCTTTGTCTTCTATATGGCGGTGGCGCCGTTCATCGGCATGGCCGCCGACCACTACTCGCGCCGCTGGATTTTGTTCACCGGCGTTTTCCTGTGGAGCTTCGCCACGCTACTGACCGCCGTGGCGCATGATTACCGAACCCTGCTCATTCGTCACACGGTGGTCGCCATCGGCGAGTCCAGCTATGCGACCATCGCTCCGTCGCTGCTCGCCGACCTGTTTCCCGAAGAGCTTCGCGGGCGCATGCTTTCCATCTTTTATCTGGCAATTCCGGTGGGCACGGCGATGGGGTACATCCTCGGCGGTTCGCTGGGCCACCGCTATGGCTGGCGTATGCCGTTCTACGTTGCGGCGGTTCCCGGATTCCTGCTGGCTCTCGCTTTTCTGCTGCTGCCTGAGCCGGAGCGCGGATCGAGCGACCATCTTTCCTCCACGCCCGACCGCGCGACGCTGCGTGGGCTGGCGGAAAATGGCGCATTCTGGACAGCCACCCTGGGCATGGCGATGATGACCTTCGCGCTGGGCGGGATCTCAGTCTTCCTGCCTAAGTTCCTTTCGCAATACCGGGGAATGTCTCTGGATCATGCGAACCTGCTGCTGGGAATCAGCATCGGTTTGAACGGCATTGTGGCCACGCTGTTTGGCGGCTGGCTCGGCGACCGTCTGTTGCGTAAGAACGACGCTGCGTACTACCTGCTTTCTGGCCTGGGAATGGCGCTCGGCATCCCGGCCATGATTGTGGCGCTCTACGTCGGCGGCCGGCCGATGATGCCAGGCATTGTGGCGGCTGAATTCTTACTGCTAGTGAATACCGGTCCGCTGAATGCAGCAATCGTGAATTCGGTGAGCGCGAGGATCCGCTCCAGCGCCATCGGCGTGAACCTGATCGTGATTCACATTCTCGGCGATGCGTTCTCGCCGCCGCTGATGGGCTACATCTCCGACCGCAGCTCGCTGCCCTCGGCGTTTGTCGCCGCCATCGTGGCTGCAGCTCTTTCTGCAGCGTTTCTCTTCTACGGCATGCGCTACGCGCCGCGCCTGCACTCCGCCGGGGCCGAAGCCTGATGCACGTTTTCTGGTGGGCGCTTGGCATCGTCTTGGCCGCTGTGTGGCTGGATCGCGTCCAGGATGCCGCGCGCGGCATGCGACGCGTGGCAGACATCTCGGGGCCCAACTGGGACCGTCTACTGGTGGACCCGCCACGCGTGAGCGTCATCGTCCCAGCGCGGAATGAGCAGGAGCACGTAGAAGCGGCGCTCGCCTCGTTTGCCGCTCAGGATTACGAGAACCTTGAAGTCATTGCCGTTGACGACCGTTCCAGCGATGCCACCGAAAAGATTATGGATCGCGTGGCCAAGGAGGCGATGGCCGCGCACCCGTTGCTGCGCTTTGAGGTGATTCACGTCCGCCAGCTTCCCGCCGGCTGGCTGGGCAAGACACACGCGATGTGGCTTGCTGCCCAGCGCGCGAGCGGTGAATGGATCCTTTTTACGGATGCCGACGTCAGGCTGCGCTCCGATGCGCTGCGCCGGGCCCTGGCCTACGCAGAGGAATTAAAGGTCGACCACCTCGTGCTGTTTCCCACGCACGCTCTCAAAACTCCGGGCGAGAGCATGGTGATCGCGAACTTTCACATGCTGTTTCTCTTCGGTCATCGGCCATGGAAGGTCTCCGATCCCAAGGCGAGGGATTCGATGGGCCTGGGAGCGTTCAACCTGGTGCGCCGGCGGACATACCAAGAGATCGGAAGCTTCCAGGCGCTGCGCCTGGCGGTGGTGGACGACGTTCGTCTGGGGGACGCGATCAAATCGCGCGGCTTCAAGCAGGACAACGTGCTCGGCCCCGGGCTGCTCCAGTTGCACTGGGGGCGCGGCGCCCTGGGGATCGTGCGCAATCTCACCAAAAACCTGTTCGCGGTGCTTGATTATCGCTGGCCACGAGCGCTCGGCGCGGGGCTGCTGCTGGCGGTCCTCAACCTGTTTCCGTTTCTAGGAGTGTGGCTGGCACCGGGGTGGTCGAAGGCAGGATTCGCCATCGCCATCGTTTCCATCGGCGCACTCTATATCGGTCTGCACGGCATTGCGCGCATCTCTCCCTTTTATGCGCTGCTGCACCCGGTGAACAGCTTGATCATGATCTACGCGCTGGCGCGATCGGTGGCCGCGACGCTGTGGCACGGCGGCGTGGTCTGGCGCGGGACGAAGTACTCGCTGCGGGAACTTCGGCGAGGGGCCGGCGAGTAATTTACGCAGCGCCGCCGTCCCGGCGGCTGTGCGTGTGGGCGTCCGCCCGCACGGCGGAGTGCAAGATGCCCTCCGCGACAGCCGGCAAGATGCCGGCGCTACGTCAACAGCGCTAGGCTGTCTTGATCTTGGCGGCTTGTGCCGTGGTTGTGGTGGTTTGTCCGGTGGTCAGTAAAGTCACAATCTTGCTCCCAATGGGGGTCCCCAATCCGGTGCAAGCGTCCCATCCTTTGCCTGCCGTATATGCACCGTTGTTACCGGAAGTGATGTCACGAACTCCTCCCGTGGCTGCCGCTTTCGCATACAGCAGCGGGTTGATGAAGCCGACCGGCGTTCCCAGCTTCTGATTGATGCGGGCGATCAACCCAGCCCACAGCGGAGCAACGGCGCTGGTTCCGCCGATCACGTCCGCCTGGCCATCGACGCGCGTCACGTAGCCGGTGGTGGGGTCGGCATCGCCGGCCACATCGGGCATGCCTCGTCCGGTGTTTTTCTTGGGATTAGCCGAAGTGGGGTTGATGCCATTGGCTGACTGGTACGAGGGAACGGGAAAGACGTCGCTGACGCCGCCGCCGGTTGCGCCCTCGTTGTTCGTCAGCTCATTCCACACCACCTCGCTGCTGATGCTGTTTGCGGTAGCCATCAGCTTGGTGCCGCCGCAGGCCAATGCATTCGGGCTCGAGGCCGGGAAGTCCACATGGTTGAGGTTGTCCTGCACGCCGTCGGTTGAGCCGTCATCTCCGGCGGCGCAGCAGATCGTTACCCCCATGGCAGCAGCGGCCTGGAAGGCCTCGTCAAATGCGGCCATCGCCTGCTGCGTCCACGAGGACTCCGGTCCGCCCCAACTGATGGAGACCACGGAGGGCCTGTTGGTGTTGTCGTGAATGGCGGTAGTCACGGCATCGAGGAAGCCGGCGTCGGTGTTGGGAGCGAAATAAAGGACGATCTTCGCTCCCGGTGCGATCCCGCCCGCAACTTCAATATCTAGCATGACTTCGCCATCTGGACCGTTGGGGTCGCCGGTGGCGTGGTTCTTGCCGTGGTCCACCGAGACTGCCGATACCTTCGGCGCAGGGCTGACGTTCAGCTGCTGAAAGTACGCAGTGAGGTCGCTGGTTTTATATCCGCCGCCAAGCTCAATCAGGGCGATGCACTGGCCGGCGCCCGTGCCGGCGGGAAATTCGTAGAGATTGGCTAGTTGGACCGGCGTGAACGATCCGCCAGTGGCGTGGGGCTGCATGCCCGGTTGTTGTTTGCGGTGGCGAAAGTGCGGCTTGGCTTGCGGCCGATTGTCGAGGCCGAAGACGCCTTCGATGATTCCGCTCAGTTCGACGGGAATCTGCAACTGGCCGATGCGGCCGCGGTAGGTTCCATTCGGGTGCTCATATTGCATCAGTCGGACCTGGAAGGCGTTGTTGAACTGCTCCACCGTTCCGGAGAGGATGACGGTGCGCCGCGCAGCGCTGGTCTCCACAACGTTCAATCCATATTCCTTGGCGAAGGCCTCAATCTTCGTGATGTCGGCCGAATCGGCGCCGTGCATGGCTTCAAAGTTCTCTCGCGTCAGAATCGAGCGCTCATGGGGAAGCTGGTTGAAGGTTTCCATACTCACAGCCGGTTTCTTGCCCGCTTTTGATCGCAGCCGCAGCGTTACCTCCAGACGCTCGCTGGGATTGGCGGGGCCGATTTCCCTGGCATTGAGCATGAGAGTGCGCTCGCTGTTGGGCAATGGGATGTGGTTCTTTGAGGGCATTGGAGTCCTTTCTGCCCGCAGAAAACGGGCATCACTGAGTGGAGTGGCCGGTCGACTGGTTTCCGAAGATGACGTTCGTGTTCTACGACATTACAACCAATCCTGGTTCCTGCAAGTGACTTCTTCCGTCTGCCTCCGGGAATCGGGACAAGTCCCAAACAGGAACCTGGTCAATCCGGCACCGAAGCCGCATCCGTTACAGGTTGCACTCCACCGCGCGGATACTTGGCTTTAGGTTCCTTATCGTTATGAGTCGGGCGCTCGCCGGGGCTGAACTTGCCGCGCTTCGTCACATCGTAGGCCTTGGGAACAGCCGGCAATTTGGCGGCTTCGCCTTTCAACTGCCGCGGGTCGCGCACAATCACCTCGGGATGACCTTTGTAGAGCCGAATTTGGCCGTGAATATCGACTTCCCTGCCGGCCAGCACGCGCACATCGCCGACCCGGCGCAGGTCCCTGGCAAACACAACCGCGGAGAAACCACATTCGCGGCCTTCCTCGCAGAATTGCAACAGGTGCGTTCCACCCGACGTAGCCGAAACGTTCAGAACTTTTCCGTGAACGCAGGCTGTTTCGCCGATGTGTCTCGGCGCTTCCTGGAACGGAAGGCAGGCAGCGAGGGCATTGCCGGCCAGCACAAGTATCCAAAACACGCGCACGCGCCGGGAAGTATAGGAGCGCAGAACGGGCAGTGGTAGAGGCCCTTTGTCTCCGGGACGAAAGACACCGCTCCGCTACTTGGTGATCTCCATCCGCAGGGCGTCGTTGAACCGGTTGAAGTAATTGAAGAGGCCGATGGCGGCAGCCAGCTCGACGATCTGCCCTTCGTCGTAGTGCTGGCGAAGCTCGGCCCAGAGCTGATCGTCCACGGTATGGGCGTTGCGGGTCATGCGCTCGGCCAGGCGAAGGGCGACTTTCTCGGCTGCGCTGAAATCCGTGCGCTGCTCAAAATCCGCAAGATTCTTAAGCTGATCTTCGCTCCATCCCTGCTGCCTCGCCCAGGCGGTATGCGAGGCCAGTCAATAATCACAGCCGTTGATCTGCGAAGTGCGCACGATCACCAGTTCTTTCAGCTTGAGAGAGACCGTGCCGGTATTGAGCACGGCGCGCCAGTGCGCAACCAGGGTCCGCAGAATCTCCGGCCGGTGGGCCACGGTGCGGAACATGTTGGGAACTTTGCCGCGCTCGCGTTCCACCTGGTCGAAGAGCTCACCAGTGGCAGCATCAACCTGGGATTTGTCGAGCCGGGGAATGCGCATGGAGAGGACCGTCTTGGCCGGCGAGCGCGCCGCCAACTCGCAGCGCTCGCCGGTGGAATTTACTTGAACGCGGCCACAGCCGTGGCTTCGTCGTCCTTTACATCAAAGACGGTGTAGAGCTTGGTGATCTGCAACAGGTCGTGGACCTTCTTGGTCAGGTTCAGCAGCTTCAGTTCCCCGCCCTGGTTGCGGACGGTGGTAAACGCGCTGACCAACTCACCGATACCCGAGCTGTCGATATACGTGACGTCGCCCAGGTTGAGCAGGATCTTGCGCTGCCCCTTGGTGACCAAGTCGCGCACCATGTCGCGCAGCAGCACGCTGCCTTCCCCGAGGGTAATGCGCCCGCTCAGGTCGACGATGGTGACGCCGTTGACCTGGCGAGTACTGGATTTCATGCTCACTTTGAAGCCTCCTTATGATGAGCGGCCGAGCCGCTGACATTCTTGACCAGCGTGATTTCTGTCCCTGGAGCGAGCTGTCGCACGCGCACCTCATCCATAAAGGACCGCATGAGGAAAATGCCTCGACCAGATTGTTTCAAAAGGTTTTCTGGAGTCGTAGGATCGGGCACCTTGGCGAGATCCAGACCCTTGCCCTGGTCGCTGATTGTGATGATCAAGGCCTGGCCGGTATTCTCGAAAGCGACGGTCATCTTCTTCTTGGGATCGTAGGCGTTGCCGTGGAGGACTGCATTTACCGCCGCCTCCCGCACCGCCATGGAGATCCGCAAACAGTTGTCTTCATCAAAACCCGCCTTCGCAGCCAGCATCTGGGCCGTTTCTTCGGCCATGTTCACGCTTTGCAGCGAAGAATCGAGGGTGTAAGAGACCCGATTGGCGGTCATCTTCAATTATTTATACCAGCAAGGGTACGGAAGAGACTGCCGGTCCGACCCAAGAATGCGACAGTTTGAATGCCGCACCGGGAAATGTCAACTGAAAGGCTTGTGAATACTGGATTCGGTGTGTGCTCTCCGGTATTCTGCGGACCATGTCGTCCCTCGCGCTTTCCGAGCTGCTGGGTGCGCCGGTCTTTGATCCCGAAGGCCATGCGCGCGGCCGGGTGCGCGAAGTAGCCGTGTGTCCGCAGGCCGATCCGGCGCGGGTTTGCGGACTGATCGTCAAGACCCGCGAAGGCGACCGGCTGCTCGGCCCGGAGCAGTTGCTTGAGATTGACGCCAAGGCCGTGCGCACCAGCATCCTGGCCGCCGACTGGCCTGCCTTTCGTGGCGCCGAGGGCATGCTGCTGCTGGGGCGCGACCTGCTCGACCAGCAGATCATCGACGTCCACGGGCGCAAGGTGGTGCGCGTCAATGACCTCGACTTCCACCACGAGCAGACCAACCATCATGCCGTGCTCAAGGTGGGCGAAGTGGACGTCGGCGCCCGCGGCGCCGTGCGCCGGCTGCTAAAGGGCATTGTGCCTGCCGGCGCGCTGCACGCACTTACCCAGAAGCTGCCGCCGCGCGTAATCCCCTGGGAATTCGTCGATCTCATCGAGACCGACCCGGCGCGGCGCGTAAAGCTGAAGATCGAGCAGAAGCGGCTGGCCAAGCTGCATCCCGCCGACATCGCCGACATCGTCGAAGATCTGGCCCCGGCCGAGCGCGAAGCCGTCTTCGAGACCCTCGACGAAGAAGTCGCCGCCGAGGCGCTCGCCGAAGTCGATCCCAAGCTGCAGGTTTCGATCGTCGAATCGCTCGATTCCGACCGCGCCGCCGACATCGTCGAAGAGATGCAGCCGGACGCGGCCGCCGACCTGCTTGCCGATCTCCCCAAGGAACGTTCGGACGAGATCCTCGAGGAGATGGAGCCCGAAGCCAGCGAGGAAATTTCCGAGCTGCTGGAGTTCAAGGAAAATACAGCCGCCGGCCGCATGACCACCGACTACCTGGCGCTCGCGCCCACCGCCACGGTGAACGACGCCATCGAAGCCCTGCGTAAGTTCGAAGGCGGCATCGAGACCGTAAGCACGCTCTTCCTGGTGGACACCGACAATAAGCTGGTGGGCGCTGTCCCGCTGGCCAGCCTGGTGCTTGCCTCCGCCGACACGCGCTTGTCCACTTTGGCGCCCGGGCAGCCCATTTCCTGTCTCGCCGGCGCCCGGGAGAAGGAAGTGGCGGAACTCTTCGACAAATACAATCTGCTGATGTTGCCCGTGGTGGACGGCGAGGGCCGGTTGACCGGCGTCATCACCGCCGACGACATCATCAGCCTGCTGCGCAGCAAGCTCTAATCCGCTTGCCTCGCCCGATTGTGACTTGCGTAC
>Ga0335080_10006104_pt1 | contig 12454 bp, 11 predicted proteins | sample Lox_Sample_34_FD_206720 | JGI IMG/M metagenome (GOLD analysis project Ga0335080, IMG submission 206720) | Soil microbial communities from Loxahatchee National Wildlife Refuge, Florida, United States - Lox_Sample_3.4 | ecosystem: Environmental > Terrestrial > Soil > Wetlands | place: USA...
GATGGAGAGATCGGCGCCGCGCGCGAGGGCCGGAAAAAAAAGAGGCGTCGCCCAAGTGTTGTCGAGCAGCACCGATGCGCCCCGCGCGTGCGCAACGCGCGCGATGGCGGGAATGTCCTGCACCTCGAAGGTCAATGAGCCGGGGCTTTCGCAGAATACCGCCCTGGTGTTCGGCCGAAACAGCGCTTCGATTCCAGCGCCGACGAGGGGATCGTAGTAGGTCGTTTCCACGCCGAAGCGCTTCAAGGTCTTGTCGCAGAAGACGCGCGACGGCGCATAGCACGAATCCGCAACCAGCAGGTGATCGCCCGATCCGCACACGGACAAAATCGCGGTCGCGACGGCATTGAGGCCGGAAGGAACGAACAAGGTCCGCGTGGCGCCCTCCAACGCGTTGATCGCTTCTTCAAGGCTCTTCAGTGTCGGGTTTCCGCGACGGCCGTAGGTGAAGGGCATGTCGTGGGCATCGAGAGCGGCGACGTTCGGGTAGAGTATCGTCGAGGCACGGTATACGGGCGTATTGACGACGCCATAGTGTTCCTTGCTCTTTCGCCCGAGGCTCGAGAGCTTGGTTTCCGGCCTGTCCTGATCGTCCGCCACGGATGGCGCTCCCGGTTAGTGTCCGCCTTCCAGTAACGCGCTTGGAGTTGCGCCGCAATGCGCGCGCCGCGGGCCGTTCACGGCGGGTCGCCCGGCACGGCTTTCTAGCGGACGTCGCTCCTGTTACGGTCCCGCAGAGCAGGGTGCATATCGGGGGACGGTTCAACTGGATGAGTGACCCATCGCTGACCGAGCCCAATCCGGTCACAGAAAGCTATCACGAACTTCACCGCGCTCTCGGCCCCGTCAGTCTGATCATGATCGGCATCGGCTCGATCATCGGCGCCGGCATATTCGTCATCGCCGGTACGGCCGCGGCCGAGCATGCCGGGCCGGCCGTCATCATCTCCTTCCTGATCGCGGCGCTGGGCTGCCTGTTTGCCGGACTCTGCTATGCGGAGTTTGCTTCGATGATTCCGGAGTCGGGCAGCGCCTACACCTACGCTTATGCGACTATGGGACGGACGATGGCCTGGTTCATCGGCTGGAACATGGTGCTCGAATATCTGGTTTCGGCTTCGACCGTGTCGGTCGGCTGGTCGGGATATTTCGTCAGCTTCCTGAAGGGCGTTGGCATCGCGTTCCCCGCCGAATGGGCGAATGCGCCGGTCACCGGCACCAGCTTCAGCGCCATCCATCTCAGCGGCGCGTACATGAATCTGCCCGCCGTCGTGCTGATCGCATTGCTGACCGCCTTTCTCGTCGTCGGCGTCAGCGAGTCGGCTCGGGTCAACGCCCTGATGGTGATGATCAAGACCGCGATCGTTCTGCTCGTGATCCTCGTCGGGCTGCCTTACGTGAAGTCGTCCAATCTGCATCCTTTCATCCCGCCCAATGCGGGCACCTTCGGAAAATTCGGCGTCAGCGGAATTTTCGCCGCGTCGGGCATGATCTTCTTCGCCTATATCGGCTTCGAAGCCGTGTCGGTCGCCGCTTTGGAGGCGAAGAACCCCAGACGCGACCTGCCCATCGGCATTCTCGGTTCGCTCGCGATCTGCACGCTGCTCTACATCGGCATGGCCGTCGTGCTGACCGGCATCACCGACTGGCGCTCGCTCGATGTCGCCAATCCGGTCTCCTTCGCGATCGGCAGGATTCGCGCGCTCGGCTGGCTTGTGCCGCTGGTCGACGTCGGCGCCATGGTCGGTCTCGCATCCGTCGTTTTCGTGTCGCTCTACGGCCAATCGCGCGTCTTCTATTCCATGGCCCGCGACGGCTTCCTATGGCCGGTATTTTCGAAAGTGCATTCCAGATTCCGCACGCCGCATCGGGGAACCATCATCACGGGCATCTTCGCGGCATTGCTCGGCGCCGTGTTTCCGCTCGACATCCTGGCGGAACTCGTCTCGGTCGGGACGCTCCTCGCTTTCGTCGCGGTGTGCGGCGGGATCATGATCCTGCGGGTAACGACGCCCAAGGCAAAGCGATCGTTCCGCACGCCTGCCGTGTGGCTTGTCGCGCCGGCCGGCGTGGTGACCTGCCTTGTGATGATGGCGAGCCTGTTCCAGTCCTCACCGGATACGGGAAGCCGGCTCGTGCTCTGGACCCTGCTCGGCATGGTCATCTACGGAGTCTACGGCGTGTGGCATGCCGCGCCGTCCAAATGGAAGATCGCGAACGGCGATTGAGCCGAACCTATTGCGCGGGCTGGCGCGCGCCGCCGGCGTCGGCCTGCGGTTCCGGCAGCCTGTCGGGCTTAGAGGCGGAAACCTCCAGAATGGACCGCAAAGGCCGGTCGAAGGCCCAGGTGACAAGCGCAGCCAGCAGCCCAAGACCCGCGCAGAGCAGGAAGAACGAAACCTTGTCCATGCGGCTGAAGAAGGAACCGATGTAGCCCTGCAACTGATTGCCGGTAAAGCTGGTGATGAACCACAGGCCCATCATGGCCGACAGAATCTGCGGTGGCGACACGCGTGCAACGAGAGCCAGACCGATAGGCGACAGATAAAGTTCGCCGAACGTGATGAGCGCGAAAAAGGCGAAGAGCCAGAGCCAGCTGGCTTGCGCGCCGGGGGCCGTAAGGTAGGCGGCGAGGGCCATCACCAGATACGACGCGGCGAGAAGGCCGTTGCCCAGCGCCATCTTGACCACGGTGCGGGGCTCCCTGCCGCGGGTCGCTTGTTGCGACCAGAAGGCAACGACCAATGGCGTGAAGGCGAATATCATGAACGGATTGAAGGCTTGAAACCAGGTCACCGGAATCTTCCAGGCAATGATTCCGGGTATCAGTGCGCGATTGGTGAATTGCTCGGCCCAAAGATTGATGGTGTTTCCTTGTTGCTCGTACGTCGCCCAGAACAGCGTCGTCGGGATGCAGAGCAGGACGAGGGCGACGACGGCTCTCCAGTCCGCCGCCGTCAGAGGCTGCTTCGTTTCCGCGCCGGCGCGTGCGCGTTCGACCCGGTCCTTCGGCAATGTACGAAGCGCCGCAAGATAGATGAGCTGGCCGACGACCATGCCCACCCCGGCCGCGAAGAAGCCCCACTTGTATCCGAACGCTGGATCCTCCGCGAGGCTGCCGCAAATCAGCGGCGAGAAAAAAGCGCCGACGTTGATGCCGACATAGAAGATCGAATAGGCGCGATCGATCCGGCTATCGCCGGGTTTGTACAGATTTCCGACCTGCGTCGAGATGTTCGGCTTGAAGAAGCCGTTTCCCACGATGAGCAGTCCGAGCCCGACGAAAAGGAGACTCGGCTCCATGAGCGTGAATTCGGCAATCGCCATCGTCACACCGCCGACGATCACGCTCATCCGCTGACCCAGCCAGCGGTCCGCAATCATTCCGCCGAAGAACGGCGTGAGATAGACGAACGCGGTGTAGTTGCCGTAAATGACGGACGACAGCGGCTGCACGCCAAGGTCTTGGCCGCCGTTGAACACGGCTTCGAACAAATGCTTGATTGCTTGGTAGCCGAGGACATTTTCGACATGTCCGGGCAATAGCAGGAAATTCGTCAGATAGAGCACGAGAATTGCGCGCATGCCATAATAGGAAAAGCGCTCCCACATCTCGGTCGTGAACAGCCAGGTCAGGCCGCGCGGGTGACCGAAAAGCGTTTTTTCCGGCGTGGTGTCTGCCATGGCCATGCCTTCAACTCCCCCTGATGCGCGGCGGAGTGTGCCGAATGAAAGCCGCTACGGCAATTCGATGTAACGATCTTCCCGGCTGTAAGGCACGAAACCGAGGCGCTGATAGAGCGGCAGGGCGCGCGGATGGTCGAGCGTACAGGTATTGACTAACAGCTTCGTGATCGGATGCGCCCAGGCGTTCGCGCAGGCATGGTAAAGGAAGAAATAGCCCAGCCGCTTGCCGACCGCTTCAGGCATCAATCCGAAATAGGAGAGCTGGCCGACGCCGTCCTCGCGCATGTCGAGCTCGGCTAATCCCGCCGGATTTCCATCCGTATACAGCACATAGAGCTCTTCTTTGGGATCCTGAATAATGGCGGCCAGCGCCTCGTCCGAAAGTTTACGGCGGTCAACCCAGTAATAGGCGTCCCCGACCGTATCGTAGAGATAGCGGTAGAAATGAACCGGCGGATTCAGCGCACGCATGATGGCGATCTTCCCGCGCGGGGTCGGCGGCGGCAAAGCAGCCGGCTTGTTCGCCATCTCGAGAAAGGTGACGACCATCGGGATGCGACGGTTCTGATCGGAAACCATCGTCAACCCGTCTCGATTGGAGCGTCGCTGGCGCCCCATTCCGACCAGGACCCGTCATAGAGCGACACGTCCTTCGCGCCCGCGACCGTCAGTGCAAGCATCTCGATCGCCGCAGTGATGCCCGATCCGCATGTGGTGACCGTCGGCTTGTGCAGGTCGACGCCGTGGGCCGCGAATACGGTCCGCAGGTCGTCGCGCGATTTCAGCGTTCCGTTCGGATGGACCAGCTCGGTGTACGGAACGTTTATGCTGGTCGGTATGTGACCGCCCCGCACGCCGGCGCGTGGTTCGGGTTCGATCGCCTTGAAGCGCGGAATACCGCGCGCGTCGACCACCTGATAGTGCCCGGTATCGAGGTTCTCGGTCATCTGCGCAAAGTCTTTGACGATCGCGTGGTCCTGGCGGGCTGTGAAGTGCCGCGCAAATGGGGCTGCGCTCATATCCTCCAGCGGCCGCCCCTCATTGCGCCATTTCGGCAGGCCTCCGTCGAGGACCACGACGTCGCTGTGTCCCATGGCCCGGAGCATCCACCAGGCGCGCGGCGCGGAATAGACGCCCGCGCTGTCGTAGACGACGATCAGATTGCCGTCACCCAGTCCGAGCTTGCGCATGCGGCTGGCGAACTTCGTCGCCGGAGCCAGCATGTGGGGCAGGGGGTTGTTCTCGTCCGACAAGTCGTCGATGTCGAAGAAGACGGCTCGCGGAATGTGCGCGGCGGCATATTCGGCGCGGGGATCGCGGTTTGCCTGCGGCAGGTACCAGGACGCGTCCGCGATCCGCACGTCGGGCGCGTTTATGCGGCCGGCGAGCCACTCGGTCGAGACGAGAGGAGTGTTTTCGGTCATCGTTCGAACGGCACGGTTATCGGGCGCCTGGCGGTTGCGAGCCAGGCCGGAACCGGCAGCCCCTTCGACCTCAGGAATTCGGGATTGAACAGTTTGCTTTGGTAACGCGTGCCGTAATCGCAGAGCACCGTGACGATCGTGTGTCCTTTTCCCATTTCCCTCGCCATGCGGATGGCACCGGCGACGTTGATGCCCGTCGAGCCGCCCATGCACAAGCCTTCATGTTCGAGCAGGTCGAAAATAATGGGCAAGGCTTCCTCGTCGGAAATCTCGTAGGCGTCGTCGATCGGCGCGCCGTCCAGGTTCGCCGTGACCCGGCCCTGGCCGATCCCTTCGGTAATCGAGCTGCCATGGGCTTTCAGCTCGCCGGTTTTGATCCAGGAATAGATCGACGCGCCGAGAGGATCGGACGCGGCAATCCGGATATCCGCGCGATGTTTCTTAAGCGCGATCCCGACGCCCGCCAGCGTTCCTCCCGTGCCGATCGCGCATGTAAAGCCGTCGATTCGACCGTTGGTCTGGCTCCAGATCTCAGGGCCGGTTCCCTCGATGTGGGCCTGCCGGTTGGCCACATTGTCGAACTGGTTCGCCCAGATCGCGCCGTTCGCTTCGGAACGCGCCAATTGCGCGGCAATCCGGCCGGAAATCTTCACGTAGTTGTTCGGGTCCTTGTAGGGAACGGCCGGCACTTCGATCAGTTGAGCGCCGAGCAACCGCAAGGCGTCCTTCTTCTCCTGACTCTGGGTATCCGGAATTACGATCACCGTCCTGAAGCCCAGCGCATTGCCGACGACGGCGAGTCCGATCCCCGTGTTGCCGGCAGTTCCCTCGACGATGACGCCGCCGGCACGGAGTTCGCCCCTGCGCATAGCGTCCGCGATGATGAAGAGCGCGGCACGGTCCTTGACGGACTGGCCCGGGTTCATGAATTCGGCCTTGCCGAGAATCTCGCAGCCCGTCAAATCGCTTGCACGATTGAGACGGATCAGCGGCGTGTTCCCGATCGCGTCAACCACGTCTTTTTTGATGTTCATCGGCCGGATCGAGTGAAAGGCCAGGTGAACCTAATGGGGTGGAAACGCCGCTTCAAGGCGCAGAAAGGCTGCGATACGCCTCCAATGCCCGGGCGCGCGCAGCGGCGAGGTCGACGATCGGTTCGGGGTAGGATTTGGCGCCTTTTCGCAGTTCGCTCGGAGCCGTCCATGGCTTGTGGATGAATTCGTCCGGCATGAGCTGGAGTTCCGGGACCCAACGTCGGACATACGCGCCGTGCGGGTCGAACTTTTCGCCCTGGAGGACCGGATTGAAAATCCGGAAAAACGGCGCCGCGTCGGTACCGCAACCGGCCACCCATTGCCAGCTTGCCGAGTTGTTCGCAAGGTCGGCGTCGACTAGCGTGTCCCAGAACCACTCAGCTCCGCGTCGCCAGTCGACGCCGAGCTGTTTGACCAGAAACGACGCCCCGATCATGCGCACTCGATTGTGCATCCAGCCGGTCGCCCACAATTCGCGCATTCCCGCATCGACGATCGGGAAGCCGGTTCGTCCGCGGGTCCAGCGCACGAATTTCTCGGCGTCGGACGACCAGGGGAAGGCTGCGAACTTCGGATCGAGCGGCGCATGAGGCAGTTGCGGGTTGTAAAATAGAAGGTGATGCGAAAATTCGCGCCAGCCGATTTCTGAGAGGAATTTCTCCGCGCTTGACGACGGCGGCTGCGACGAGACCGCATGCCAGATCTGCCGCGGCGAAATCTCGCCGAAGTGCAGGTGAGGCGACAATCGCGACGTTGCCGCGGCGGCCGGCGCGTCGCGCGATCCCGCATACTCCGACAGACGCGCGAGGAACCCGGAAAGCTGAAATTGGGCGCTCGGCTCGCCCGGATGCCAGGCCGTGCGAAGGCCGCCAGACCAGTCGGGGTTGGACGGCGTCAAGTTCCAATCCGCCAGGTTTTCGCTCTCAATGTCGGCAAGGGCCGATCTGAGACTTGTGGGCGCTGGAAGTGGCGGCGAGGGCTGCCACTGGGCGAACCCCGCCCGCCAATAGGGCGTGAAGACCTTGAACGGGGTGCCCGCCGCGGTCCTGACCTCCCACGGCTCGCGCAGCAGTGATCCGCCGAAACTCTCCGCGCCGATCCCCCGGGCCAGCAGAGCCGCCTTCAGTCTCTTGTCGCGCTCAATCGCGTAGGGTTCGTAGGCGCGGTTCCAAACGACGGCCTTGGCGCCCATCTCGTCCGCGAGCCCGCAAACCACGGACTCCGCCCTACCGCGCCGCAGAACCAGACTTCCACCAATTTCTTCGAGACTGTCGCCAAGCGATTGTAAGCTATGGTGAAGCCACCAGCGGGAAGCGCCGCCCGCCCGCCATATGCCGGGGGTTTCGTCGTCGAGAACGAACAGGGCGACAATCGGGCTACCGTCCGCTTGGGCGGCTGCCAGCGCCGGATTGTCGGCCAGGCGAAGGTCCTGCCGGAACCAACAGATCACGGGCCTCATACGAGGTTATACGTCGTTTCTCCCGGCCGGATCACGCCGGGAGCAGGGTTATCACGCCGCGGCAGTCTGTACCGCTGACGGGTCCCGCAACTCGTACCCGCGCCCCCAAACGGTGGTGATGTAGTCGCGTCCGTTCGTTGCCAGGTTGAGCTTCTTGCGCAATTTGCAGACGAACACGTCGACGATCTTCTCGTTCGGTTCGTCCATGCCCCCGTAAATCTGGTTGAGAATCACTTCTTTCGTCAGCGTCATGCCTTTGCGCAGCGACAGAAGCTCGAGCACTTCGTATTCCTTGGTCGTCAGCGCAATCTGCGCGCCGTCTACGGAGACCATCTTGGCATCGAGGTCGACCTCGATCTTGCCGGTCGTGATGACCGACCTCGCGTGCGAACGCGCTCGGCGGACAACGGCGCGCATGCGGGCAATCAACTCGTCGCGATGAAAAGGCTTGGTGAGGTAGTCGTCCGCGCCAAATCTGAGCGCATCGACTTTCGTCTCCTGGGCAGCAATTCCCGAGAGGACGAGCACCGGAGTCGCAACGCCGACGTCGCGCAGCGACCGAAGCACGTTCAGACCGGAAACGTCCGGGAGCTGCAGGTCGAGCACGACGATGTCGAAACTCCCCTCCGAAGCGAGGCGACGACCCTCTTCGCCCAGTTCGGCTGTCGTGACTGTGAAACCCTCCGTCTCGAGCATGCGTTTGATGCATTGTGCGACAACGGGTTCATCTTCGATAAGTAGAGCGTGCATCCGATTTTCCGCCTCTCGTTCCAGTCTCAAGCAACTGGGGTGCAGGAATATGCGCGCGTGCCGGCCGATCCGACATTGGGGAATTCCCATAAGGCCCATACAAAGCCGCCGGAATCTGCGGGTACTGCAGACCCCGACATTGTACCTAGGTCCAATCCCGAGCTGTCGGGCGTCGCAGCGGCGTGACAGCGTGCTGCGTGGCGAGTCCGCGGTGCGAAGCTTCGCGCGCGCGGCGGCCCTTCGAAATGCCAGCGAGGTGACTCATGGGCTTCAACGTCGGCCTGATCGCACGCGATGCGGATGTCGAAGCGGACGTCGCCGCGATCCTTAAGAAGACGTCGTTGACGGTTTGGACGTCTCGCTCGCCTGATGCGATTTGCGACAACGTCGCGCGACCGGGAACGCTGCTGCTGGCGGTAGCGCTGCTGGACCTGTCCGGGCTGGAACTGGTCGAGCGTCTGCGCGCGTTGCATGTGGACGTGCCTGCGATTTTGATCGGACCGCAGCCAAACGCCCTGCCGGCGAAAAGGCTGGCTGATGCAAGCGTGCTCGACGTTATTCCCCTACCGGTCGGGTCGCGCGACCTACTCAGTTGGATTGAGTGTGTGTGCGTGACCCGCCTTGTGTTGCGCCGCGAGCAGCTCTTGAAATTGTCGCGGCCCGATCAGGCGCGGGATCTTCGCGTCGTGGTCTGAACCGTCCGCCGGTTGCGGATGGGGCTTCAGGCGCCGGCCATTCCGAACATCTGCATCGTTTCTAGCCATCTCTTGCGTTGCTCGCCCGAAATGGCGTGCACGCAGCCGATGAAGGTCGGCGACTCCAGGCGGACGCCGGGTATAGCCAGTCGTGCGATGTCGATCAGCGACTCCTTCTCGCCGCGATGCCCGGCGCGATGCGCGAAGGCCGGCATTTCCATGGTAACGATCATCCGCGCCGTTTGCAGACGATGGCGCTCCGGCTTCGCCTCTCGACTGCGAGCCGCCGCATGCAGCAGTTGCAGGAGTGGCGCTGGCGGCTGATCGCTCCAGAGCGGAAAGACGATGAGCAGGTGACCGGCCCAGCGGATCATTTCCAGCGCTTCCTGGACTTCCTCCACCGCGCTCTCACCCTTGCGGTGCGGACGTGCCAGGGGGAGTGCTAGGTTTCCGACGTCGATGCGTTTCGCTGGGCGGACCGATGCGGCAAGCCCGACAGCGTAGGCTTCGCACAACGCGGCGCAAAACCTTTGTGGCCTGGGATCAGGATGTCCATTGATCACGAGCACGTTCCGGGACCTAGCCGGCGCGGTGGCGAGACGACGCGGCGTGATCCGCTCGCGCATGTGCGAAAACGAGCTGCCGATGGCCTCTCCGAGCATGGCGAGGCCGCGCGGTTTCGATGACGGCGTGTAGAGGCGGGTCGGTGCATCAAGCTGCATGATACGTGGTCTCCTTCTGGAACGCCCGGAAGCGCTCGAGATCGGTCACATCGCGAAAACAGACGAGGGTCGCCCCATTCGGCAAGCGCGTGGGAGCGAGCGAAATCAACCGGCCGTCGGACCTTACGATGTTTCCCCACTCGCCGTAGCGCTCCGGACTTTGCGAAGCGATGGCGGATGAAACGATGTCCCAGATGTTGTCGCGCCCGAACCGCGACATGCACAGCGCGGCCAGTGCGGTGAAGTGCGGCGCATTCGCCAGTTCTTCGGCACTCAGCTGCCAGAGTCTTGCAAAGGCCTGGTTGGATTGCGTCAGGCGGCCGTCGGTCTCAAAGATCGCGACGGGGTCTTCGATCGTGTCGAGCGTGACTTTCTGCACGGCCCCAAGCGTCGCAAGCGCGGCCTTGAGACTCAAAGTCTCGCTGACGTCCTCGAAGGTATAGAACGTGCCGCCCTGGAGATGCGGTCGGCCGACGACGCGAAGGCTGCGTCCGCTCGGCATATGCCAGAATTCTTCCGAAAGCTGCGCGCCGTTCGCCTTCGGTTCGAGCCGTTGCTTTTTCCACGCGGCAAAGTCGCGCTGTTCCGGCAGGAGACGCGACTCCCGCAGGCGGTCGAGAATTTCTTCGTGCGTAGGATGCGTGTCGAGCCAGTCCTGGGGAAAGCTCCACATCCGCGCAAAGCAGCGATTGTTGCCGGCCAGGTGCTGGTCGTTGTCGAAAACGGCGATCGCCAGGTCGATGCGGTCAAGCATGTTGGCGTTGGCGTCGGCGGCGATCTGCAACCGCGCTTCGGTCCGCACCGCATCCGTCACGTCGATGGCGGAAGCGGCGATGCTGGAGTCGGGCAAGCGCGACAGACTCATCGACAAGGCCCGCCTTTCGCCGCGCGCGGTCACATAGCGCCGGGCGTTGAGCACGTCCGTGCCGTCGCGCGCCGCGCTGGCAAGGTCGAATTCCGAGCGATCGAGCGCAACGTTGCCGCGAACCGCATCCGTGCCGGCGAGCGCGAGATAAGCCGCATTCGCCCAGCGCAGCTGCAGGTCGGGTCCGCGAACCCACACCGGAACGGGAAGTGCGCTCGCAAGCGCGCGGTAGTCGACCTCGGGGTCGTCGGCGAACAGATCGCGCAGATACAGCACGGAGCGGCCGCGCACCGGGCGCCCCGTCACCGCGATACGTCCGCCGGACGACGAGCGCACGGACATCTCGAACGGGGTCAGCGCGTGCAACAGTCCGCTCAGGGCGGCGGCCAAAACGGGCGCGTCGCGGCCGGCCAGGATGGTTTCGAGAAGGGAAGCGCCATTTCCATAGGTGAGAGGGGTCTTCAGGTCCTCACCCATGATCACGATCGACTGTCCGCTCTCTGCCATGACGGCGTCGCGTAACGCCAGGTCTGACCGTGTCGCCTCCCGGTTCGTGTGCAGGTCGATCTTGAAATTGCCGAGACGGGCATGCATCCACGCCGCCCAGATGCTGCATAGCGTTCCGATCACCGCGGTCGAGACTGCGAACGCGGCGACGGTAAAGTCGCTGCCCATGGGCTGGCGATGGTCCGCATCGGCGAGCGCCGGCATGAAGGCGTGTGCCAGCCAGAGCAGGGGCGACGCGATGAATGTTACGATTTGCGCGATCAAGTGCATGACGCCTATCCCTCAGGCATCAACGGCGATCGCGCGCAGCGCGGCGACGTCGTTGAGGATGAACTGGTGGGAATTGGGAACCGTGACGATGTTTTCATCGCGGAGAGCGGCAAGCGCCCGGCAAACGGTTTCGATCGTCATGCCGAGATAGTCGGCGATATCGTTGCGGCTCATGGGAACATCGAGACGCTCGCCCGCCATGGCGTCTTCGCGGCCGGCCAGGCGCAGCAGGAAAGAGGCGACGCGCTGCTTCGCCGTATGCGCACCCAGAACGAAAGCCTGCTGCTCCGCTGCGCGAAGATTTGCGGTCAAAAGCGACACCAGGTGCGCGCGCACGGCCGGCGTGGACGCGACGAGACGATCGAAGCTGCTGCGCGCATAGCTCAGCAGGGTGACCGGCGTGACGGCCTCCGCCGTGAACGGGTGCGTGGTGCGTTCGTCGAAGCCGATCAGCTCGCCGGGCAGGACGAAGTCCGCGATGTGCCGGGTCCCGTTCGCCGCGTGCCGGCACAGGCGGACGGTGCCGCTGATCACGCGGTAGACGCGCTCGGCGCGATCGCCTTCCTGAAACATGACCTCGTTTCGGCCGAAGTGCTGACGCGTGCTGGACGGATGCAACTGGCGCAGATACAGGGCGAGCGATGGCGCGCCCCGCTGATCGTCATCGATTTCGAGATGGACGTGACGGCCGGAGAAAACGTTCTGGGAGTGTGCGCGCGCGGCGCTCAGTGTCATAGGCATTTTTCTTCCCCACAATGTCGATGCGTTCTGCATCTGTCGAAAAGCTTCGTTAATCCGAGCACGGATCAACAGCCGGGAAATCTCCCTAAGCACTTTCGCGTGTGGACGTGATGAACGAAGGCGCTGCAGTCGCCGGACCTACTCCTCGAGCGTCTAATTCAGGCGCGGATTGCCGACGTCGCTTCGTTGATCGAGAGCGGATTTGACTTTTGCCAATGCACTTTTTTCGGAGCGCGCGCTTTATCGAGCCGAAATCGCAACGGAACTATTCCGCCAGAGAGGCGTGCGAATGAACCATCT
>Ga0335080_10006106_pt1 | contig 12453 bp, 9 predicted proteins | sample Lox_Sample_34_FD_206720 | JGI IMG/M metagenome (GOLD analysis project Ga0335080, IMG submission 206720) | Soil microbial communities from Loxahatchee National Wildlife Refuge, Florida, United States - Lox_Sample_3.4 | ecosystem: Environmental > Terrestrial > Soil > Wetlands | place: USA: Florida...
AGACCGGGTACGCCCTCGCCCCGGTGGACCTCACCAAGTCCTCTGGGTGGCTGTGGACCTGGGCGCTCGGCATCCCGAAGGGTGTCGCCAACTCGGCCGACGCCTGGAAGTTCGTGTCCTGGGCCACGTCGAAGTCCTACGACCAGCTGGTCGCCAAGAAGTACGGGTGGGCCGCGGTGCCGCCCGGCACCAGGACCTCCCTCTACAACGACCCGAACTACCAGAAGGCCGCCAAGGCGTTCGCCGGCATCACCCTGGCCTCGATCAACTCGACGGACCCGCTGCACCCCACCCTGCACCCGGTTCCCTACGTCGGCATCCAGTACGTCGACATCCCCCAGTTCGAAAGCCTCGGCGTCCAGGTCGCCCAGCAGATCGCGGGCGCGATCGCCGGCACGGAGTCGGTCAGCCAGGCGCTGAAGACGAGCCAGGCCGATGCCTCCCAGTACACCCCGCAGCAGCTGTCTGGCGGCTAGCAGTACCCCGCGCGATGGGGCCCGGGAGACGCCGGGCCCCATCGGCCCGGTACGTCATGAGGGGAGTTCGCAGTGACAGTAGTCGAAGACCTCGCGGTACCCCCCCGCACCGAGGTCCTGCCGCGCGGGATGGGCCGCCGTGAGCGGTGGCTGCGCCGCCTGCCGCTGCTGCCCGCGCTGATCTACGTCGTGGTCGTCACCCAGATCCCGTTCGTGGTGACGCTCTGGTACAGCTTCCAGAACTATTTCTGGGACCAGCCGGGTGGCGCTCATTTCACCGGGCTGAGCAACTACAAGACGGTGTTCACCAGCCCGACCTTCCGGGGCTCGCTCGTGCGATCGGTGGTCATGACCGTGACCGCCGTGATCGTCGCCATGATCCTGGGCGTCGCCCTGGCGGTGCTGCTTGACCGCAAGTTCTTCGGCCGCGGCGTGGCCCGGACGCTGGTCATCACGCCGTTCCTGGTCATGCCGGCGGCGGCTGCGCTGGTGTGGGCGGGACCGATGCTCGACCCGAACTTCGGGCTGCTGAACTACCTGCTGGCGCCGTTCGGCGTCCATCACGTGGCCTGGCTCAGCACGCACGCACTGGGCTCGGTGATCGTGGTCATGATCTGGCAGTGGACGCCCTTCATGACCCTGATCGTGCTCGCGGGCCTGCAGAGCCAGCCCACCGAGACCCTGGAGGCGGCGAAGGTCGACGGCGCCGGGGCACTGGCCACGTTCCGCGAGCTCACGCTGCCGCATCTGCGGCCCTACATCGAGCTCGGGATCCTGCTCGGCTCGATTTACCTGGTCAACGTGTTCGACGCGGTCAGGCTGATGACCAACGGCGGCCCCGGGACCTCCACCACCAACCTTCCCTTCTACCTGTACCAAGAGGTGAACAACGCCTTCGACGTCGGGGGAGCGGCCGCGGCGGGCGTGGTCACCGTCATCTTGACGATCATCGTCGCCTCGTTCGCGCTGCGGATGTTCGCCAGGGTCTTCCAGTTCGAGGAGGCACGGGCATGACCAGCACGACGGCACGGCCGGGACCGCGCCGGGTTCCCCGGTGGGTAGGGAACGTGGGCTGGGCGGTCCTCGCATGGGCGGTTGCGCTGGCGTTCTTCACGCCCGTGCTGTGGATGGCGATCACCGCGTTCAAGCCAGAATCCGCCGCGGAGACCTGGCCGCCCCAGTTCATCTTCAAGCCCACCTTGGCGGAGTTCCGGCTGGCCATCACCGGCATGGGCCCCTTCCTGGTCCACTCGATCATCGCGACGGTCGGCTCCACGGTCCTGGTGCTGCTGCTGGGCGTCCCCGCCGCCTACGCCCTGTCGGTGTACCCGGTCAGGGCCTGGCGCGACGGCCTGTTCTTTTTCATCTCCACCAAGATGCTGCCCATCGTGGCCGTGATCGGCCCGCTCTACGTCATCGCCCTGCACGCGCACCTGCTCGACAGCCTCGGGCTGCTGATCATCCTCTACACCGCGATGAACCTGCCGCTCGCGATCTGGATGATCCGATCCTTCATGCTCGAGGTGCCTAACGAATTGCTTGAGGCGGCGCGGCTGGACGGCGCCGGGCGCGTCCGGGAGATGGGGAGCGTAATCCTGCCCGTCATCTCGCCTGGGCTGGTGTCCACCGCGCTCATCTGCATGATCTTCGCGTGGAACGAGCTCTTCCTCGCGCTCAACCTCACGGTCACCAACGCCGCGACCATGCCCATGTTCCTGATCAGCTCCGTGCCCCAGGAAGGGCTGTACATCGCGCACCTGTCAGCGGCGGCGCTGATCGCCTCCATCCCGGTGATCATCATCGGCTGGCTGGCCCAGCGCTCGCTGGTCCGCGGGCTGTCCATGGGAGCCATCAAGTGAGCGGGCCGCAGCCGACCGCCCCGGTCCCGGCCCGCCGCGCGCACAGATCCCGCACCGCTAGCAACGGAGGTCCCCGATGGCCAATGTGAGGTACCTGTCGGCGACAAGGGTATTCAGCAAGGGCGCGCCGCCCGCGGTCGACGCGCTCGACCTGGACGTCAAAGACGGCGAGTTCATGGTTCTCGTCGGGCCCTCCGGCTCGGGCAAGACCACCGCCCTGCGCATGCTCGCCGGCCTGGAGCCCATCGACCGCGGCGGCGTCGAGATCGGCGAGCGGGACGTCACGCAGGTCCCGCCCAAGGACCGTGACATCGCGATGGTGTTCCAGAACTACGCCCTCTACCCGCAGAAGACCGTCGCCGAGAACATGGGCTTCGCCCTCAAGATGCAGCACGTGCCCCGCGCCGACCGGGACCGCCGGGTGCGGGAGGCCGCCCGGCTGCTGGACCTCGACGAGAAACTGCTCGACCGCAAGCCCAAGCAGCTGTCCGGGGGGCAGCGGCAGCGGGTGGCCATGGGCCGGGCCATCGTGCGCGAGCCCAAGGTCTTCCTGATGGACGAGCCCTTGTCGAACCTCGACGCGAAGCTGCGGGTCCAGACCCGCAGCCAGATCGCGGAACTGCAGCGCCGCCTCGGGGTCACCACGGTCTATGTGACCCACGACCAGGTGGAGGCGATGACCATGGGCCACCGGGTGGCGGTGCTGCGGGAGGGCCGGCTGCAGCAATGCGACACACCGCGCCAGCTCTACGACAACCCGGTGAACCAGTTCGTCGCCGGGTTCATCGGCTCGCCCGCGATGAACCTGCAGACTGTCCCGCTCACCGACGGTGGCGTCCAGCTGGGCGGCACAACGTTCCCTCTGCCGGCTGCGGCCGGTGCCGCCGCTAAGCAGGCGGGCCTGAAAGAGCTCGTCATCGGCATCCGCCCGGAGCACCTGCACCTGGCAGACGGATCCGGGGAACTGCGCGGCGAGGTGCTGCTGGTGGAGGAGCTGGGAGCCGACGCGCTGCTGCACGTGCGCCTCGCCGGGGCTGGGGACCCGGTCGTGGCCCGCGCCGAAGGGCGGAGGCCCCCGGCCCAGGGGCAAGGGGTGACCTTCCACGTTCAGACCGATGACGTCTTCGCCTTCCATCCGGTGACCGGCGCCCGCCTTGCCGGCTGACCCCGGGCGGCACGGCATATCCGGTACTGTCGCGCCGCAACCGCTCAACGGACGAACGCTGGCGTACTGGCGGGGCCGGCTGCCGGTGCCGGCCTACGACCGGGACCTCGTCACGCCGGGTGTCGTCCACTTCGGCGTCGGCGGCTTCCACCGTGCTCACCAGGCGATGTACCACGACAGCCTCATGAACGAGGGCGCGGCACTGGGCTGGGGCATCTGCGGTGTCGGGGTCATGCCGGCGGACCGGCAGATGAAGCAGGCGCTGGACGCACAGGACGGCCTCTACACGCTCGTCCTCAAGCACAGTGACGGCACATACGAGCCACGGGTGATCGGGTCCTTGGTGGAGTACCTGTTCGCGCCCGACGACCCGGAGGCAGTCATCGAGAAGATGGCCGCGGAGACGACCCGCATCGTGTCGCTGACGATCACCGAGGGCGGGTACAACATCAGCGACGTCACCGGCGAGTTCGACCTGGACAACCCGGACGTGATCCACGATCTCGAGCCTGACGCGGTTCCCCGGACCACGTTCGGCCTGATCACCGAAGCGCTGCGGCGGCGCCGTAAGCAGGGTCTCCCGCCTTTCACGGTCATGTCCTGCGACAACCTGCAGGGCAACGGTCACCTGACCAGGAGTGTGTTCACCACCTTCGCCCGCCTGCAGGACCTGGAACTCGGCGACTGGGTCGAGCGCGAGGTGCGCTTCCCCAACTCCATGGTCGACCGCATCACCCCGGTGACCACCGACGCCGACCGGGCCGAGATCCGGGAGCGGTTCGGGATCGACGACCGGTGGCCGGTCGTCTGCGAGCCCTACACACAATGGGTTCTTGAGGATGCCTTCACCGATGGGCGGCCACCGTACGAGGAGGCCGGGGTGCAGCTCGTCGACCACGTCGAGCCCTACGAGCTGATGAAGCTGCGGCTGCTCAACGGCAGTCACCAGGCCATGTGTTACTTCGCCTACCTGTCCGGCTACCGGCTGGTGCATCAGGCCGCTCAGGACCCGCTGTTCCGGGCCTTCCTCCTCGGTTACATGGACGAAGAGGCCACCCCGACCCTTCCGCCCGTGCCCGGGGTGAACCTCGACGGGTACAAGCACACGCTCATTGAGCGCTTCTCCAACCCGCAGGTCCGCGACACCATCGCCCGCCTGTGCGCGCAAAGCTCCGACCGGATCCCCAAGTGGCTGCTGCCGGTGATCCGCCAGCAGCTCGCGACCGGCGGCGAGATCAGGCGATCGGCCGCGGTGATAGCGAGCTGGGCACGCTACGCCGAAGGAGTCGACGAGCAGGGCGAGCCGATCGAGGTAGTCGACCGGCTCGCGGGCAGCCTGACGCGACTCGCCCGCTGCCAGCGCGATGACACCGACGCGTTCATTGCCAACCGTGACCTGTTTGGGGACCTGGCTGACGAGGAGCGTTTTGCCGCCGGCTACCGGTCCGCACTGGCCTCGCTGCACCAGCGGGGGGCGCGAGCGACACTGCAATCGCTGGTCTGATGACGGCGCCCGCGGCCGCCGTCAGCTGCCGCGCTCACGGCGGCGGGCCGGTGCCGGCCCGGCGGGTGGCCACCAGGACGGCGTCGTGCACCGTGACCGGGGCGCCGTCAGCGGTGCTCGCCGGGCGGGGACGGGCCTCGCTGACGTCCACCGTCCAGGAGTGGTCCAGCAGCGCCGCGATCTCGTCCGCGGTGTAGAAGACCTCAGGCATCGGCGGGCGGTGCGCGCCGGTGGCGAGATCCGACGGGTGATGGCCGACCACGAGCAGCGTCCCGCCGGGCCGGACCGCGGCGATCAGGGCGGTGAACAGCCGGGTGCGCGGCTCCGGAGGCAGCTGCACGAACTGCGCCGAGACGAGATCGTACGATCCCGGCTCGGGCGCGCTGGCCAGCAGGTCCACCTGCCGCCACTCGATGCGCGCGGACACCTGCGGATCGGTGTCGCGGGCGTGCCGCGCGCCCCGCTCCAGCGCGACGCTGGAAATGTCGGCCGCGACCACCGCCCATCCCCGCTGGGCGAGCCAGATCGCGTCGGCTCCCTCGCCGCACCCCACATCCAGCGCCCGGCCGGCGGGCCAGCCCGCGACCTCGGCCACAAGCTGCGGGTTCGGGTCACCGCTCCAGATCCGCGGCGCGCTGCGGTAGCGCTCGTCCCAGGAATCCTTGTCGAACGGGTGACCGGTGCCGTGAGCGTGCTCACTCATCTGCCCAGTATGGCCTGCGCCAGCCCGCCGGGTGATCTGGTGCCAGCCCCGTGCCGGTGCGCAAAATCCGTTCGGCGGGCGCGGGAAACGGGAGCAGACTGGGGCCGGAAGGAGCGGTGGTTCGGGAAGGAGCGGTGGTTACGGCATGGCGCCCAGGTTCACCTACCCGGACAAGCCCGAGCGCGGGGATGCGGTGGCGGTGATCTCCCCTGCCGGGGGCTCGGCGTCACTCTTCCCGCGGCCGTTCGAGCTTGGCCTGACCCGGCTGTGGGAAGAGTTCGGGCTGGTGCCCGTCGAGTACCCCACCACCCGGGCGGTGAGCGCCTCGCCGGCCGACCGGGCCGGCGACATCCACGCCGCCTTCGCGGACCCCCGGATCAAGGCGGTCATCGCGGCCATCGGGGGAGAGGACGAGCTGAAGGTCCTCCCGCACCTCGATCCGGGCGTGCTGGCGGCCAGCCCCAAGCCGTTCTTCGGGTACAGCGACAACACCAACCTGCACCTGTTTCTGTGGAATCTCGGCCTGGTCTCCTACCACGGCGGCGCGGTCATGGTCGAGTTCGGGCGGCCGGCCGCGATGAACCCGGTCACCCGCGAGTCGCTGGAGCGGGCGCTGTTCACCCGGGGGAGCTGCCTGCTCGAGCCGCCCACGCTCTACGGCGATCAGGAGCGCAGCTGGGACGACCCGGTGACGTTCGCCAGCGAGCCCGCCATGTTCGCGTCCGGGGGGTGGTCGTGGCACGGCCCGGCGGTCGCGGTGACCGGCCCGGCGTGGGGCGGCTGCCTGGAGATCATCGACTTCCATCTCCGCACCGGCCGGTACCTGCTCCCCGATGACAGCTACGCCGGGGCGGTCCTGTACCTGGAGACCTCCGAGGAGCTGCCGCCTGCGAGCTACGTCTACCGCGTCCTGATGTGCATGGGGGAGCGGGGACTGCTCCAGCGATTCGCCGCCGTCATCTGGGCGCGGCCGAAGGCCTGGTCACTGGAGCAGCCGAACCGGCCGGCCGATAAGGCGCGCTACACCGCCGGTCAGCGCGAGGCGGTGCTGGCCGCCCTCGCCGAATACCATCCGGGCGTCCCGCTGGTTTTCGGCGTCGACTTCGGGCACACCGACCCCCAGTTCGTGATCCCCAGCGGCGGCGAGGTCACCGTTGACGGCGGCAGCCAGCGGATCCAGGTGACCTACTGAGCCGGGTGCGCGACGAGACGCTCCCCTACCGGAGCTGCCCGGAGCTGCCCGGAGTTGCCCGGGCTGCCCGGGGCCGCCGGCGGTCAGCCGGACCCGAAGCAGACGAACGGGCTGAGCGGCTCCGCGAGAGCGGCCGAGGCGAGCGCCTCGGCCGGCCGGGCGCCTGACCTCAGCGCGTGATGGTATCCGGTCATCATGGCAGCGGCGCCGTCGTCGGCCACCCGGGTGACGCTGGAGATCACGGTCGCCGTCCCCACGTAGAGCAGGGCCGCGGTGAAGCCGAGGATCTCCTCGCCTGGGCGGACGACGGTCCGCCCGACGTCGCAGGCCGAGAGGACGACCTGGCGGGGGGCGGCCGTGAGCTGCTGGATGTCGTAGGCCATGAGCGGCCCGTCCGCCAGGTCGAGCCGGGAGAACAGGACGTTCTCACGGTCGTGGTGCCCGTGCGCGGCCAGGTGGGCGAGCGCGGCGCCGTCGAGGGCGTGCAGGGTGGCGCCTACGGTGGCGGTTTCCGCGGTCAGCGGGTGGCAGCCGGGGTAGACCTTCGCTATCTCGGCGACTTCCCCGGCCGCGTGCTGGAGGTCCGGCCCGGCGACCAGCAGCGGCGGCGCTGCCTGCGCCGCGACCGCCGCCGCCCGCCCGCGGCGCCAGGCGGCCAGCCACGAGGACGCGGACGGGCACACCGTGACCGGGCGGCCGCGCAAGCCGGGCAGCATGCTCCACGGGATGCTTGCCAGCGCGCCCGCGGGGACGAGGACGACGCCGTCATCACCGAGCAACGGCAGCAGCGGTGTGACGATCCCGTCGGTCAGCACCTGTGTCTGGTGCCGGACCGACTCCCGGAGCACGGCCTCGAGCCGGGCGGGCAGCCGCCGTCCGGCCAGCGTGTCAAGATCGGCGTTCAGCCGCCTGGCCGCCTCGGCCGCCGTCTCGACGTCGCCGAGCTCGGCCAGGCGCGCGGATCCGCGCCGCACCGTCACCGCGAGCATCCTGCCGTGGCGGGCCAGGATGCCGACCAGGCTCTGGCCGCTCTGCTCCAGGCCCGCGCTCACCTCGCCGAGGCTGGCCTGCGCGGTCGCCTCGCTTAAACCGCTGGCCTGCCAGCTGTGCTCCCTGATCTCGCGCTGCAGCTCAGCGCGCCTGCTGATCGCGGCAGGGTCGCGCTCGCCGTCCAGCTGGGCGTTGCGGATCAGGTAGCTGAGCTGGCGCAGCTCAGCCAGGATCGCCGCCGCCTGCGGGTCGGCGGGTGGCCGCACCGGCCTGACCCGGAACGCCTGCGCGCGGGAGCGCTCCAGCCAGGCGAACACCAGCGGCGCGGACCCGCGGTCCAGCGCCAGCCGCAGGCCAGCGGCGGCCAGATCCGCGCCGAGGGCGGCCGCCCCGGTCTGCAGGTCGATGCTGCCGAGCCGGCCGCGGCGGGCATGCACCGTGGCCAGGCCCGCCCGCAGCTCCGCCAGCGCCTCCCCCGGCCGCCCTTCCAGCTCCGCCAGCTCGGCCCGGGCCAGCCGCCGCAGCAGGATGACGTCCAGCGACACCGCCAGCCCCCGGCGGCGCACGGCCGCGATCCGCTCCTTCGCCTTGCCGGGACGGCCGGCCGCGAGCAGCGCCCTGGCCGAGATCAGCTCCGCCAGGTCCGCGTCGTTGCCCAGCCCGCGGCCGCGTAGCTGCGCGGCGAGCAGCAGCGCCCCGGCCGCGGTGGGCCCAGGGCGGCCTGGCGAGATCGACCGTGCGCGCAGGCTGGCGAGCTCCGCCAGACAGGCGCCGGCGTCATTGCCGCCCCGGCGGAAACGCCGGCCAGCAGCGGCTGCCCACCGGCCGGCCGCGGCCGGCTCACCGGCGGCCAGCGCGGCCTGCGACCGGGCCAGCTCCGCTACCGCGAGGTCGTAGTCGAGCCGCTGCCGCCGGAACAAGGCGATCGCGCTGTCCAGCTCGCTGGCCGCGTCGCCTGCGAGCCCGACCGCGAGCAGCGCACGGGCCTTGTCCGCCGCCAGCACGGGCAGCATGTCGGGCGCGCTCAGCCGCCGGTACGTTTCCGCGGCCACGTTGAAGAACTGCAGCGCGGCGGGGATGTCGCCTGCCAGCAGATCGCAGCAGCCCAGGTTGTGCAGTGCCTTGGCCGCGATCAGGTCGTGGCCCGCGTCCGTCGCGACCCGCCGGCACCTGGCCAGGTCGGCGCGCGCCCGCAGCACATGGCCGACGTTGAGGTGGAACAGGCTGCGGTTGAGCAGCGCCGTGGCCAGGTTCGCGGTCTCCGCCGGGTTCCCTTCGAGCAACGCCACCGCGTCGTCAAGGGTCCGCAGCGCGTCGTCCGCCCGCCATGTCAGCATGAACAAAAGGCCCCGCTGGCCCAGCAGCACCCCCCGGTCCTCCGCCGCGCCAAGGCCCTCGGCCCGGTCCAGCAGCCGCAGCCCGTATTCGGTGTGGCCCTGGTCGGCCTCTGATGACGCCAGGCTCATCAGCATCCTGGCGGCCAGGGCGTGGTGCGCCTCGTGCACCTGCTGGGCGTCGGGCCGTCTCCCGTCCTCTTCCCAGCCCAGTTCCCGCAGGCCTGCGCGTATGTAGCGGGCGCCGGCCGCGGGGCGCCCGGCGTTGGCTGCCTGCAGGCCGCGCTGACGCGCCTCGCGGGCACGGCTCTCGGCACGGGCGAGCGAGCTGGTGGTCTGGGCTGAGCGCCGCTCAGCACGAGGCATTCGGTAGGCCCCTCCGGCTTTGTCAGACGATGATCGCTGGGGTCGCCACTGCTTGCCCGGATCCGCTCTGTCCTTGCTCAGCCGGCCGGACCAGCAGCTGAACGGTGCCACGGGGGACGCTGGCGAAGGCGAAGCGCCCCTGCTCATCGCTGACCGCGCTGAGCGTGTCCGCCGTGGTCTTCATCTCGATCTCGCGGCACTGCGATGGCGCCAGCCAGCCGTCGACGCGTGCCGTCCCGTCCGTGTTCGAGTCGATCCGGATCATGATGGTCAGGCTGTCACTGTCGAAGGTGATCGTCCGGCTCTGCTCCGCGGAACGGGCGGCGAGCACCGGCATGTCCTCCTCGGCCGTGAGCCGGGCCACCTCGATCTCCAGGCCCCGCAGCGCCAGCGAGAACCGGATCCGCTCCGGCAGGTCGGCGGGCATCGGATCGGCCGCCTGGTACAGGTCGCGGATACCGTCCAGGAGCTCAAGATCGAGATCGTCCAGGGGCTCGTCGGCCGCTGGCAGGCCGCCTGCATCCGGGGGTGTCATCGCGGGCTCCCTTCAGGCTCGTCTGCCAGCAAGGCGCGGAGCTTGGCCAGGCACCGGCCACGAGTGGGGCCGATGCTCCCGATTGGCATGCCGAGCTCGGCCGCCACCGCCTGATAGTCCGGCCGCGGCACGAAGGCGATGATCCGCAGCAGCTCCTGGCAGCGGGGGGAGAGCTGCCCGATCGCGGCCCACAGGACGCGCCGCTCGTCGTCGATGATGGCCTGCTCCTCCGAGCCGGGCTCCCGGTCGGGCAGCGCGGCGAGCCAGTCCTGGTCCGCCGGAAGCTGCCTGCGCCCGGCGCCGCGCACCCGCCACGCTTCCCGCTTGGTGGTGATGACGAGCCAGCCGGTGAGCGCCATCGGGTTGTGGATGCCATCCAGATGCGACATCAGGCGCATCCAGACGGTCTGCAGCACATCCTCCGCGTCGCCCTGGCTCAGCCCGGCCGCGCGCGCGACCTGCCACAGCAGGGGGGTGAGCTCGCTCACGATCTGCCCCAGCGCTTCCTCGCTGCCGCCCCTGGCCGCGCTCACCAGGCCCGCGATCCGCGTGCTGCGATCCGGCTGGCCGGTCGGCGAGATGGGCGTGCGATCTTCCACCATGGTCACCCCGGCCAGCCCATCTGCTCCAGGGCCGCCATGGCCCGGGCCGTGGCAGCGTCCTGCCCTGACTGGTCCAGCCGCAGCGCGGCCGTGCCCGCGTCCTCCAGCAGCGCTCTGGCGATGCGCGCGGCCAGCAGCGGGGCCGAGAACGAGGTGCCGCTCCAGACCGCGAACCCGCCGGAGTAGTCGTCCTGATCGAGCGCCTGACGCGGCATCCCGGCGGCGGGCGGCATCTCGCCGGCCGGGTACGCCTGCGTCTCGATCTCCGGGCTGCGGCTGCAGTTGATGTCGGTCGGGAACGTGCTGACAACGGCCGCGCCCGAGGCCCAGGCCGTCACCCAGGTGCCTTCGTCGCTGAACAGCGCCTTGGAGCCGTTCGGGTTCAGCGCGCCCACGCTGATCAGCGGCACCTGGCCCGGCTGCAGCAGCCTGGTGAACGCGGCGGGGTAGAACTCGCGCCTGGTGGCGTAGTTCCCGGCCGCGGCGAGGACCGTGACACCCAGGCCGAGCAGTTCCTCGATCGCCAGCCACAGCCCCGAGCTGAAGGTCACGTCGTCCGGGGTCTCGTCAAAATAGCCCAGCGACAGGGAGACCACATCGACCATCGTGTCCATGTCGCCGGCCTCGGCGTCCTCGACGCGCTCGGCGAGCAGGCCGAGCGCGTGGATGAGGTCACCTTCGTTGACGATGCCGTTGCTGTGCATGATCCGCACGGCCAGGACCTTGGCATCGGGCGCGACCTGGCGCACCAGCCCCGCGATGAATGTGCCGTGGCCCGTGTCGGTGTCAAGCTCACCCACTAGCGAGTTCGCGGTGACGGGCTGGTCCCATGGGTACCTGATCGGCCTACGCGGCCGGTCACCGTCAATGGCCGCCTGGTCGCTCTCGGCGAAAAGGGCGTCCTGTATGGCCTGGTCGATCTCGACAAAGCTGTCAGGGGCGAAGTCGTAACCGCTGCCCGTGCCAGCGGGCTGCGGCTCCACACCCAGCCAGGTGTGCGCGCGGACGCCCGTGTCCAGCACCGCCACCACCGGCCGGCGGCCGTAGTCGCGCTGGACGACGTCGGCCGGCTCCCGGGGGGGCGCGTCGGCCGCGACCATGACCGGGGTGCGGGTGTCGCCGCCGGAGTAGGTGTAGGAGTCGGTGGTGGTGGGCCCGGTGACGCCGCTGCTGCCGTCCGTGCCGCCGCCGAGGCCGCCGCCGTGACCGTGGGCCCCGCTGCCGGCGATGGCCGAGCTGATCAGCAGGTGCTCCAGCGTGATCCGGCTGACGGACGTCTCGTCCAGTGCGTCATGCTCAGGCGAGGGCACGGCCGCGCGCAGCGCCTGCAGCGCCACCCATGCGTTGATCACCACCGGCCGCGCGGGCACGTCGTCGCCGGGCGCGGCGGGCACCAGGACCACCGGCCGGGGCAGACGGCTCAGGATGCCGCCAGGGCGCGCCCCGGCGCGGTCGGCCGGTGGCCGGATCATCCTCATCCCGAGGCGGGCGAGCACCATGTTGCTCTGCTGGAGGAAGGGTGAGTCCTCGTCCGGCGGGTGGCCAGGGGGGAACAGCAGGTCGCCCGGGATCAGCAGCGTCCTGGCGCGGTAGACCGTCGACCGGGGCGGCGCAGGCCCGCGATCGGTGCCGCTGGGGATCTCCGCGGCGGTCCCGGGATCGAGCGCCACGGCGCCGTGCCGTTGCAGCAGCGGCGCGGGCAGGATCGTCAGGTCGGGCGCTGACGC
>Ga0335080_10006111_pt1 | contig 12449 bp, 9 predicted proteins | sample Lox_Sample_34_FD_206720 | JGI IMG/M metagenome (GOLD analysis project Ga0335080, IMG submission 206720) | Soil microbial communities from Loxahatchee National Wildlife Refuge, Florida, United States - Lox_Sample_3.4 | ecosystem: Environmental > Terrestrial > Soil > Wetlands | place: USA: Florida...
TCCGCGCTCGGTCTGGAAGAATATAAAGGCAGGGCTATCAACAATGCTGAATTTTTATGGAAAAATTTTAAAGGACAAGGGATTTATTATTTTCATCATAGTTATAAAAACGGAAAAACATCTATTCCTGCCTTTTTGGACGATTATGCATACTTTATCAACGCATTAATAGACTTGCAGGAGATTACCGGAAATGTGGAATATCTTCATAAAGCAAAAGAGCTGACTGAATTTGTTATCGATCATTTCAGTGAGGAAAATACCGGCTATTTTTATTTTTCGCATAAGGAGCAGAAAGACGTTATAATCAGGAAGAAAGAAGTTTATGACGGTGCAACTCCTTCAGGTAATGCGGTGATGGCATACAATCTTTTTTATTTATCCGTGATTTTTGACAAACCCGGCTGGAAGCAAAGGGCTATAATGAATTGCAGGATAATTGGTAAAGGCGTAATTCATTACCCTGGATCTTTTGGCGTTTGGGCAACTATGATTCAGGCTATAACGTATGGTTTTATTGAAGTGGTAATAACTGGAAAGGTCCTGGGAAATATTTTTAAGGATTTTTTAAGTAATTTCATACCCGATCGCGTTTTTCAATCCGCTACCAGCCAAAACGACCAATTTCCTCTGTTAAGGGATAAACCTTTGTCCCAAACACCGCTTATTTTCCTTTGTCAGGAATACTCTTGTCAAAACCCTGTAACTGAAGTACATGAATTAATCCGACTTTTGGAAACAGTATAAAAGTTTAATAACCGGGCTTTACAATAATAATAGGAAAAATACCGTTAACAAATTTACCGTTCGAAAAGCTTTGACTTTTAAAAAATAAACTTTAAAATTGCGATGAAGATATTGTCAATACATTATTTTTGTCCAATACCCTTTAATATTATGAAAATGAAAAACCTATCCATTCTAGTATCTCTTGCGGCTGTTTGTATGGCTGCTGGATGCGGTAAAATAGGAAAATCTCATCAAGGACTTCCAAATGACGGACAGTTACATGGTGTAGCCGCCGCCACCAGATATAATCTTTCCAAGCCCCCCGGCATGGTGTATATTCCCCCTGGAACATTTCATATGGGCCCAAGTGATGAAGATATGAATTACGCCTATACAGCGCGTAATAAACAAGTATCTATCAATGGATTTTGGATGGATGCCACTGAAATTACCAACAACGAATATCGTCAGTTTGTAAATTGGGTCAGAGACTCAACTGCTGCTACTTTGATGCAGTACGGAAAGGAAGTAGATGGCAAATTCCAGGTTGACTGGAAAAAAGCTCAGACTATTAAATGGGGCGATAAAGCAACTATTGAAAAAATCGATCAGTTGATTGTAACTCCTGAAAATCGCATTTTTGGTAAGAAAGAAATAGATCCTTCTAAATTAATTTTCCATTCAGAAACTTTTGATCTTAAAGAAGCTTCTCTGAAAGTAAATGAAGGTAAACCACGTTCACTTTTTATCAAACAGAAAAATGTTCGTATTTATCCTGACACTTTAGTTTGGATCCGTGATTTCTCTTATTCTTATAATGAACCGATGACTAAAAGATATTTCTCCCACCCGGCTTTCGGCAATTACCCTGTTGTTGGGGTTAACTGGAACCAGGCTACTGTATTCTGCGAATGGAGAACACAATACCTGAATGCTTTTCTGGAAAGCCAGAAAAAAGCAACAGAATCTGATTTCCGTCTGCCGACAGAGTCTGAGTGGGAATATGCAGCCCGTGGAGGTCGTTCTCAATCTATGTTCCCCTGGGGTAACTATTATTTGAGAAATAAGAAAGGTTGTTTACTGGCCAATTTCAAACCAGGTCGTGGTAATTATCCTGAAGATGGAGCTTTTTATACAGCTCGTGCAGATGCTTACTGGCCTAACGATTTCGGCCTGTACTGTATGGCAGGTAACGTCGCTGAGTGGACTTCATCTGTTTATTATGAAGGCGCCTATAACTTCCAACATGATATGAATCCTGACATTCGTTATAACGCCAAGGACTCTGATCCTCCGCGTATGAAACGCAAGGTCATCCGTGGCGGTAGCTGGAAAGATGTGGGATATTTCCTGCAGACCAGCACCCGTACTTACGAATATCAGGATACAGCAAAATCATACATCGGTTTCCGTTGTGTGATCGATTTGCCGCCAACATTGGCTCGTAGGTAAATTATTCCTGATCATAAAATTTTTTCACATAAAACTCGTTATTGATTTTAAACACTTAAAAAAAATCAACCGGAAACTTATTTTCCGAAACCCTTACAAAACCTATTAAATAAAATTTAAACTTACAACTATGGCCGGAGTTTCTAAATCTACAGAAAGACTTGTAAACGTAATAGTATGCGTTGGTGCAGCAGTCGTAATTTTTGGTGCATGGCAAAAAATCACACACCAGAGATTGGCAGACTTCTTCCTGACTGCCGGATTGCTCACTGAAGCATTAATATTTATGGTGTATGCTTTTTTACCGCCTCCCGGTTCTGAAATGCATGCATTAGCTGAAGCGCTTCCTAAACTTGCTGGAGGTACTTCTGGAAATCCTGCTCTTGATAAGATGGATAAAATGTTACAGGAAGCCGAAATCAATCCGATGACTCTTGGTCGTTTAAGCGAAGGGTTTAGGAAATTCGGTACTACTGTTGAAAAAATTTCTGATGTATCCGGGGCTTTAGCCGCTACTACTGAATATACTAATAAAACTAAGGAAGCAGTTGTTGCATTGGATACAATGAAAAATGCTTATCAAGGAGCTACCACAACTTTAGGCCATTTCAATAGTGCTGCAGAAAGTACCAAGCAATTCCATAATCAGGTTCAGACGCTGACAAAAAACCTCGGTTCTTTGAATGCTATTTATGAACTGGAATTGCAGGATACCAATAATCATCTCAAAGCAATGAATGGTTTCTATTCTAACCTTGTACAGGCTTCTGAAACCATGCAGGGCAGTGTAAATGACGCGAAGAAAACACAGGAACAAATTGCATTGTTGGCGAAGAACCTGGGCAACCTGAATCATGTGTATGGCAATATGCTGAGCGCTATGCAGGGTAGGCAATAATCAAACAATCCAATATCAATTCCATTTCAACTAGGAAAAACCCATTGTTAAAACATTAAATTCTCCCGATCATGGCCTTACCTAAAGAGCCCCGGCAAAAGATGATCAATATGATGTATTTGGTGTTGACAGCGCTGCTCGCACTGAATGTATCTGCAGAAATATTGAACGCTTTTAAAACCGTAAATAAAAGCATTAACAACTCCAACGAGGTAATTAATGAAAAGAATGAAATAACTTATAAATCGCTGGATGCAAAATTGCATGATGCGCAGACCCAGGCCAATGCTCAAATCTGGGCGCCTAAAGCCTTTGAAGCCCAAAAATTATCCCGTGATCTCTATGGTTATATTGAAGACTTAAAAAAGAAATTGGCTGACGAATCCGGACATATCACTGAAAATGGCGTGGAAACTTTTAACCCGTCCAACCTGGATGCACCAACACGCCTGATGGACGAAAAAGGTGAAGGTAAAAAATTGTATGACGGATTAAGAGACTATAGGCAAAAATTAATTGATATTCTCAAACCCGAAGAATTTGCTAACAACCCACTACTTCAGGCTGATGTGAAAAAGGCAAAAGAAGAATTTACAAGAGAATTGCCTGTTGACCTGAAGATCCCGGACTCACAGTCGGGAAATAAGAGATCAGGTAATGATGAAAAAGATTGGACCACCAATTATTTTCACATGACTCCTACGATCGCTGCAATGACCATCCTGAGCAAATTCCAGAATGATGTCAGGAATTCCGAATCTCAGATGGTGGATTATTGTCACAAAAAGATCGGCGAAGTAAAAGTAGTGTTCGACCAGTTCCAGGCGCTTGCACAGGCGAGCTCGAATTACCTGATGGCTGGTGATAAATTGACAATTACTGCTGGTGTGGGTGCATTCAGTGCTGCTGCTAAACCTAAAATTTATATCAACGGTCAATTACAGACTTTACAGGCAGATGGTACTGCAGAATTCAATACAACTGCTGAAGGTGTTGGTGATAAGACAGTAGATGTGAAGATTGAATACACAAAACCTGATGGTTCTCCCGCAGTGATTGACAAACCCGTAAAATATACAGTAGGTGTTCCTTCGGGAGCTTCCGTATTCCTGAAGAAAATGAATGTGGTTTATATAGGAGTGGATAATCCTTTGACAATTTCCGGGGGTAGCGTAGGTAGTGAAAAAGTGCATGTTAGTTTCACAAGTCCCGGAGCAACACTGACAAAAGTTAAAGGAGATGATTATATTATAAAACCAACAACCCAGGGAGAAGCAAAACTGATTGTAAATGCAGGAGGCAAGCCTTTTGAATTTCCTCTGCGTGTGAAAATGCTTCCTCTTCCGGCAGGTTTTGTAGGAACTAAAAAAGGTGGTGCAATGGAATCAGCCACATTTAAAGCGAGTCTTGGTTTGATAGCAAGATTGGAAGATTCTGATTTTGAAGCGCCATTCAAAGTTGTAAGTTATACGCTGGGTGCAATTGGTGGAGGCATCCCTCAATATACCCAGGCTACTAACGAAGGTAACAGATGGACGGGAGCTGCAGCAAATATTATTAATCACGCAACTCCTGGTACAAATGTATTTTTTGACAATATCAGGGTGGTGGGGCCGGACGGCAAGCCAAGAGAAATTGCGCCCATGGTATTTAGTTTAAAATAAGAAATTAAAATCCGCCATATTATAATGGCGGATTTGTTGTAGAATATATTTAATGTTTAAATTTTTCGCAATGAAAAACAGTGTTATCAGATTCAGTGTTCTGTTCGTAGTGGTTGCTCTGGCAATAGGAACAGTGCATGCCCAGGCGCCGGCAGCCAGGAAAAAGACAAAAAGATCGACTGTAAAGAAGAAGACCAATACAAACAAGAACAGCACTAACAATACAGCCGTAGCTCCTCCTCCAGTGAAGGACACTGTAAAGCCAGCTCCTCAGTTGGAAGCTGATATTAAATTGGATACACCGCGTAAATCATTGCGCAATGATGCATCGATCGAACTGAATCTCGTAAAGGATCGTACTCCGCTTGCATATGAGCATATCCGTGAAGATGATGCTGTATACCGCCAACGTGTGTGGAGAGAATTGGATGTGCATGAGAAAATGAATTTACCATTTGTATACAAAGCTTCTGAAGATAACGGGAACCAGCGTTTCATCAGTATATTATTAAATCTGATCAAAAACGGAGAAATTACCGCTTTTGATGCAACTGCCGATGACAGGTTTACAACTCCTGTTACTTTCAAACAAATAGCTGAAGCATTGATAGGAAAACCAAAAACAATCCAGGTTCCTGATTTTGACAAAGACCCCGATGGATCAAAGGGATTGATGAAGGATACTACGATCATGTCTGATTTCAATCCCGATATGATTGAACGATATGAAATCAAAGAAGAATGGGTGTTTGATAAGGAATCTTCGCGTATGCAAGTACGTATCCTTGGGATCGCTCCCTTGAGAACAATTTTGAATGCAGACGGATCTTACAGGGCTTCTACTCCGATTTTCTGGGTATATTATCCTGATATGAGACCCATGCTTGCAAAATACGAAGCCTATAATGGAAAGAATTATGGAGCAAGAATGAGTTGGGAAGAACTTTTCGAAAGCCGTATGTTCTCCAGTCGCATTATCAAATCAACGATTGAAAATCCTACAGATGATTTTATCAATGCATATGTGAAAGATCCAATCCTGCAATTGCTTGAAGGAGATAATATCAAGGAAAAAATCTTTAATTATGAACAGGATCTTTGGTCTTACTAATTAAAGCAGCTAAATAATTTTTAAAAGGGGTATCGTAGTTTTACGATACCCCTTTTTGCATTTTGTAATGATTTCCAACGACTTTATTGATGCTTTTTGTCTTTTGATATTTTTTTTAAAATACGCAAATAGGGTTATTGTTTAATAGAATTGTTTTACTACTTTTACACTGGTTTTTCATAGGATATTGGATTTTAAAAACGGGGCTGGATGTCTATTCGGGCCCCTTTTTATTGGTACTTGACAATCAGGTTAAATAGAATTACTTATCCTTTCTTGATTTTTTTAACCGGCTTGTTTTTCTTCCCCCGCTTTTTCAAAATACTTCAAAATAAGTTTTGCCTTTGCATGACCAATAACAGATGCCAGGTCCTTTTCTGAGAGCTGTTGAATTTTATTTAGAGAATGAAATGTTTTTAATAAAAGATCCGCTGTTTGCTTACCAATGCCCTGAATATTTTCCAGTTGATTCTGAAAAGTTCCCGCGCTTCTTTTCTTTCTGTGGAACTGAATGCCGAAACGATGAACCTCATCACGTATCTTTCTGATCAGTTTGAGGCTTTCACTTTGATAGGGCAGTTTTAAAGATTCTTTGTCGCCAGCGAAGAAAATTTCTTCCTCATTTTTTGCAAGCCCTATCAGGGTTACCATTCCTGTCAGGTTCAATTCTGTTATACTCTTCAATGCAGCATTTAACTGACCCTTACCCCCATCAATAATTACAAGTTGCGGAAGTGACTGCTCTTCTTTTAATAGCCGCTTATAGCGCCTGTATACGACTTCCTGCATAGTGGCAAAATCATCTATTCCATGAACTGTTTTTACATTAAAATGCCGATAGTCTTTTTTACTTTCAACCCCGTTTTTGAAACAGACCATGGCTGAAACGGGATAACTCCCATGTAGATTGGAATTATCAAAACATTCAATATGGACGGGCAATTCGGCTAGCTGGAGATCCATCATCACCTGCTCCAAAACTTCTTTAATGGTATCACCGGTTTTATCTTTAAGATGTAAAGCTTTCTTTTTCCTCAGGTCTTCACGGAAATAACGCACATTTTTCTCTGATAATTCCAATAACTTTTTTTTGTCACCGGCTTTTGGCACAGTGATAACAATCCCTAGTTGCGGATATTGTATTGAAATGGGAACTATGATTTCCGGTGCCTGGCTGTTAAAAGTATCTCTCAGTTGTGCAATAGAGAAAACAAAAATCTCTTCGTCAGTTTCTTCCATATGCGTTTCCACTTCTGTATTGTGTGTTTGCACAATGGTTCCATTCTGAACCATCAGGTAATTGACGAATGCACGATCATTGTCACGCAACAAAGAGAAAATATCTGCATGGCTGATATGCTTATTGACGATTACGGATTTTGATTGATAATTTTCAAGGTGCTCGATTTTTTTTCGAATCATCTCGGCTTTTTCAAAATCCATTTTTTCTGCGGCGGTCTTCATTTCTTTTTTAAAATCCAGAATAACAGGACCCAGATTTCCTTTCAGTATATTTTTTAAGCTGGCCAACCCCTCTCTGTAATCATCTTCCGTCTGTAAGCCTTCACATGGCCCTTTACAATTGCCCAGATGATATTCCAGACATACTTTGAACTTTTTTTTTCTGATATTATTTTCTGTGAGATTTAGTTTGCATGTGCGCAATTGAATATTTGCTCTCACAAAATCAAGCAATTCTCTAACCTTGGCGACGGATGTGAATGGTCCCAGGTACTCAGATCCATCATTGATTTTTTTCCGGGTTAAAAAAACCCGGGGGAAAGGTTCATTTTTGATGATGATGTAAGGGTAGCTTTTATCATCTTTCAAATTGATATTGAAACGAGGCTGAAATTGTTTGATCAGGTTATTCTCGAGCAGAAACGCATCCTGTTCTGAATTGACGATGGTGAATTCAATGGAATAAATACGCTGAACTAATTCATGCGTTTTATAATTGGTAAAACCTTTGTTGAAATAAGAGCTGACGCGTTTTCGAAGATTTTTAGCCTTGCCTACATATAGCAATTCTTTTTTATTATCCAAATATTTGTAAATACCCGGATCGTTTGGAATTGTTTGTGCAATATTTTGAAATTCTGGTTGGGTCATCCTTTTTTTATTCACTGTCATCCCAGACTACTTTGACCTGATCGGATATGGGGGACTGATTTTCTGGCTGTAATATGGAAATAATATCAAAACTTTTTTTTGCTCTCCAATACATTTTTTGGGTCGACAGAGTATCATTTTTATTTTCAAGTTTTTCCATGTAAACACTTTTCACTTTGTTAAAGCCGGTACTCAACCCTGCGCTTGGTGTCAACAAAACATCTACCCGCTGGAGGAGGGACTTTTTGTTCTTTGTAGCATAAGTAAAAGTCAATAATCCTGTCGTCTGATCAAAAAAAGAAGTTTCTGTAAAATCCTTCTCGAATCCCGGATTGTTTAGCTCAGCAGGTAAAAAAATTTTAGCGAGCTGGTCAAAATCTGCTGCTTTGATAAACATGGAATCTTTGATACCGTTTCTAATAGTGTATTTTTTAATAGCTGCCGGCAATGAATCTACATAATCGATCTCGCTTTTAATATAATCAACTACAGGAAAATAATCTTTTTTTTCTTCCTGGGGTGGTGGAGTATCTTTTTTTTGTTCCCCGTTTTTACAAGCCGGTATCAGAAATAAAAATGCGATAGTTAGTGAACTAAGCTTCTTCATAAAATAAAATTACGCAATGGAAATGATTTTGAAAGAATGATCGAATCTAGTCAGGTATAATGCAATATAATCAGAAGAGAATTTAAGCTATGTTCCGGCTTGAGTTTTTTATTTAAAGTGCAGCGAAGAATCAACGAATAATTTTGCTGATGCCGATTTTGAAACCGTATTCAATCAGATTTTCTTTGATCGGGTATTTATCCGTATAAGTAGAAAGAAGTTGATATCTGAATTGGGGACCAATCTGCCAGCGCAATCCTCCGATTTCATAAGATAGAAAAGCTTCAAGTCCGCCATTCACATTCCATCTCCTGAACAAAGAAGCTTCTTTGGTATAATTAACATAATCTGTCGTAAGTATATATGAATTCCTGTTCAGAAGGTAAGTTGGTTGTATGGTTCCTGCTATATTGAACTGCAATTTCCCGTTTCCAATTATCCTCATTTCTAACCCTATTGGAGCGGAAAGTTGATAGTATTTATTTTGCAGATTTTCACTTGATTTTCCACTAAAATTCCGAACATTTGTATAACCCGTTATTGAATCTGCGAGATATCCATAATAGGAATTCAATTGAATAGTTGCCAGTTCAGGATTCGAATTGAAAGCTCTTATTATATATCTGCTGTAATTAAATTGCAGACCTGCTTTAAAACTTAGATTGCGGGTAAGTTTATACAGCATGCTTCCGCCAAACTCGTATCCCACAGCCGGAGTGTGATCAACAAAATCATTGACATTTCCAAAATGTACCAGGGCGATTGGAACATTTTGTATGGTTGATCTTACTCGACTATAATCAACTCCTGAAAGAGAACGGTAATTGACAGTAGGTGAAACATAAATCTGCCAGGTAAACTTGTTTTTCTTTATCGGCGTTAAATGTTGCATGGCATATTCCTGCAACCAATCCATTTGTTTTTTATCTGATTCATTATATACGCCCAGATCTTTTCTGCCAATGTTGGAAATATCCGAACCTGATTTTGGAGATGGTTCTGCAAGATCAGTATTAACTTCTGCTGCTGTTTTTTCTATTGAAATGTTAGCGGAAATATATTTCGGAATATCATCCGGTATTTGTTCTACCGGAAGATTATTATAATCTGCAGATGGAGATGGAACCTTATTTTCACCTTGATCAGCTAATATAGCAAATGGAATAATTTGTCTGATAGCTAGTTTGTCCGGAATTACAGGTACTGCCTGTGTGAGATCTACTTTTTTAAATGCCTGAAATGCTGCTGCTATGTCTTGTGGATTGGGCTTAGATACATCCGTAGCAACTGCCTTCCTGGTAACAGCCATATTCTTGGCAGGTGTGAGGAGTTCCTTTCCTGCAATTACCAGTATGCCGGAAATGAGAACCGACATTCCTATAATAAATCTCCTTCTCCTTGTATGTAATGAATTATATATTTCTTTCCATACTTTATCAGAAGGGTACATTTTATATTGGTCCGTCTTTTGCCTGATCAGCTCTTCAAATTCATCATTATAGAACTTACTTTCCTTCATTGTCAATCGTTTTGGGCGATATATTCATAGGATCGATTATTTATATCGAATTATCTCAACGCAACAAGCCATTCCATTTTTTCCTTGGGCTTTTGAATAATATTCTTTTTTATAAGAATTTCTTCAAGCATTTGTTTGGCCCTTGTATATTGTGAACGACTGGTACTTTCTTCAATATCTAGCATATCTGCAATTTCTTTGTGTGAATAACCTTCTATGGCATACAAATTCAACACCGTTCTGTAACCAATAGGCAGGGCCCTGATGCAATCCACAATTTGCTTTGCCTGTACAATTGAAGGCACTGTTTCTTCACGCACCTGGATGCTATTAGCATGAAGGATATCGACACTTTCATTAAAACGCTTATTCTTTTTAAGATGATTGATACAGGTATGAACAATTATTCTTCTTATCCAACCTTCAAAAGCACCTTTATTCTGAAATGTGTGCATCTGCAGAAAAACTTTGATAAAACCTTCCTGCAACATATCCTCAGCATCTTCCCTGTTATGCGCAAACCTGTAACAGACAGCAAGCATTTTAGGACTGTAACGGTTATACAGTTCCCTTTGGGCAGCAGCCTGATTTTTTAAACAGCCTTGTAAAATGGCATCTTCGGTCATAGTAACCTGGTTGCCCTGTAATTTAGACAAATTTTTTTAGTTAAAGCTGCATCTTTTGTAAAAAACCCTCAGCGTATACTAAGTAAAGTCCGAAGTCCGAAAGAATATCAAACCAAATCTATTATTCTTTCGGACTTCCGGACCTTACCGGCTTTCCGGCTGTATAAGGATTTTTCCCGTCATCTCTTTTGGAATCTTTATTTGCATCATGGTAAGTATGGTAGGAGCAATATCACCGAGTTTCCCCGGCTGAATATTGCCTTTCCAGTCTGCATCTATAATAAAGAGTGGTACAAGATTTAATGTATGTGCTGTATTCGGACTACCGTCGCTATTAATCATATAATCCGCATTTCCGTGGTCAGCAGTAAGAAAAACAGTATAACCATTTTCTAATGCAGATGTGACTACTTTTTCTACACATGTATCCACTGTTTCAACCGCTTTAATCGCCGCTTCCCAGACTCCCGTGTGACCGACCATATCGGCATTCGCAAAATTCAGACAAATGAAATCAGCTGATTTATTTTTTATTTCAGGTAAAATGGCATCTGTGACTTCAAAAGCGCTCATTTCGGGTTTCAAATCATAAGTGGCTACTTTCGGAGAAGGTATCATAATTCGTTTTTCTCCTTCAAAAGGCTGCTCCCTTCCACCACTGAAAAAGAAAGTCACATGAGGATATTTTTCCGTTTCTGCGATACGGATTTGTTTCAGGCCATTTGCTGAAATAATTTCTCCCAATGTGTTTTTTAAATCATCATTTTCAAAAATGACATTTACATTCTTAAAATGATGATCGTACTCAGTCATGGTAGTATAATGCAGAGATGATTTTTTCATTCCCGATTCAGGAATATCTCTCTGAGTCAGTACCTCTGTAATTTCCCGGCAACGATCTGTCCGGAAATTAAAACATATAACTACATCATCATTTTTGATCAGCGCAACCGGCTCCTGATTTTTTTCAATAATGAAGGTCGGCTTAATAAATTCATCAGTAATATTTTTTGTATAAGATTCTTTCAGTACTGAACAGGCATCGGTATTTTTCTCGCCAATTCCATTCACCATTACATCATAGGCAAGCTTCACTCTCTCCCATCTTTTATCCCGGTCCATTGCATAATAACGCCCACTAATACTCGCAATTCTTCCTACTGACGATTTCAGATGTTTTTCTAAATCTTCAATAAAACCCAAACCACTTTTTGGATCAGTATCCCGGCCGTCGGTAAAAGCATGAATAAAAACTTCGGCGAGTCCTTCTTTTTTACAAGTATCCGTGATAGCTTTCAAATGATTGATATGTGAGTGAACACCTCCATCACTCACCAGCCCCATCAGGTGTAATGGCTTTTTGTGCACTTTAGCAAAACGGATCGAATTTAACAGGACTTCATTTTTCATAAAGCTCCCTTCCCGTATTGCTACATTTATACGTTGCAATTCCTGATATACCACGCGTCCTGCTCCGATATTCAAATGTCCGACTTCGGAATTTCCCATTTGCCCATCAGGCAAACCAACCGATTCACCGCAGGTTATCAGAGTGCTATTTGGATATTTTTTATATAAAGAATGAACGAATGGAGTGTTGGCGTGCTGGATTGCATCAGAAGATTTTATTTTACCAAGGCCCCATCCATCCATGATAACCAATATGATTTTTTTGTTTTCCATACTATAATTAGTTGATATTCAGTTATTTACCATTTGATGAATATTGCA
>Ga0335080_10006112_pt1 | contig 12448 bp, 9 predicted proteins | sample Lox_Sample_34_FD_206720 | JGI IMG/M metagenome (GOLD analysis project Ga0335080, IMG submission 206720) | Soil microbial communities from Loxahatchee National Wildlife Refuge, Florida, United States - Lox_Sample_3.4 | ecosystem: Environmental > Terrestrial > Soil > Wetlands | place: USA: Florida...
GATGCCCGCGCGGTTGCGGGGATCGTTCCCATGGTGCAGGCCTTTTATGAAAAGGCGGGGCTGCACGCGATTTGGGAAAGTCATCACGCGGCCTATTCAGCGCTGCCCGATCGCTATCACGAACCCGTGTCGAAGATGCTTTTCGATACCGAAATTTATCTGAAGCTTCCATCCGCTGGTTACCTCGGCCACTTGTTCACGGTCTACATCGATCCCATGGGCGCGCCCAGCCAGGTGAACGCGCGCAACTACGGAGCGGATTACTACGTTGTGATCTTCCCCTCGACCTCATCGCTGAAAATGGACCAGATCCGGCATACCTATCTACACTACCTGCTGGATCCGATGGCACTGAAGTATCCCGGGGAAATGAAACGACTGGAGCCGCTGCTGGAGACGGTCAAGACCGCTCCCATGGAGGAAACCTTCAAGGAAGACATGTCACTGCTGGTGACGGAATGTATGATCCGGGCGGTGGAAGCGCGCACGCTTGGGTCCAGCAAGACGCCGGAAGAGGAGCGCCAGAAAGCGGTCGACGATTCGGTGGCCCAGGGTTTCATTTTGACCCGTTATTTTTATGACACCTTTCTCCAGTTCGAGAAAGGTCCGGTGGGCCTGCGCACCGCTTATATCGAGATGGTGCAGGCCATCGACGTGAGAAAAGAGATCAAGCGCGCCTCGGAAGTGCAGTTTGCCAGCAACGCGGCGCCCGAACTGCTGCACCTGTCCAGCCCTTCGGAGGTCAAGGTGTTGCAGGACGCGGAGAATCGCCTGTCGACCGGGGATATCGAGAGCGCGCAGAAGCTGGCGCAACAGGTATTGGATGAGGGCGGAGGAAAGTCGGGGCAGGCCTTGTTCATTCTGGCGCAGGCGGCTACCATGAACCGCGACATCGAGGGAGCACGAACCTATTTTCTGCGGACTCTCGAAGTGGCGCATGAGCCCAAACTGCTGGGCTGGTCGCACATCTATCTGGGGCGGATTTTCGATCTCCAGGCGAACCGCGACGCGGCCCTGGATCACTACCGCGCGGCGCTGAGTGCGGGATCCGGCTTGCCCGAGATAAAAGCGGCCGCGGAACGCGGGCTGGAGCAGCCCTACGAGCCGCCATCTCATCCGCAGTAGGATTTAAGATACAGTTGGTTCAGAAAACAAGAAGACTGCGCGACGACAGAAGAACCGCAGCCAAGGAGAGAGCATGAAGCGAGCAGCGATCCTAGGGGCAGTGCTGGCACTGGTAGGTATGGGATTTGCGCAGCAGCCAACCGCGCCCGCGGCGACGTCCGGCGCCGCCCAGGCGGGAACCCCCGCGCCAGCGCAGCCGAAGCGTCCACCGCAGGCCAAGACCCAGCCTGAATTCGCCGCCTACAACGCAGCCATGGCGATTCACGATCAGCCGGCTCAAGAAAAAGCGGCGGATGATTTTGCTGCCAAGTACCCGGATAGCGAGCTTCGGGTACTCCTGTACAAAAGCGTGATGCGCTCGTATCAAGCCGCAAACGACGCTGACAAGATGATGGAGATGGGGCGCAAGGTTTTAGCGATGGATCCGGATGATCCCGAAGCCTTGCTCGGCGTGGCGGAAGTTCTGGCGGAGCGGACGCGCGACACCGATATCGACAAGGATCAACGTCTCGACGAGGCCATGAAGCTGGCCAAGCACGCGGTGGAAACGGTGGACACCGATGTCGCAGTACCGGCCGGGACCCCTGCTGAGAAGTTGGACGCCTATAAAGGGTTCCTGCGTTCCTCGGCATATTCCATCATCGGGACCTTGCAATTCAACAAGGACCAGTTTGCCGATGCGGAGAAGTCGTTCCACCAGTCGATCGATGCCTACCCGGCGCAACCCGACCCGGTGGTCGTGTTGCGACTGGCGCTGGCGCTCGACAAGCAGGACAAATATGCCGATGCGCTAAACTTCGCCGGGCAGGCCGCGAGTTTGTCTCCGGAAAATACGCCGCCGGGAAACATCGCCCGCAAAGAATGCGACCGGCTGGCGCAACTAACCAAGTCGCCGAAACCGGCGTCGTGCGGAAGCAGCCCCGCGCCGGACTCAGCGGCTCCCAAGAACTAGCTCCGGGCTCGGTCCGGGGGGAGCCGGTTTACGGGAATGAAGGAACGGGAAATCGCGGCGCTGGAAGAGATCCTGCAGTATCGTTTCAAGCGCCCGGAATTGCTGCAATTGGCACTCACCCACAGTTCCCAGGCGCGGGAAGTGGAGGCCCTCCATCCTCCGGCCGTGGGGCACGGCGGCGACAATGAGCAGCTCGAATTTCTTGGGGACGCAGTCTTGGGGTTCGTGACCAGCGAGGAATTGTTTCAGCGCTTCCCCCACTTCCGCGAGGGAGATCTCTCGAAGCTGCGCGCCCATCTGGTGAGCGAGAAACACCTGATCCACGTAGCTCAAAGACTGGAGTTGGGTCACTACCTCCGGCTGGGCCGCGGCGAGGAGAAGAGCGGCGGCCGGGGCAAGACCACCCTGCTGGTGGATGCATTGGAAGCGGTGCTTGCCGCCATGTATCTGGATGGCGGCCTGGAACCGGCCCGGCAGTTCATTCTGCAGGGAATTCTGACGCCGGAGCTGGCGCGAATCGATCTCAGCGGCAGCACGCTGCCCGTCATCGACTACAAGTCTGCCCTGCAGGAAGCGCTGCAGGCGATGGGACGGCCTCAACCGGTGTACGTTCCGGTGAAGGAGGAAGGCCCGGAGCACAGCAAGACGTTTACGGTAGAAGCGCGGCTGCAACCGGCGGAACAGCGTGGCAAGCCCGATTTTGTCGGGCGCGCTTGCGGATCTACCAAGAAAAAGGCCGAGCAGGAAGCCGCCCGCCAGGTGCTGGAGTATCTTTCCTCGGTTGCGGCTGCGGTAGAAGGGAAACATGTCAGAAAAGGACATCCTGACGCCGGTCACTGAGGCGCCCGCCGCCCCCGTGACCGCGGGGCCGGCGAAACCACAGGGGGAATCCTTTTCTTCCTTGCAGTCGCTGCTCACCACCATTGTGATCGCGGTGTTTGTCATTACGTTTATCGTGCAGGCCTTTCAGATCCCTTCCGAGTCGATGGAAAACACGCTTCTGATTGGGGATTACCTTCTGGTAGACAAGTTCCGGTACGGCGGCAGCGAATTTTGGGACCATTTCATGCCCTATCGCACGGTGAATCGGGGCGACATCATCGTATTCCATTATCCGGTGAATCCTTCGCAGCATTTCGTGAAGCGCGTCATTGGGGTTCCCGGGGACCGGATCCGGCTGGTCAATAAGCAGGTGCAGGTCAACGGCATTGGGCTGAAAGAGCCCTACGTCCGCTACAGCTCGCCGGTTCATGACATGTACCGCGACGAGTTCCCCCGTCTGGATATCCCCGTCCCCGGCCTGGAGGGCCAATGGTGGCTGGAGATGAAGAAGTTGGTCGAGGACGGACAACTGATCGTACCCGAAGGCTCTTATTTTGTGCTGGGCGACAACCGCGATGAGAGTTTGGACAGCCGTTATTGGGGATTCGTGCCGCGGGAGAACATTATTGGGCGGCCTCTGCTGATTTACTGGTCGGTTCGGAGTTCGGATAATGATCTGCCGATTGCACCTTCGGCGGGTGATAAACTCTATCATTTCATCTATGCGGCAACACACTTGTTTCAGATGACCCGCTGGGACCGCACGTTTCGCTTAGTCAACTGAGCAACCAGACGCTCTCTAGGGACGAAATCATTGGCCAAGAAAGACGAAAAAGAACAGGAAAAGCACCGGGAAACCACGGTGGAGTTTCTGGCTTCGCTGGCGGCCGTGCTGGTGACCGGTCTCTTCATCATTACCTTCGCGCTGCAAGCCTTCGAGATCCCCTCCAGTTCCATGGAGAACACCCTGCTCATCGGCGACCATGTTTTCGTGAACCGGGTGCAATTCTCGCCGCCCAGCCGGTGGATAGGGCCTTTGCTGCCTTATCGCGATATCCGGCGCGGCGATATCGTGGTCTTCCTCTCGCCGGCGGAGCCGGGCTTATATGTGGTGAAGCGCGTTATGGGAGTGCCGGGCGACCGTATTCATTTGCGCGACAGCGTGGTCTACCGGAATGGGGAAAAGCTCAACGAACCGTATGTCATTCATGAAGGTCCGGACGCCTACAATCCGTACCGGGACAACTTTCCGGCGGTTCCGGCTTCGGAATACAACAATGTGACCCTGGCATGGCAACTGTCGATGCCGCAGTACATCCAAGGAGACGATCTGGTGGTACCGCCGGACAGCTATTTCGCCATGGGCGACAACCGCGACGTGAGCTACGACAGCCGATACTGGGGGTTCATTCCGCGAGCCAATGTAATCGGCCGTCCCATGTTCATTTACTGGTCATTTGAGACGCCGCCCAACCAGTACCTGCAGAAGGAAGTCGGCGAACGGCTGAGTTTCCTGGCTCACGTGGTCATTCACTTTTTCGACGAGACGCGCTGGCGGCGGACATTCAAGGCCGTGCGGTGAAGGTAGGGCAGTGAAGTTTCTGCGGTCCAAGTTCGGGGTGGTTACGGCGGCGCTGGTTATCGTCGTGGCGCTATTCGTGATACGCCCCGGCGCACAGCGATTGCGCAGCCGGATTGTCGCGTCCATCAGTCTGGCGGTGGGACGGCAGGTGGACATCGGGTCGGTGCGGTTGCGGCTGCTGCCCCAACCCGGCTTCGATTTCGAAAATTTCATCGTCCACGACGATCCCGCGTTCGGCGCCGAGCCTATGTTGCGGGCCCAGGAGGTGACGGCAGCGATACGGCTCTCTTCCCTGCTGCGAGGGCGTCTGGAGATTTCCCGCCTCGATTTGGCCGAGCCCAGCTTGAACCTGGTGCGCAGTAGCGAAGGGCACTGGAACCTGGAAAACCTGCTGGAGCGCGTTGCACGAGCACCGGTGGCGCCTACGGGCAGAGGCAAAGCCGATTCCCGCCCGGGATTTCCCTACATCCAGGCGGCGCGAGCCAGAATCAACCTGAAACTTGGCGAAGAGAAAAAACCGTACGCGCTGACGGATGCGGACTTCTCCTTCTGGCAGGAATCGGAAAATCAATGGGGCATGCGGCTGAAGGCGCAGCCGGTGCGGACGGATTTCAATCTAGGCGACACCGGTACGTTGAGGATCGAAGGCTCGTGGCAGAGGGCCGGCCAGCTAAGCGAAACCCCGCTGAATTTCAACCTGCAATGGGACGAAGCCCAGCTCGGCCAGGTAAGCCAACTGATTCAAGGGGCCGACAAAGGGTGGCGCGGAAGCGCAACCCTGAATACCCGGTTGAGCGGCAGTCCCACCGATCTTTCGTTTCAAACCAACCTCGCGGTGCAGGACTTCCGTCGCTTCGACATTCTCGGCGGTGGAAGTTTGCGGTTGTCAGCACAGTGCGATGGACACTACAGCACCGCCGACCATGCTTTATCGAAGATCAGTTGTGCGGCGCCAGTGGGTGCCGGCGAAATCGAAGTGGCCGGGCAGGCCGGCGGTTCCATGGATCGTCCCAGTTACCAACTGCAACTGGCAGCGCGTGACGTTCCTCTGTCGGCTATCGCCTTGGTGGCGCGCCACGCAAAGAAGGACCTGCCGGATGATCTGACGGCTGAGGGCACCTTAAGCGCCACTCTTCGCATCAATCGCGGAAGCGCTGATAGCATCACCTCATGGCAAGGGGGCGGCAAGGCCAGTAATGTTCGGATCAAGTCCACGTCCACCAGGACGCAATTAGCGCTGGACGAGATTCCTTTCACAGCCTCGCAGGCCGAGGCATCAAACCCGACGACGCCATTACCACGGCGAATGGCGCGCCAAGACTCTCTGCCATCGCCCGAGGCGCGCATAGAAATCGGCCCCTTCAACCTTCCACTCGGCAGACCGGCGCCGGCGGTCATGCAGGGTTGGATTTCGCGCTCGGAATACAGTTTCGCGCTTCAGGGCGATAGTGAAGTGCCACGCATCTTGCAATTAGCCCGCACGGTCGGGTTGCCTGCCAGTCAGCCGGCTGCCAGCGGTCTGGCGCGACTGGCACTGCACATTGACGGCAAATGGAAGGGATTCACGCCGGCCGTGGTCACCGGTACGGCGCTACTCAAGGGAGTGCGTGCGGAATTGCCGGGAATCAATGCGCCGCTTGAAATCGGCTTAGCAAGCCTGGCTTTCTTGCCGGAGGGCGTGAGCGTGCGCAACATCGCAGCTTCGCTTTCGGATACGAACTGGACCGGGTCACTCGGCATACCGCGGCATTGTTCCCTTTCGGCGAATTGCCTGGTTCAGTTCGACCTGCACGCGGACAAAATCGCCACTGACGACCTGAATCAGCTGTTCAATCCGAACGCGCACAAGCGTCCGTGGTATCGCTGGCTAGCTTTGGGGAATCGCTCGAACCCGTCATTGCTGAGTATGCTGCGTGCCACGGGAGAGCTTGCGGTCAATCGATTTGCGGTTCGAACTGTGGTTGGAACCAAAGTCACGGCAAAGGTCGACCTGGCAGCGGGCAAGCTTCGGCTGTCCGATTTGCGGGGCGAAGTCCTGGGTGGAAAGCATGTGGGGCAGTGGCAAGCCGATTTCTCTTCCAAGCCGCCCCGATACACCGGATCGGGAACCGTGCAGAACGCTTCGCTGCGCCAACTGGCCCAGTTGATGAATGATGGGTGGATCACGGGGACTGCTTCGGCCAGCTACCACATAACCGCATCGGGCTACACCGCAGCTGACTTGATTTCTTCCGCTGGCGCCGATTTGAACGTAGAGGCGCATGACGGATCCTTGCCGCATGTGGTCCTGGGTGACGCCGCGACGCCGCTTTTGATTCACCGTCTTGCCGGGCAGTTGGTGCTGGCGGATGGTCAGTTCGACATCCGGGAAGGCAAACTCGAGACGCCGGGCAGCATCTATCAGGTAAGCGGAACCGCATCTCTGGGTCGCAAGCTGGACATCAAGCTGTTGCGCGATGCCACGCACGGGTTTTCGGTCACGGGCACGTTGACCGAACCGCGGGTTGCGGCGGCCGTCGCTCCCGAGACGCGAGCTGCGCTTAAACCATGAATGCTTCTCGCGTCTGCTTTTCCCTGGCCCTTCTGGCTTTTCTGATAAAACCCTACGCGGACGGGCGGAGCTCCGCACCCCGGCAAAGTCTTAACCTGGATCAAAAGCTCCAGCATGTCCGTACGAACGGCGCCCGAGAACGTCCCGATCCGACTCCTACCGAGATCACCGAGCAGGAAGCCAATGCCTACTTCGCCTCGGGCGAAGTCAACCTGCCATCGGGCGTGAGGTCGGTAGTATTCCACGGCGAACCGGGCGTGATTACGGCGAATACGCGCGTGGACTTCGACCAGCTCCGTGCCGGAATCCGGAGCAGTAATCCCTTGCTCGCCGTTTTCAGCGGCATCCACGACGTGGGGGTGGTTGCCCATGCGCATGGCCGGGGAGGGCGGGGCTTCGTGGAGGTCGATTCCGTGTCGCTCGATGGTGTCGAGATTCCGCGGTTTGTGCTGGAGTTATTTGTCCAAAAGTATCTTCAACCGAAGTACCCCGGCGTAGGACTGGAGTCCCAGTTCACGATGCCTGACAAGATCGACACGGCCACGGTTGGATCGCATAAGCTGACGATAACGCAGAGATAGAGACGGAACTTGCACCGGGCTTGCCCCGTCTTGCATGGAGCGCCACAGGGCCTTGCCGGCACAATCAAGAGGCGGCAAGCCGCGTCTGTACGGGTAGAGAGTTACGGCACGTAGCCGGCACCGCGCAGTACCTTGCCCGGCAACGCTCCCGTCATCTTGCCCTGATCGATCACCGGCGTGCCGTTGACCAGCACGTATTCCATTCCCTGCGACAACTGGTTGGGATTTTCAAAGGTGGCCTGGTCGTGGATCGTCGCGGGATCGAAGATCACCAGGTCTGCCCACATGCCGGCTTTGAGCACTCCCCGGTCAGTCAGGCGCAGGCGCTGCGCGGGCAACGCCGAGAACTTGCGAATGGCGTCTTCCAAGGTCAGCTTGTGTTCTTCGCGGACATACTTCCGCAGGATGCGCGGAAAGGTGCCGTAGGCCCGCGGGTGCGGATGCTCCTGCCCGAGAATGCCATCGGGTGAGGTGCCGGAAGAATCGTTGTCTACGGAGATCCAAGGCTGCTGCAGCGCCAGCGCAACATCAGGCTCCGACATTCCAAAGACGGCTACTCCGGTGAAAGCATTGTCTTCAATGAGGAGATCAAAGAGAGCGTCGATCGGATCTTTGTGCCACAGGGCGGCAATCTCCGAGAGGCGCTTGCCTTGCAGCGGCAAGAGCTTGGGATTTTGCACCACGCCGATCAGGATGGATTCCGGGCCGGGAATTTCCTGCCACTCGTTGTCCCAATCCTTCGACGGCGTCATCATGTCTTTACGAATGCGCTCGCGCAGAGCTGGATCTTTCAGACGCTCGACCAGCTTCGCATCGCCCCCATCATGTGCCCACGGGGGAATAAAGGCGGAAAAGCTGTTGAACCACGCGGTGTAGGCGTAGGTGTCGGCGGTGACGTCCATGCCCTGGGCTCGAGCGGCGTTAATTTTCGCGACTAGTTGCGGCATGCGCCCCCAGTTGTTCTTCCCCGCAACCTTGAAGTGCCAGATCTCCACGGGAATATTGGCCTCTCGCCCGATGCGCAGGGCTTCGTCGATCGCATCCAGCACGGAGTTGCTCTCGTCGCGCATGTGGGTGGCGTAGATGCCACCATACTTGGAGGCTTCGGCCGCAAGCGCGATAATCTCCTCGGTTTTCGCGTAGGGTGCAGGGGCATACTCCAGGGAGGTGGAAACTCCGACGGCACCATCTCGCATGCCCCGGCGGACAAGATCTTTCATCTGCTCGAGCTGCGCCGGCGTGGGCTGCACATCGGCATCTCCAAGCACCATGCGGCGCACCTGGGTGGCGCCGACATAACTGGCGAGATTAATGCCCATGCCCTGCTTTTCGATGCGCGCGAAGTACTGCCGGAAGGTGCGCCAGTCAGGGGTGATTTTGTAGTGTTCGTAACCGGCATGGTCGGCCTGGATGATGGCGTCATTGAGCGGCGCAGCCGAGCCGCCCTCACCCGTGATCTCCGTGGTGATGCCTTGGTAGATCTTCGAAGGCAGGCGCGGATCGACGAGGATCGTCAGCTCGGACTGGCCCAGCATGTCGATGAAGCCGGGAGCGACCACCATGCCGTGAGCGTCGATCCTGCGTTTGCAGGACGCATCAGCCAGATTGCCGATGGCAGCGATTTTGCCGTCCCGAATACCAAGATCTCCCGAGTACCAGGGTGAGCCGGTACCGTCGATGAGGTGCCCGTTGGTGATGATGAGGTCGAAGGGAGTGGGGGAGGATTGCGAGCAAACCAACTGACTGGACAGCAAAACCAAAATCAAAAGCAGCCACTTCTTGTGGTCCTTCATTTTGTTTCCCTCCGAGGTCTTTGCCAGACTCCGTCATCCCTCGTCTGCCGAGCGCGCCAACCGATGAGCCATCCGAGCATGATCCATACGCCCAAAGCCAGCCACTCGTAGCGACTGAAGTGGCCGGGCACCAGAGGGACGACTTTCATGAAAATCATTAGCAGGCCGACCGCGATCCCCGCGAGCGCCACCCGGCGTTCGCGGCGCGGCGGCCTCATCGCGTAATACGCGGCGCACGTGGCCAGCCAACCCGCAGCTGAGGCCACCGAGCCTACTTCCGTTATGGGCACAAGTATCGCGTCGCCTAAGAACATACATGAGGCGGTTGCGAGTCCCACGCATGCGACCGCGACGAAAGGCGTACGGTTCTCAGGATGAACCTCTCCAACGCGTCTGTCTACCAATCCGCGCCGACCCATGGCAAACAGCAGGCGGCTGGCGGCGATCAGATTTCCGTTGAAGACTTTGAGCAAGGAAAGCAGAGCCGCGGCCAGGATGATGCTGACGATCCAGCGCGACCCGACGGCCTGCTCGAACGCGACTGCCGTCATAAAATACCGCCCGGTGAGTTGCTTCCATGGAGCCGAGTATCCTACGGCGGCAATGACGACGGTATAGAACAGGATGCCAACCAAGATAGCCATGGCAATTGCCTGAGAGAATCCTCGTCCGCGAAAGTCAGGACTCGCCTCTTCCGCAACCTTGCCAACCGATTCGAATCCGGTCATGAAATAGGGAACGATTTGTATCACCAGCAAGATGGAGACGAATGGACTGTGGGTGAATAGCGGAGGAAAATTCCGCGCAGATCCATGAGCGGTTCCGAAACCGACGAACACGCCAAACAAAGCGAGGGTGCCAAAGGCGGTCCAGTTCTGGAAGGTTGCGCTGAGACGGATGCCACGATAATTCAGCAGGGTGAGCAGGGCGGTCAGCGCCAGGCCAATCGCAAGACGCGGCAGAAACACCGGTCGGCCTGCAACCTCGTAAAGTTGGAGCGAATCGAGCGAGGGGAAAATATAGGCTGCAATTCTGCCGACGGCCACGGCCTCCCAGGGGCAAACGATGAAGTACGCCAGGAGCATCATCCAACCGGTGGCGAAGCTGACGGCCCTGGGGAATACCTTGCCGGTGTATGCGACTTCGCCCGCGGCGTCGGGCATGGCCATGATGAGTTGTCCGTAGACATACCCGATCGGCAGCAACAGTGCGCCGCCGATAGCAAACCCTAAAACGCCGCCCAGCGGGCCACCCCGCAGCAGCCAATCGTCCATGACCACCAGCCAGCCCACGCCGACCATCGTTCCCCAGCCAAGGGCGAAGTAATCGACGACGCGAAGTCTGCGGGCAAGGTGCATCGGGCTGTGGGTACTGGCTAGTGGTCAGTGGATCGTTTCGTTAACTCTGCCAACTGTCTGAGGCCGGCAGCTCTTGATTGATGACTAGATGCTCGCGGCGCGAATTATAAAGCATGTTGCGAGTGTGAGGCTCAATGCGCCTTTCGGCGGGTGTGCTATGTTTTAGCCTTGGTCTACAAGCGAGGCGTTTATGCCCCGATATGAATACAGAGCGTTGAACCCGTCTCCGGCGGCAGAGAAGGCGTTCTTGAAATGGATCGATGAACTCGACAACGAGTTCATGAACCGCGATCCCGAGCACCGCAGCGACGTCGTATGTGAAGCCTTGCATCAGCTTTACCTGGGACGGCCCTACGCCCTGCCTGACCCCGCCGCGCCCCTGGCGACCCAGGCACTGGTGCATTCGTTTGATCCGCGCAATGCTACGCTGGAACCGGAATATTACGGCGACGTGGATGCGGTGAAATATGCCGAACGTAAACCGCTGATCTGGTTCTGGATGATGTACGACCGCTCGCCGGCGGGCTTAAACCACTGGCTGGGCTACCGGGTGCGCGCCATGATCGCGCGGCACGTCTTCAAGCATTGCGGACAGAATGTGAAGATCTTCCATGGAGTGGAGGTCTCTTTCGGCTACAACCTGACAGTGGAAGACAATTGCGTGATTCACAAATACGTACTGCTCGACGATCGCGGGGAGATCATCATTCATGAGGGCACTTCGATTTCCGACTACGCCAACGTCTATTCGCACTCGCATGATCTGAACGACGGCATGATCGTCAATAACCACTTGACCGAGATCGGGCCCAAGGCGCGGATCACCTATCATGCCGCCGTCATGAGCGGAGTGAAGGTCGCAGAGCACGGACTGGTGGGATCGATGGGCGTGGCATCCAAGAACGTCGAGCCGTTCCACATCGTGGCCGGAGTTCCGGCAAAGCCGGTGAAGGTCAAGCCGATAGCGCCGGAAGAGATCCGCAATGCGCTGGAAAAGCGTTGATGCGACGGTCTCCAGGAGAGGCGCGGCTTGTCTGCACCGGCCGTTGCGTGTCGGTGGCTCCATCTGTAACTTCGCCAATATCATGAACAGCGGGGCGCCGCCAGAGACGCGGCAAGCCGCGTCTCTACAGTGGATCATGTTAGTATCGATTCCAGCCCTACATGACCCTGCAGCACGTTGACATCCTATTTCAGCTGATTGTTTTTCTGTTCGCGATCAGCATCCACGAGTCGGCTCACGCTTGGACGGCCAGTCTGCGCGGGGACCCAACGGCACGCATGTTGGGCCGGGTGAGCCTGAACCCGATCCGGCACATCGATCCTATTGGAACGATTTTGCTGCCGGTGGTGGCCATGTTGACGCATATTCCCGTGCTAGGTTGGGCCAAACCGACTCCAGTGGACCCGCGAAACTTCAAGAATCGGGTGCTGGATGACATCTTGACCTCGGTGGCTGGTCCAATCAGCAATTTTCTGCTGGCAAGCATTGCGCTAGCCATCCTGGTCACGATTTCGTATGCATCGTCACTTGGCCGCGATATCACTCAAATGATCCCGACAGCCTACCCTGACCATCTGGACGTGTTGGCGAGTCTGCCTGATTCCGCACTCTTGCCGGTGGGATTGCTGGCGTATGAACTGATGGTGATCAACGTGGTCCTGGGAGTGTTTAATCTTATTC
>Ga0335080_10006113_pt1 | contig 12448 bp, 7 predicted proteins | sample Lox_Sample_34_FD_206720 | JGI IMG/M metagenome (GOLD analysis project Ga0335080, IMG submission 206720) | Soil microbial communities from Loxahatchee National Wildlife Refuge, Florida, United States - Lox_Sample_3.4 | ecosystem: Environmental > Terrestrial > Soil > Wetlands | place: USA: Florida...
CCGTGACCGCAGGCAAGACGTTGTCTTCGCGGATCTTGGCGGCCGCACCCAGGAAATCGCCCGCCACGATCAGCTGGACAAACTCACGCACTTTCACTCCGACGGGACAACTGTGGGTGCAGGCGGGCTTGGCGCATTCCAGGCAGCGCAGAGCCTCTTGCCGGGCGAGTTCGGGGTCATAGCCGAGATTGACCTCGGTGAAGTTCTGGGCACGCTCCTGCGCCGGCTGCTCGGGCATCGCTTGCCGCGGTATCTTGATCCGTTCACGCGGCAGAAGCGGATTAAAAGATGTTTTTGCCATCGAATCACCGCCCGCCCGTCTCAGCGATTGCGCAGGCTTCTTCCTCAACCTTGTTGAGGTGTTCGTCCAGTTCCTTCTTTTGCTCTTGAAACTCGGCCAGGGACCGCTGTTCGGCATTGCGATACATTGCATTACGCTGCACCAACACGGCGAAGTCCACGCGATGAGCATCAAACTCGGGCCCGTCCACACAAGCAAATTGGCTTTTGCCCTCCACCAGCACGCGGCATCCGCCACACATGCCGGTGCCGTCGATCATGATCGGATTGAGGCTTACGACGGTCGGGATTCGCTCGGCCCGCGTCATGTCTGCAACGGCGCGCATCATGACCACCGGACCTATGGCCAGAACTAGGTCGATCCGCGTGCCGTTCTGGATCAGTTGACGGAGTTTGTCGGTGACCAGGCCCTTGTCTCCGTAGCTGCCGTCATCGGTCGTGATCATCAGCACGTCGCTGACTGCCGCCAGTTCGCGTTCCAGAATGACCAACTCCCGGTTGCGCGCCCCGAGGATCGTGATGACCCGATTGCCCGCCTGCTTCATGGCAACCGCTGAGGGATAGGCCATCCCTGTGCCTACGCCCCCGCCTACGACCACGACCGTCCCAAACTTTGCGATTTCCGATGGTTTACCCAGAGGTCCGACGACATCCATGATTTGATCGCCGGTATTCAAAGAATTGAGCAGGTTTGTGGTCTTCCCGACCGATTGCACTACGATGCTGATGGTTCCGTGCTCGGAGTTCGATCCCTCGATAGTGATCGGAATCCGCTCGCCTTGTTCGTAAACTCGCAGGATGACGAATTGTCCCGGCTTCTGCTTCCGCGCGATGCGGGGTGCTTCAATGACGAACCGTTTGATTCCTGGGGCTATGAACTCCGCGTGTTGGATCCTGAACAAAGGGTTCTCCATTGCCACCTTACTTGCCTATTGTCTGGGAACCATGGAGTGTGGACTGTGACCAGGGTCACAGGGCCAAGCGGCGAGAAGCACACTCGAGGACTGCGACGAGCCCGCACGATTCTTCGGGAAGGGCCTATTTTTCAGCAGGATGGGACGTTTCCGGTTTGACGATCACCCCCCCACTGGTCTTGCCGTTCATGATCACGGTTAGAGGAGTTTCAAACTGCAAATGGCGAACGCAACCTCGTTCCTCAACTGCGGGCTGCGAGGCCAGCCAATCCCAGTCGATAATCCCTTCCCCGGCATCAGGGTTAATCGTGAAGTAACCGATGCGAAAGGCGGTGAGATTCTGGAAAAAGTGACTGCCCTGCGAAGGCGTAACGCGAAAGTCGCGGAAGCCTGCTTCCACGATGACGCGTGCGGCTGAGATTTCGTCCCACTCCACGGGAATTCCCAGCCAGGGATCGTTTGATCCCCATCGGCCGACTCCAATGAGCAAATACGGGCGGTTCTCTTCCGCCAGTCTGGCGTTGAAATGAGCGACCGCTTCGGCCACTTCCTGACTCCGGCTGCGCTCAAACCGGTGTGAATCGGCTACAACGATGTCGCGCAGATTCTGGATCCGCCCGTTCCCCAGCACCTTCGTGCTCTGGCAGATGAGTTGGCCGGGCTGGGATTCGTTAAGAGAGAGTTCCTCTCCTTCGCCCGACAGAACCAGTGGACGAATCTGAAGGAACCCGAATTCCGCGAGTTCCCCAGCGGTTTGCGGCAGGCGGACGGCAAATTCGATCTCCACCGGCTGGCCGAGCGCGTCTTCTCCGGCGCGAACCAACTGATCCAGAATGGAGGCGAGTGGGAAGACACCATGCTTGAGGATCGGAGCGAAGGTGACCACGCGAACCCCTGGCCGGCTCAACCCGTCATAGACCGCCTGGTTGTCGGAAGAGTAGGTTGAACCAAGCGTGAGCAAGGTGCCGTCTTTCTCGGCCACGTCTAATCCGAATCTTACTTCGCGCAAGTTTGTTGCTGGATCGGCACGCTGCTGGTGATCGAGTTCCAGTGCCCAAAAATCGGCTTGCGAATTGTTGAGTATGTCTTCCACCGCGGAAAATTGGACCAAGTGTCTCGGGTAGCGCGGACAGAAGGTCAAGCATTTTCCTCCGGCCACTACCGCTCTTCCCAACCCCAATGCGACGGCGGCGATTCCATCTTCAAAAGTCATCGGCGCAATGGGATAGAAATTGCGGGAGCGCACGACTCCGGAGAAATCGGGATAGAACCGCTCGTGGTGCATGGTGCCCACGACTTGCTGCAGGATCACTGCCATCTTTTCTTCTTCTAACCGGTAGGGTGTGGCGCGCACGTAGGCTTTAGCGTGCTGGCTGAAGGTGGACGCATAGACGCGCTTGATGGCTTCGGTCAGTTCCGCCAGGCGGACTTCGATCTCCGCTTGATGATTACCCAGCATGAAGGTTTCATAGACGCCGGTGAATGGCTGGTATTGCGAGTCTTCCAGCAGGCTGGAAGAACGCACGGCAATCGGATACCTCACCTCGCCCAGAAATGCTCTGAGATCGTTTTGCAGACCGGACGGCAGCTGCGCCGCGAGGAACCGGCTTTGAATTTCGGCGTCATCGTCACATTGCAGGGCAAACTCCAACAGGTTGTTTTCGCTCACAAAACGGTCGAAGACATCCGTTGCCAGCACCACAGCAGGCGGAACGGCGACGCGCACTCCGGGAAAACGGCGGGTCATCCGACGCTGGCGAAGAAGGTGACGCACAAAGGCCAGGCCACGAGCTTTGCCGCCGAGCGAACCGCCGCCGATCCGCAGAAAGAACGGGTCTGCGCCATTGAAGGTATCGGCCTTGAAATCGCCGATCAGCACCCCGCTCTGCTCGCGGCGATACTCGTGGATCGACTCGATTAAATCGTGGCGCAAGTCTTCGTAGCTGGCGAAATCGGAAACTTTGCGCGGCCGGAGTTTCTGCGCCAGCGCAAACTCCGTCCTCGCCATCAGCCAATGGGAGAAGTGGTTTTTCTGACCGTGGTACGCGATCGACTCAACTGGAACACTGTGCAGAAGCGTTTCCAGCGAATTCAGGTCCGTGGCCCGCGCCACCTCGGTGCGGTCCGGCGTGCGGAAAACGAAATCTCCAAAGGCAAACTGCTGAGTCAACAGGCGTCGCAGATCGCGCAACAGAGTCGGCGATCTCTTCTGTAGGAAGGAAAATCCCTCGGCGTAGGCGCGCGGCCTGAATTCGGTGCGGCTCGATTGCAGCACGACCGGTACATCCGGCACCAGACTGCGCAGCAGGCGCGCCAGATCGAATCCCGTCTCTGGGCTGAGGACGCCTGCGCGGGGAAATTCCACATCAGAAACCACGCCCAGCAGATAATCCTGATACTTCATCACCTGTTTGACAGCATCTTCATAGTCAGAGCACAGCAAAATCTTTGGCCGGGCGCGCATGCGCACCAGTTTGTGCGCGACATTCAGACCCTCCTGAATCACGCGGCGGGACTGTGTAATCAACTCGGTGTAAATCGCCGGCAGAAACAATGAGTAGTAACGGATGTCGTCTTCCACGACCAGCAGCACCGGCACACCCATAGCGCGCGTGTCGTGCAGCACGTTGCGTTTGTCTTCAATGTATTTGGCAATCGCGATGAGGATCCGGGCGTTTCCCTGCCACAGAAAAATCCGCTCGATATCCGTGACCGGGTTCTTGGCTACGAACTCTTTTGCTTTGCGATAGTCGTAGGCCAGTACCACGACGGGCACATCGAGTCCCGAGCTTTTGATCTCGTGGGCGAGCTGGGCGGCGTCCATATCGCCAACCGCCAGGTTGGTCACGATTAGGTTGAAGCGCGGTTGCGAGCGCACCAGCGTGAGGGCTTCCGAGCAGCTTGAAACCTGGGTAATTCTGGGGATGTGCTGAAGATTAAGTTCCAGGGATTCGTCAATCAGCAGTTCATTGAGCCGTCCGTCTTCGCGCAGAATGAACGAATCGTACAAGCTGGAGACGAGCAGAATGTCCTGCACGGCGAAGGGCATGAGGTTCTCGAACCCTTCGTAGCGGACCTCGGCGTCGAGGATCGGCTCGGTGATGGAGCGGAGCGACATTCAGGAATGATTCTATGACGCCGGGTGCCCCAGGTCTCGCCGTTTTTGCGAGACCTGGGAGGAACTCCACAGACCTGATGTTCACCTGGCACAGACACGCGCTGCAACGATCCCTACTGTCTGCCTATGCCGAACAACCTTCATCGATGCCCTTCTGCTAAAAACGAATGCATTTTGCATTTATGAACTTTCCAGACCTTGACGCGGACGCCTATGCTGCTCACCGAAGAAAGTAGCTCACCAATATTAGGTAGAAAATCAAAATCCCCACGTCTCGCAAAACCAGCGAGACGTGGGGCACCCGATTCATTTCAATTTCTCGAACCGCTAGACCAGTCCCTGATCCAGCATTGCATTAGCGACCTTCACAAAGCCGCCGATGTTGGCGCCGTTCACTAGATTGCCCGGCGTGCCGTATTTCTCGGCCGTTTCGTAGCAGTTCTGGTGAATCGCGATCATGATTTTGTGCAGCCGGTCGTCCACTTCCTCGCGGGTCCAGGTCAGCCTTGCGCTGTTCTGGGCCATTTCGAGGCCGGAGGTGGCCACGCCGCCAGCGTTCGCGGCTTTGGCCGGGCCATACAGAATTCCCGCTTCCAGGAACATTCTGGTGGCTTCGAGCGTGCTCGGCATGTTCGCGCCTTCTGCAACCAGCTTCACGCCATTCTTAATAAGGTTCGCCGCATCCCTGGCAGCGATTTCATTTTGCGTGGCGCTCGGGAACGCGCAATCCGCTTTGATGTTCCATAGAGGATTGTGCTCCAGCTTCACGTCCGTAGGCATGAAGATGGCCTTCTTGTAGTGGTCTGCGTAGTCGCGGATGCGGCCGCGCCGGTTGTTCTTGAGGTCCATGACCCAGGCCAACTTCTCGCGGTCGATACCGTCGGGATCATAGATGACGCCATTCGAATCGGACACGGTCACCGGCTTCGCTCCCAGATCGAGCAACTTCTCGATCGTGTACTGGGAAACATTGCCGCTGCCTGAGACCAGGCAGAGTTTGCCTTCCAGGGAATCCTTACGGGTCTTCAGCATCTCGGAAGCGAAATACACGCAGCCATAACCGGTGGCTTCCGGACGAATCAGCGAACCGCCCCAGTTCAGGCCCTTGCCGGTCAGAACGCCGGTGAACTCATTGCGCAGCCGCTTGTATTGGCCAAACAGGAAGCCGATTTCGCGGCCACCCACGCCGATGTCGCCGGCCGGAACGTCGGTATCCGGTCCAATGTGCCGCGCCAGTTCAGTCATGAAGCTCTGGCAGAAGCGCATCACTTCATTGTCACTCTTGCCCTTGGGATCGAAATCCGACCCGCCCTTGCCGCCGCCCATGGGCAGCGTGGTGAGCGAATTCTTGAACACTTGCTCGAATGCCAGGAACTTCAAGATTCCCAGGTTGACCGAGGCGTGGAAGCGCAGCCCGCCTTTATAGGGGCCAATGGCGCTGTTCATTTCAATGCGGAATCCGCGATTGACTTGAATATTTCCCTGATCGTCGAACCAGGGAACGCGGAACATAATGACGCGCTCGGGCTCCACGATCCGTTCGAGAATCTTTGCCGCCCGGTATTCCGGGTGCTTTCCGAGGACCAGCCGCAAGGACTCAAACACTTCCTGCACCGCTTGATGGAACTCCGGCTCGGCCGGGTTCTTCGTCTTTACTGTAATCATTACTTCTTCGAGATAGTCGCCGGAATGCGTGGTTCTTGGCGGCGTCATGATGCCAGAAGTCATAGCAGTACCCTCCATGAGTACAACGCTTTGTCAGTGGGCTGTGGCGGGAGAAACAGCGGATTTACGCTCGCCACGCGACCCTATTTAACTGTGCGGGCCGTAATTCTGGCTGTGATCCCTGTCACTGGGGGCCGTGATGGCAGAGCGAGGGAAGACGTATCCACAGTCCCTCCAACATCATTCTGTACCCAATCTTTAAACTTGTGGTGGAAATTATGCAGGCGGTGGGTAGGGGGCCCCATTCCGGCCCGGTCCGCGCTGCCTCGCCATGCCCTGCTGAGCTATAGGAGTCTGATAAGACACCGCGAACGAGTGTCCTTCGAGGAAAGGTAAAAGGAACAGAGCGTAACCGTAGGCGGTCGAACGCGTCAACGGCAGCAAATGCCGTACCGATGCCAAAGCTGAAACCACGGGCTATGCGCGAGCGCATCGTCGTGCTTCCGGTTCGCAGCAGCGAGGTCGCTTGCGCTCAGCGGTCTCGTGTCTGGCACCGCGAAGATGCGCTCTAGCCACTCGATTTCAGCAATGCTCCGTTCAGCGTCCACCCGTCACAATATCTAACAGAACGGCGCTGAGGTCAATTCGGAGCGGGCATCTCCAAAGGCCGCGACCGCGCGATTTCCAGTGGATCGGCCAGCGACCATCTACCAACCGTACCCGTCCCTTTAGGATAAGCAACGGTCTGAAAAAGACGGTTTTCGGGCTTTCTCCCTCCCGGGGTACCCCAGCTACGGGTCCATTCTCCGGACGCTGATCTAGGTTAATGAGCTCTCGCGCGGAGGCGCTTTCTGTCCCTTCCCGCCGCTTGCTTGCCCAGTCGACTTGAACAGGATAGAACGGCACCAGGCTCGAAACTCAGGACACCTTCTGCCATTTCCCCGCGGCCACGGCATTGATCATATTGATCAACAGCGTGCGCCGGCCTGTCTGGTGGGAACGTCATTTCTCCAGCTGCGTCTTAATAGCTGCGAGGGACTTGTCGAGCGATGCTCGTGTTTTGTCAATTGCAACTTTCCTTACCATACTGCCCTTGGCCCCAGTCAATCCTGCCTGCTCCGAGCCTTTCACGGTAATCAAGTAGAAGCCCTCGCTGTTGCCAGGAACGCAAAAGCTTAGGTCAAGCGCCGTTTGGAAATAATGACTTGCGTACAACTGCTTGATCGCAACCACTTCAATCGGGCCATGCTCGCCGCTAGCACGAGCAGTAATCTGCTGATTCATGCGAAGAGTAGGTTTGAGTCCGAACTTCACTTTTTCCCAGTAGAAAACGGAGGAGCTGTCTGGAAGAGAAGCTTTGGGGTAATCGAGTAGGTAGGAATAAAACGCCGGAAGCCTCTCCGGTAGAACTTTCGAGCGAGATAAGAGCGCGTGGAACTGCTCGCTCACCTGAGCAGGAGACTTCTTGTCACGATACGTCCCTAGTGCTGTATTGCCGCCTTTCTGGTACGCGAGGAGGGCTTCTAGGGCCATCTTCTTGGCGAGATTGTTGACTTGGCCAACGAGGTCGGCACCTGACCAGTCAATCTGACTCTTGAACTGCTCAATATTCTCTGCTGGCAATTGTATTTCGCATTTTTCTGGCTTGCATTGCCTCAGATCGTTCACATCAGCAGCGTCGAGGTCAAAGCCCGAGAGGTCGGAGAGTTGGGGCGGGCTTGAGAAGCGTTGGATGGCAAGGTAGTTTGGCAGAGACTTGAGGCTGTCGAGATCGACCGCCATGTGCAGATACGCCCTGGGTTCCGCTTTTATGAAGACACTTCCGAACACGAAGACCTCGGAAGGAGTGGGTGAATCCAGTATTTTGGCAACAGCCTTGCCCTGCTCAATGTCGGCAATTTCTGAGTCCTTCAGACCAATGTTCTGCTTGAAAAATGTGTGCAGCCAATCCACGCTTTGAGAGAAGCTCGAGACCGCTGACATGAGCAGGAGCACCGCACACCGGACGCAATTCGTCGCGTCCGCCCGCATATTCGTGCGGGTCACATGGCTCAGGCTCAATCGTGACTGATTCATTCTGCTCAACTCCCGTAAAGAAGCGTCAGAGCCTTGAAATCGACCTGACGCTAATTTCTTCCTTTGATGTCTGCCAAAGGATCGCAGTATCATGCCTCTACTTGGGGGGCGGCTGATCAGAGATTGCAGTCAAGGATTTCCCAATCGAGAAACATTCGAGCCACACGATTCGGAGCACGGCCACGGTTGGTACCGAGAGGTACACGCCCGCAACGCCTCCCACTTGACCTCCCGCCATGAGCGCAAATACAACGGTCAGAGGTTGTAGTTCCAAGTTGTCAGCCATGATGCGAGGCGAGTTCACGTAATCCTGGACAAGCCTCCAGACCACCAGCAAACCCGCCATCCAGATCCAGTGGGCGTGAGTCAGGAAGCCGGTCGCTAGAATAACCAGAGCCGAAGCAATCCATCCCACCGCTGGGAGGAATTCCAGAACACCGCCCAAAAGACCTAATGCGATCGCATACGGGAATTTCAGGACTAGCATCGAGACGCTATAGAAAACGAAGGAGAGGCCGGCCAGGGCAAACTGAGCACGAATGTACCTGGCAAGCATCATATCGACCCGCCGCAGAATTCGCTTGGCCTGGGTTGGGTTCCCACGCGATGCAATGGCTTCGATAAACGCATCCGCCATCTGACGTCCATCTCGCAAAATGAAGATAGCCAGAATAGGGATGGCGAATAGCCAGATCGCGCTTGTTGCGACATAGGCTGCGGATGCCGCGCCACGCTCGAAAACACGGGCGATGAAGTCGTGGTTGCGAGCTAACCAGTCTTGTATCCGCTGCTGTTCAGTCGCAGTCACACCATGCTTGGCCCCCACATCGGCGGCAGCCTTTCCACTGGCAAGATCCTGCAAGATCTGCGGCACCGCCGCGTTGAGGTTCCTTAGTTGTGCCACAAGATGTGGACCGAACTCGTACCCCAGGCTGCCGAGCACAAGTAGTCCGGCCAAATAAACTTGTGCGATCGCCCAAGTGTGATTCTTCCGACCGAGCCGCGAGTGTTGTTGTACCAGCGTCACGGCAGGTTCGAGCAAGTCGGCGAACAGAACAGACAGCAGCAAAATGAAAAATGCGCCACGCGCCAGATAGAGAACAGCCGCCGCGATCGAGAAGATCATAACAGTCGTGATCACATTTCCCGCTCGATCGTCGATCGAGAACATGGTGTTCCTCTCAGGGGGCCCAGTGCCCAGAGTTTAGCCGGATTCAGGCAGCATGTCGCCTGATTGCCTTCGTCCCGTCGAATCGATCGAGCCTCGATTGCGTATACCGAAATTGGGGCGATTTCCAGCGATTTTCAGGGGAATGCAGCCGGGTTTCTCTGCAACCCAGACTGCATGGCGGAGGGAGAGGGATTCGAACCCCCGGTACCCTTTCGGGTACAGCGGTTTTCAAGACCGCCCGTTTCGACCGCTCACGCATCCCTCCGAACCACTTACCTAAAAGTCTAGCAGCCTTCGCAGAATCCTCACACGCCAACTTTGGAGGCGCCCGCCGCAGCCTGGAAACGTGCTTCTGAGCCAGTGTTGATGCAGGTGCCTGTCCATCAGGAAGACGGGAGAACAGTTCTATGGGTGTAGAATGCCATCGACATACCAGAGGTGATCCGCACTGGGAGGCCGCCATGTTGAGGCCATTTTTGATCCTGTTCCTTTTGGGTTCGACCGCTGTGGCGCAAGAAAACCAGACTGCCCCGAAGCCCACCGCCCCCAAGGCTGATACGGTTCCCGTTGAAGCGGCCCGGCAGGTCAATCCCGTCAAGCCCACATCGGAGTCCATCGCAGCCGGCAAGAAGTGGTACGGATATGACTGTGCCATGTGCCATGGCAAGGATGGCGACGGCAAGGGCGATATGGCGGGCGACATGAAGGCCAAACTGGTTGACTTCACTGATCCCGCCGCGCTGAAAGATGTGACCGACGGGGAAATTTTCTACGTTGTCAAGAACGGCAAAGGGCAGATGCCGGCGGAAGGCGACCGTCTGAAGCCGACCGAACTCTGGAACCTCGTGAACTACGTACGTTCCCTCGCGAAGAAAGCGCCAGCCGAAGATAAGACTGCCCACTGACTCGGCTCAAGGCTCAAGCGGATTTTGCGGCGGCCGGTGGAGGGCGAGTACGATCCGTCCCTGCGGACCCTCAAATCTCCCCGCTCTTTGCCATGCGCCCGATATGATCCGCAGCGCGATAGGCCAGTGCCTGGATGGTGCAGGTCGGCTGGTTGCGTCCGCTGGTCACGAAGCTGCTCCCATCCACAATAAAAAGATTCGGGACATCGTGGGCGCGGTGATACTTGTCCACAACTGAGGTTTTGGGATCATTCCCCATGCGGCAGGTGCCCATGAGGTGGACGGAAACTGTGGACTCCCCAGGGTCAAAGCCCCACTTTTTCTGTGCGCCGGCGGCATCGAGCAATTCCAGCGCCCGATCGGTGAAAAACGCCATATTCTTAAGATCATCAGGATGATTTTTGTAGGTCACGCGCATGGCAGGCAGGCCCCACGCGTCGTTCACGTTGGGATCCAGCGTGATGGAGTTGGATTCCAGCGGCAGCGTGGTCAGGTGAGTGAGGATCACCATCGATCGGCGGTAGTTGTCTCGCAAGGCCTGTTTGAAGCCTGTGCCCCAGCCCGGGGTGTCTGGGGGCATGTCGAAAAGCGCATATTCAATCGGACAGGCTTCGAGGCGGGCGTCCATCCCCCCTCCGCCGTAGAAACCGCGCTTGGGATCGGAGTCGTAAAAATCGTGCACCACTCGAGTGACGACCACGCTCTTATACTCGTTCAGAGGATGCTCGAAGAGCCCGCCGGCCCCTGAATCGCAATCAAACATCAGGTATTTACCCACGATGCCGTTCGAATTGGCGAGCCCGTTGGGGAAGAGATTGGATTTCGAAAGTAACAACAGGCGCGGCGTTTCTGTTCCGTTGGCACAAAGCACTACGGCCTTCGCTTTTTGAAATTGCTCCTGCCGCTGGGCGTCAAAAAATATCACGCCGTCAACCCGGCCGCTCTTGTCGGTCGAGATCTTCCGCACATAACAACCGGAGCGAATTTCGCAGTGCCCGGTTTCTTCAGCCATGGGAATCACGCTGGCCAGGGTGCTGGACTTGGCGCCCCACTCGCATCCGAAGCACTCGCAATACCCGCAATGGTGGCACGCGGCACGCCCGCGATACGGCTGAGACAGAATCGCCAGCGGCGCCGGAAAAGCATGCCAGCCGAGTTTGTGTGCGCCGCGCTCCATCAGCACCCCAGAAGACTTCACCGGCAACGGCGGCAGCGGATAGGGCTTGGAGCGTGGAGGATCGAATGGGCTGGCGCCCGCCAATCCGGAAATGCCCAGGTCCCATTCCGCCTTGGTGTAATAAGGTTCCAGATCGGCGTAGGTAATAGGCCAGTCTGCGAAGCCGGTTCCCTCGATCGGCCCCCATCGGCTGCGCTCGACGAAATCAATCTCGTGAAAGCGCCAATAGTTCCCCGTGAAGTGGACCGTACCGCCTCCAACACACATTCCGTATTGCACGGCTGGCGCGAGAACTGCCTTGTCCTTCTCCGTTTTGCGAAACGTGTTGGGCCGCAACGCATGGTCGTTGGTCAATACGTCCTGACCGATATAAGGAGCAGACCAGACGCGCTTTTTCTTGAGTTCGTCGTGCTCGAAATCTTCCGCCCGCAGGTACGGCCCCTGTTCCAGCACGACCACCTGGAAGCCCGCCGTGGAAAGCTCTTTCGCGACCACGCCTCCGGCCGCGCCCGCTCCGATCACAACAAAATCGACGGGCGTAGTGGTTTCGAATTTCGTCATTCCATTACTCCGAGGAGCAGTGCTTAATGGCCTTTGCTGTATTCCGCGTCGTAGAAGCCGAACGGCGGAGAGTAAACAGGTTTGTTTTCGAATCCGATCAGCTTCCATCCCACTTCATTGTTATTGCCGCCGTAGTCGGGCGAAGCGAGAAATCCCATGATCGTGTGCATGCGCACTGACTCGAAAAATTCGGCTTTCTCGATGGCTTGCAGGAGTTGCACTTGCTGGGGTTGCGACAGAGCTGAAAATCGTTCTGCCTGCGGAAACATTTCCCGCGTCTTAGCTTGCAGATCCTTCAGCCCTTGCGTGTAAGAGGGTTGCTTGTCGCGATCAAACGTGACCAGGGCCTTATCAATGAAATAGACGACTTTGGCTTCGTGTGCGCCGGGTGTGTCGTCGGTTGGGATGATTTGGGCGGCTACGGCGTCAATCTCGGCGGCTTGTTCAGGCGAGAAAAACTGAAAAGAAACAGAAGCTCCCGGCTGAGCCGCCGTGTGGGCGTGGTCATGGGCCGCGAGAATTGCCGGCCAGTGCAGCGCCAGCCACGCCGAACTGAGTCCG
>Ga0335080_10006115_pt1 | contig 12447 bp, 9 predicted proteins | sample Lox_Sample_34_FD_206720 | JGI IMG/M metagenome (GOLD analysis project Ga0335080, IMG submission 206720) | Soil microbial communities from Loxahatchee National Wildlife Refuge, Florida, United States - Lox_Sample_3.4 | ecosystem: Environmental > Terrestrial > Soil > Wetlands | place: USA: Florida...
AGCCGATCTCCGGATGGCGGCCGTAGATCGCCCCGTGCATGCGGGCGGCGCGACTCGGCGCGGAGCCGGACTCCGCCCGCCCGTCCTCGACGAGCGCGAGGTCGGCCGCCTCCACGGCGCCCCGGTCGACTCCGCGCGGGGTGATCAGGAACGACGAGGCGCCGAGGCGGACGGAGAAGCTGCCCTGCGTGCTGATGAAGAGCCGCTGCCGGTAGGCGCGGCGGACGAAGTCGCAGAGGCTGCGGCGAAGCTCCTTCTCGCTGCTCGTCGGCTCCGGCCGCCCGAACTCGGGCAGCGGGCTCTGCTGCTGCTCTGCGAGCGAGAGCTCCTCGTCCGTCAGGTACCGGATCTCCCGGCCGAGCAGCCGCGCCTTGATGATGGTCTTCCCGGTGAACTCGAAGGTCTCGAAGCGGCGGAACGCCTCCTGCAGGTCGGCTCCGGCGGTCACCACACCGTGGTTCTCGAGGATCACGCAGCCGTAGCCCTCCGCGAACGTCCCGGCGACGACCTCCCCGAGCGCCGCGCTCCCGGGGAGCGCGTACGGGGCGAATCCGCCCGCACCGCACACCTGACGCGCCTGGTGGAAGAGGCGCGTGTCCGGCACCTCGTGGACGAGGCTGAACGCGACGAGCGCGACGGGATGCGCGTGCACGATCCCCCGCAGGTCGGGCCGCGCCCTGTAGACGGCCTGGTGCAGCGGCAGCTCCGACGAGGGCGGCTGCTCTCCCTCGACCGTGCCGTCGGCCCGCACCAGCACGATGTCGGAGCGACGGAGCCCTCCCTTGTCGACGCGCGCCGGCGTGATCCAGACGTCGCCGTTCTCCTCGCGGATCGAGAGGTTGCCGCCCGAGGTCGTCGTCATCCGGTAGCGGTAGATCCGCTCCATCAGCCGACAGATCTCGTCGCGCGGCGGGAGGAATGCGTCGGTCACAAGAGGATCGGGGGCGCCGGCCGAAGCCGGCACCCCCACACCGCGTCCTAGAAGTTGAACTTGTCGATGTTGGCCTTGTTGAACACGTACGGCGGACCGAGCAGCACGGTCTGCTTCGCGCGGACCTGGTACTTGCCGAGCTTGCCGGCAGTGAACGTCTGGCCCGGGGCGTTGGTGATCGTGCCGGAGGCGAGGTTCACCGCGGCGTACGCGGCGAGGTAGCCGAGATCGGCGGGGTTCCACAGCTCGAAGCCCTCGATCGTGCCGTCCTTGACGTACTTGCGGAGCGAGTTCGGCGTGCCGAGACCCGTCAGCTTGACCTTGCCGCGGTACTGCGGCACATCGAGCACGGCGGCAGCTGCGGCGATGCCGACCGTGGTCGGGGAGATGATGCCCTTGAGGTTCGGGTACTGCTGGAGCAGCCCCTGGGCGACCTGCGTCGACGTGGTCGGATCGTCATTGCCGTACACGACCGTGTCGAGCTTCATCTTCGGGAACTTCTTCAGCTCCTGCTTCATGTAGCCGATCCAGGCGTTCTGGTTCGTCGCCGATGCGGCTGCCGACAGGATCGCGATCTCGCCCGTCTTGTTGAGCTGCTTCGCGAGCAGGTCGACCTCGCTCCGCCCGATCGCACCGCTGTCCGCCTGGTTGATGAACAGGCTGCGGCAGGCCGGCGCGTCGGAGTCGTAGGTGACGACCGTGATCTTCTTCGCCATGGCCGCCTTCAACGTCGGGCAGAGCGCCGCGGCGTCGCTGGCCGAGACGATGAGCGCGTTCGCGCCCTTCGTGATCGCCGCCTGGATCGCCGGGATCTGCGACGCCGCGGTAGCCGCGGTGCCGCTCGTCTCCGTACCGCTCTCGCCAAGGGCCTTCAGGGCGAAGAGCGCCCCGCCGGACTTGACGCTGTCAGCGGTGGTGAAGTACGGGTTGCCGAGGTTCTTCGGGATCACGAAGACCTTCAGGCCCTTCTTCAGGGGCGCGGCCGTGGCGGATGCCATCGCCACCGGCACGGCCACGATGAGCACGAGCCCGAGCAGCGTCGCCACCCAGGAGGCTCGCAGGTTCATCGACTTCCTCATGACACGAATCCTTTCGACGAAGTGAAAAAGCACGAGACCAGGCTGGTCCCCTCCTCAGGTTCTCAACGGCTCACCTCCCTGATCGTCGAATGAGACTCCCGGGACATCGGTCAGTTGGCCTCCACCGCGGGGGTGTTGCGGGCCTCCCGCCGGCGCCAGGCCGCCCGCGCCCGCCGGACGAAGGAACCCGCGTTCGGGACGAGCACGCTGACGAGGAGCAGGCAGCCGGTGACGATCCCGAAGGCCCGCTGCGGGAAGCTCGTGAGGAACAGGGCGTTCTGCAGCGCCGCATACACCGCGACCGCCAGCACGACGCCGAGGATCGAGCCCTTGCCGCCGAAGATGGAGACGCCGCCGAGGAGCACGATCGCGACCACGTTCAGCTCGAGACCGAGCCCGTTGTCCTGTACCGCGGTCGAGAGGCGGAAGGTGTAGAGGATGCCCGCGAAGGCGCAGATGAACCCGGAGACGACGAAGAGCAGGAGCTTGACCCGCTTGACGCGGATCCCGGCGTAGAGCGCGGCGTCCTTGTTCTGGCCGATCACGAACAGGGAGCGCCCGAACGGCGTCAGCTGCAGGACGACGCCGAAGATCACGGCGAGGACCAGGAAGAACACGACCGACCACGAGAGGAAGCTGTTCCCCACCGGATTGACGCCGATGTTCGTGTACCGCTGCGGGAAGGTGGAGACGATGTTCGGGCCGAGGATCACGACCGCCAGCCCCCGGTACAGCGTCAACGTCCCGATCGTGACCGCGAGCGACGGCAGCCCGAGGCGCGTCACGAGCACGCCGTTGAAGAGCCCCGCGGCGACGCCCAGCGCCATCACCACGAGGAACGCCCACCCGAGCGACCAGCCGTGGAGGACGAGATAGCCGAGCATCGCGCTGCAGAGGCCGAGGATCGACGCGACGGAGAGGTCGATCTCGCCGGTGATGATGATCAGCGTCAGCGGCAGCGTCATGATCGCGAGCTCGCCGATCGAGAGGCAGAGGTAGAAGAGGTTCCCCTTCGTCAGGAACTTGTCCGAGGCCAGGGAACCGAGCAGGACGATCGCGACGAGCGCGACGACGAGGCCGGCCTCCCACCGCAGCGTCGGCCGCAGCCGCTCGTGGAGCTCACGTCGATTCACGGGACCTCCTCCTCCGCAGCGCCGCGGTCAGCTGGAGGGAGATCAGGCGGTCGATCGTGATCGCCACGAGGATCATCGCCCCCGCGATCGCCTGGGTCCAGAACGGCGAGACGCCCCCGACGTAGAGAGCCGCCAGGATCGTGCTCAGCAGCAGCGCCCCGAGCGCCGCTCCGATCACGCTGCCGCTGCCGCCGAAAATCGCGACGCCGCCGATCACGACGGCCGCGATCACCTGGAGCTCGTAGCCGGAGCCCGCGGTCGAGTCGAGGGTGCCGTACTTCGACGCCCAGAGCACCCCTGCCGCGCCGGCGATCGACCCGCTGAGGACGAAGGCCGTGAAGACCCTCCGGCCGCTCGGGATCCCCACGAGCCGCGCGGCGTCCGGGTTCGACCCGATCGCGTACAGGTCGCGACCCGAGCGGTACGAGCGCATGTAGTACGCGCCGATTCCGATCACGACGGCGACGGCCATCGTGAGATAGGGGACGTTGTGGAAGTTCCTGAGCGAGATCTGGAAGAACGAGTCGGGCAGCGAGCTCGCGACCACCTGGCCGCCGCCGATGATCAGGATGTCGATCCCGCGGATGATGTAGAGCGTCGCGAGCGTCACCACGAGGCTCGGCACGCGGCCGATCGTCGTGAGCGCGCCGTTGACGATCCCGCAGGCGGCGCCCACGCCGATCCCTACGAGGAACGCAACCAGGATCGCCACCCCAGTCGGGACGCCGTGGAGGTGGCCGAACGTGCTCCCCGAGACGAAGGCCGAGAGGCCCAGCACCGAGCCGACCGACAGGTCGACGTTGCGCGAGATGATCACCATCGCCTCGCCGAGCGTCAGGAGCGCGAGGATCGACGTGTTGCCGAGGACGATGTTGACCTCCTGGCCGCTCAGGAAGCGGGGCTGGACAATCGAGGTCACGACGATGAGGATCGCCAGGGCGGCGACGATCCCGAAGGCCCGCAGCCGGTAGGCGATGTCGATCAGCCGGTCCGTGCGGATCCGCCCGGCCGACGGGGCACGCTCGGCAGGGCTGGCGGCCGTCATCAGGCGGCTCCCTCCTCGAGCTGGCCGGTCGCCGCCGCGACGATCCGCTCCTCGGTTGCCTCGGCGTGCGTGAACTCGGTGATCAGCCGGCCCTCTCTCATCACGAGGATCCGGTCGGCGACGTGGAGCACCTCGGGGAGCTCGGAGGAGATCATCAGGATCGCGACTCCCTGGCCCGCGAGCTCGTCGAGCAGGCGATGGACCTCGGCCTTCGTCGCGATGTCGATCCCGCGCGTCGGCTCGTCGACGATCAGCAGCGTCGGCTGCCGCCCGAGCCACTTGGCGAGCACGACCTTCTGCTGGTTGCCGCCGGAGAGCGAGTTGGCGGCGTCCGAGAGGCGGCCGTACCTGAGGCGGAGCCGCACCGCCCAGTCCTCGGCGAAGCGCCGCTCCGAGGACGAGAGGATGAACCCGAAGCGCTGCAGGCGCCCGAGCGACGCGAGCGCGACGTTGCGCGAGATCGAGAGGTCCATCACGAGCCCTTGCTGGCGACGGTCCTCGGGAACGAGCCCGACGCCCGCGGACATCGCCGCCGTCGGCGAGCCGCGCCGCAGCCCGCGGCCGTTGACCGTCACCGACCCAGCGTCGTAGCTGTCGATCCCGAAGATCGCGCAGGCGACCTCGCTCCTGCCCGCGCCGACGAGCCCGGCGAGGGCCACGATCTCGCCCGCCTTCACCTCGAAGGAGACGTCGGTGAAAAACCCTTCCCGCGTCAGCCGCTCGACGAGCAGCACGGTCCCGCCGACCGCCTGCTGCTCCGACTCCCGCTCGACGATCTCGCGGCCCACCATCGCCCGCACGAGATCGTCGGCGGTGAGACCCTCGAGCTCCCGGCTGAGAACCAGGCGCCCGTCGCGCAGCACGGTGACCCTCTGGCAGAGCTGGAAGATCTCCTCGAGCCGGTGCGAGATGAAGAGGACGGCCGCCCCCGAGGCGCGCAGGCTGTCCACGACCCCGAAGAGGCGCGCGACCTCGACCGCCGACAGCGCCGCGGTCGGCTCGTCCATCACGATGATCTTCGCGTCGAGCGAGAGGGCCTTGCCGATCTCGACGATCTGCTGCTCGGCGATCGACAGCCCGCGGGCGATCCGGCCCGGGTCGAGGCGCACGCCGAGCCGCTGGAAGACCTCCATCACGTGCGACCGCATCGCGTGCCGGTCGATGCGCCGCCCGGTGGTGAGCGGCTGACGGCCGATGAAGATGTTCTCCTCGACGGTGAGGTCGGGGAAGAGGATCGGTTCCTGGTAGATGATCGCGATCCCCGAGTCTCGGGCGTCGGCCGGGCCGGCGAGGAACACCGGGAGGCCCCCCACGACGATCGAGCCGGTGTCCGGAGGATGGACCCCGGCGAGGATCTTCACGAGCGTCGACTTGCCCGCGCCGTTCTCGCCCACGAGTCCGTGCACCTCGCCCGCGAAGAGGTCGATCGACACGTCCTCCAGCGCCTGGACGGCGCCGAACGCCTTCGACGCGTGCTGCAACGACAGCACGGGAATGCGCTCCTCGACTGCCGGCGTCCGCGCCGGCGCGCTCATCGCGGATACGCGGCTGTGACGCCGCCGTCGACGTTGACGACGTTCCCGGTGGACTTGGCCGAGCGAGGGCCGGCGAGGAACGCGATCGCCTCCGCCACGTCCTCCGGGTAGACGCTGACCCCGAGCTTCGTCCTGCCGCGGTAGAAGGTCTGCAGGTCGGCCTCGGTCACGCCGTAGGTGCTCGCGCGCTCGGCCTTCCAGTCGGACGACCAGATGCTCGAGCCCTCGATCACCGCATCCGGGTTGACGGTGTTGACGCGGATGCCGTGTGGGCCGCCTTCCTCGGCCAGGCAGCGCGCGAGGTGGAGCGAGGCCGCCTTGGCGGACGAGTACGCCGCCGCGTTCGCCCCGGCGACGAGCGCGTTCTTCGAGCCCACGAACACGAGGGAGCCGCCGCGCCCCTGCTCGACCAGCACGCGGAAGGCCTCGCGGGCGGCCAGGAAGTAGCCCCGGGACAGCACCGCGAAGTTCCGCTCCCACTCCTCGACGGTCGTCTCGGTGACCGGTGCGCTGGTCGCGAGCCCGGCGGAGGCGACGAGGATGTCGAGACCGCCGTACTCGAGCACCGTCTCGCGCACCATCTGCGCCACCGCGGCCTCGTCGGTGACGTCGGTCGCGACGGCGATCGACCGGCGCAGGCCGTGCGTGGCGACGAGCTCCTCCGCGACCTCCTTCGCGCCCTCGGCGTTCAGGTCCGCGACGACGACGTGCGCGCCTCGCGCGGCGAGCAGGCGTGCGGTCGCGCGCCCGATCCCGCTGGCGCCGCCGGTGATCACGGCGACGCGGCCCGCGAGCTCGCCCCGGGGCGGCGCCTGCGCGAGCTTGTAGCGCTCGAGCGGCCAGTACTCGATCGCGAACGCCTCGCTCTCGCTCAGCGACCGGAAGCCGCCGAGCGCGTCGGCCGCGTCCTCGACGGAGATCGCCCGGTGGTACAGGTCGCGGGAGATGCGGGCGCGCGTCGCGTCGGAGCCCGTCGTGACGATCCCGACTCCGGGCACGAGCACGACCCGCGGCCCGGCCGGGTCGATCGGGAACTGCCGCGTCTCGTCGTCGAGGTTGCGCTCGTAGTAGGCGCGATACCACTCGGCGTACCCGGCGACGCCGAGCCGGAAGGCCTCGGCGAGGTCCGCGGCGCCGCCCGTCTCCGGGTCGAAGTCGAGGAAGAGCGGCTTGTGCTTGGTGTTGATCAGGTGGTCCGGGCACGGCGCGCCGATCTGGCTGACCTCGGGCGCGCGCACCGACGACGCGAACGCGACCGCGGCGGAGCTGCGGTCGACTTCGAGCACGAGCCCGTCGGCGTCGGCGAGCAGTGCGCCGCGGAGCGCGGGAAGGGACTGCGACAGGAGGAGATCGACACTCCCCTCGTCGCGCTCCGCGACGTGCCGGCCCCCCAGACCGAACCGGCCTTTCGCCGCAGCCTCGATCGCCTGCGCGGCGCGGGTGACGAACTCGATCGTCGCCTCGTAGCTCTCGTGACCGCTCTCTCCCCAGGTGACGAGCCCGTGCTTCTCGAGCAGGACCGCGCGGGCGGCCGGCTGGGCCTCGAGTAGCAGCGCGATCCGGCGCGACATGTCGAAGCCGGGGCGCTGGTAGTCCAGCCACACGGCCTCCTCGCCGAACGCCTCGTCGGCGAGCCGCCGGCCCTCGGGGGTGGAGGTCAGGGCGATCACCGCGTCGGGGTGTGTGTGGTCGACGTGGGTGGCGGGGACGAAGGCGTGGAGGAGCGTCTCGATCGACGGCCGCGGCTGGTCGGGGCGAAGGGCGCTGCGGAGGAGGTAGGCGACCATCTCGGCGTCGTCCATCTCCTCGCGCTCGCGCAGGGGCAGGAGCTCGTCGAGGCGGAGCCCCGGGAAGCCGGCCGCGGTGATCGTCGCGAGGTCGGTGCCCGAGCCCTTCACCCACAGTGCGCGCACCTCGCGACCGGTGTGGTCGCGCACGGTCTCCTTGGCGGAGGTGTTGCCGCCGCCGATGTTGGCGAGCGCGCGGTCGGCGCCGAGGAGGTTGGAGCGGTAGACCAGGCCGTCGATCACGGAGAGGCCGGCGGCGGCGGAGTCGTCCCAGCGGCTCGCCGGAGCCGGAATCCCCTGCAGGGCGCCGACGGTGCTGCTCATGCGCTCACCTCCAGCCCGGTGTCGCTGCGGAGCTGGGCGAACCGCCCTCGCGCCTCCTGCCACTCGGCGGAGCGCGCAGGCTCGTACGTCGTCGGCTCGAACGAGGCGCGAACGACCTCGCGCGCCTCGGCGAGCGAGGAGATCTCGCCGAGCGCGATCGCCTGCACGAGAAGGTTCCCGACCACAGTCGCCTCCTCGGGCCCGGCGACCACCGGCAGGCCCGCGGCCTCGGCCGTCCACGCGCAGAGCAGCTCGTTCCGCGCCCCGCCGCCGACGACGTGGAGCTCGGCGGGAGCGGAGCCGGCGACCCGGCTCAGCATCTCCACCGTCTCCGCGTGCTTCAGCGCGAGGCTCTCGAGGATGCAGCGCACGATCTCGCCGACACCCGCCGGCTCCGGCTGTCCCGTCTCCCGGCAGAACGCCTGGATCCGGCGCGGCATGTCGGCGCCGTGCCCGAGGAAGACGTCGGCGTTCGGATCGACGAACGACCGGAGCGGCGGTGCGCTGCGGGCGAGGTCGACGAGCTCGTCGAAGCCGTGCTCGTGCCCTTCCTCCGCCCAGTGGCGGCGGCACTCGTGCAGGAGCCAGAGACCGGCGACGTTGCGGAGCAGCCGGTACGTGCCCGCGACGCCGCCCTCGTTCGTCAGGTTCGCCGCGAACGTGTCGTCGTTGATCAGCGGCTCCGCGATCTCGACCCCGACGAGCGACCAGGTACCGACGCTGAGGAAGACCGACCCCTGGCGGTCGAACGGCACGGCGGCGACGGCGGAGCCGGTGTCGTGCGTCGCGACGGCGATCACGACGGCCTTGCCCAGGCCCGCCTCGGCGCTCGCCTCGCCGAGCGGCGTCCCGGGCGCGACGACCTCGGGGAAGAGGCGGGCCGGGATCCCGAGGCGCTCCAGGAGATCGGTCGCCCAGCCGCCTCCGGCCGCGTCCAGGCACTGGGTCGTGGTCGCGTTCGTGAACTCGCTCGTGCGGCTGCCGCAGAGCCAGTGGTGGAAGAGGTCCGGGATCAGCAGCAGGACGTCGGCCGACTCGAGCGCCGGATCGCCTTCGGCGGCCATCGCGGCGAGCTCGAACACCGTGTTGATCGGGAGCAGCTGGATCCCGGTGCGGTCGTAGAGCTCCCGCGCGGGCACGCGCGCGAACGCCTCGGGAGCCGCGGCCGTACGCCGCGAGTCGCGGTAGTGGAGCGGGTTCTCGACGAGGGCGCCCGACCGGTCGAGCAGGCCGAAATCGACACCCCACGAGTCGACGGCGACGGAGTCGAGCGCGGTCTCGCGGGCGGCGGCACGGAGGCCGTCGAGCGCGTCGCGGCGGAGGCGGTCGATGTCCCAGCGAAGCCTTCCGGCGACCTCGACGGGCTCGTTGGCGAAGCGGTACGCCTCGGAGACGGCGAGGCGAGAGCCGTCGAAGCGCCCGACGGCGACGCGGCCGCTCTGCGCGCCCAGGTCGACGGCGGCCATCGTCGCCATCAGCCGGACTCCCGCTCGTTGCGGACGGCCCGGCGGAGGTCGCGCGGGCGGACGGGCGGCGGCTCGGGCGGGCCGGGGTCGGCGGTGATCACCTCGATGCCGGCCGCGCGCCAGGCGTTGACCTCGTCCTCGGGCGCGCCCGAGTCGGTGACGATGCCCGCCAGGTCGTCCGTGGGCGCGAACGCGAGCAGCGCGCTGCGGTGCCACTTCGTGCCGTCGATGATCCCGTAGACCTGCTCGCAGGCGTCGGCCATCTCCTGCTTGATCCGCACCTCGTCGGGGTTGAGGTCCATCAGGCCGCGCTCGAGGCTGAGGCCCCGAGCACCGAGGAAGCCCTTGTTGATCCGGGTCGTGCGGAGGACGTCGGTGCCGAGGTCGCCGACGAGCGACATCGCCGAGAGGCGGAGCGTGCCGCCGGTGACGAGGACGGTGATTCCGGGCGCATCGGCGAGCGCGGTCGCGACGAGGAGCCCGTTCGTGACGACGACGAGCTCGCGCTTGCTGCGCAGCTGGAGAGCGAGGTAGTACGCAGTCGTGCTCGCGTCGAGCGCGACCGCCTCGCCTTCCTCGACGAGCGCCGCTGCCGCCCGCGCGATCGCGAGCTTCGGCGTGACCTCGAGCCGGAGGCGGAGGTCGAACCCGACCTCCGACTGACCGTGGTTCAGGGCGCGCACACCACCTCGCACGCGGGCGACGAGCCCCTGCTTGGCGAGCGCGGAGAGGTCGCTGCGGATCGTCACCTCGGAAACCGAAAACGATTCCGCAAGTTCCGCAACATGAATCGAGTCGCGCGTCTCGAGGATCTGCAGCACCTGCTGCATCCGCTCTTCCTGCGAGAAACCGGGGAATTCACGCGGCGAGTCGATGTCGGCGACCTTATGCCCCTCCCGCCCGTGTGTCAATTGCTGCGAGACCTCTGCTTTCGAAACTACGCCAATCGAAAGCGGATTCGAAAAGTTGTCGCGAATGGTGCAGACTCCTCCGCATGGAAACGACAACCGCACTCGAACGCCTTCGCCGGCTCGAGATCGAGACTCCCTCCTGGGGTTACGGCAACTCGGGCACGCGCTTCCACGTCTACCCGTGGCCGGGCGCCGCGAGGAACGTCCACGAGCGCATCGCGGACGCGGCTCTCGTCCACCGGCTCACGGGCTGCTGTCCCTCGGTCGCGCTGCACATCCCCTGGGACGCGGTCGACGACTACGCCGCGCTGCGGCTCTACGCCGAGGAGCAGGGTGTCCGGATCGGCGCGATCAACCCGAACTCGTTCGGCTCGGACGAGTTCCGGCTCGGCAGCCTCTGCAACCCGGACCCTGCAATCCGCGCACGCGCGCTCGACCACTGTCGCGAGTGCGTCGCGATCGCCGCGGAGACCGGCTCCACGATCATCAGCCTCTGGCTCGCCGACGGCACGAACTACCCGGGCCAGGACGACCTCCGCTCACGCTACGGACGGCTCGTGGAGGGCCTCGAGGAGCTCTACGGCTCCCTGCAGCCCGGGATGCGGCTGCTCGTCGAGTACAAGTTCTTCGAGCCGGGCTTCTACAGCACCGATCTCCCCGACTGGGGGACCGCGGCGACGATCTGCCGCCGGCTCGGGCCGCAGGCGCAGGTGCTCGTCGACACGGGCCACCATCCGCAGGGGACGAACGTCGAGCAGATCGTCGCGGTCCTGCTCGCCGAAGGGCTCCTCGGCGGCTTCCACTTCAACAACCGCAAGTACGCAGACGACGACCTGATCGTCGGCTCGATCGACCCGTTCGAGCTGTTCCGGATCATGCGCGAGATCGCCCACGGCAAGGGCGCCGACGACGTCGCCTTCATGATCGACCAGTCGCACAACATCGAGGGGAAGATCGACGCGATGCTCCAGTCGGTGATGAACATCCAGACGGCGTACGCGAAGGCGCTGCTCGTCGACGAGGACCGCCTCGCGGTCGCGCAGGCCGAGGGCGACGTGCTCGGCGGCCACCGAATCCTGCTCGAGGCGTTCGAGACCGACGTGCGGCCGCTGCTCGCGGAGCTCAGGCGCGAGGCCGGTGTGGACGAGGACCCGGTCGCGGAGTTCCGTGCCGGCGGTTACGGCGCGGCGCTCGCCCGGGAGCGGGGAACGTCCTCGGTCGAGAGCGCCTACGAGGCGACGTGACCGCGCGGTCCGCGTTCGTCCTGCGCGTCCGCCCCGACCGGATCGACGAGTACGTCGAGGCCCACCGGAACGTCTGGCCCGCGATGCTCGACGCCCTCCGCGGCGCCGGGATCCGGAACTACTCGATCTTCCGGTCGGGAAACGAGATGTTCGGCTACTTCGAGGCGGACGACCTCGCCGCTGCCGAGGCGTTCCTCGCCCGCCAGGAGGTCTCCACGCGCTGGCAGGACGCGATGGCCGGGCTGCTCGAGGAACGGGTTCCGGACGCGGGCCCGCCGCCGCTCGAGGAGATCTTCCGCCTCGACTAGGGCACCGTGCCGCCGCTGACGCTCCACTCGGCGCCCGTCACGTACGAGGCCGCGTCGGAGCAGAGGAAGACTGCCGCGGCGGCGATCTCGTCGGCGTCGGCGAAGCGGCCGAGCGGTCTCCCGGCGGCGGCCTTCGCGAGCACCGCTTCCCGCTCGCCTTGCTGATCCGCGAGGCCTCCGTCGCCGAGCCAGGCGTCGGTCAGCGTCGGCCCGGGGATCACCGCGTTGCAGCGGATCCCCTCGGCCGCGTAGGTCTCGGCGACCTGGCGCGAGTACGCGAGCATCGCGGCCTTCGCGACCGAGTAGTCGGGCATCCTCAGCGACGGCCTCCGTCCGGCGGTGGACGCGATGTTCACGATCGAGCCGCCCCCCGCTTCGCGCAGGTACGGGAGCGCGGCGCCCGTGGCCCGGATCGCGCTCATCACGTTGGCCTGGAACATGAAGAGCCAGTCGTCGTCGGTCACCTCGTCGAGGCGGCGGATCGCCGCGAAGCCGACGTTGTTGACGAGCCCGTCGAGCCTGCCGAGGTGGGCGACCGCAGCCTCGATCATCGCGCCCGGCCCCGCCGGCTCGAAGAGGTCGGCCGCGACGTGCGCGACCTCGCCGACGTCCGCGCCCTCCGCCGAGCGGCTGGACGTGACGACCCGGGCGCCCTCGGTCGCGAGCGCCGCGGCGATCGCCCGG
>Ga0335080_10006116_pt1 | contig 12445 bp, 15 predicted proteins | sample Lox_Sample_34_FD_206720 | JGI IMG/M metagenome (GOLD analysis project Ga0335080, IMG submission 206720) | Soil microbial communities from Loxahatchee National Wildlife Refuge, Florida, United States - Lox_Sample_3.4 | ecosystem: Environmental > Terrestrial > Soil > Wetlands | place: USA...
GCTGGCGACCTCCTCATCGGGGCCTGGCGCGGCCTCCGCCCGGTGCCAGGCGCGGCGGTCGGGATCGAGCCGCGGATCGGTGACCTCCGCCAGCACGCGGTGCACCCCCCGCCTGTCCTGCACGGACGCCGACCGGTAGGCCGCCGAGCGCACCAGGGGATGCCGGAACCGTACCCGCGGGCCGAATTCGGCCAGCTCGGCCTCGACCGCGGGCGCGCTCGCCTGCACCGGTATGCCGAGCCGCCCGGCCGCCCGCCACACCAGTGCCACGTCGCCGGACGGATCCGCCGCGGCCAGCTGCAGGAGCCGCAGCGCCTCTGGCGGCAGGGCCTGCAGCCGCCGCAGGAAGCTCTCCTCGATCCGCCCGGACAGCGGACGCACGCCGGCCAGCCCGAACCCGCCCGCCAGCTGCGCTGGCGTCAGCCCGCGCGGCAGCTCGAGCAGCGCCAGCGGGTTACCCCGCGTCTCCGCCACGATCTGGTCCTTGACCCGCGCGTCCAGCGGGCCGGCCAGGGCCGAGTCCAGCAGCGCCCGCGCGTCGTCGTCCGGCAGCCCTTCGACGGTGAGCCCAGGCAGCCCGGCCAGTTCGGCTACGGGGTCACGGGCCGTCAGGACCAGGCCGACCGGGTCGGCCGCCAGCCGGCGCGCCACGAACCCCAGCGCCTGGGCCGAGGCCCTGTCCAGCCACTGGTGGTCGTCCACCAGGCACAGCAGCGGCTGTTCCCCTGCCTCCTCAGACAGCAGGCCGAGCACGGCCAGGCCCACCAGGAACCGGTCCGGCGCCGGTCCCGCGCTGAGCCCGAACGCGGTCCGCAGCGCCTCCCGCTGCGGCTCGGGCAGGCCATCCAGCCGGGTCAGCATCGGCACGCACAGCTGATGCAGGCCGGCGAAGGCCAGCTCCATCTCCGACTGGACACCCACCGCACGCACCACCCGGCAGCCGGGCGCCCGCCCGGCCAGGTAGTCGAGCAGCGCGGTCTTGCCCGTTCCCGGCTCCCCGCGGATCACGAGCACGCGGCTCTGGCCGGACAGCACGGCCTCGACGAGCCGGGTCAGCGCGGTCAGCTCGCTGCCGCGGCCCCGCAGCGGCGCATGGCGGCCCAGGGGCGGGGGTTCCGCTGAACCAGTGGGCACCACAGCGCTGCCATCCTTCGTGGTGGTTCGGTCAGGACCATCATCCAGGCCCGCGTCGTCCGCGCGGCTAACGGCCCGTGAAATATCCGTCCCGGTCACCAGCCTAATCCCAGATCCCGGCCTGGAAAATGGGAGACCCGCGATGCATGCTTGGTTTTGGAGACGGCAGGCTCATGAGTCACGGAGGGCCGGCATGACCCGGATCGCCTACCTCGTTACCAGCGCGCGCGAAATGACGCTCGCGGACGGAACCTCGCACCCGACCGGCTACTTCGCCGAGGAGGCGCTCACGCCTTACGAGCGCTTCGAAGCGGCCGGCTTCGACGTTACGGTGATCACGCCCGACGGGCAGCCGCCGCACGCGGACCCGTACGGGCTGTCGTGGTTCTTCAATTACCCGGACGAGGACAAGGACTACCTCGCGTCCGTCGTCCGCACCTTCGCCCGCGACGTCGACGACATCAGGTTCACCCTGCACCAGAGCAGCGAGCTTGGCCTGGCGGCCGCCCGCCGGGTGGCCGGGCTGCTGCAAGCCGACGGCCGGTCCGCGGCCGAGGCGCACCGGATCGTCAGCGCCGCCGCGCGGGCCGCCTGGCGGCAGGACAGGCAGTTCGCCGACGTCCTGGCCCAAGACGGCTCGCTCGGGCTGACCCGCGAGCAGATCCAGGGCGCCGTCGACGCCCAGCGGGCCGACAGCCAGCGGCTGGCCGATGAGCGGCGCGCCAGGCTGGACGCCATCGGTGGGTTCCGGCACCCGGTCGCGCTGTCGTCGCTAACCGACGCGGACCTGGACCAGTTCGACGCGGTCTTCGTGCCTGGCGGCCACGGCCCCATGGTCGACCTGGTCGGCAACCCCGACGCCGGGCGGCTGCTCGCCGCGCTGCACCGCAAGAGCGCCCCGATCGCGGCGCTCTGCCACGGCCCGGCGGCGCTGCTGTCCGCGCCGGAGCGGCCGGACGGGCTGTGGCTCTTCGACGGTTACCGGATGACGGCGTTCTCCGACGAGGAGGAAGTGCAGACCGAAGCGGGCCTGCTCGGCATGGCCTGGCTGCTCGACGTGGCGCTCAAGAACGCGGGCGCGGTCTTCGACGACGGCCCCGCCGCGTGGGACTCGCACGTCGTCGTCGACCGCAACCTCATCACCGGCCAGAACCCGGGGTCGACCGAGGCGATCGCCGACGCGGTCGTGAAGAAGCTGCGCGTTCCGGCCCGCCAGGTCGCGTGACCGGCCGCATCAGCCGCATAAGGAGTAACCGGCATGACCAGCCCAGTGCTTACCGGGACGTTCACGCAGACCGTGCAGGCCTTCCTTGACGCCTTCGCCAGGCACGACGTCGACGCCGCCATGGCCGTGGTGGACCCGCGGGCATCGGTCACGGTCCACCCGCTCGACGTGCGCGCCAAGGGCGCGGACGCGCTGCGCCCAGTCCTCGAAGACCTGCTGCGCGGATTCCCCGACCTGATGATCAGCGTCAGCCGGGTCATCACGACCGGCGACGTTGTCACCGTGCTGCTGCGGGCCGAGGGAACCCAGGCGGCCGGCTACGCCGGCGCCATCAACACGGAAAAACATCTCGACATCGAGCAGGCCTGGCGGTTCGCGACCAGCGGCGGGCTGATCACCGGCGTCGCCGTCTACTGGTGCCAGGCGCAGCTGTACCGGCGGCTCGCGGTCAAGCGCTACGACGAGATCTCGATCGCCTGAACGTGGAGGGGACATGACGCAGACCAGCACGGGGACGACCCGGACCGCCGAGTCGGCGGCCGCGGTCGTGAGCGAGTTCTTCGACCGCTACCGCGCGCACGATGTCGACGGCATGACCGACCTGTGCTCGATCACCGCCGGCTTCTCCTACGTCCCGGTCGAGATGTGGGGCAAACAGCGGGTGCTGCGCGGCGACGGCACGGTCGGCACCGTCGGCAAGCCGCTGTGGGCCGGGCTGATCGCCGCGTTCCCCGACCTGTCCAACACCGTGCACACCGTCACCAGCAACGACGACGGGGACGTGGTCGTCCAGGCCGACATCGAGGGCACCCAGCAGGGGGCCTGGGGCCTGATCACCCCGGCAGGCAAGCACTACAGCGAACCGCACCTGTTCATCTTCCACGTGGGGCCTGACCTGCTCATCGACAGCATCACCGGCTACTGGAACGACGCCGGCATCAGCCGGCAGCTCGGCCACAACGAAGTCGACTGACCGGAGGGAGCACCCATGGCACTGCTCAAGCGCGAGGAATGGCAGGGCTTCGTCCGCGACGTGGACTGGTCCTATCGCTACGTCGACGACGAGGCCGTCTACCCGGAATGGCACAGCGGCACCGGTAAAGTACCGCGGGACGCGTGGCTGACCTGGGAGGAGAGCTACAAGGTCAGCTACCCGGAGTACGTCGCGACCCAGCGGGAGAAGGAGACGGCGGCGTACGCGGTGAAGGCCGCGCTGCAGCGCTCATCGGTCTGGGAAGGCTTGGACGAGGGCTGGAAGTCCGCGACCAAGATGCACTTCGGCGGCGTATCCCTCAGCGAGTACGCCGCGACGCTCGCCGAGCTCAAGATGGCACGGTTCGGGCTGGCCGGGTCGTGGCGGAACATGGCCGTCTTCGGCGCGCTCGACGAGCTGCGGCACACGTCGATCACCACGTTCTTCGGGCACGAGTTCATCAGCAAGGACCCGCAGTACGACTGGACGCAGAAGGCGTTCCAGACCAACGACTGGGTGGCGATCTCGCTACGCAACATGTTCGACGCGATGATGAGCTCCGCCAACGTGGTGGACATCGCGCTGCAGCTGCCGCTGGTGTTCGAGACCGGCTTCACCAACTTGCAGTTCGTCGCGCTGGCGGCGGACGCGCTGGCCTCCGGCGACGTCAACTTCGCCAACATGATCTCCTCGATCCAGACCGACGAGGCACGCCACTCCCAGCAGGGCGGCCCGACCCTGGAAATCCTCATGGAGCACGACCCGGTGCGGGCTCAGTGGGTGGTCGACAAGACCTTCTGGGCCTCGGCGCGCGCGCTGGCCGCGCTGACCGGGACCTCGATGGACTACTACACCCCGCTGGAGCACCGCAAGCAGTCCTACCGGGAGTTCATGGAGGAATGGATCATCGACCAGTTCATCAGGACCATCGAGCAGTACGGGCTGCGCAAGCCGTGGTACTGGGACGAGTTCATGCGCGGCCTGGACATCTGGCACCACGCGCTGCACATGGGCCTGTGGTTCTGGCGGCCGACGATCTGGTGGCGGCCGATGGCGGCGGTCAGCCCTGACGAGCGGGCCTGGCTGGCCGAGAAGTACCCCAACTGGGAGAAGGTCTTCGGCGACAAGTGGGACGTGATCATCGACAACGTCAACGCCGGCAACGTGGCGGCGACCCTGCCGGAGACGCTGCCCTGGCTGTGCAGCACCTGCCACCTGCCCGTGTGCAACGCCACCCAGTCCCGCGACGGGACCTGGCGGGTCAGGGACGTCCCGCTCAGCTACGACGGCAGGACCTACCACTTCTGCACGAACGCCTGCCGGCAGATCTTCTGGAAGGACCGGGCGAGCGTCAACAACCCGACGCTCATCGACAGGTTCCTCGCCGGGCAGATCCAGCCGATGGACGTCGGCGGGGTCCTCGGCTACATGGGCCTGACCCCGGAGGTCATGGGCGACGACCCGGACTACCAGGCCTGGACCAGGGACTACGCCGGCCGGCCCGCCGAGGGCATCGCCGCGGCGGCGCCGTCATGACCGCCGCACCCGGCGGGGCAGACGACCCGCCGCAGCTGGTCCCGCTGAACGCGATCTTCGCCACCGACTTCGTGCAGATCCTGGTCCCGGTCACCACGGCGAACACCATGCGCGAGGTGGCCGCCGCGGTGGCCTACCACGTCGAGGGCAAGCGGGTCCGCGCCCTGCCTTACGACAAGGTCGTCATCTACCGCGGCGAGCGGATGCCGGCCGAGATGACCGTCGCCGCCGCCGGCATCCAGCCGCTGGACCACGTCACGGTGGAGTACGACATCCCGGAGGGGTCATGAAGAACCCGGTGGGCCCGGTGCTGCGGATGGGCGATGAGGTCGAGCTGATCATCGCGGCGATCGAGGAGGACAACCCGGGCACCGAGATCGAGGTCATCGACCGCGGCGCCTACGTCCGGGTGCAGGCGGAGGACCAGATCACGCTGACCGAGCAGACGCTGCGCCGCTACCTGGGCGCGGACTACGAGATCAGGTCCCTCGGCGCGATCATGTCCGCGTTCAGCGGCCGGGCCATCACCACCAGCGACTCCATCACCTGGCAGGCGGTGGGCGGGAGAGCGCGGGGAGCCGCGGGAGCCCAGGCCAAGGCGGCGACCCCATGACCGAGACACCGAGGCAGCGCCCGCGCCGCACGTTCAGCGCGTTCGGCGACGTGCGCCGGATGCCGAGCGAGTACGAGATCGTCACTCAGGGGGCGAACTGGACGCTCAGGAAGAACCGGACGGCGACCTTCGAGCAGAACCCGTCGTCGGCGGCCAACCTGTGGTTCCTCACCTACCGGGACAACTCACCGCTCACGGCCGACGACTGGGACGCCTTCCGCGACCCGGCCGCGCTGACCTACCGGTCCTACGTCACCCTGCAGTCCGACGCGGAAACCAAGCTGCAGGGCGTCCTCGAGGCGCACGCCGACCAGGGCGCCGACGAGAAGCTGCGCCCCAAGTCCATCGCGCTGCTCGGCCGGCTGCTCACCCCGTCACGCTACCTGTGCCACGGGTTCCAGCAGGTCGAGGCCTACATCGGGTTCATGGCCCCGAGCTCGTACATCACCAGCGCGGCCAGCTTCTCGACCGCGGACTTCCTGCGTCGCGTGACGACGATCGCCTACCGGACCAGGGAACTGCAGATCGCCTGGCCCGAGGCGGGCATCGGCTCGACGGAACAAGCGGAATGGGAAGACGACGACGGCTGGCAGCCGGCCCGCAAAGCGATCGAGTACGCGCTGGTCAGCTACGACTGGGGGGAGGCGTTCACCGCGCTCAACCTGGTGCTCGCCCCGACTCTCGACGACGTGCTGCTGACCAGGCTCGGCGAGGCAGCCAGGAAGACCGGGGACGACCTGACCTGGCTGCTGAGCTCCTTCCTGGCCGAGGACTCCCGGCGGCGCGGCCGGTGGAGCCGCGCGCTGGCCGAACTGGCGGTCACGCAGCGCCCTGACAACCACGCCGTGCTCGGCAAGTGGATCGCCCGCTGGTCGGCACTGGCCGACGAGGCCGCCCTCGGCCTGGGGACGATCCTCGAGGAGGAGACGGGCGGCGACGTGACGGCCGCCAGCGTCGCCGGCCAGGCGAAGGCGGCGCGCCAGGAGTTCCTCGCCGGCCTGCTGGAATGATGACCGTGCGCTGGCGAGACACGATCAACCTCGATGACCTGTGGGAAGGCGACATGACCGCCGTGAGCGTCGACGGCGAGTCCGTCTTGCTGGTCAACGTCGACGGCACCGTCAGGGCCTATTCCAACGTGTGCCCGCACCAGGCGTCGGCCCTGGATCAGGGCGATCTGGACGGCGAGACGCTGACCTGCGCCACGCACCTGTGGGAGTTCAACGCGCTGACCGGCCTCGGCATCAACCCGGACGACGCGGCCCTGAAGAGCTACGGCTGCCAGGTCGGCGACGACGGCACCATCTACGTGGACATCGGCCGGTGAGCGCATGACGTTCACCGCCGGATTGCGCATCGAGGAGCCGCGGCTGCGGATCGCGGAGTTCGACGCCGTGACCGCCCTGCGCGCGGTCAGCGGCCAGCCCGTCATCGCCGCCAGGGCCCGGCTGCGCTTCGGTCCCGGCCGCACCTGCGAGCCGCTCGCCCGGCTGCTCGACAGGGCCATCGTGCGCGCGGAAGCCGCGGGCCTGGACCCCGCGTCGCTGGTCGTGGCCGACGGCAGCGCGGCCGCGGCCGAGGACATCGTCCGGGTGCGCCGCGGGACGTACGGCGCCGCCGACTGGATCGCCAGCCCCACCTGCCAGGTGCGGATCGTGCTGCGCCCGGCCGGACTGCAGGCGACGGCCGACGCGAAGCTGCCCGCGGAGCCCGAGCTCGCGGAATCGCCCCAGCCGCCGCTGCCCGTCACGCCGCCCGCCGCCCCGGCAGCCGCTGCCGCCGCCGCCGAGCCGTCAGGGGAGCAGGCCGCCGTTCGCGCGGCGCTGTCCGACGTCATCGACCCCGACCTGGGCGTGAACATCGTCGACCTCGGTTTCGTCCGCGCCGTCGCCATCGAGGGCCGGACCGCCGTCATCACCATGACCCTCACGTCCGCGGCGTGCCCGCTGACTCACGTCATGGAAAGCCAGATCCGCAGCGGGCTCGCCGCGCTCGACTGCGTCGAGGGCTTCCGCGTCGACTGGCAGTGGATACCGGCCTGGCGGCCGGCCGACATCACCGACAGCGGCCGCGAGCAGCTCAGCGCCATCGGGTTCAGCTTCTAGGGTGCAGGGGAACCACGGGACCGTTCCGTAAAATCCGGAGTCGCCCGTTCGATGGCCGGCCATCCGGAGTCGGCCTGGCGCAGGGCGCGCTGCGCTCCCTCGCCGCCGCGCAGGCCGAACAGCCGTTTCGCCCACACCAGGTAAAGGACGACCGCCAGGTTGACGGCCAGCGTGACGCCCTTCAGCACGGTCGGCCGGTGCACGATCTCGTAGATCTCGAGCGGCAGGAGCAGCGCCGTGGCGATGAAGGTCAGGTATTCCGCCCACCGCCTGCCCCGCCACAGCCCGACGGCCTCCGTGCCCTCGAGGATCGCGTAGCCGGTGAGCACCACGCCGGTGATCTGCAGGTTGCGCAGGCTGATCGCGAACAGCCGGGTCAGCTCGCCCTCGACGCCGCCGGTCGTGGTGGCCGACGGACCGCCCACGGTGGCCTGCAGGGCGGTGACGAAGCGCACGAAGTCCTCTTGCAGCATCGCGTGGTCGGCGGCGAACACGAAGACCCCGGCGGCCAGCGCGGCCAGCACCACGCAGTGGATCGCCCGGTCGATCGCGATCAGCCGCAGCACGTAGCGCTCCCGCAACTCCCGGCCGCGTAGCGGGAGGGTGATCTCGGCGCGCTCCGGCGGGAACGGGCGGCCAGGCGAGGACGGGACCGGCCGCGGCAGCCACGCGTCGCACCGCAGGCAGCGGTGCCAGCGCAGGCCCGCCTGCTCGCGGACCACGAGGTCGTCTTCCTGGCGCACGGCCGCGGCGTCGGTCCCGACGAGGGCGTGCCCGTGCCAGCCGCAGCCGAGCAGCTCATACGACAACCGGCGGTTCCGGCTCATCAGACCAGGGTACGTGCCAGGGCTTTCACAGGCGCGACAGGTGACCGGCACGCGTCAGCCTGGGCATAGGTGGCGGCCGGCCTGAAGGAGCAGCACATCATGACCGATTCACTGACCTACCAGCGGATGGGGACGGACGCCCGCAACCAGGCGCACGTGCTGTTCAGCCAGACCATGGGCTACGTCGCGATCACCGCCGCGCTGTTCGCCCTCGGCGCCTACCTGGGCCGCAACCTGACCGGCGCGGTCGGCATCATCGCGTTCATCGCCGCGTTCGCCTGCCTGATCGCCATGCAGTTCGCGGTGCGCAGGTCGGCCCAACTGGCCGTCGGGCTGCTGGGCGCGTTCGGCCTGCTGATCGGGCTGGCCGTGGCGCCGACCATCGCCTACTACGGCAGCATGGACCCGCGCGCCCTGTGGCAGGCCGGCGGCGCGACCGCGTTGTTCATCGCCGGGTTCGGCGCGGCCGGCTACGCGACCCGCCGGGACCTGGCCCCGGTCGCGCGGGTGGCGTTCTGGGCGCTGGTGGGCCTGATCATCTTCGGCATCGTGGCGATCTTCGTGAACATCCCTGGCAGCGGCCTGATCTACTCGGTGCTCGGCCTGGTGATCTTCGCCGGTTTCGTCATGTTCGACTTCCAGCGGCTGCGCACCAACACCGACGTCAAGTCGGCGCCGCTGCTGGCAGCGTCGATCTTCCTGGACATCCTGAACGTGTTCCTGTTCTTCCTCACGATCTTCTCCGGCGGGGACAGGAACTGAACGATGAGCGGCTTCAGGCACCCGCTGACACCACTCGCCGCGGTCGCGGGAGGCATCCTGGCCGGCGTCGTCGGCACGGTCTGCCTGGACGCGGTGCAGTACCTGAAATACCGCCGCTCCGGCGGCACGGAAGACCCGCTGGCGTGGGAGTTCGCGCCGGTCGACAGCTGGGACAAGGCCCCCGACCCCGGGCAGGTCGCCAAGCGGGTGATCGAGGGCTTCACGCAGCGGGAGCTGCCCGACCGGTGGGCCTTTCCCGTGAGCACGATCATGCACTGGGCCTACGGGTCGTCGGCCGCCGCGGGGTACGGGATCGTGGCCGGATCGCTGCGCGACCCGCTCCCGGTGTACGGGCTGCCGTTCGGCGCCGCCGTCTGGATCACGGGATACGTCGTGCTGCCCGAGGCCGGGCTTTACAAGCCGATCTGGGAGTACGAGGCGAAGACACTGGCATGGGACCTGGCCGGGCACCTGAGCTACGGGGCGGGCACCGGAACCGCGTTCTGGCTGCTCGCGAAGATCCTGTAGCGATCCGGGGACGACAGAAGGAGAAGAAGCAGATGGCTACGACGGTGGCTGACGTGATGGTGGCGACGCTGAAGGCGTCGGACGTGCGGCGGGTGTGGGGAATCCCCGGCGACTCGATCAACGGGCTGTTCGACGCGAACCGCAGCCGGGTGCCCGTGGTGGCCATCGCGGCGCACATCCCCCGCGAGGAGATCGGCGGCGGCTACTTCCAGGAAACCCACCCGGACCGGCTGTTCGTCGAGTGAAGCGTGTACTGCGAGCTGGTCAGCGTTCCCGAGCAGCTGCCCCGGGTGCTGGAGATGGCGATGCGCGCGGCGCTGGCCCGCGGCGGGGTCGCGGTGGTCGTAGTGCCCGGCGAGGTATTCCTCGCCGACGCCCCGTCACACCGCGATCCGGTCCCGATCCGGCCCGCCCGGCCGGTCGTCCGCCCGGACGAGCAGTCGCTGGCGGCCGCCGCGCAGGTGCTGAACGACGCCAGCGACGTGACCATCCTGGGGGGGCGGGCTGTGCCGGCGCCCACGACCAGCTGATCGCGCTGGCCGGGGCGCTGCAGGTGCCGGTGGTGCACGCGTTCGGCGGCAAGGAGTTCGTGGAGTACGACAATCCCTACGACGTGGGGATGACCGGGCTGATCGGGTTCGGCTCCGGGTACCGGGCCATGGAGCACTGCGACGCGCTGGTCATGCTCGGCACCGACTTCCCCTACCGGCCATTCCTGCCCGACGGCGTGCCGGTGGTCCAGGTCGACGTGCGGGGGCGAGCAGATCGGCAAGCGGATCCCGGTCCGGGCGCCGCTGACCGGCACGGTCAAGGACACGATCGACGCGCTGCTGCCGCTGCTGCGGCCCAGGACGGATTCACTGCACCTAGGCCGGATGACCGCGCACTACCGGCGCGCCCGCGAAAAGCTGGACAAGCTGGCCAGGGACAAGCGGAACGACTCCCCGCTGCACCCGCAGTACGTCGCTGCCACGGTCGACCAGCTCGCCGCCCAGGACGCGATCTTCACCTTCGACGTCGGCACGCCGTCGATCTGGGCCGCCAGGTACCTGCGGATGAACGGCGCCCGCCGGCTGGTCGGCTCGCTCAACCACGGCAGCATGGCCAACGCGCTGCCGCACGCCATCGGCGCGCAGGCCGCCAACCCCGGCCGGCAGGTCGTCGCGCTGTCCGGCGACGGCGGGCTCGCGATGCTGCTCGGCGAGCTGGTCACGCTGCGCCAGCAACGGCTCCCTGTCAAGATCGTCGTGTTCAACAACGGCGCGCTGTCGTTCGTGGAACTGGAGATGAAGGCGGCCGGGATCGTCAACTACGGCACCGACCTGGACAATCCCGACTTCGCCGCGATAGCCAGGGCCACCGGGCTGTTCGGTGTCCGGGTCGACAAGGCAGGGGACCTGCCGGACGCGCTGCGGGATGCGTTCGGCCACGACGGCCCGGCCCTCGTCGACGTTCACACGGTCCGTGAGGAACTGTCCCTGCCGCCCAAGCTGACCTACGGCCAGCTCAAGGGCTTCACCCTGTACGCGACCAGGACGATCCTGTCCGGCGGGGGAGAGGAGCTCGTCGAGCTCACCAAGTCCAACCTGCGCGAGCTCGAGGTCGAATAACACCGCTTGAAGGCCCAGGCGCGGACCAGGGTAACCACCAGGGTCCTCCCGGTAGCCATGCGGCGGCGGAACTCCTTAACTTTTTCTTAGGAACTACTCCAAGGAGGCGGCGAGATGGCAGAACAGCAGGGGCAAGGAGACTGGGTCAGCGGCGTGCGGGAAGGCTACGCCGAGGTCGGCGACCAGCGGCTGCATTACGTCGAGGCCGGTGACGGGCCGCTGGTCGTCCTGCTGCACGGCTTCCCCGAGTTCTGGTACGGCTGGCGGCAGCAGATCCAGCCGCTCGCGGCGGCGGGATTCCATGTCGTGGCACCCGACACGCGCGGCTACAACCTGTCGTCGCGGCCGAAAGAAGTCGCGGCCTACGACGTCGACAAGCTCGCCGCCGACATCCGCGATCTCATCCACGAGCGCGGCGCCGAGAGCGCGATGCTGGTCGGTCACGACTGGGGCGGGACCATCGCCTGGACCATGGCGATGCACCACCCCGAGGTCGTGGAGCGGCTGGCCATCCTCAACGCCGCCCACCCGCGGAAGCTGTCGCAGGGACTGCACCATCCGGGCCAGCTCCGCAAGTCCTGGTACTTCTTCTTCTTCGATCTCCCGGAACTACCGGAAACCGTCGTGCACGCCAACCACTGGCACTTCTTCCGGCACTTCCTGAGCGATGCCCGCCCGGCCTTCACGAAAGAGGAAACCGATCGCTACATCGAGGCCTGGTCGCAGCCGGGCGCGGCCACCGGGATGATCAACTACTACCGGTCCTCGGTGCGGACCCCGCCCAAGCGCGCGGAAGCGGCGCTTCGCCCGGTCAAGGCCCCCACCCTGGTCATCTGGGGGGAGCGCGATCAGTACCTCGGCCCGGAACTCGCCGAGCCGGAGCACGACGACGTCCCCAACCTGGAGCGCGTCGAGCGGCTGTCCGACGCTTCGCACTGGGTGCACCACGACGAAGCCGAGCGGGTCACGCAACTGCTCATCGAGTTCTTCGCCCCGGCGCTGCCAGCCAAGAACTGAGCGGCCGGCCCTCGCGGAACCGGCGACGGGTTTGGGACCGCTCCTGTGAGGGACAAGTGAACAGGTCTGCCCGGCCCGAGGAGGATGGCATGGAAATCAATATGACGCTCCATCT
>Ga0335080_10006117_pt1 | contig 12443 bp, 8 predicted proteins | sample Lox_Sample_34_FD_206720 | JGI IMG/M metagenome (GOLD analysis project Ga0335080, IMG submission 206720) | Soil microbial communities from Loxahatchee National Wildlife Refuge, Florida, United States - Lox_Sample_3.4 | ecosystem: Environmental > Terrestrial > Soil > Wetlands | place: USA: Florida...
CCAGCCGACGATCCCACCCACTCCAGGTTGCGATTGTGGTCCACACCCATCATGAGGCCGCGACCCATACGGATAATCGTCATCACCGGCAGCAGCTCTTCCAGCCAGATGTACATGATGCGCACTTCGGCTTTGCTCAATCCAAACGGCGTTTCGATGAGGGGCTCGAAGTGCATGCGCTCCTGCAGGATGTATTGCGAACGGTCGGCGGGAGGGATGGAGTCGAGATCTTTCTTCGTGGGCTCGATCAACACGCCCAGCCCGGCAAACGAGAAGAGCGGCTTCAGGATGTAGTTGTGCAGGTCGTCCGGCCATCGCTCCACCCGGTCGAGGAACCAACTCTTCGGCACGCTGGCATGAGTGAGATAAGGCAGCGAGAATTTGCTCATGCGAAAGAACCAGTTGGGATGGCCCGCCCACTCCACATCGAGGTCGTCGGTGAAGCGAAATGACAGTTGAAGGTTCTTGCGGACGAGTTCATCCACGATCGCGCGATTGTAGATACACTCGATCGGCACACGCTTGCCACCGCGTTCGTGGAATAGCCGTCTGCCTTCTTTCTTGATGTCGGTGATCGCAACGGTCTTCACTCCCAGCAACTTCTCGGTGACGAGAAAATCCGGCAAGGTCTTTTGCTGGAGCGGATCGATCTCCATAAGGATCACGTTCTCAGGATCGTGATCTCCGACGATTGCACGCCGCAGGAGACGTTGATAGCTCTCCCAATCAAGCCCTCCCAGCAGATAGTTCAGATCCTGGTCGAGCTCGAAGACGTCGCAATACGCCTGCGCCAGCACCGGCTGGTAGGCATACAACGAAGGAAATCCCTGCAGTTCTACCAGTTTCGGCTGCAGCCGCCCGGCGGAATCTTTCACTAAGCCAAAGTCCACCTGGGCAAACAGCGTATGCGGCGCTTCACTCGGCGTGTTGAACTCGGAAGGAATGGCCTCATCGGAAGCCCTGCGATATTCAGGACGATCAAGCTGATGGATCAGCTCCCGCCCAAACTCCGACATTTGCTCGAGCAGTTTTCGAGGAAAGAAGCAGGGAGTCTCGCAGACCCGGAACTTTACCGGCGCTCCGCAGCGCTGCTCCATCAACTGGAGCAAAGCCCGGTATTTTTCAGCGGTAAAACGCGCATTGAAGGCGCGGCGCAGCTCGGGAATCATGGCGCGTGTTCCGCAGCAGATTGTACCGTGTTCCTTTGCGTTTCTTTGCGTCCTTGGCGATCTTTGCGGTGAGAAGCTGTCGGCCTGCAGCTGCTCACCGCAAAGGACGCCAAGGAACGCAAAGACAGGCAATTACGCTTCTAGCAGAAACTGTCCTTGCCGCATGATCTGCTCGTCATCCACCCAGATATCGAACTCGCGCCCCACTACATCAATGTGGGTTCCTGAGAACCACTCTGCCCCGGTATGCGCGCCGTAAGGATTGCCGAAGGCTATGTGCACACCGGGATATTTCTCGTCCTGCAGTATCTCGCCGATCAGGTCCTTCAATCCTATGTTGGTACCTATCGCAAACTCGCCCACGCGGTCGCTGTTTTCGTCGGTGTGGGTGTAGCGCCAGAAGTCTTCTTCCAGCTCGCGATTCACCGAATGCGCTTCCACCAGCCGGTTGCCTTTCACGCGAATAATCAGCGGAGTACTGCGCAGGCTGCCGAACTTGGCGCACAGGTAATCGCCCACCACGCCATCGATCACAAACGTACCATTCACTTCGCCGGGCGTGGTGAAGACTTCCCCGCCCGGCAGGTTGCCCCATTTGTCGGGACTGATGATGCCGCTGGTCTTGAGCCACTTGTAGTTCGGATTCAAATCCGCAACCAGGTCGGTTCCGGCCGCGGTTTTGGCGTGAACCTTGCTCGCCTTGCGCACCATCTCGGCCACCTTCTGGCTCAGCCGGTCCACCTTCAGGAAATCCGCCCGCATCCCCTCCAGCATGATCCGGCGGTTGATGTTCACCATGTGGGCGTGCCGGATCCTGCGGCGGTTCACCACGTCGGTCATCTGCATGCGCGAGCGCAGTTCGTTGGCTTGCACCTGCACCGCGAAGATGCTCACCTCGCTGGTCTCCAGATCATCGAGGATGACCTGCGGCAATTCGCTAAGCGGACGCGGCGCCAGATCCTCCAGCACCCACGCGTTGTAGGGCGAGCCAACGCGTTCCAATTCCTTCGCCAGGCTGGAGGCAATCTCCAGTGACTTCTCGTCGGTAATGAGCGTGACCTTCTCGCTGGCCTGAATGCGCAGGCAGACCTTGACCGCGTTCCACGCCCCAGGGGTAAGTTCCGGATCGAAAGGGATTTGAACCTGCCGGCTGGCCTGACTGGTAGGAAGTTGCATTACCCTGCTTTTCTCACGGAAGGCGCCGGCGCTTCCTCCAGGCCCACTTCCGTTTCTTCTATGATGTAATCCACAACCTTTTTCAGGTCTCCGGTCTCGCGGAAGACGCGCAACTGGCGGTCGGCGCCGGTTCCATGCTGCAGAATTTCGTGGATGTAGTTGAGTTCCTCGCGGGAGCCGAGTTCGTCGACTACGTCATCCACAAAATCGAGATACTCCAGCACCAGGTCGCGGGCCGGAACCTCCGTTTGCTTGCCGAAATCGATCATCTTGCCGTCCAGGCCGTAGCGCGATGCCCGCCACTTATTTTCCATGATAAGGGCGCGCCGGTACAGCCGGAAGCCCTGGTTGGCCGTGTAGAGCTTGTGCAGCTTCGCGACCGTGGCCTGGATCAGCGCCGCCAGGGCGATGGTCTCGTCCACCCGCATGGGAATGTCGCACACCCTGAACTCCAGCGTGTTGAAAAACGGATGCGGCCGAATGTCCCACCAGATCTTCTTGGCGTTGTCCATGCAATTGGTTTTGATCAGCAGCTTGACGAAGTTCTCGTATTCGCCCCAGCTGGGAAAGTAATCCGGAATGTTGGTACGGGGAAACTTGTCGAACACCTTGCAGCGGTACGACTTCAATCCCGTCTCCATACCCAGCCAGAAGGGCGAATTGCTAGAGAGCGCCAGCATGTGCGGCAGGAAGTAGCGGGCATGGTTCATCAGCTGGATCGCAGTCTCGCGGTCCTCCACGCCGATGTGCACATGCAGCCCGAAGATCAGATTGGCGCGAGCGACCAGTTGCAGATCTTCGACGATGTTCTTGTAGCGCACGTCGGGAGTAATGTCCTGGGTGCGCCAATCCGCAAACGGATGGGTGGCAGAGGCCGCCAGGCTGAGGCCATTCTCCCGCGCCAGCGCGATCATGTCGCGGCGCAGCTTTTTCACCTCTTCCTTGGCGGTCTTGATATCTCCGCAAACCGACGTGCCCACCTCCACCACCGACTGGTGCATCTCCGCCTTCACCCGCTCTTGCAGGCGCAGCTTCCCTTTTTCAATGATTTCGGCATGGATATGGGAGCGCAGGTCGCGGGTGGCGGGATCGACCGTCTGGTACTCCTCTTCGATCCCGATGGTGAAAGTCGGCGGCATGTGTCAGGGCCCGGCGCGGGCAACAGTATAACCTCGAAAGGGCGCGAAAAGCTCGATTTTTGGGCCGTTTAGAAGACAGGCGTCGCCATCCGGACGTTAAGTGCCGCAGAATCAATGTGCCTCGTTTGTGTAGCGACGGGGCTTGCCCCGTCCAACGAGGGTTTGCAGGGAAAGAAAGCCGGGCTCAGACACTGCCATTACCGGGACGGACCAGCCCGTCCGTACACAAACAGGACACACTTTTATAGCTTTTAGATATTATTGCGCCAGGATCAGCGCACACCCTTCCGATCCACCTCGGCACGCCCAAAACCCGCCCTTCCGCTGCCGCGCCCGCCAGCGGACCACCAAACGCTCGCAAATGGCATTTTAAGCGAGGTCTTGAATGCTATTTTTGGGCTTGAGAGACGCCTTACGAAGAATCAATAACTTAGCTATGAGTGAATCAGAATGAGACAGCCCGCAGGGTCTATGTCGATTCCGGGGCCCGGAAGTTTACTTCTGTCATCCTGAGCGCATCGAAGGAAGCCGTGGGCGCATCGATCGGTAACGGCCCGGCAAGGAATTCCCGCCCCTCTCCCGACAGCTTCGTTTTGAGAATGCCTCGCATAGCCTGTGCCACGAGGCATGCACGGGATCCTTCGCTTCGCTGAGGATGACAGTCATCGTTGTAAGGACCTTCGCTTGGTCAGCGATGACAGGCTGTGGAAAGGCAACGCACGATACCAACCAACGCTTGCAGACCAGCCTACTCTGCCGTTTTCTTCTTCCTTACCGTCTTCTTCTTCGGCGCAACCGCCGCCTTCGCCTGCGGCCCATTCAGAAATGCTGCCCAACGCAACTCCTGCACCGAACTCTCGTCGCTCACCGCTTTCTTTACCGCCAGCTCGGCCACCGCGTCGACGATCCATTCGAAATTCGCCGGGCCAACGGAGTTGACATCGGCATCCGGTGCCGGATTCATGAAGTCGATCGCATAGGGGATGCCGTTCTCAACGGCGAACTCCACGGTGTTCAGGTCATAGCCCAGCGCACGGCAAAGCGTCAGCGCGTCTTTTACCACACGATCATAAAGGGCTTTACCGACCGGAGGAGGATTCTTTACGTAGCGCTCGTGATGCGGCACCCGGGGATCGTATTGCATGACATGAACTTGCTCCTGGCCGACCACGTAGCAGCGGAAATACTCCTGGAACTCCACGCCACGCTGCAGCGTCATGCACTGATCGCCGGTCTGGTTATAGAAATGAAAGAACTCATCCGCCGAGTGCACCTTGTAGACGTTCTTCCAGCCGCCGCCGGCGTAGGGCTTGAGAAACGCCGGGAAACCTACATATTCGAAGATCTCATCCCAGTTGAGCGGAAAAATCAGGTTGCGCATCGACTGGTCGGTGGTGCCCGGTGGGTGCTGGTTGTGCGGAAGCACCACGGTGGGGGGGATCGCCACACCCAGTTTCGTCGCCAGAGAATAGTTGAAGAACTTGTCGTCGGCGCTCCACCAGAACGGATTGTTGATGACCAGCGTGCCGCTGAGCGCCGCGTTTTTCAAATAAGCCCGGTAGAAGGGGATGTCGTGCGAGATGCGGTCGATGATGACGCGATATCCGCTGGGAACGGCCATTTTCACGCCGCCGACCTTCACAAACTCGGCGGTCACGCCTGGCACCTTCATGTCGTTGATGCGCTGGACCAATGCCGGCGGGAACGTACTCTCCATCCCGAAGATGATGCCGATTTTCTTTTCGCTCACGCAGCCCCCAGCCAAATCCGTCCGAAATCCCGAAGGGACGCCCGATAATAGCCCGGCGCTTCAGCGCCGGGCACGGGCAGCAGAATGATGAGTCCCGGAGGGGCGACTGACCCGACGGTCTCCGATCATTTGAAATTCAATGTCCGTGCTTCGCCCCTTTCAACCGTCCCTCCGGGACTTCGAGGCCTTGCTCTCTACCCGGCGCTAAAGCGCCGGGCTACTGGCATCCGGCCCTACCGGGCCTCATTTCGCTGACCTCGAGTGGTATCGGCGGTGAAAGCCAGCCGTAGGTCCCACACAAAAACCTACAACGAGACCCCGCGCTTCCACGGAATAAAGTCATCCTGCCCCAGCAACTCCGCCTTGGTCTTCACCTCGCCGCTCGCCACTTTGACTACGAACCCGAGCAGTTCCTGCGCCGCCTGCTCGATGGTCATTTCACCCGCGATAATCGGGCCGGTGTCGAAATCGATGATGTCCGACATGCGTCGCGCCAGGGTTGAGTTGGAAGAGATCTTCACCACCGGGGCAATCGGATTTCCGGTCGGCGTCCCCAGCCCGGTGGTGAAGAGGACGACGTTCGCACCCGCTCCAACCTGCGCTGTAACGCACTCTACATCGTTGCCTGGCGTGCACTGCAGATTCAAACCTGGTTCGGAAGAATATTCGGGATAATCGAGTACCGCTGTCACCGGGCTACGCCCGCCTTTGCGGGCGGCTCCCGCCGATTTCATAGCATCGGTGATGAGCCCGTCCCGCACGTTGCCCGGCGAAGGATTCATCTCGAAGCTGGCATGCACGGCGCGCGCCCGGGCGGCATAGTCGCGCATGAGCTGGATGAAGCGGGCGGAAACTTCTTTGCTCACACAGCGGTTAATCAGGTCCTGCTCCACGCCGCACAACTCGGGAAACTCGGAGAGAATACCGCGCCCGCCCAGCGCCGCCATGGTGTCAGCGATGTGTCCGATGGCCGGGTTGGCTGAGATTCCCGAGAAACCGTCCGAGCCGCCGCACTTCAATCCCAGGGTGAGCTTCGAGATCGGAGCAGACCGTCGCCCCGCCTTGTTGGCTTCCGCCAATCCCGCAAAAGTTTCTCGCACCGCGCGCGATAACATGGCGGACTCAGTCCCCGACTGCTGCTGGTCGAAAAACAGCACCGGCTTGTCCTGCTTTGGATTGCGCTTCCGCACTTCTTCCCGCACGGTGGAAATCTGGGTGTGCTGGCAGCCGAGGCTGAGAATGGTGGCGCCGGCAACGTTGGGATGATTGATATAGCCGGCGATGAGCCCGCAGAGATTGCGGGTATCCTCGTGGGTGCCTCCGCAACCACCTTCGTGGAAAAGAAACTTGATGCCATCGACGTTGGGAAACAGCTTGGCCGAGGGAGCCTCAGCGGGGGCCTGTTTGAACTCGTATGTCTTGATCTCTTCAACCCGGCCCTCGCGGTACAGGCGGGCCAAGTCCGCTACATGGCGGCGGTAGACGGGAGGCGGGGCGAAGCCTAATTCCTCCTGAAATGCCTGCTTAAGAACATCCAGGTTGCGGTTTTCACAAAACACCAGGGGAGCGACGATCCAATAGTTGCGGGTTCCAACTTGTCCATCGGAGCGCACGATGCCGGAGAATTCGACTCCCTCCCAGCGGGAAACATCCGGCTTGTGCCAGGAAACCGACTGGTCGGCCTCATGAAAGTTGGCGGCCTCATGCGAGAGATTCGAAGTCGAGATGCGCTCGCCGCGGCGAATCGGCGCAGTCGCTCTTCCCACCAGCACACCGTACATGGTGACGCGGTCACCCGCGGCCAGCTCCTGGGTAGCAAACTTGTGCTTGGCGGGGACGGGTGTCGCCAGGGTGTAGGCCTGGCCGGCAAACGGGACGGTCTGCCCGGCGCTGAGGTCGGTGAGTGCAATCAGGACGTTGTCACGCGGGTCGAGTTGCAGGACGGTCGCTTGCATCGTGGATTGAAGACGTGCCTTTCTATCATATAGCGGAAGGCGGCTGTCGACTGCTCGATTCGTCGGTATTGCCGATGGTTATGTAGCGCCTCGGGGCAGCATTAGTTTCTACGCGAACGGTTCAGGTTGGAAAGGTGCGGGCGTGCCGCCGGCATTTACGATGCTGTGGCTTCTTCATTGGTAAACGTTTACTATAGGTCCCGACTTTTTGCCCGGAGAAAACTTCATGCTCGAACGCCGCCAGTTCCTCCGCAATAGTGTGCTGGGCGCGGGGGCGCTGCTTTTTTCCAGATCGTCTCTGTTTGCCGCTGACACAAGCTCTACCGACTCCCGCATTGAAGTCCTGCTGGGCGAACCGCTGGGAACCATCTCCCCCAATATTTACGGACACTTCACCGAAAACCTGGGCGGCGTGGTTTATGACGGGATCTGGGTTGGGGAAAATTCCAGGATCCCCAATCTCAACGGCATTCGCAAAGAGCTCGTGGAGGAGATGCGGAAGATTAAGGCCTCGGTCTGCCGTTTTCCCGGCGGCTGCTTTGCCGACAGCTACGATTGGCGCGACGGCATCGGCCCTGCCGACAAGCGGCCGAAGCGCACCAACTTCTGGATCGGCGAAGAGAAAAACGGCCCGTCGCCCGCCAGCCACAGGTACGACCCGAACCAGTTCGGTACCAACGAGTTCGTTCATTTCTGCAAGCTGATCGGATGCGAGCCGTATCTGGCCGCGAACCTGCGCAGCCTGAAGGCCGAAGATTTCTATCAGTGGGTGGAATACTGCAACTCGCCGGCGGGAACCACGACCTTGGCCGAAACGCGTGCTGCCGCCGGATACAAGGATCCTTTCGATGTGCGCTATTGGGGTGTGGGCAATGAATCGTGGGGATGCGGCGGCGACTTCACGGCCCAGGAGTACGCGGTCGAGTTCCGGCGGTTTGCGACGTGGGTGCCGGGCTATGGCGTGGAGCACAATCTCATCGCCTCCGGCCCCAACGATGACAATTGGGATTGGACGCGCGGCTTCCTGGAAGAGATCGTACGCAAGGGGCCGCGGCAGATTCACTCGATTTTTGGTCTCGCCCTGCACTATTACGCCTGGAACCTGAGCCGGGGGCGCACCAAGGATTGGAACGAAGGCAAGAACGACGCGGTGAAGTTCGACGCCATCGACTGGTACGAACTGCTGCGGCAGGGCGACGTGATGGAATCTCTTATCGAAGGCCACTGGCAGGTGATGGGAGAAATTGACCGCGACCATCACATCAAGCTAGTGGTGGACGAATGGGGACCGTGGTACACACCGGGAAGCGAGGCGACGCCGGGCGACATTCTGGAACAAATGCCGACGTTGCGCGACGCCGTGTTCAGCGGCATGACCCTGGACACCTTTAACCGGCATCCCGAGAAGGTCACGATGGCCAATTGCGCACAGCTGATCAACTGCCTGAACAGCCTCTATCTCGCACATGAAGACAAGTTCTGCGTTACGCCAGTGGGTCAGGTATTCGGCATGTACGCGGCGCACCAGGGCGGGCAGGCGCTGCGCACGATCTTCTCCGCTCCCACGGTCAACTATGACCGCGACGGCAAGCCGGCGACCTTCTGGGGCCTGCGCGGATCGGCATCGCTGCATGACAAGGAACTGGTCCTCACCGTGGTAAACCCGCACATCACGGAACCTCGCCAGACCGAGATTGGCGTGCGTGGCTCCAGCATTAAGTCGGCGGCCGCGGTTGTCCTCACCCATCCCGATATTCACGCGCACAATACCTTCGAGCAGCGCAACAATGTGGCACCTCAGGCGAAGAGCGTGGAGGGCTCGGGGCGGACGTTGAACCTTACCTTCGCGCCCGCCTCGGTCACTAAATTGACCTTGTCGTTGGGATCGTAACGCCGGGATAGCAGTCGTCCGTCAGCACGCCGTTATTTCGAATTCTTACAAGGAGAGTGCATACATGTTTTCCGAATATAGAAGACGATTCCTGAAGCAGGCGGCGAGCGTGGGAGTAGCTGGGGCAGCAGCGTCCCTGCTCGGCGAGTCGTTGTTTGCGCAATCCAACAGCAGTACAGCCCGGGTCTATGTGGATACCCGGCGCACCCTGCCGCCTCTGGACCGCAACCTGTTCGGCTCTTTCCTTGAACACCTGGGACGCGCCATTTACGAAGGCATTTACGAGCCCGGATCGAAGTTTGCCGACGCGAACGGCTACCGCAAGGATGTGCTCGAAGAGATCAAAGGCCTGGGCGTGCCGATGATCCGCTATCCCGGCGGAAACTTTGTCTCCGGCTACAACTGGCTGGACGGCGTGGGACCCAAGGAAAAGCGTCCCCGGGTTTTGGATAAAGCGTGGAACACGACCGAGCCCAATCAATTCGGAACCAACGAGTTCATGGCCTGGGCCAAGCTGGCGGGCGCCACTCCCTTGATGGGCCTGAATCTCGGCACCGGCACCAGTGAAGGCGCGGCTGCCCTGGTGGAATACTGCAACATCGATAAGGGCACCAAGTGGAGCGAGCTGCGGCGTCAGCATGGCATCGCCGATCCCTACAACGTGAAGTACTGGTGCCTGGGCAACGAAATGGACGGTCCCTGGCAGATCGGGCACATGACGGCCACCGAATACGGCATGAAGGCCGACGACGCGGCCCGGCAGATGCACTATGTAGACCCGTCGCTCAAGCTGATCGCCTGCGGCTCCAGCGGCCCGTTCATGCCCACGTACCTGGAATGGGACCGCGAGGTGCTGGAAAAATGTTACGAACGCGTGGACGGACTATCCCTGCACCGTTATTTCGAAAACACTCCGGAGATCACCGGCGGCGACAGCTCGAAGTTCGTGGCCATGAACCTGACCATGGACAAGCAGATCGCCGAATCGCTGGCGGTTTGCGACCTGGTGCAGGGGCATCATCGCTCTCCCAAGAAACTATGGCTTTCCTTCGACGAATGGAACGTGTGGTACCGCGCCCGCAGCGGCGACGCCATGGACGGCCATCGCGCGCTTGCCCCCCATCTGCTCGAAGAGATCTACAACCTGGAAGATGCCCTGCTGGTGGGAGGCCTGGTCAACACTCTCCTGCGCAACAGTGACCGGGTCAGGATCGCCTGCCTGGCCCAGCTGGTCAATGTGATCGCTCCGATTATGACCAATGCCAACGGCCTGTTCCGGCAGACCATTTACTACCCGTATAGCTGGGGGCTGAAGCTTGCACAAGGCTCGGCGCTGAAACTGGAAGTGGAGTCCTCCACCTATGACGTCGCGGGCCTGGGCCCGGTACCTCACCTGGATGTGGCGGGAACCTTCAGCAATGGAGACGGCAAAGTCGCCTTGTTCATTCTGAACCGTGACCTGGCGAAAGCCCACGAAGTTGAGGTGGTCTGGGAGGACAAAGCGCCATCCAGCGTGGTTACCTCGCAGTTGATCACCGGCGATGATCTCAAAGCCGTCAACAGCTTCGATTCGCCGAAAAAAGTGGCGCCGCAAGAGTTTTCGAAACCGGCGACATCCAGCGGTAAGACGAAGCTGGAAGTTCCGGCAAGATCGTACACAGTTGTTCAGTGGTCGCTATAGCGCAGGTTTCGGGGCGAGGGATCAGGGAACTCGCCCCGGCTTCCTCTCTCCGCGCAACTACTGGTTTTCCCGGCGTCCTCGGCGGCGGTTCTCGACGATCTCGGCGTTTTAAGATTGAGCTATACCGTTCAACGTACTCACGCGTCCGGCAACCCCCCGAACCCTAAAACGCCGAGATCGCCGGAAACTGCCGCCGAGGATGCCGAGGAAACCGCCCCATTGCACAGAGGCTGCAACACTCTGCCCGTAAAGAAACACTTCGGTCACCTCCGCCAGCTTTACTATTCTCCCGGCTCAGATGAGAATGAATTGATGTCCTGTGAAGCTTGCCGGTGTTGACGGCCGGGCTCGCAGGAGACCGCACCAGCGTCCAATCGGAGAAGGAGCACGACGTCATCATGGCAGCTACTGGAGAACTCATACGGCTCATGAATTATGCGGACGACATCGTCACTACGGTCCGGCGCATCAGCGCCTCGGTCCCTGCAATGGAACCGGAAGAACGCAAGAAACTGGCCGACTATCTGGGATCGTCCAGCAACGGCCTGGCTGAATTGGTGGCCAAGCTAAGGCAGGAAGCGGCCTAGTGGTGCAGATCCAGAGCGTCGCTGTCATCGGCGCCGGCACCATGGGGCGCGGCATCGCGCACGCGGCCGCGCTGGCAGGCTACCGCACGATTCTGGAAGATCTGCTGCCGAATGCTATACGCAAAGCTCAGGAAGAAATCCGCGACAATCTGGACAAGGCAGCCGAATTGGGCAAAATTACGGCTGCAGACGCCGGCGCGGCGTTCACGCGGCTGCAGTTCGCAGGGACCGTGGAAGAAGCGGCGCGCGATGCCGACATGGTGATCGAAGCCGTTCCCGAGGAGATGGAATCGAAGATCGAGATCTTCACCCTGCTGGATAAAGTCTGCAAACCTGAGACGATCCTCGCGTCGAACACGTCTTCTTTGAGCGTAACCGAGATTGCCAGCGTCACTTACCGCGCCAAGAACTGCCTGGGCATGCACTTCTTTAACCCTGTTCACAAAATGAAGCTTCTGGAAATTGTGCGGGGGCTGGAGACCGATGACGAAACGGTTGCGACCGCGGTTGAAGTTGGCAAGGCCATGGGCAAAGAAGTGATCGTGATCAAGGAGTCCCCCGGATTCGTCACCAGCCGCATCAACGCCATGATCGGCAACGAGGCTTTCTATATGCTGCAGGAAGGACTTGCCTCGGCGGCAGACATCGACAAAGCCCTGAAGCTGGGCTTGAACCATCCGATGGGGCCGTTTGAACTGGTGGACCTGGTGGGACTTGATACCCGCCTGCACATCCTGGAATATCTGCATCGTACGCTGGGCGAGAAGTATCGTCCTGCGCCGCTTCTGGTGCAGTATGTGAAAGCCGGGCGGTTAGGTCGCAAGTCGGGTCGCGGCGTTTACGAGTATCCGGAGAAAGCGCCCGAGGTCGCACAATCGGCCGCCGCGCCAGCCAAGCCTTAGGTCTGCGGTCTAAAATCCCTTCGCTACCAGGTCTTCCAGCGTAACTGCGGAGTCTGAAGCGCCTGCGCCCGTCATCTTCTCGACGTATTTGGCGATCATATCCACTTCCAGGTTTACCGGATCGCCGGGCTTGAGGGATAGTAAATTCGTCATCTCGACCGTATGCGGGATGATGGCCACGGTCACCTTTTTT